>Ga0180438_10003024_pt1 | contig 26172 bp, 18 predicted proteins | sample SS_ome_12_FD_132455 | JGI IMG/M metagenome (GOLD analysis project Ga0180438, IMG submission 132455) | Hypersaline lake sediment archaeal communities from the Salton Sea, California, USA - SS_3_D_2 metaG | ecosystem: Environmental > Aquatic > Non-marine Saline and Alkaline > Hypersaline >... | reverse complement strand
GTGATTGATCGAAGGTAATCACATGCGTCACATGGTATTTGGCTGCGAGTTTCTGAAAACCGTCCTCGTTACCCTGTTTGGAGTATTCAAACAAGGCTTCGTGATCGGCCCATCTCTGGGCCCACTCCACGTAGGTGTTGGAAAACACGGCCCTGACAGCCACCACCTTTCGGCCGGCTGGTCCCACGATGAAGCGTGCCAGGTAATCCGGAGCAAGAAAAACGTCCGTGGGCTGGGTATTCTCACGTATCCAGGAATAAGCCTCTTGCCAATCGGATCTTTCATTCATGACCACGCGAAATTCTCTGTAGTCGTCCCTGGCCTTGTAGGACGGGTAGACTTTCACGAAGGTAACGGCCAGGAGGACGAGGAGGGCAATCTGCTGGACACGCGGATGGAGTAAGAATTTACAAAATCGAAGCCGTTGAATCATGCCTCGTCCATGCTGTGCCAGTTTAGAGAACCACCGACAAACGGTGACCGCTCCGTATCCAAACAGGAACGCCTCGGCGGCATGGAAATAAAACACAAAGTGGTAGGCGGGCAGCATCCTCAAGGTCTCGATGCCTCGCTGCCGGAGCATCTGCCAGATGTAGTTATGGACGATCCAGCCACAGGCGACGACCAGCCACAAGAGAAGAATGTTCCTCTCCGTCCGCTTTTCTCTTCGGAGGATGAGACCCCCAAGACCGATGATGATGAAAAGCATGAGCAATCTTCGGGATAGGATTTGATTGATGAAATTTCCGAGGTTCGACAGGAGCAAAGGCTCGTAGACCCAGTTGCAGGGAGCCGGGTTCAGGATTTTCAGTCGATAATGCCCCAGGATCGTGTAGTGGTATGGGGTACTGGCGATGAATGCCACGAGCAGCAGGAGACCGAACTGGAGCAGGGGTCGAAGTTTTTTTGCCAGGGACGTCTCGTGTTTCCATCCCGTGATCGTCTGCTGGAGAGTGAGTACGGTCATCAGAATACCAAGGAGGACGGCCGGTGCGGTATGCCCCATGAACACGAGGCCCAGAAGGATGCCCACGATGAAGACCCATTTCCATTCGCCGATCTGGAGTACGTTGTTGTAGGCCAGTAAAGCCATGTAGACCAAGGCCTGGACAAACAGCACGGGGAGCAGCCACGGAGCGTACGTTCCTCCGATCCAGGATGGTATGCCGTTGGCGATGATGAAAAGAAAGGCGAATGTGGATGCCAGGGCTGCCCAGCGGCCGATAAAACGAACCAGCAGGATGTAGAAAAAGATGGGGGCCAGCAGGTTCAGGTAGACGCCGAGTTTCGTGTATACGGTATAGACAGGGACTCCGGAAATCCAGGAGGCGCCGGCTACGATGGTGGGTACTAAGGAATTGTACCACTGTTTTTCACCCAGGTACAGGTCGTCTGCAAAATAGTCACCGTCGAGTATGGTCTGGGCATGGCCGATGTTCCGGTACAGGTCTTCTTCGTACGGCCATTCCAGCGGGTGGATCAGTCGGATACCTTGAATAAAGGCATAGCCGATCATCACGGCCACGATGAGATCGACAAAAAACGCTTCCGATTTCCAGCGTATGCTATGTTTTCTCTTCAGGAGGCTGTTCATCGCTTTTCTTCATCTGGTATACGACGATGATGCGGGTTCCACGAATTTTAATCGAGAAAAACTCATCTTCGTAAGGATACTCCTTTTCATGCCACCGGTAATTGCTGACGAAGTATTTTGCTTCTCCGATGTCGTGAACGTATTTTAATCGGTGCCGGTCTTGAGGCCCGATGAGGTCTCGTGTAAAGCTGCCTGCAAGCTGTGCTACGTAAATCGGTATCTCGTCATCGGCATCGTTCTCCAATATATACTCCAAAGCCTCACGGTACGACAGGCCCCAGTAATCCAGCTCGAACTTCTCCTTGATGGAATCCATGTCCCTTCCGGCGATATGGTTGAAGTAGACATTCTGGTAAGGATGATATTTGATCATGAATATCGCCGTCTCTGTTACACTGAGGATCACCACCAGCCAAAGAACCACCTTGGCCGCATCCTGTACTTTTCCGGATAATCGACGCTTTATCACGTCCCATAAGAAAAAGAGTCCTCTAAGAGCTATCAACAGCAGTGCTGGATAGACAAAGAACATGTGCCGGTAGCCATCATAAAGCACGGAATGTAGAATGATAACGGCCACCATGGGTATGAAAAACCACGCCAGTAAAAGGGCGTCCTGCCGTCGTTCCGGATTTAAAAAGGCTTGAAGCGGACGTCTTATCAGCGATCCTATCGATGCTACCAGTCCGATGATAAAGAGGATGAGGTAAAGAGGCGGCGTGGTGATACCGATCCACACCGATGTATAATGCCATGGCATTTGCGTGCAGGGTATGTATCTGCCGAAGTACAAGACCGTAAGGATGTCTTCCGTCCAGATATGACGTGCATTATCCTTGAAACCCTCGATGATGTGATGAACGGGCCCCTCCCACAGTATCGGCCAGAAAAGGATGGTGAACCCGGCCAGGAAAATCACGTAAACGAGCAGATGGAGGATCTCCTTCTTCCACCGCATCGTGAGCGATTTGAATGCCAGTGCCCACTCTCCGGCGATGAAAAAGAATGTCAAGCAGGGGATGAGGATGCCCATGACGCGAATGCCGATGAGATAACCGCAGGCCAGAGCGTGCCAGAAGGCGTAGACAAGCGTCCTTTTTTCCAGGTATTTCACGAGGGTCAACATGCTGATGATGAACATCGCCATGAAGGTGATGTCCTTGGGATTGTAGAAGGAGTGAGCAAAGATGCGGGGGCTTGCCAGGATCAAGACACTTCCCAGGAGGCCGATTTTCCAGTCGCCGAATCGATGCCTGCACAGATGATAGAAGGCAACCACCCCTGCAAAGAACATGAAAAAGGTAATCAGATGCCGCATGAGATAGATGAGCTGAGTGTCGGGATAGACATGCCGCGAGATGGTAGCGCCCATGCCGAGCTCTATGGCGAAAAGGAGCACCTCGAAAGCCGGTCCATGATACTTTTCTGAATCGGTCAGGAGGGCCTTGTCACCTTGGGAGATGTATTTGAAATTGACGATGCCGATGTCTCTCTGGACCACATCATCCCAGGCCAGGCCATAATCATTGAACAGAAACAACCCCAGGATGAAGTAAGCGATAAAAAAAAGGATGACCACGATTTTTTGATGACGTTCGAGAATCTTCAGCATAGTCCGGCAACCCTGTACTACTTTTTAGCCACAACCAGGAAGGACGTTCCGAACGGAAAGTCCCATTTTTTCTTGATAAAATCATTCTCGATGCGGTGCAGGAGCAGGAGCGATCCGTTTATCAATCGGGGCAGGGGTCTTAAATCGGATTTGATATGGCTGTCTTTTTGTAGTTTTTCGACATATTTTTTTATCAACACGGGCACGAATAGAAAAGATAAACGGTAACTCTGAATTTCGACCTTGAACCCGATATCCGTCAGGGCGGGAATGAGCTCACTCCTCCTGTATCGCCTTTTTCCGCCCACGGCGATATCGTGTTTTCGCATTAATATATTAAAAGCCGGTGAATCCAGGATCAGGATACCACCGGGTTTTAATGCGCGGTAAAAATTCTGGAGGATGGGTATCTCATGGGGGTGCTCGAAGCAGTAAATCACACCGATGCATGTAAGGAGATCGTATTTATTTTCGCCATATTCGTACTCGCGAATATCGTGGACATCGATGTTCTGTAGCCCTCGCTGCCGGCAGTATTTGATGGCCTCCTGAGAGTAGTCGATTCCCTCGGCCTGTCCGTAATTCTCCAATACGGTCAGCCATTTACCCGTGCCGCATCCTGCGTCGAGAATCCGCAAATTCTTATCTCGCGAATTGGAGAATTCTTTGACGTAGTATTCTAAAAGTTCGTGAAGGGCCTTATAGTACCAATAGGTATCCTCCAGGAGGTACATATTAGTGTATTCATCTTCGTACATACGGGAGTGCTCGGTCTCTGCTATTTTTTGGGGAACGCTCTTTTTATGGTGTATTGGGGTTTCTTATTCTGGGCGAGGAATATCCTGCCCACGTACTCGCCGATCATGCCGATGGCGATAAGTTGAACCCCCGCAAAAATGGCCACGGAAACGATGAGAGAGGCCATGCCGGGTGCCATTCCGGGATGCAAGATTCTTTCGATGATCACGAAAATACCGTACGCGATGCCGAAGAACGAGAAAATGAGTCCCAAGATCACGGAAACCCGTAATGGCAGGATCGAAAAGTTCGTGAACGATCGGATCCACAGAGAAATCAATTTTTTCAGGGTATAGTTGGACCTGCCCTCCCGCCGTTCGTGATGCTCCACTTTCACTTTACCGATGTTGTCCGTGGTTTGGAGGATGAGTCCGTCAATGTAGGGGAACGGGGATTTGTACTTGGTAATCTCGTTGACGAGAAACCGGTTGATCAACTTAAAACTCGACAGGTATAGATCCTTGGGCTTGTGCAGCATGATATTGGCCATTTTATCGTTGAACCAGCTTCCGAAATTCCGGAAGAACGAATGCTGCTTTTTGTCATAGTATGTGTAGATGACATCGTAATCGTTTTCCACGGCTGCATCAACGAGTTTGACGACCTCGGAAGGCGGATTCTGGAAATCGTCGTCCATGATCACCACATAATCACCCGAGACGTTGTTGAGTCCCGCCAGGACGGCGTTATGCTCTCCGACGTTCTTGGCCAGGGAGTAGAAGCAGACGATGCGGGGATGCTTCTTCTGAATGCCAATACAGACCTCTTCCGAGTTATCATGGGAGTGGTCGTTGATCAGGATAATTTCGAGTTGAAACTGATCCAATCTGTGTATCAGACGGTCGACCAGCTCGCCGATGGTGCCGGCTCCGTTGAACACAGGTATGACGATGGACAGTCGAATATCCCGTTTCAAAATATTAATCCTCCACGGGCATGGCGTACACATGACTGCCGGTCATGGCTTCCATGCATTTCTCCAACGCTTCGATTCGTGACGACTCCGTCCAGGTTTTATCGACCCTTGCTGCGATCTTACTTCTTTGGGTGAGCTTGTCGCCCTCGCCTTTCTGGAAGAAATCGTACAGATAGTGCTTGATCGTTCGGACGAATAAATCGATGTATTCGCCGAATGTGTGTTTGAAATAGAATATCTTTTTCCCGTAGGCCCGGATGGCAAACAGGTAATGGATGAAAAAGAACAGCTTGTTGGGTTTCCAGTAAATAAGGTGATTGATGATGAGATTCCTCAGGAACGGCAGCTTGACGGCCACGATGGCCAATTGACATATGTTGTATTGGGCTTCTCGCTGCTTCTTTGTGAAGCACGTCAGGGGACTCATGTTCCGCATTCCGTAGTGAATGTCCTCTTCTTGAGGATCGTAGATGCCGACTTCTTGGCAGTAATCGCCCAGGTCGGTACCTGGGTAGGGCATGAAGATGGAGAAGTTGGGCATGTCGGGTTTCATCCGCATGGCAAAGTCGACGGATGCGATGTCGTGATCCAGTGTCGTGAACGGGAGGGCGAGCATCGTGTTGGCATACACGTTGATCTTGTGCTTCTTGAACACAGCGAATGCGTTCTCTAGTTGCGCTCGGCTGGCCTGACGCCTGAGCATACGGTTCCGCACCTGGTCGTCGCCCGCCTCGATGGACATGCAGATGGAAAAGCAGCCTGCATTCTTCAAATAATAAGCCAGCTCATCGGAAACACATTCGGGTCTCAGGAGGCAGTAGAAGGGTATGCCAATCTCCGATGACCATCTGTCGGCAAAATCCTTCAGCCAGTCGTCTACTCTCAGAACAAAGGCATCGTCCTGAATTCGGATGAAGTCCACGCGGAAGTTATCGGCCAGTTGCCGGGTTTCCCGGATCATCGAATCCACGCTGCGACGACGGACGATTTTCCCCTTTCCCTTGTACAGGCGGTTATAACGGTTGTTGAAGCAGTACGGACATCGGAAAGCACATCCCCGGGTGGCCCACACACCCTTGATACCGAAACGAGCCATCTTAGGATATGAGTACACCAGCTCTCGATCCAGGAACGGCAGTTCGTCCATGTCTTCGACAAAACGCCTCAAGTCCATGGACGAATCGGACGACGTCATGATGTTGGGGATGTCTTCGATGTCTTTTTCTTTGCCCGCTTCCAAATACTCCACGATATCGACGATGGCTCCGTCACCCTCGCCCACACAGATGGCATCTACGTCGATCTCATCGATACAGTTGCGGTACAACGTTGCGTGGGGTCCTCCCAGGATGGAGAAAATGTTTGTCTGTGCCTTCAGTTCCCGATGAAATTTTTGCATGTCGTCGATGTCCACGCTCATCATGCTATAGGCCAGCATGTCTGGCTTCCACGAGGCGATTTTTGCCATCACGTCTTCTTCTTGGATCACGCCCAGGGTTGTTTCATGGCCTTTTTCCTTCAGTATGGCCGAGAGGATCATCGGGCCGAAGGGTTCGTTGATCCCAAGATCGTTGACGATAAACATCACACGCATGGAGCCTGTCTATCCTTTCGCCGTTTCACGAGCACTTAACTTCCTATAACAAAAAGTCTTATAATTTACCATTTAAATAAGGTTATGTCAAGGTTTTTCAAATAAGATATTTTATTATTTTCATCTCATTCTAATCCTTTCGTACATTCAATGTACAATGAGGTCCTTTTCCCCCTACTGTTTGAAAAGGATATACGATGGATCTTTTTGAGCGATGATGCGTCCAGGATGTTTTTTTTAATCCTAGATGATCGAAGACATCGACCATCCTGTCCATGCCAGATTGTCTGAGTAATACGATTTTGAAGCTCTGCTCAAGAAATTAAGGATCGCTCAGAAATTTAAAATGATAATGAGGTCGAGATACTTGTAGAGATTTTGGGACCTCAAGGATTTTTCATATTTTTACTTTGATTGCTTCCCGAAATTTGCTATCTTTTTCAATTATTTGCATTCATAATTGTAATTTTTCGGAGGACGTTATGAAGAGATCTCCCTTTTTCGTTCTTATCCTGATGGTCTTTCTTGTTCTCGCGGCTCCATCCATCCATGCTCAGATGAGCACGGAGACCATTCTGGATATGAACGTGCTTCAATCCTTGATCGATGAGACTTCCGGAGCTCTCCAGATGCACACCCTGATGGAATTGGGGGGATACCCTCGCGACAGGCAAGCCGACGAATACGCGGACACTTATTATGAAACCCAGTACATCGTCGACAGGGCAACCCAATACGGATATTCTAATGTGCGCGTCGAGCGCTGGCAAGCCAGTGAGACTCTATGGGATGGTGAGGTAGGCGAATTGTGGATGATCGAGCCGGAAAAGAGGCTCGTCATCAGTTACCGGGATATTACCACGGCTCTGGCGCCCAACAGTTCTTCGGGTGAATGGACGGGCCAGCTTATTTTTATCAACGATGGAAATAAGGACTCGGATTATGAGGGTAAGGATATTGAGGGTAATTTTGTCCTGACCAGCGGTTCGCCAAGGCGGATGTACAACCTGGCCGTGAAGAAGTACAAAGCGGCGGGTATCATCTCTTACAGTGTCATCAACAATCCGTTCGAAATTCCCGATAAGATCGCGTGGAATTCGTTGCCCACCAACCGTGGATTTTTCGGGATGGACCAGCAGGATACGCTTCCACCGCCCGAGGCGTTTGGATTCAACATTTCGCCACGCATGGGGGATGTGCTGAGACGTCAGCTTTCTGGGGGACAGAACATGGTGATGAAAGCCATCGTCCGAGCAACGGAAAGGGACGTGGACAACGAACTGGTAACGGCCCTTATTCCGGGAGACGGGACCAGCGATGAGGAGATCGTGTTCACGGCCCACCTTTTCGAGGGCATACACAAGCAGGGCGCTTGCGACAACGTCAGCGGGTGTGCCTCCATCCTCGAAGCCGGCCGAGTCCTGATCAAACTCATCGATGAGGGGAAGATATCTCGCCCTTCCAGGAGCTTGCGTTTTCTGTGGATTCCAGAGATCAGCGGGACGTTTCTCTATCTGATCCGGTTTCCCGAGGAAACAAAAAAAATGATAGCCGCTATCAACCTGGACATGGTGGGTGAGGATGTTCATAAGAATCTGAATTGCCTGCGTTTGTACCAAAACCTAAAATCACGGGTTCACTGCATCGACGATATTGGTACAGCGCTTTTTGAATGGATGGGATGGATGAGCCAGGGCGATCGGCCCGTGACAGATCCCATGGGCACACAGACACCCTTCTATTACGATATCATGCCTTATTCCAGCGGCAGTGACCATATTGTATTCCAGATGCAGGAATTCAAGATTCCCATCTCGTTCTTCAACAACTGGCCGGATATGGCGTACCATACCAGCCGTGACCGGCCCGATATGGCAGACGCCACTCAGCTGAAGCGTTCGGCCATCCTGACGGCCGGGATGGCTATCGCCTTGGGTGGTGGGGAAGAGGCCGATATTGTCCGTATCGGCAGCACGTGTCTGGGACGCTCTTTGGGACGGCTGCATCAGAAGTCCGCCGATGAACTCGGCGTCCTGACGTCCAGCCACGACAGTGTCCTCGTCCAGCGTTACCGCGACGCCCGGTACATCATCCAAGCTCAGACCGGATTCGAGCGACGATCCCTGGAATCCCTGTATGGATTGACACCCAAGGAGAGCAGTGCCGACGGCTATGTTACAAAACTCATCAAGGAACTCGACAACGCCGATGCCACCGCCCTCCGTACGTTGGACGCTGGCTACCGCTCTCTTTGTGCTCGTCGGAACATCCGATATGTCAGCCCATCGAGATCGAATCTGGAAAAGGAACTGGCACGGCTAATCCCGGCCGACGTTCCCAAAGATCCTCCGACAGAAGAGGATGGCGAGATCGATCTCTGGGCGCTGTTCATGGGCCCGCGTATCCGGGTGGAAGGTATCGACCGATTCCAGGGCATGGAACTGCGCTACTTTGTGGACGGGAAACGGAGCCTGCTGGATATCCGCAATGCCGTGAGCGCCGAATTTGGTCCGGTACCCATGGAAGCGATGGAAGCTTATTTTGAGCAGTTGGAAGAGACGGGATACGTTACCCTGAAACAGAAGTAACTACCATATCGTCTCGAATTCATCGACAAACCATTTTTATACGTAAAGGCCGCCGGGGTTTCGATGCCCTGGAGGCCTTTTTTTCTTAATCGGTTTCCACTTATGCCTCAGACTTCGAGGCCCGCTTTTCATCCTTCTCTGTTGCCACGTAGAGTGCCGGCAGAACGATCAGCGTCAACAGCGTAGAGAAGAACAGCCCAAACATGACCACGAAAGCCAGGGGCTTCTGAATCTCCGAGCCAGTGACGTTTCGGAGGGCCAAGGGCAATAGGCCCAGCATGGTCGTAAACGTCGTCATCAATACGGGCCGGAGCTTGTTGTTGCCTCCCCGTATGACGGCCTCCCGAACACTCAGCCCTTTCTGACGGTATCCGTTGATGTGATTGACCAGGACGATGCCGTCCTGAACGGCGATACCGATGAGCGCGATGAATCCGACGATGGACGACACGGACAACGTGCTCCCGGCGATGAGCAGGATGAGCATCCCCCCGGACAGGGCCAGGGGAATGTTGATGACGATGAGGAGCGCATTCTTTATCGACCGGAAGCTGACGACTAGGAGGCTGAAGACAATCACGATGGTCAAAAGCACGACCACGGTGAGCTGATGCATGGCACGGATTTGATTCTCATACGTACCTCCAAATGTGTAGAAATACCCCTCCGGCATTTCCAGCCCGGTCAATTTTCTCTTGATCTCACCAACCACACTACCCATGTCCCGTCCCGATACATTGCACTGGATCACAACCCGGCGCAGGGCGTCTTCGCGGCGGATGACAGCCGGATTGGCGTTCTCTTCGATTTGGGCGATCTCGATGATGGGAATGCGGTATCCCGACGGGGTTTCGATGAGAATGTTCTCGATTTTATCTTCATCGTTGCGGAATTCTTCTTTATAGCGTACGAAAATGTCGTACCGTTTTTGGGTCTCGATGAGTTCCGTAGCCACTTTACCGTTGCAGGCGACTTCGATGACGTCGGAGACCTGTTTAATGTTCAGGCCGAATCGGGCCAATTTTTGCCTGTCGAGTTTAATTTGGAGTTGAGGCACGCCCGATATCTGTTCGATCTGGAGATCGGAGACTCCCCGGGCGGTAGCCATGATATTATGGGTTTGGCCGGCGAGCTCGGTCAGGGTATTGATGTTCTCGCCGAATATCTTCACGGCGATGGCCGCCCGAATACCCGTAATCACATGGTTGATGCGGTGCTGGAGGGGTGCGTTTATCTGAATGAGAACCCCGGGAATGCCGGCCGTGATTCGCCGGATGTCGTCTTTGACCTCCTCGATGGACTTGTTTCGTTTTTCCTTGGGTACCAATACACAGTTGGAATGGGTCAAGTTCACCGGGGCTGTATGCTCGGCTCCCCGGGCTTTTCCCGTGGCCCGAACGACACGCCGTACCTCCGGCAGAGTTGTTATCTTTTCGGCCACGAGAGAGGCGATGCGGCTAGATTCTTCCAGCGATGTCTCCGGCGGCAGGAGCACGTCCACCAACAGGGAGGATTCGTCCATCTCCGGCATGAATTCGGAGCCTATCAGCAGGGATGATAGGATACCGATGCCGATGATGGCCAGACAGATGATGATCATCTTTTTAGAGTGCTTCAATGAATACGCGAGCAGTGGATTGTATCCTTTTTTAACGAGGTTGAGCAGAGGACTTTCTCGCCGATGTGCTCTTTTCTTACCAATTTTTAGCGATGACAGGACGGGCGTGATGGTCAGAGATATGATCAAGGATCCCAGAACAGCCGCCGAAACCGCGAAGGTCAGGGGGATGAACATCCGCCCCTCAATGCCCTGAAGGGTAAAGATGGGTGCGAATACGGCCAGCAGAATCAGGATGGCAAAGAAAATGGGTTTCCCGACTTCTTGAGCGCCGTTCAAGAGCGCCTGTGAGTATGTTTCTTTTCCTTCCTGGAGGTGGCGGTATATGTTCTCGGTCATGATGATGGACGAATCGACGATCATACCCAGGCCGATGGCCAGTCCTCCCAGGGTCATGATGTTGATAGTCAGGCCAAATAGCTTGAAGAACACGAAGGCAAAGACGGCAGAGAGCGGGATGGCCATGGCGACCACGACGGTGCTCTTGATGTTGTTCAAGAACAAATAGAGCACGGCGATGACGAGAAAGGCTCCGATGAAAATGGCGCTGGACACGTTCCGAATCGATTGGGTGATCATGTCCAGTTGATTGTAGAACGGTTCGATAGACCATCCTTTTTTCAGCGATGAGCCAATTTTCTGGAGCACGTCTTCAACGCCCTGAATGGTCTTCATTACGTTGGCATTGTACTGGTTCTGGACTGTGACAATAACCACCTCTTTGCCGCTTTCGCCTGCCGTACCCCGGCGCACGAAGGCACCGACCTTGACGTCGGCTATATGACCGATGGTGATGGGCACACCGTCATGGGTTTTTAGGACGACGGCCTGGATATCGGCGATGGTCTGGATGCGTCCTATACCACGGATAATCTTTTCTTCCGGTCCTAAGAGGAGAAACCCTCCCGAAGAGTTGATGTTATTATCCCGGAGGGCATCCATCACGTGGTGGATGTGGATGCCGTAGTTGAGCATCCGGTTGGGATCGAGCATCACGTGGTACTGCTTCAGATAGCCGCCGAGGTTGATAACATTCGAAACGCCTGGTACGGTCTGTAGCCGTGGTTTTAAATTCCATTCGGCGAAGTCCCGCATTTCGAACAGATCGCCACCTTTGATGGTAAACTCGATGGCATCGGCAAACATCGAAGAGATGGGACCGATAAAGGGCGGTTCGATACCCTCTGGAAGCAGGGGCGTGATCATCTGTAATTTTTCAGTAACCAACTGACGGGCAAAATAGATGTCCGTGCCGAACTCGAATTCAATGGTGATCTTGGATAATCCCAGTGTCGAGTTCGACCTCACCCGTTTCACATAGGGGAGGGAATTAAACGAGCTCTCCATCGGGAACGTGATGAGCGTCTCGATATCCTCTGGTGCCATGCCCGGGCTCTCGGTGACGACGTTGACCACGGGTGCGTTCAGGTCGGGGTAGACATCCACCGGAAGTTCGGTGAAGAACTTGATACCGACCCCGATGAGTATGCAGGCGACGATGATAATGACGATGCGGTTTTCCAATGAATAGGCAATCAGACGATGTATCATGCAATATCTCCTAACAGATTGACATGACATCCTGAGATATGGAATTCAGTATTCTCGGATTCAGATCCTCCCCATCATGAACAATCAAAGGGGTGTTCATTTTCAAGAAATTATCAATGCACATGTCCAGCGTGGGGATCGACGCCTCCCATTCGTTGTTTCGATCTCAGTTGATAATTTCCCTTTGTCACAACGATGTCTCCAGGGGCAAGACCGTCGAGGATTTCTATGAACGAATCGGAAACGATACCCGTCTGAACGACATGTCGATGGTATCCGCCGGGTTCTTTGACGAATACCACGTGAAGCTGTTCATCCTCCAACACCGCGTCTCGTGGGATAACCAATGCATCCTGTTTTTGTCCAACAACGAGGTGCGTATCGGCAAACATACCGGGTTTCAGCTTCTGCGATCGGTTGTCGATTTCGATGAGGATCTTGATGGTCTTTGTATCGGGATTCAACGTGCTTGCTATATAGAATATCTTTCCGATGAAGTAGTGATCCGGGTATGCGGATACGTTTATTCGAACCTTCTGACCGATCTTTACCCGGGTCAGATCCTTCTCAAAAATATCTGCTTCGCACCATACGGTTTCCAGGTTGATAATTTCGTACAATCGCGTGGAAGGATCGACTTTCTGCCCGACGCTGGCATCCCTGGACGTGATGATACCGGAGATGGGTGCGTGGATATGAATCGTCGAACCGATGGCGTTGCTGTGACCCGTGGGCGGATTGTCCAGTTCATCCTCAGTGATTCCGATGGCCAGTAGTTTTTTCATGGCATAATTGTAGTTGACTTCGGCAATATTTTTAGAAAGCTCGGCTTCCTGAAAGGCCCTTTCAGAGATGATATTCTCTTCAAACAGTTTCTGGCGTCTTTCGAAATTCTGACGGCTGATATCCAGTTCGGCTTTGGCCTTGTCGTATTCGGCCCGCAGGATGCCGATCTGGGGACTGGTCAGGCACGCCAGCTCATCCCCGATGTTGACACGGTCGCCCAGGTTAACGAACGCACAGTTGACGCTGCCCTCGATGAACGGACTCACGATGGCGACGGCATTTTGATCCGGAACGATCTGCCCGGGTACGGTAACGAGTCGCTCGATAGCATCGATTCTTGCTACGGTCGTTTTCAGGCCGACGAGTTTTTCCCATTCACCCTCGACGGTAATGAAGCCTTCGGCCGTATGGTCGTGCTCGTGGTCTTGTACATCCGTCGATTCAAGAGTTCCGTTCGTATGCGCGTCATCCTCCACGTGTTCGTCAGTTTCGTGTTCCTGTGTCTGCTGCTCATCGTGTGTATCACTCTCATCGGAGTGCACATGCTTTTGAGCCGCCGATGATGGACGGGCATCGTCATCATGATCGTGTTCATCCCCTGGCCCTTTGGAGCACATCAGAGTGAAATACGTAAGAATCACCAGAACGATGAATGATGGAAAAATCTTCATCGATTTCCTCCACTATTTTCAAAAATCACCGGGATACCTACAGCCTGTTCCAGGTCGGCTTGTGCGGCCAGATACCGATACAGCGCATCGTAGTATCCCGCCTTGATCCGGTTCAGCATTCTCAAGGATTCCGCGACTTCCAGGTATCCCATTTCACCTTCTTCATAGCTGCGTGTCGCGATCCGCACGAGTTCCTCGACTTCCTGAAGCGTTTTCTCCCGGTAGTTTTGAACTTGTCTCTCGGCTACCTCGAGTTGAGAAAACGCTTTGTCCACGTCCTGAAATACCCGTCTTTCTATCGATGCCAGGTTCCATCTCTTCGCATCCAGTGAATAGTTCGCACTTCGAATGTCACCCTGATTCTTCAGGAGAAACCAGAGGGGAATCGTAATTCCTATCATGCCACCCCATGCCTTTGGCGACGGCTCATAGGGCAGATCGTGTCGGAAATACCGGAGATGAATGTCGGGCATCAGACCGGTCCAGGATAGATTTCTTCTTGCACTCTGTTGAGACACCTCTGCCCTGGCTTTTGTAAGGGATGGATGGTGCGCCAGCGCCAGGGACCGCAGGGAATCGAAATTCAAGGACACGGGCTCAAAGTTAAAATCACCCATGATCTGAACCGGTGTATCCGCTTTTCTGCCCAGCAATCGCCCCAGCTCGGACATGGCCACATCCAATCCTTCCGTTATGGCCAGGACTTGATTTTCGACTTCGGCAAGATCGACCCTCACTTTCAGGGTGTCGTAGGGCGAGGATTCCCCTGCCAGAACACGGATCCGTGCCTTCTGCAGGTTTTGGCGGGTAAGGTGTTCGATTTGCTCAAACAATATCTTTTTCTTCTCCAGAAGGACGACACGATGGAAGCCCTTTTTTACCTGATTGATTAAGTCGCTTCGTCGGGATAAAAATTCGGCCTCTTTCTGTTTTTTTTCATGGTGATACCACTGCCCTTTAAAGAGGTAGGCCAAAGGAAAATTGAAGCTTTGGGCGAATCCCATTTTTCGCGCTCTGTAATCGGACGGATCGTGGCTATCTCTGGGTATTCCCTCATACTCCGCGAACAGCTCCGGGCTATCCGGAGAGATGCCTTCCCAGAGGGCAGCACCGGCTGCTTTCCATTCTTGCCTTGCACTCAACAGGTCAGGATTGTGAGCCAGGGCTTCGTCGATGGCCTGCGGCAACGTCATTTTCTGGGCCTGGACAGGATGCAGCCCCGTCACATGATTCATCAGAATGATTAGATAAATAAATGTCGATCGGAGCATCTTCTGTCTCCATCGTTGTTGTTGATAGCTTGTATTTCGTATGAACCGGTACTACTCGAATTGCCGTGAGACGTCCCGGCATGTGTTCGGTTTTATGTTATACGTAAAATGTGGATGTATGTGAGTGCTCAGGCGTGATTTTTGGGAGGGTGGTATACCAAAGGATACCACACGTGTTCATAAGAGTTTATTTCCGAGGAAGTATGCTGAAACGAATCCAAATAAATTCGGAATGTCACGCGTTGAATATCGCCGATGAATCCACCGTAGCAGGCGCACCGGTATTTCTTTTTGCAGTGTTCTTTATGGTGAGCATGATCGGTGTCTTGATCGGATGAATGCGACCTCTCTTGGGAGGCTTGTTCAAAAAAATGAAAATGGTATCGTGAACGGGAGTTTCCTTCACTGGCAAGATCGTGCGTATGGCCGCATAGTCCTAGAGTCGTCAGTAGGAATTCAGAGATGAGGAGAAACGCAATACCCTTTTTGCATATATCGAACATCTGTTTATTTAAGCCCCCTCGTCGTCGACAACGAATGAAACAATATGCCGAATTTTTTCAGAAAAAGCAAATGCTTATTTTTCAGATAAAATATCCATGAAAACAAAACAGCATCCCGTATCGCATTTCTGCAGCCAGAACAGCATTTATACGCTTACGGATGCGTTCGATGGCGACATCCGATATGTGTTTTTCGTATGTCTCGACCTTCTTTCTAAAAATATCCTTCATAATTGTTGCGTTACATTGTTTTGATGATCACACAGACCAGTCTTTGTTCGCTTCCCAGGCTTTTTTCAGAGTATCCCCTCGCAAACCACATCGGAGGGCTTCCAGGGCGAGGATATCAGCGGGAGGTACGTTGCCCAGGTTGACGTTGGTTCCGAAACGGAGAATGAGGTGCTGCTGCTGGTTCTTGATGGGGGCTTCCCATTCGAGCTTCGTTGGATCATCCACGCCGGCCAGAATACCGTCGATCTCGTCTTCCTTGACTTTGCCGTCGGCGTCGAAGATACCCACACCTTTTCCGGCTTCTCTGGCTTCGACGATGACCTTCGAAGCGCCGCATTCCAAGTCCGAAGCGATTTCTTTGTACATAAGGTCCAGGGCGATTTTCTCGTTGGGATTCTTTTTTCCGACCTCGGTGAGCACCTTAAATCCCATATCCATGGCCTTTTTGATGCAGTCTCGCCGCGTTTCCAGATCGATCTCGATGGTGCCGTCGGAGATTTCGATGGCATTGAATCCGAGTTCCTCACACCGTTTTAAATACGCGGGATACTGTTTCTGCCACAGAGCCACTTCCATGAATGTACCGCCCGGCATGGTCCACACATCGTATTCTTTCAGGAGTTTGACTTTCTTTTTCACGGTATCCATATCGATAAAAGCCGACGTACCGAACGTGAATTTCACCATATCGATATAATCTCCGGCCATCTCTAACAAATCCTTCGTTGCCGTCAGGCCCAATCCCTTGTCGATGATCATGGTGATGCCGTCTTCGCGTGGTTTTTGCGTTCTATCGCCTACGGGCATTTGGAATACGCCTTCGAATGATTTCGTGTTCATTACTGGAATTCCTCCTTTATCAGGTTTTTTCTTCATTGTCCGATGACCGGAGTCAATATTCGATACCTTCCATACAGTTTTTCACGCCGGCGTAAATCGACTTCACTGGCAATAAGTCGGCCTTGTCGATGAACTTGCGCATCGTATCCAGCCTGGCCCGGGCCAAATCTTGGTCGTCACAACCATCCACGGGGAGTCTTTCATACATCAGCCAGGGGGGTGCGAATTTTTCACTGGCATTCTTGAAGAGTGTCCAGACGATATTATCCTGGTCGCTTAGGACGGATACATCGGCCTTGGGACGGTTGGATTCAATACGTGCGTTGATGATTTGCAGTCTGGGATTCCTGTAGACATCGTCGGCCTGGAGCGTGCTCAGATCGATGGTCATTTGTTCTTGCCATGCGTCCTCGACCTCCGGGAGTTTCAGGCCCAGGAGATCCAGAACCTGGGGAAAATCGTGCATCAGACTGCCCAGGCGTACGTTATCCAGGAGCGACCCCTTGTAGAAGTCAATCCCGTCTTTCGTCAGCCGCACATGGGTCATTTCGGTACTGAAAATTTTCCAGCCTTCGATGACGGCCCTGAGGAGATACACGGTTTTGCCTGCTCCGGGTCCGCCCATGACGAGGAGGAGGGTGTTGTTCGTGGGGATATAGATCGAACTCGCATGAAAGCTGTAAATTCCGCAGGCCCGTTCCAGGATGGACAGGCTGTAACGGAAAAACAATCCCAGGTTCCCGAACAGGCTGTAGCGGATGTCATGGCAATCTTTTTCCCAGGCCGTGAAAGCACCGGATACGATACAGGTCTCCTTGCCGATGGAGACAGAGGGTTTGAGCACCGGATCGTCGAGCACGACAAATTCGGCGTCCACATCCTCGTAGGGAATTTCTCTGTACTCGAGCACGTTGGTGCGCAAGGATTCTACCCGTATGGATTCGAAGTACCGCTTCGAACGGATCAGCTTTTCGTTGTTGGAGACGATGCCGATCCTGGCATCCACACACTGCACGGCTCGCTTAATCAACGGAGAGTTCATCACACGCTCCTGATATCAACATCCCAGAAAGGGATTCAAAACGGCGATGTCACACCGTATTTTTCTCCCATGCGCCGGAGAAGTTGCCGCGTCTTCTCCGGCAGGGGGATTCCGAGCTTTCTGGCGTCTTGTTCTTTCTCAAACTCTTTCAATCCGGCAAAGTAGACGCGTTCCTCGCCCTCAGCGGGTGGACAAATTCGGAGGCTTTGAAGCGTCCTGTCCATATCCCGACGAAACGCGGAGGGATCGCGGAATCCCGAAATCTGAATAGCCCCGAAAAAGTGACTTGCACGTTTTGAAGGATCGGTGTCGCTGAGCTCGGAACCCATGGGCGCTCCTGAAAGAGCGGCGCATAGTATGTCCACCATTATGGCCAATCCGAAACCTTTGTGGCCGCCGAATGCTTCTCCGGCTCCGCCCAGGGGCAGGACGCCGCCCCCCAGGCGATGGTACATATCATCCAGGATGCGGTGAGCATCGGTCGTGGGACGGCCGGTCTTGTCCACGGCCCATCCCAGGGGTATGGCTTGGTTTTTCTTGTCGTACACTTCAATCTTGCCCCGGGGTACCACGCTAGTGGCCATGTCCAGTACGAACGCCTTTTCCCGGTCAGCGGGCGCGGCAAAGGCGATAGGATTGGTGCCGAACATTACCTGTCGGCCGAATGTGGGAACCGCCAGCGCCGGTGTGTTGGTCATGGCGATGCCCAGCATCTCGTGTTCCAGGGCCATCATGGCGTAATAACCAGCGATCCCGAAGTGGTTGGAGTTCCGGACGCTGCCGAAGGCTGTCCCGCTGATGCCCGCCTTCTCTATCACCAGCTTCATCGTTCTGACGCTGACCGGTGCCCCCGGACCGCCATGGGCATCGACAATAAGGGACGTGGGTGTATCGTGTGCGATTTCCATTTCCGCATCGGGTATCATCATTCCCGATTCGATGCAGTCCACCCAACGCAGAATGCGCCCGACGCCGTGAGAATGAATGCCGCGGACATCCGCGGCCGCGAGTACGTCGGCTGCCATCCGCGCATCATCCGAACGCATGCCCATCTTCACAAAGAGGTCGCTGCAAAACGATCTCAGCGGTTCGATGCCGATGCGAATGTCTCCCATCCATGGTCTCCCGATGATGTTTTGCTGAATCACAGAGGTTTAATGTATACATTTATACGATTTTATCCAAACAAAAATCCCATGGATATGCTAACGAGGAGCTATTCGGATGAGATATACGGCGGGTGCGAGTTTATTCCTTCTTTGGATCGGTCTTATCGCGTTGCTTTTTCCCCCAAGGACAGGCCTGAAGGCACACGAGGCAGCCGTCATCTCCCGTACATGTGTTTATATCCAGAACCTGTTCCCGATGGGAAGGATGATCGTCGAAGTCAATCAGGCTCAAGGCTTTTTGCGGGCATTGATCGACGCACAGGGAGCAACGGCCGCACCGGTTGGGCAGGGGTGCGTCGGCTATGAGTTCAATATTCGTCAGCACGGCGATCAGACGATGTACGGGGCCATGCTCAGGAGAGATGATGAGGAGGGAGCGGCCTTGCCAGCCCAGGCCGGCGGCTTTGGCCAGGACTTTCAGGGACATCAAGCCGATGCGGTGAATCGGGTCATACTCGTCCTCGGTATGAATGATCAGGGCGCCTTTTTTTCTGGCTTCCAGAAAAGAGCAAATTTCGATGGCGGTTTTTTCCAGGAATAGAGAGACGTCGTTTCCCGTGGCGGTTTTCCCCAGTTTGGAAAGCTGAGCCCCCAGTACGATCGCATTCGTGTATCCCACTCGTAAAAAATATTCGGTGCTTCCAGGCAGACCCGTCGGCATGTCCCGAAGTTGATCGATTCGGGCGATGCCTACGAGGTCGATACCGAGTCCCCTGATGAATGTTTTCAGCTCTACTGTATTTTCCGATGAGGTGAGTTCGGTTTGTTTATTCATGTATCTCTATTGTATCCCTCCGCTTCATAGCATTCGGAAATGTCCATGTGATAACGTTGTTGTCGTCAACGTGCCGTCCATCCTCCATCGGCGGCAACGATAGCCCCGGTCATGTACGAGGATTCATCCGAGGCCAGGAACGTGATGACGCCGGCAATCTCATCGGGTTGTCCCAGTCGTCCGAGAAGCGTTTTATTCACGATACTTCTCCGTTCCGCTTCCGGGTTTGAAGACGTCTCGATGATGGTTTCCAGCAAGGCCGTCGAAACCGGCCCGGGACATACGCAATTGACTCGTATCCCATCATCGGCATGGTCGACGGCCATGGATTTTGTGAGCTGTACCACCCCGCCTTTGGAGGCTGAGTAGGCCGCAATCTCTGATCCGCCGACCAAACCCAGTTCGGATGCCACGTTGACGATAGCTCCTCCGCCCTGGTCTTGCATCCTCGGAATGACCGCCTTGGAACACAGGAACACGCCTTTCAGATTCACGTCCAGGAGACGATCCCATTCGGCTTCCGTGGTGTCGGTCACCTTTTTTGCAAGTTCGATGCCTGCGTTGTTCACCAGAATGTCAATACGACCGAATGCCGTCAGGGATTTTTCGATCATCACCTCGATCTGGGATGTCACACTGACATCCACGGGGATATATATCGCTTCGGCCCCTTTGCTTGCGATCTCGTTGGCTACATCATGAGCTTCTTGGATGTCGGCCAAGACCACCCTGGCTCCCTCTTCAGCGAATCGTCGCGCAGTAGCCAGACCGATGCCCGATTTGGCACCGGTCACGATGGCAACTTTTAATGTCAATCCTTTCATACGCGTTCCCATACCGTTTGAATCGTCAATACCCATGCGTCTTCCAGCCTTGGCAGAAGGTACGAACGTTCTTTCGAGTTTTCAGTCGGCTGTCTCAAATTGGGCTGTAAAATGGCGCAGGAAAGGGGCCTCGTAGGTGAATCGGAAGCCTTTTAACCGGTCCCTTTTTTTGAATACATCTTCGATGACTTCGACAACAAAATCAAAATGGCTCTGCGTGTACACGCGTCTCGGAAAAGCCAGCCGGACAAGTTCCATGGGTGGCGGAATGTGCTTCCCCGTCTTGGGATCCGTCTTGCCGAACATGATGCTGCCGATCTCACAGGATCGGATGCCGCCCTCCAGGTACAGCGCACACGCGATGGCGTGGCCTGGGAACTTCTCCGGCGGGATGTGGGGAGCAAAAGCCTTGGCATCTAGATAAATGGCGTGGCCCCCCGGGGGCTTGACGTAGGGAACACCGATCTCATCCAGTTTTTCCCCCATGTATTCTGCAGTACGGACGCGGTACGTTAGATAGTCTTCGTGGAGAACCTCCTCCAATCCCTGGGCGATAGCCTCCAGATCTCGGCCAGCCAGGCCTCCGTATGTGGGGAATCCCTCTGTTACGATAAGAACGTTGCGGGCCTGCATGGCCAGTTCGTCGTCGTTCATCGCCAGAAAGCCGCCGATGTTGACCAGGGCATCCTTTTTAGCACTCATCGTGCATCCGTCGGCGTAGGAGAACATCTCTTGGGCGATTTTCTTGCACGATTTGGCGGCATAACCGGATTCTCTTTTTTTGATGAAAAAGGCATTTTCCGCAAAACGGCACGCGTCCAGAAACAATGGGATGCCGTACTGAGAGACGATTTTCTTGGTCTTCCGTATATTCTCCATGGATACGGGCTGTCCGCCGCCCGAGTTGTTGGTCACCGTGAGCATGCATACGGGGATGTTCTTGGGTCCGGTCTCTTTGATGAATGCGTCGAGCCTGTCCAGATCGATGTTTCCCTTAAAAGGGTGAAGGCATTGAGGGTCTTTACCCTCGGGAATGACCAGGTCGACGGCGTTGCCGCCGTTGTATTCGATATTGGCCCGGGTCGTATCAAAGTGTGTGTTGGAAGGAATTGTTTTACCGGATTTCGATATCAATCCGAAGAGAATTTTCTCTGCCGCCCGGCCCTGGTGGGTTGGAATGACGTGCTTGAATCCGGTAATCTCCTTGACCTTATCCCGGAAACGGAAGAAGCTGCGGGCGCCGGCGTAGGATTCATCCCCGCGCATCACACCCGCCCATTGCTCGTCGCTCATGGCCGAGGTTCCGCTGTCTGTTAAAAGGTCGATGATGATGTTCTCGGCCTCTATCATGAAGAGATTGTAGCCTGCCTTTTTTAGAAATTCTTTCCGCTGGCTTTTTGTGGTCATCTTGATGGATTCGACGACCTTGATTTTAAACGGTTCGATGATGGTCTTCATCAGGAGGTCTCACTTTCTGCTATTCCGGCTTCTATAGCACGTAGGCGTGGTTGCAATGGTCGTAGCCTGTAAGTAGGGTTTTTGTTCGCGTGAACTGGATATCGGGATTCAGTCCCTCACAAAATCCATAATCGTACGCACAGTAAAAGGCAAAGCCGATGTCCGCCGCATCCTCTTTGAGCATCTCTTCGGCGAACAGACACCAGGTTACCTTCATTTGCAGATGGTGCTCCGATTTCTCCACGATCTCATAGTGGAGGACGTCTTTTGCCGGTTCCCAGAGAATTTCCAGGATGGTGTCCAGATTCCGTTGGGGCAGGTCGGCATTCTGGAGCGTTTTTCGGGTTTCATCGATGGAGTTCTGTTGTACGGTATCGAGAATATCGGACCCGTACTGTTTTATCAGTTTCTTGAAGAGCACGGCCCTGTCGTGAATTTGACGTTTTTGGAGTCGGAGGTAAAGTTCCTGGAGTTCTTTTTCACAGTCTTGGTTTCCGTTCTGCCACATGGATCGATGAGCACAGAGGGGAAGTACGCTTCCGGTTAGCAGCGTTTGTTTGAGAAAGTGTCGACGCGATGTGAAATCCATATGATCCTCCTTTATCGGTTGTATGCTTCGGTTCCGTTTTTTTCCTAAAGGTCACACTGGTCTCAGCAAGACGATCCTGTGATGTCCCGTCGATCGGATGAATGACATGTTAAAACAGTCCGTTGCCACGTGTTTTTTGTATGCAGCAACCTTTTTATCTGATACTTACCAAATCCTGTATGTATTCAAGGACATGGGGAACATACAGCGGACGAGATGTTTCTATGAATAGATTTCCGTTTTTTTCATGACTACGATCAAACATGTTTGACGGTCACGTCGTGAATGAAATACGTGGTTTCCAACCGTATTTTTTTCTTCGCTGTCTTATAGTTATCGCTCGTGGCGTGAATCGATGACAGGAACTTTTCCTCCCTCTTGCCCAGGAGCTTGCCATCGGTAATCAAGCCGCTGGATGAGACGGTCACTCCCACACTCTTGGGTACGAACACATCCACATCACCGATAAATCCGAAAAGGCGTATCGTAGTCTCACCCTGAGGGATTTGAGCTTGGGTCATGTCCAGGTCGATGTCGCCAATGAAAATCCGAAGTTCTTCTGGGATCACTTGCCAGTCGCCTTTGCGGCGAATGTCTCCGAATAGTTTATGCTGAATGGTTGTGCCGGGTTCGATGTGTCTGTGACGGATGAGCAGCCACAAACCCAGCCCTACCAAGGCCAGGGGCCAGAGGATACCCCAAGCGCTGATATTCAGAATGCGGGCAATGAGGAACAACCCTCCTATAAAAATCAAGATACCGCCGATGTAGTATTGTCCTCGATGATGCATGGTTTTCTCTCCCCGTTTATCGAACGAGTGTGAATTTTCTTGTTTTTTTGAACGCCCCCGCCTCCATCATGTAGAAGTAGATGCCGCTGGACAGGTGTGTAGCATCGACCGTGAATTCGTACTCACCCGCCGGTCTTTCCTCATCGATGAGCGTGGCCACTCTTCTTCCGAGCATATCGTACAACGTCAGCCGAACATGAGACGTTTTCGGTACGGCAAAACGGACGATGGTAGTCGGATTGAACGGATTTGGATAATTTTGTTCCAGCCGAAATTCTCTGGGCAATCCATCGAGATTCGTCTCCACGTCCGTGAGAATGGGGCCCGTTTGATACCAGAAGCCCGATAGCGCCGTATACGACGTGTTCTGAGTCCTGCCGATGAGGACTTGCCCGACGGTTCCCATCATCTGCATGCCGGTGCTGGAGAGAACATCCCCTCCATTACCGAACACGGACTGCTGGATAACATACTGCGTCCATCCGGGATGAACATGACACCATCCCCAGATGATGACGATGAAGAGCCAAGTTGTTCTCCTATTGAACATGATGGCCTCCAAATTACTGATATTTTTCCGAATTTTCAATATTTTTATAACCAGTTCTTAAAGTTTCATCCACACCAAGAGCCTTTGGATGAAGGTACGTACCCCGTTCCTCGCCTTTTTTGTCCTGTTCCACCGGTATGCGATGGGCTTCGGCGTAGGCATCCTTCCGAATGCCGGTAATCTGCCAGGAGACCTTCAATCCGGGATTTCCCCCGGCGATCATGAAGCGATTGTTCGATATCTCCTGGGCGATGTAGATTTGGGCGAATCCACCGATGCAGGTGAGTTGATACCGGAAGTCCTTGTTCAGGGCGTCAAACCAGTCCGGTAGTACGACAACAGCCTCCCCCCGATCGTCCAGAATCACATTGCCGTTGTAGATGTTCATCATATCCGGGCTTTCGACAAAAGAATGATAGAGGTATCTGTTCTCAGGATCCAGGGGATGATCAATTTTAAAGGCACCGGCACCCTTGCTCAACGTACCGGTGACATGAACATCACCGTAAAAGTATCCGGCCCAGTTCGTGCTTGCTGAACCGACGGCTGTTCCTACTACTCCATAATTCGTGCCCTCGTTTCCCGAAGCATACCCATACACACCACATTTTGTATTTCTGGCTCCGATGGCTTTGCCAAAAACACCGAATTTTATACCGTCGTCCCCGCTGGCATCGCCGAGGACACCATAATACGCTTCAGTACCGCTGGGTACGACGAGGCCCACTACGCCCGCAAATCCCCCGACTCCCTTGACACCGGTCCCGTAGTAGTCCGTCGTGTCGTGTCTCCCGAAGATGGCAGGATCGTCGTCATTAGGGATTTCATTTTCAACATGCAGGGAAAACAAGGGGTCTATCGTCCCGATGCCGACACGGTTGTTGGATTGGATGACCATCTGCCATGCATTTCGATAAAAACCGATTTGATCTCTACCGCCCTGATTGGTTTTTCCCATGAACCATTCGTCGATTCCGGCGGTATTCTTGAGCCATATGCCCGGATTCCCAAAATCTCCTCCACGGAGTCCTATCTGGCCGTTGATGTCCATAATTTTCGTCGGCTGGGTGGTTCCGATACCCACGCGACCCTCGTTATCGACATAGACAACGTCTGCCGGATTGCCGTCAGCCGCATCCAGGGAGTGGGTGTCACCGGTTGCCGTATCTGCAGCCGTTGTTTGTACCGTCCCGTCCGGGAATTTGAAGCCGTCCTTGGACGAGTGGATGAAACCGTGTACCTGGAGAGGACTGCCCGGCGCAAGCGTTTTGATGCCTATGTTTCCCCCAGGTTGTATGATGAAAGGGGAATCCGACCAACTGGTGGTGTTGTTGGCTTGTATCATGTTGCCGCTTTGGATGGCAAATGCGCCGTTATAAGCATTGCCCAGGTTCCATCGGGTGCCAGCTCCAGACGGACGTAACGTCAGAACGCTGGGTCGATCAGCCCCGCCGTATATCGACAATTGGCCGTTATTGATGAACAGCCTTGTTTCTGGATTGGTGGTATCGATTCCGACGTTGCCTTCGTCGTCCAAATAAAGAGCGTCTGCGGGATCACCATCGGCTGCATCCAGGGAGTGACGGCTGCCGCCGGCTGCTGTGGCAGAAATGGTGAGGGTGTGGTCGCTGTCGGTAATCGTCACGTTATTTCCACCGACCAATAAAATATCGTCTTTCAAGGTATTGATACTCCGGACTGTACTTCCATCGGCGATCTTGCGATCCGTTATGGCACTGTCGGCCACGGATCGAGCATTCAGGCTGTAGGCCGAAGCGGTCAATTCCATACGAGGGGTGAGTTCTGCTCCTCCACCTACTGCCATTCCCAGCCAGTAAGGTTTGTCGAACGGGAGATCCAGAGGATCGACACGTCCCAATATCACGTTGAAAAGACCGTTGGCCGTGGATACAGTTTGTGTTTCTGTCCAGAGGGGAGTGCCACTGTCGGCCTGGTCATAGAGACGAAACGAGATGACGTAGTTACCGTCTGCTATTGGATTTCCCCCGGCGTTGGTCAACAAGCCCTGATAGCTTATGGTCTGTGGAACCTGAGACCAGAGGATGTGTACCGCCAGAATGATGCCGCACATGAGAATAACACATCTTAAGTGACGTATTCTACCCATCTATCTGTCCTCTCTGATGTTTGTGAGTGAGTGTCATGGATATCGAAATACGGTTGAATGCGATTTGGTCAGGAAATCGGTGTACAAAAAAAAGACCTCGTTCGAATTTGATAATACATATTATCCCGTTGAATGTCAAGATAAAATTCGCGAATGAAAAATCCACTTTTCATTATTGCATTTCTATTCATTTTCCATTACCTTGTCGACGAATGAAGAAAATCGATGGATACATCCAGCTTACGCGTCCGGTCAACCTGCTCATCGCCTTTG
>Ga0180438_10003022_pt1 | contig 26182 bp, 17 predicted proteins | sample SS_ome_12_FD_132455 | JGI IMG/M metagenome (GOLD analysis project Ga0180438, IMG submission 132455) | Hypersaline lake sediment archaeal communities from the Salton Sea, California, USA - SS_3_D_2 metaG | ecosystem: Environmental > Aquatic > Non-marine Saline and Alkaline > Hypersaline >... | reverse complement strand
CGGCTCTGTTCCTTAGGGATAATCCGCGATTATCGGTGGCTACGTACCACCTTGTCGCATTAGCTTTATCGGCTCTTGACGACGTTTACAATCACGGCGCCGGTCGTTCCATATTTTCTACGAGTTCGTAGCAAGTTGCTTCTCACGGAGATTTTTCTGGAATAAGTCAGACATTTTGTGTGGCCGTTCGTAGAATATGTAACGAAATGAATATAGAAAGCATATTCAAGTAAAAAGCTAAAAGTGAGAACAAATCGGGTGTTTATTAGCCATCTCACAGGGGTAAAGTTGAAAAAACAAAGCCAATTTTGGGATGACCAAAATGAACGTAAGTGTCTATAAGAAAGGAGATTACAAAGAAATAACAGCGGATTAGGCTCGAAAAAACAAAGCCAAACAAAGCCAATCTACCGGGCTTCGCCCGGAAATCCGAAATTCTAAATCCGAAATCCGAAACAAGACGAATTTGGAGGGGCTATTTGAAAAAACAAAGCCAATTTCCAGGTAGGCTAAATTGATGTATTCTCTTTTTTAAAAGGCACTTATGAAGAATTTCATGCCTCCAGATAGCGAAAAAACAAAGCCAATCAAAGCCAATTTTCGTACTGCGATCGGTGAAAATCGGTTGAAGCCCAGCATGAAATAGGCATAATCAAGGAAAACCAGATTCAGTATGAAACGAAAGGTCAAATATGCATTTGAATCGTCGCAATTTCGTTGAAATGACAGCCGGGGCAGGTTTATTGTCGATCCTGCCGGGCTGCAAATCCACGCCGGGCAAAAAACAGGCTCGCTTCGGAAAAGTTTCGCTACAAGAGCTTGAAAAAGCCGCTCAAGCACCCGTGCTGAACTTGGACGGCCTCGATTCGCCGTTAGTGATTGACTCGATAGAACTTCTCAGAAAAGGACGGGATTACATATTACACGTCAGATCGAAAAACGGGGCCGAAGGCATCGCAATACCAAATTCCCGGCCGGACGTTTTGCAGCCGATACTGAACAAGTTGGTAATCCCCTACTTTATTGGCAAAGATGCCCGTGATCTGGAAGAGCACCTGTTTGAAGTGTACCGGTATCGCAGCAACTACAAGCTCCAGGGTCTGGCTTTGTGGTGTCCGGTGGCATGGGTGGAATTCGCTCTGCTGGACATGATGGGCCGGGTATCGGGTAAATCTATCGGGCAACTAATGGGCGGCGTTGTTCGAAACGAAGTGCCCTTCTACATTGCCAGTGGCCGCCGGGATTCGACGCCGGAAGAAGAAGCGGAATATCTGGCCGGCCTGGTGGCTGAAACGGGTGCTAAAGCCGTCAAGTACAGGCTCGGCGGACGGATGAGCAGAAACGTCGATGCCATGCCCGGCAGGAGCGAGAAACTCATCGGCCTTTCGCGAAAGAGACTCGGCGACGAAATCGATATCCATGCCGACGCTAACAGCTCGTATGACCCGCCAAAGGCCATCGAAATCGGAAGGATGTTGGAAGATATCGGCGCGGTCTATTTCGAGGAGCCCTGCCCCTTCGACCACTTCGAAGACACTAAAAAGGTCGCCGATGCTTTGACGATCCACGTGGCGGGCGGCGAGCAGGAATACAGTCAGCGGCGTTTCCGCTGGGCGATATACAACCGCGGCGTGGACATCGTCCAGCCGGACCTGCAGTATTACGGCGGGCTGATTCGCTCGACGCGCGTCGCGCGGATGGCGCAACTGGCGGGGATGCCGACGACCGTTCATATCTCGGGCGGCTTCGGATTCGTTTACATGCTTCACTTCGCTTCGTTCACGCCGGATATCGGCAAGTACCAGGAATACAAAAAGGGAACAGAGAGATACAGCAACTGGTTCGACCCGCCTTTGGAAATCAGGGACGGCTCGATTACCGTTCCCCAAGGACCCGGTGTAGGCATTAAAGATATTGGAGAATTGCTAAAGGGGGCAAAACACGTTACATAGTGACATTTCGATAAAACTTAGGAGAACGGATAATGGTTAGAAAATATAGCTGGCTATATCTTGGACTGTTAATATTACCTTTCGTACTTACTGGCTGCGGACAAACTGCGTTCCACATAGAGCTGGTGCCAACCGACCGGCAGCTCGACGAGACCCGGATACAAAGTGACGCCGGATTGTTCGTATTCGACAAGATAGCAATCATCGACATTGACGGACTGCTTTTCAACAGGCGCAAAGGCGGCTGGTTGCGCCGGGGCGAGAACCCGGTGAGCCTGCTGGTCGAGAAACTCGACAAAGCCGCCGCGGATAAGTCCGTCAAAGCTGTCGTCCTTCGCTTGAATTCTCCGGGAGGGAGCGTCGCAGCAAGTGACATTATGTATCATAGCCTGATGGAATTCAGGGAGGAAACCGGCAAGCCCGTTATAGCATGCATACTGGGCCTCGGCTGCAGCGGCGCCTATTACATCGCCTGCGGCTGCGATGGGATCGTTGCCCAGCCGAGCAGTGTGGTCGGCAATATCGGCACGATCTTCCAGACGTTCAGCGTTGCGGGAACAATGGAAAAAATCGGAGTCAAAGCCGTCACCATAAAGAGCGGCGAACTGAAAGACATGGCGTCACCCCTGCACGATTTGAGTGACGAAGAGCGAATAGTGCTGGAAGGCATAATCGAGCACCATTCCGAACAGTTCTTCGAAGTCGTAAAGAAAGGCCGTAAAAAAATCGACGAGCAGAAGATGGCGGAACTTTCGGACGGGCGTGTATTCACCGCCGGGCAGGCATTGGAGCATGGACTTATCGATAAAGTCGGCTACCTGGACTACGGCATCAAATGGGCCAAAGAAATGGCGGGCGTAAAGAAATCGCGTGTGGTCATTTATAACCGGCCGTCCAACTACATGCCAAACGCTTACGGCGTAGCGGCGGCAAGCGCCGAAGGCATCAGCCCGCTGGTCAATCTGGAACTGCCCGACTGGCTGGATGCAGGCGGAGCACAATTTCTATATCTATGGCAGCCCGCGGTCGAATAAACGCTTAATGCGCGTGACATCACAATCGGCCGGCCGTCCACAGGATGGCACGCCTGACAAGGCGGCGATAGTTGCGGTTCTCGTAGGCCTTCGAGTCGTGCCCGAGCTGGATCGTACAGATATTCGATTTGCCGTACCTTCTCACCCAGCAGACGGTCTTATCGCTGGCGGGATGATCGGCCGTAAGCAGGACGTGGTTGCCCCGGTCAAACCAGCAATTTTTGTAGCCTTCATCATGAATGACAAAATCGCTCATACCCTCGGTAATCGGATGCTGCTTATCGGCAACGCTGATCGGCATGTCAATATCATGCTGGAACGAGCCGGCTTTGTACTGTACGCCGTCGATCGTGGTATCGGCAAGGCAGTACCTTGTGCCGATGATCTTCCTGAACTCGGGCCACTGCTGGAACGCACACATGACATGATGCATAGCGACCACCCCGACGCCACGATCCAGCAGCTTGAGAAAATTCTGCTGCCGCTTTTCCGAAATCTCCTGTGTCATGCTATAGAACACAATCACATCATAATCCCAGTTGCTGATGTCCTCGAACAGCTCGCTATGGTCTTTCTGCACCGCCTCGGTATAAGTGATTTCCTCTATCGAATCAAACACCTTGAAAAAGGGGTCGTGCTCGAAATCGTGCCCGCCGGTAACGATTACCACCTTCAACTTCTCAGAATCGGCTGTATCCAACTCGCGGATTCGCAGATTTCGCCAGCGAACCTGGTATGGGAAGAAATTCCTGCCGAGCCCGTGGACCTGAAGGCCGATTATCCCTTTAACGTCCATCGAATCCCTCAGATCGGCACAAGGTACATCATTGACCCATGTTTTAATCGAACTGCCCTTACACTCGATTCTGTACTTGTTCCACCGGTCGTCCTTAAAGGCCTTGCGGGCGTCGGGTTTTTCTGTCAAGTCGGCCAGGAAAAATCCCCGCCGGGCCTCGTCATAAATCCCGCCCGAGGTGCCGGTTCCGGCGCTGGCAATTTCCACCTGATAGCCATACACACGATCCGGCGGGACCAAACGCTGTCGGGGCCGTCCGTCAGGCCTTCGGAAAACAAAAAACATCGGGTCTTTGGCGATCTGACTGCGAATCTGAACTCCGGAATTCAACCTGGGATCGCATTTGACCTCGAATTCCAGGATGAAATCTCCGTACTCTCTGTTAGTACAAAGAAACGTGTTGGGGCTGCCCTTTACTGCTGTGCCGACTATTGCTCCGTCTTCTACTCGATATTTCGCATAACCGCTATGGACGTTCCAGCCATTCAATGTCTTGCCGTCGAACAAATCCTTCCACTCACCAGCCGTCGCACCGATTGTAATCAACGACAGAACCAGAATACTAAGTTGCAGTTTCTTAAACATTTTCCCATACTCCTTCAAAAAATGAAATTCAAACATTTCACTATTTTAGACGAATCGCACGGGAATGCAAGTATTTCAGCAGAAATTCCGAGGTATAATAATGTCAGCTAATACTTTTTTGAAACCGTTAATATTCGCTTTATAGGTGTCTTCTGCCGACCGACTCGACCTTTTCAAACATCGATTCCGGGAAAACGCTGTCCATGCCGTTCTTGTCCTGGACCAAAGCCCAAAGCGAGGGGATAATGAGCTTCTGACCTGGATAAATCTTATCGGGTGATTCAAGCGATTTGCTATTAGCCTCAAATATCCTCTTAACGTTCACTATTCTGTTGCCTTCTTCCGGGCCGTAGAACTTTTTCGCTATGTCAGCCAAATTGTCGCCCTTGCAGACAATATAAACTTTCGGCCAGGCCTGCTTCACAGGCTCAGTGTGATTATCGGTTTCATCAGGCGATGTGGTTTCCGGCAGTGTAACCTGGAAGCGCTCTTTATTATCAGAGGGTGGAGTTTCTTTAGTACGCCTTTGGGAAACCGGCCTCGACTGGAAAGCTTCCAGCATTATATCGGGCTTAATGCCCGGCGGGTCCTTAATTGTGATTGGTGAAGGTTCATCATCGTCTCTCGTATTATCAAAGCCGGATAGACCATTGATTACAAATACAATCACAAATATGACAAACAAACCTAACAACAATCCAATTTTTGCATTTGAAGTCATAACAAAACTCCGTTTCTATTTTGCATCAAGCAATAAGCTCATTGCCCTGGTGCGATTACCGGCCTTGCCCTTACCGTGATTATCGGATGATTCTATCGAACTATAAAAAAGCGCGATCCTTCGCGAGGTCTGGTACCGGTCGAATCTGTAAATCAACCAGCGCTTTCTCATTCCCTTTATCAGTTATATCGGCAGCAACGGACAAAAATCTTTTATGAATTTATGAATTGCAATTGGATGCGTTAATGCTTTGAGAAAAAGATTCCAGAGACGGAATCTCAGCTCTGCCCGGTGATCGGACTACCGCATCTTTTACGGTTTTGCAGCGACTTCTTTGTAAACTCTGACATAGTCCACGTATAAATGGTCCGGCAGTTTGGCTTTCGCTATTTCGCCCGCCCATTTGCCGACTTCGAGGCTTAGAATCATATACTCCGGACGGTGAGATACGCCTTTGTCCGTTCGCCAGGTTTCTTTGCCATCCACGTAGAAAACATAATGCGTGGGCGTCCAGAGAAAACCGACTGTGTGCCAGCCGCTGGTTAATCCCGAAATTTCCGTAATTTTATGGGCCGACTTATGGTCCTTGCCGTAGCCGTCCCAGTGCAATGCGTGCTGGATTTTGTCGCCCCGGTTACGAAGATACTCGAAGATATCTATTTCGGTGCCAGCTTTATTTGGATTACCTACAGGTTTGCCGAGGCTCGGCGACTGGAGCCAAAACGCAGACCAGTGGCCGATTTGCTTCTGGAATTTAATGCGGCACTCGAAATAGCCAAATGTGGTCTCGTACTTACCTTGTGTACTTATCATTGCAGTGTGGTAATTATCACCAACGCGTTTGGTTGTCAGGACAAGATGTCCTTTACCATCTACTGAAATAGTATCCTTAACATTTATTGCATCCCGGCGCGGACCGAGCCCTCGATAGTCCCATTTCGAAAAATCCAGAGTATCGCCTTCGAACTCATCCGACCAGACGAGCTCATATCCCCTGACAGGCAATGCTTTAATCTCGGCCTTTCGCTCTGTCTCGGAATCAGCCTGGGCCGACACAAAAGCAGCAAGCTCTTGCATACGCTTTAAGTGAATCCCTGAGATAAGGCCATTTCTGTCCGGGGGAACGTTAAGAAGATAATTGGCATTTCGCTCATTACTTAGCTTGAGCATCTTTATAATATCTTGGACATCTTTTACATATTCTGCAGTGTCACCTGTATTCCAAAACCAGGTACGTGAGATTTTATCACAAACCTCAGACGGTATCTTATTTCCCTCTGGCGGTAAACTCTTCGGATCCCACGGAAATTCACAACTATACACGTCGGAATCTTTCAGGTTGTGAGCATTATTTCCGATTACCAGGCACCGCGGCTGCAATGATTTAATATACGCAAATATCTCCTGCCAGCGCGAGAGGGTGTATTTGTTGCTGTACTGGTCGATCCACAAAAGGTCAACCGGGCCGTACTTGGTCAGCAATTCCGACAATTGCAGCTTGATGAAGCCAACGTAATCCCCCGCCGCCTCCGGCGGTAATCCATGAAGATCCGGCCTGCCTTCCGGAATTGCATCGCCAAACGAGGTATTCGAGAAATCTCCGGGGAAACAATAGTAGAATCCGACTTTGAGTCCATGTGAACGGAAAGCATCGACAAATTCGCGAACAATGTCCCCCCCGCCGTTCCTGTAGTTTATGAAACTTGCAATGTCGTGCGTCGTATACTCGCTATCCCAGAGGCACCAGCCGCCGGTATGTTTTACCGTTAACACGCCGTACTTCATCCCGGCCGCACAGGCAACATCAGCCCACTGATTACAATCCAGCTTATCAGGTTTGAACAGGGCCGGATCTTCGTATCCGTTGGCCCACTCGCGATTGACATAAGTAGCCATGTTGAAGTGAAGAAAAAGGCCGAAACGGAGCTTCAAAAAATCCTCCTGCAAAGCCGCCCTACCGGAATCAACTTCCTGAGACGGCCTTTGAAAGAATTTTGATTTGGATGCTGGAATTGCAGATTCACTGTACAGGAGTTTTCCCACCTCTATGGGAAGATCCGTCTCAATCACATCGACCCCCAGTTCCAGCAAGGCACGATAGCGTCGCTCGACCGGCACAGCACCACTTACACGATTGACAATTAATTCCCGGTCGAGATTCCTGGAGGTACCCGCCATACAGCAGGCCCCCTTCGCGTGGATCATCTGCAACAGCTCCTTATCCTCCGGCGGCGTGTGTCCCACAAACGCAATAATGTTGCTCCAGGGAACACCCGTTTCATCGAACTGGTGAAACTTCTCCCTATTCGGAATCATCACTTCCATCATGATGTTCCTGTTCAACTCGTAGCATTTCCGTGCATCTTCGAAGCTGTAGACGATTAGAATGGCGTATGCCTCGGCCCTATGCTCCTCAATCTTTTTAACACGTGCTTCAACAGGTACGTCCTTTTGATCGAGCACAAGAATTGTCTTGCCCCGGGCCCAACGCAACACATCATCAAGCGTCGCAATCCGATGCCCGGTAACATTCCCTTCGGCGTCTTTCACACGCAGCTCTTTCAATTCCTGCAAGGTCAGTTCCGCGACAGGGCCTTTGCCGGTCGTGGTCCTGTCAAGCGTTGCATCATGATGAACTACGATCTGGCCGTCTTTGGTGTAGCGGGGATCGATTTCCATTATCGCGAATGTGTGCTGAAGCGTGCTCTCGAATGTCGCAATGCAGTTCTCAGGAAATCTTTGCTGAGGGCCTCCACGATGCGCACCAACGAAATTCAAAGGGTCACCGGTATATCGAAAAAGCTCCCGCAAACCCTGTGGATTTTGCGGATTGATCGTATGTAGCTGACAGGACGATGATGAGTCATGCATAACATCTTCGGCCAACGATACATTGGTGGCAATCAGCATAACGACTAAGGTTATCACTGATAATCGCATCTTCATCTTACCTTTATGGATTCTCTGAATAACAACGAAATCATTCATTGTTCTGGCTCTTTGCATAGACCCGCACATAATCCACTTCCATTACCGACGGATTCGGGGTCTTGTCGATGGGCCAGCCGGGTCCTAATGCCAGGTTCAGCAGCAGCATCAGCGGTTTGTTATGCTCCGGCGGAGTTTTGTATTTCCAGACCTCGATACCATCGAAATACATGGTTATCTGTTGAGGATCTATCAGGCATCCATATCTGTGGAATTCGCTGGAGACCTCATAAGGCCTGGTAGTTATGGTGGTGCCTTCGCTCCGGTGCGGCTTCGGAAGCCAGACATGGACCGTTGCCGTAAAGGAGCAGGGAGTACGACCGTAATATTCAAGAACATCGATCTCGACCGAACCGTCCCGGCCCGCTGTCTTGTCCTTACGGTTGTAGCTGGAGCAAAGCCAGAAGGCAGGCCATACTCCGGGGCCGGGCGGCAATTTTGCCCGCATTTCAAAATAACCATACTGTTGAGAAAAGCCATTACCTAATGGATCATTGGACGCCAGCAAGCCGGAGTACCACTTACCGGCTTCATCTTTCCTGGCCTCGATGCGGAGGATGCCGTCTTTAATCGTAAAAGGAAAGTCGCTGCTCGGATCGGCAAAGCGGGCATCTCCGAAGTCACCTGCCCAGGGAGTATGGGCTATCCAGCGGGTGCCCGGCCCCCAGGCCGAGACATCCAACGGGCCGTCAAATTCTTCGCTGAATCTCATGCCGAAGCCCGAGAGATCCAGGCTGGGAGCCTGCTGGGTATCAGCCGGCGGCCATGGGGCCTTAGAATCAATTGTCAGAATGCCGACTTGATAGCTGTTACCCTCCAAAGGTGATACTCCCTCCCCTGCGATTATTCGTGCCCTGCCGGATTCATTGTAAAGACCCACGATAATCCGATATTGAGAATCTTTCACTTCGGCGGGAATCACAATACGTCGTTCGTAAGTAATGGTCCCCTGCCAGCCCGGCGCCGATGTGCCGATAGGCGGCACATGGTCATCCTGCAAAACCATGCGCCTTTGATTATCAATTATATGTACGAAGACCTTAAAGGCGGTGCTTGTCGGTTTTACAGCTTTCCATGTATAACATATCTTGACAGATGCTCCAGCAGGCACCGCAGCAGGCTGAACCACTACCGGCATGATGGTGGTGCCGCTTGTTTCGGAGCCGGCCTGCCGGGCCATTAGCCCTGTCTGGATGCCTATAAGCAAAAGCAAAAATGTACTGCGAATACGAAAATCCTTAATTATCGAATGAATGACTCTTAGCATAAACTCAAGCCTGTAATGTACCCCGGATTATTAGTCGATGGGAATATACTTTTTGAAGAACTGCTCCATTTGATAGACACAGCGCTGATTTACGGCCTCGGCAAGGTCCATTACATGGGGCCAGCCATCGTATCTTTCGTAAACATAATCGATTCCGAGTTGTTTCAGTTTTTCCGCCAGTATGTCGGCCTGGGCAACGGGAACTACGCTGTCAATGGTTCCATGAAAGATCAGGGTCGGAGGATCGTCCCGGGTAAGATGAAAAAGAGGTGAAGCCAGCTTGTAGGCATCAGGTGCCTCGTCGAATGTTTTTCCTCCTATGAATTCTTTGACGAGTTCCTGCTCTTTGGCGAAGTCGGTGGTTAAGTCGGTAGGGCCATAGAAATTGACCACGGCACAGACCCGGCTGCTGACATTGCTATTGCCGCCGCTGCCTTCAAGAGATGGGGCATCCGAGTAACCGATCATCATAGACAGATGGCCTCCGGCGGAATTTCCCGAGACCGCGATGTGCTTCGGATCTACCTGATATTTTGCGGCATTGGCGCGCAGCCACCGAACAGCACATTTTACGTCATGCACCGCGGCGGGAAAGCAAGCCTCGTCCATCAGGCGATATGTCACAGTGGCGGTGACGTACCCTTTCTCGGCGAACTTTATGCAATAGAATTTCATGTCGCTGCGCTTGCCGCTTTTCCATGCACCGCCGTGAATGAAAATAATCGCAGGGGCGGCCTTTTTGCGGCCTTTCGGCAGGTAAAGGTCCAATTGGAGTTTACGTTCGCCGCCGGTTCCGTATTCGACATCGAGAACATCCTCAACGTTATCAGGCAGGGAAATGTTCTTCGCATCGACCAATTTTATCTGGCCAAGAAGAATCGCCGCCCTGACTGCCTGCTCGTCTGCATAACCTTTCGGGATGGGCGGAACTTCCACTGCTCCCGCAGCGAAATTTAAAGCACAAAAAATGGAGATTGCCAACCAGAGAAGAGTACGTTTAGCCATGTTTTTCACCTCGTGTTTAAAGTTAGAAATTATCAAAACCATTATCATACCAAAACATGCCGTCTAAACTCAATGCTTTTAACTGTTGATTTAGTAAAATTCATATCGAAAGAGCTCGTAAACATACCTCCCCGTCACTGAGATAGACACAGTCTTAATTATGCTTTGACCTATCCAGCTTCCGTTCTGTATGATATGAAATGTTATTATATCGGGAGTATCCCCGGATTCGTATATTGTTGGCTTTCACATTAATGACTGATTTGAGCTTCATAGACTGGTGCGTTTGCGTAGCATATCTCGCCGTGGTTTTCGGCCTGGCTTTCAGAAGTGCCCGGGGACAGCAGGATAACGAAGATTATTTTCTCGGCGGCCGGAAGATGAACTGGTTCGTGGTCGGAGTCTCGATGTTCGCCACCAGCTTCAGCTCCATCTCCTTTTTGGGGCTTCCTCAGCGAGGAGCCTACCAGGATTTTAGTTTCTATCTGACCATTTTATTTATTCCGTTCGTTATCACTCCGATTCTTTGGTGGATATTCGTGCCGATGTTCGTCCGGCTGAATGTAAGCAGCGGTTATGAATATCTCGGCCGGCGTTTTGGTCCGCCCGCACAGAAAATCGGTTCAGGCCTCTATTGCGTTTACGCTATCGGCTGGATGGGCACAATGCTTTACGCTGTGGCACTCACCCTGCAAACCGTGATGGGATTAACGAACGCTCAATACTACATTATGCTCATCGGAATCGGAGCGTTCGCGACTATCTATACAGTAATGGGCGGATTGAAGGCCGTCATCTGGACCGATGTGCTGCAGGCGGTCGTACTCGGTGGAGCAATCATTGCCGTAATGCTCTTAGCCGTAAACCGTATTGATGGCGGCTGGTCGGCTTTTTGGGCGATTGCATCACAGCACAATAAATTTCAAATGTTCCACCTCAATTCCGACCTTCTGGCACCGGAGAATTTCACCGGCAGAAATACGGTTTTTACGGCGGCGGCTTTTGGCCTGTTTATGTACCTTCCCGGCTACGCGGTTTCTCAGAATATGATTCAGCGTTACGTTTGTGCCGGCAGTCTCGCCCGCGGGCGAGGTGTGGTTGTCCTTAGTGCCGTGATTAACGCCGGGCTCGGCCTGCTTTTCCTTCTGGTCGGCACGGCATTGTTTGCCTACTACAACCAGCCGGGCGGCGTTGGTTTGCCTGCTGCCGGTGATGCAATCGCAAAAGAAGACCAAATCCTGCCCTATTTCGTATCTACGCAACTTCCCGGCGTCGGACTTCTCGGGCTTATACTGGCCGGTCTTTTTGCTGCTGCTATGAGTACTATAGATAGCGGAATCAATGGTGTGACATCGGTTATTGTTTACGACTGGCTTTCAGGCAAAGAACTGCCCTTAAGGATTGGCAGAATTCTCACTGCCGTACTTGGCGTGGTAGTTATATTTGCAGCTATCCTTGTTCCCGTCCTCGGCGATACGGTCTTCGATATCATCACAACCATTGCCGGTACTTCGCTGGGTATGCTGCTTTCGATTTATCTATTAGGGATGTTTCTGCCGCATGTGAATTTACCCGGAATTCTGGCTGGGCTTGCAGCCGGACTTATATGCCTGGCTCTCGCTTGGACCTTGACGGATATCCCTAAATGGTGGTTCGGGGCTTTCACTATATTTCCGGTCTTTATCGCAGGAGCCATTGCCAGTTTTTTCTTTCCAAAGCCCTCCGAATCGGCGCTGGAGAATACGCTTTTAAGAGGTACAAAGGAGCGAAAATATGAAAGTTAAGCGAAGAAAAAAAAGAACGGCCAACATCGGTATCTTCGGAGTCGGCTTTCATAAATACTGGCCCCAGTTCGAAGGCCTGCTCGATGAGCTGACAGGCAAACTTAACATCTTCATCGAAAAAGTAAAGGCCAACGAAGCAGAAGTTACATCTTTCGGTATCGCAGACGATGCCGCATCTGCTTACGCCCTTTTACCGAAACTCAAAGCCGCGGATCTTGATCTGGTATTTTGTCACATGCTCACTTACGCCACATCGGCATCATTTGCCACAATTGTTCGAGGACTGGATATCCCGCTGGTTCTGGTTGCGCTTCAGCCCTTAAAAGCTTTAGATTATTCCAAAGCCTCAACCTACATGCAGTTGTGCAATGATGACTTCTGTGCCGTGCCTGAATTCACTGGCGTGGCCATCCGCATGGGGAAAAAGCCGCCCCCCGTTATTCTCGGTACGCTTGAGGATGACCCAACGGCAGAAAAAGAAATCTCGCGGTGGTGTAATATAGCAATGGTTCTGCACGATCTTAAGCACGCCCGGATCGGCCATTTCGGCCATCCTATTGAAAACATGCTGGATATGCAGACTGACCATACCGCGCTGACAGCAGCATTTGGATGTCACATTGTACAAACAGAGGCTGACGAACTGCTGAACCTGGAAGGGACGGTGACCGACAACGAAATTGAGGATAAAAAGAAAGAGATTCTCAATCTTTTCGAAACACCCGATCCGAAATCCGATCCCATAACGGAAAAACTAACTGAAAACGACCTTCAGGTAGCTGCAAGCGTGGCTGTAGCATTGGATAAATTCGTCGATACATATAACCTGGACGGGCTTGCCTACTATTACGAAGGGCAAGAGGGAAGTCCGATGCGTGAATTGGTTACGAACCTTATTGTAGGCAATTCCCTGCTCACCTCGGCCGGCTTTCCAATGTGCGGGGAGTCCGATTTGAAGACCTGCATCGCCATGCTGATTATGGATCGCCTGGATATCGGGGGAAGCTTTGCCGAATTCCACCCCATTGATTTTAACGAAGGTTTTGTGCTGGTCGGCCACGATGGGCCGCATCATATAAACATTGCCGAGGGCAAACCTGTGCTTCGCAGCCTGTCTAAATATCACGGCAAACCGGGGACCGGTGCCGGCGTTGAATTTAAGATAAAAGAAGGCCCGATTACGATTCTCAGCATCGGCCTGACAGCAAAAGGCCGGTTCAAATTTATTCTCGCAGAAGGCGAAAGTTTGCACGGCCCCATACCACCGACCGGCAATACGAATACGAGGGGATTTTTTAAACCTGACATCCGCACCTTTCTTAAAAAATGGGTAGCCGAAGGCCCGATCCATCATTTTGCGCTTGGTGTCGGTCACCATGCACAGACTATTAAACAAATCGGTGAGATATTGGATATAGAAAGTGTTATTGTTACACCCGAGGATAAGTGAAAATGAAATGCACGAATATTATTAATCTGTTGCTGCTTGCCATCTTGTTAATCCCTGTTCAGACGCAGGCAAATGAGGAAAAGGATTTTACAAATCCGTTGGTCTCTGGTTTTTTAGCTCCGCCCAAAGCCGCCAAACCGTCAATTTACTGGCTCTGGCTGAATGGATATGTAAACCGTGATTACCTGGAGACAGAGCTGAAGCAGTTCAGTGAAAAAGGTATCGGCGGTTTATGCATCTTTGATATGGGAGCGAGAGGCGATGCCAAGGCGGCCCCACCCGCCGGTCCGGCGTTTATGAGCGATGAATTCATCGAGAACATCGCATATACGCTGGAACTGGCTAAAAAGTATAATCTCGATGTTCAATTAGCGGCCTGCAGCAGTTGGGACCTGGGCGGCTCGTGGGTACAGCCCCACCATGCCAGCATGGGATTGTACCACACCAAAATACAGGTCAAAGGTCCTGCCGATTTTGACAAAGTGCTTCCGTTGCCGGAACTTCCTGCCGGCATCCCAAAGAGACCGGACGGCAAACCTGCTTTTCTTAAGAACATTGCTGTATTAGCCATTCCCGAGGCAAACAGACAGCCGGCCCATGAATTCATTTTTCAATTGCCGGGCAACGATACTCATAGCATCGATCATGTTATTCTCTATAATGCTCAGAGCGACAATCCCAAACGCTATGGTAAATTCCACCTTTTCAGCAAAGATTTTTCCGTAGCCGTAGGGGCGGTTCGCGAACCGCCCCTACAAGAGATTGTCCGAGATAGGTTACAGCCGAATACCAAGCCCCAGCGTTTCAGCTTCAAGCCGGTAGAAGCATGCTATGTCCGGCTGCGAATTTATAACGGCCACAATCCTGATTATCATATGGTACAGCTCGCGGAATTTGAGGTATACGATACCGCCGGTCGAAATGTAGCTGCTTCGAAAGAAATCGATCGAACAAAAGATTCGGCCCTGATCATTCTTTCTAATTCCCAGAGAGCACCCGATGCAGAATGGAACGCAGATAACCTCAATGACGGGCAAAAATCCGGCCCTGACGGGACGTGGCTTTCTGTTGGGCCCCCACCTCTGGTAATCAAAGATCGCGCAGATATCATAGATCTTACTAAGCAAACCAATATTGAAGGTAAGCTGACATGGAATATCCCAACCGGTGAATGGACTGTCATCCGATTCGTCTGTGCCAATACCGGCGAAAAGCTCAAAGTCCCCAGCCCAAATTCGGATGGGCTGGCCACTGATCACTTCAGCCATGAAGCTACCCGAGTATTCATTCGATATATCACCAATCGCCTGCAACAAAAAATCGGCGACTTAAAGCCCACCGCCTTGAAGCAACTTTATCTGCCGAGTTATGAGGTAAGGGGAGCTACATGGACGCCGGATTTCATCGAGCAGTTTAAGAAATATTGTAATTATGATATGACACCATTTTTGCCTGCTCTGGCTGGTTGTATAATAGAAAACCAGGACATAACATCGCGATTTATTTATGACTATCGAAAAATGTTAGGCGATCTTCTCATAGATGCCTATTACCGTACAGCAAGCGAAACCGCAAACGAAGTGGGTCTTGGAATTGAGGCCGAGGCTGGCGGCCCCGGCCCTCCCGTGCATCAGGTCCCCGTCGATGCTTTGAAAGCCCTCGGCTCTATCGATGAAATGCGAGGTGAGTTCTGGCCGTGGCGAGAGCAGCGAAACCAGCTTTGGGTAGTAAAGGAAACTGCCTGTGCCGCTCATATCTACGGCCGGCAGCGCGTGCACATGGAGGCCTTTACGGGATTTCGGCACTGGCAGGATGGCCCTTTCGACCTCAAACCTTCCGCCGACCGGGCGTTCTGCGAAGGAATGAATCACGTTGTCTGGCACACATCCTCTCATCAGCCCCCGGAGGCAGGAAAACCCGGTTGGGTATATGGTGCCGGTTCTCATTTGACACCGAATCTGACCTGGTGGTCAAAAGCAAAACCTTTTATTGATTATTTGTCTCGATGTTCTTTGATGCTGCAGCAGGGATTGTTTGTAGCGGATGTATGCTACTACTACGGGGACCAGGGTTTTAATTTCGTGCCGGCCAAGCATATCGATCCTTCGCTCGGATATGGTTACGACTACGATGTAATCAATGCCGAAGCTCTTTTAGAGCGCATGAGCGTGAACGACGGCCGCTTCAGACTGCCTGATGGGATGCAATATGAGCTACTTGTCCTGCCGGACAAAAAAGATATGAACCTGCAAGTCCTTCAGAAAATCGAAGAGCTGGTCGCAGCCGGCGGAACAGTGGTCGGCCCGAAACCTGACCAATCGAACGGACTTACCGGCTATCCCACAGAAGACCGGCAGATTAAACAGCTTGCTGATACGCTGTGGGGAAACTGTGATGGTAAAAACGTGCTGGAGCATCGATACGGTAAAGGGAAAATCATATGGGGCCGGTCTTTGCGAGAAATTCTCTTATCACGCGGGATAGGCCCCGACTTTCGTTATACCAACGACAACGAACAAGCGGACCTGGATTTCATTCATCGGCAAACCGATAAAGAGGACATTTATTTTATTCGCAACAAAAAAAATCGCCGGGAATTTGTCAACGCCCATTTCAGAGTTTCTGCCAAGACACCCGAAATATGGATGCCCGAAAGCGGTACCATCCTGCAGCAGCCGGTTTACGAACAAATGTCGGAAGGTATACGTGTACCATTGGATTTTGCTCCTTTTGGCTCGCTCTTTGTTGTATTTCGTAAACCGGTCAGCCAGACTCACTTGGTTTCAGCGTATCCCGGCATTAATGCTAAAATCCTATCCGAAAGAGAAGTCTGCATAACCGCTTTCGAGAATGGCTCTTACAGAATGAAAACATCGGATGGGCGGACTATTAAAATCGACATAGACCGGATTCCGTCCGCTATTCAAATAACCGGTCCCTGGAACGTCAAATTCCCCGCCGGGTGGGGATCGCCGGATTCTGTGACATTCGCAGAGCTAAAGTCGTGGACAGAGCATGAAAATCCCGGCATACATAACTTTTCAGGAACGGCTTGTTATAGAACTGAATTTACAATACCCCGGCAGTGGTTCGGCGAAGGTAAAAAGATTTATCTCGATCTCGGCAAACTCTGGGCCCTCGGCGAAGTTACTCTAAACGGCCGGTCGTTAGGTATTGTCTGGAAACCTCCCTACCGGATTGAAATCACTAAAGCCGCCAGAGCAGGCCAAAACAAGCTTGAAATTGAAATTACCAACACCTGGGCCAATCGCCTCGTGGGAGATGCACAACTGCCGCCGGAAAAGCGTTATTGCAGAACAAACATTACATATTCCGGAACACCGGGAAAACCATGGAAGGACATTCCCCTGCGAGAATCGGGCCTGCTGGGGCCGGTTGAGTTAGTACAGGCAGTGGAAAAAAACGTTTCTCTGACTGAGTAATTTATTAATCAAAAATAATAAAATCCAAGTCCAGAATATGCCGCAATCTGATAAGATTAAAGTTTGGAAATAAGCAAGATTTATATCACTTGAATACCAACCATACAATCTGATAGCATATACCTTGCCGACGTAAACAACATAACTTGAAGTTTCGGTAAGTAACGTTGTATGAAATGTTGGAATTACCTAAGGTACAAATATGGCTCCTTATAGAGTTCAGCAGAACCGATGGCATGTAATTCTCGCAACGACTCTGGCAATCGGGACGTTCGGATGTTCACTTCTGCCAAGACAAGATGCGAGTCCGGAGCTAACAGATGCCCCGCCAGAACCGAAAGAAGATACTTCCCAGTCCGAGCGGTTCACCTTTTCTCTAAATTTCAAAGCCGGCACGAAAACCCGTTATCAGGTGACCACCGAAGCTGTTACAGCCATTGGAAATGCACAGACTGCAATCCAGGGCAATTCCCCGACAGCCATATTGCCGAAGGTATCCGAATTGAGCGAAGTAGTCTTCACTCAGGAGATATTGGGGCCGCTGCCGGAAGATGTAAACACGGCTGTTGCTCTGATAACAATCAATCAGGTCAAATATATACGCACTTCCCCCGGGCAGCCCGATTTGATATTCACCAATCAGGAGCCCGCGGACCAGAACAGTCCCTTTGCCAAACTGATCGGTCAGACCTACACCATCGAAATCAATCCTTTAGGCTACGTGCCCGGAGTATTCAATCTTCGCCCGGCACGATTGGCAGTACGCGGCCCGAGCGAAGCCCATGCCGCTGCCCTTGACCTGGTAAGTCCTCCAGCCATCTTCCCGCGTCATGGATTCTTCAGCCTGCCCGGGCCGGATGCCGGATCTCCGGCCGTAGGTGACCTGTGGAAAGGTGTGCAGCAGTACACCCTCAGGGCACCCGGCACGAATATGGATCCGCTGGGGACTCACCGCTTCGAGAAGACCTACCAGCTTCAGAGTGTGAGACGGCAGCCTGTGGGTACCATCGCTGAGATAGTCTTCGAGGGTTCACCCATAATTAGAATGACTGAGGACGGCCAGCCGGCGGATGTCCCGTTTCTGTCGTGCTCATACGCAGGGGCCGGTGAATTCAACCTGGATGCGGGCCGAATTGAGGGCTACTTAGAGCACCTGGAGGTGCGTATGCCATTGCCGCAAACAGAATCGCCACCCGATGATGAAGGCAGCATCATAATCGCAACGCGTTCCTGTTGGGTACAGAGGCTTGACCTGAACTGATACTGCCCGTAAAAAGACCAGAATATCGCTCCGAGATTCTTTGGGGCCAATCCCGCTGGAAGAGGTGATTTCCCGGATGTTGGAAAAAACACTTGTATTATAGGTCGTAAGGGAGTATAATTATTTGCAAGGTGTTTTTTTCCGGGCTTGGAATTACCCGGTCCCCGCAGGAGAATTGGTATGTTTGGAGGATCTGTGCTTATGACTCATATCAATACTTAGTGTAACTAATCCCAAATCTGTGGTTGAAATATAACAAACGAAAGTAAAAAAAGGAGGTAAAACTATGTGTAGAAAATGTGCTATTGCTTTTTTCTCAATTCTGTTCCTGTACCTGACCACGATTTCTGTGTTTGCTGCTCAGGGCACGGACCCGGGAATGGAAAACCTCGTGGCATGGTGGAAGCTCGACGACGGTCCGGGCAGCACTACTGTAACCGACTACAGCGGCAATGAACGTCACGGCCAGTTTCCCTCGGCAACGGGCCATCCGGTATCCGCTGATCCGAAGTGGGTCGTTGACCATGAGGGCGGCATGTCTCTCTATTTCGACGGAACGGACTATATCAGATGTGGAGGCGGCAAGAATCCGGGCCCGCATGATGACCCGAACGACCTGGGCTCCTGTACAGATCCCCCTACATGGGCCGACTTCGAGGGCCAGTCCTTCACGGTGGCCGCATGGGTCAAGGAAATCAATTCCAATAACTGGGCAACTTTTGTGGGCAAGGGTGAACGCGCTTACAAGCTGCAGATGCTTTTTGCCGGAACCCTGGTTCACTGGGCCTTTCCCCGCAATCCCGCAGGCGGATATGCAGCGGGAAATGTATCGGATAATGTATGGAACCACATAACAGGCATGTGGGACAACGAACAGGAATACGCCAGCATCTGGGTCAACGGTGAGCTGGCAGGCACGAGAACCGACTGGGCTGCTGTAGCGTCGGCTGATGATCCCGATGCCCCCGGCCGGCGAATCGACAGCGACTGTGAAGTGACGCTGGGTGCGCGCGTGAACGAGGACTGGGGCACGACCGGTGACGAAGACAACCGCCTGTTCAAGAAGTGCGGCTGTCCGGTTCCCGCAGGTCAACCCTACGTGGGCACCGCCATGGACGGTTTGCTGAGCGATGTGCGTATATACAATCGCCTGCTTAACAGCGACGAGATGCTATATATATACACCGTGGGTCTGTCCAAGGCTACCCAGCCTGATCCGCGTCACGAGAGCGTGCTTGAAGATGCACCGGCGATTTTGTCCTGGATGCCTACTGATGGGGCTATTTCGCACAACGTGTACTTCGGGGAGAATCTTGAGGATGTGGCCGCCGGCGCCGAAGGAACGCTGCTCGGTTCGACAAATGAGAATGCCTTGCCTCTGAACCAGGCGCTTGAGTCCGGCAAGACTTATTATTGGCGAGTGGAAACCGTAACTGCGGACGAAACCACAGCCGGCGATGTATGGAACTTTGTGCTCAAGATAAGCAAAGCCTCGGCACCTAATCCGCCGGACGGCATGAAATGGGTGGATCCCAACTCCATCCTGAGCTGGGAACCCGGCGCGGACGTCACGACGGCCATGGTTTACTTCAGCAAGAACCGGGATGATGTGGTCTCCGGCATTGGAAGCAATCTGACCATGACCAACGAATACAATCCCGGCCAACTGGAGCCGCAGACCACCTACTACTGGCGTGTGGATTCCATAACTACGGAAAAACTTGTTCAGGGTGATATATGGAGTTTCACCACCAAAGGTCCCGATGTCGGCGGCCTGCTGGGCAGTTACTTCAATAACCAGAACCTGCAGGGCAATCCGGTCCTGACCCGCATTGAAGGTCCGATTGCTTTCGAATGGCTGAACGATTCACCGGAAGCTGATGTTGTGGCTGCAGACAATTTCTCCGCACGGTGGGAAGGCCTACTTGAAATACCGATTACGGATACCTACCTGATTATGGCCCGCAAGGATGATGGGGCAGCCTGCTGGATCGACGGCGAAGTGGTCTTTTACGACATGCTGGCTTCCTGGGGTCTATCCGAGGTCAAGGGATTCGTCGAGCTTGAGGCCGGCAAGCACGAAATTGTGCTGGAGTACTTCGATGTAGGATACAACGCCCAGATAGAGCTGCTCTGGAGCACCTCAGGCATACCTCTGCAGACTATTCCAATTCAAGCCCTGTCGGCGCCACCCAGGGCCAGCAGCCCCCGTCCTACAAACGGTGCGGTTGACGTAGCCGTCGAGGACCTGACTCTGACGTGGTCTGCGGGATATTATGCCGCCAGGCACCAGGTTTACTTCGGCCAGGACCGCGATGCCGTGGCAGCCGGTGATCCCGGTGTTGACATGGGGCAGGTTGACGAGACCGCATTCACACCACAGGTCGAACGGGGCAAGGTGTATTACTGGCGTATAGACGAAGTGAACGACCTTAATCCGGAGAGCCCGTGGACCGGAGACATCTGGAGCTTCACCGCTGCTCCGTTTGTAGTACTGGACGACTTCGAGAGCTACAGCGTCGAAAATATTGTGTACTCAAAGTGGCAGGACAAGTGGGGCATGCAGGACCTTATTAACAACGAATGGGTCGAATTGGCCGAGGGCAACGGTTCGGGCGGCGAGATTGATACAATGTATGCCCCGTATGTAGAGACCGCAGATTTCCACGGAGTATCGGGCCAGTCCTTACCAATGGCTTATAATCACGATACCGCGATTGACTTCTCCGAGGTAACTCGCTGGTTTGGGCCGTCAAAGGACTTCACCGCCGAAGATGGAGCAACTCTGGGAGTGTGGTTCAAGGGTCGCCAACTGCCCACGTCAAACGTTGCTTACGCAGACGGCAAGTTTATGCTGGAAGTAGCAGGTGCTGATATCGCTGGCACTCACGATGAATTTATTTTCACGTATCAGAGTGTCGAAAATGCCGATTTGATTGCCCGGGTTGATGAGCAGGAGGACACCGACGGTTGGGCCAAGGCGGGCGTGATGGTCCGCTCGGGCCTGGACGACGACTCGGCCTATATCTTCTGCTTTGTCACGCCCCAGAACGGTGTTGTCGTAGAAATGCGTGGTACCGACGGCGGTAATTACAACAGTACCGTAACTCAGATACTGGATGTAAATGCCCCACACTGGGTGCGCATCCAGCGTACCGGCGGCAGTTCGATAACATGCTTGCACAGCGAAGACGGCAGTCAATGGCAGGAATTGTACAGGACCGCGTTTTTCCTTAATGCTTCGGCATATATGGGCCTGGCTGTGACTTCACACAACAGCAGTGAAGTCAACACCACAGTATTTTCCAACGTGACAATCGATGGTGCTCCGCTGACATTGGCGAACGTCGAATACAAGGAGATCGGCGTGCCGTTCAACACCCCGGCACCTATGTATATTGCTGTCAAGGACGAAGCGGGTAACCAGGCTAAGGTGGAGTATATGTCTGATATGGCTATTTCACCTGCGAACATCTCCCAGTGGACAGAATGGCTTATTCCGTTTTCCAAGCTTACAGCACAGAACGCGGCGCTTGATCTGACGAAGATCACACGTCTGACACTGGGCGTTGGCCCGGAGGGCCATGCTACCCCGGAAGGTACCGGCCGAATGCTCTATGACGATATCCGTATCTACAACAGCAGTCATCAACAGCCCTGAGGTTCGCAGTGAAGCTCAGTAAGATGTAATACCAAAGGGCTGTGTGTCTTAGACATGCAGCCCTTTTCTCGTGTACCGAGTATGTTCAGTACATAAAAAGGCATAAATACTTAAAGAACGAAGAATTTACAAAAATATAGTTGTGGTGTCATGTGCTTTTCACAGACGATTTCACGGCTCCACGGAAATATCCACTTTGTTTTCTTCGAGAAAACGCTGAACTTCTGCAAAAGACGGCAATCCTTCGATACATTTCCCATTTACAACTTTAGTTGTATGAATTCCGATTCTGATCCAACAATAGAGATCAGTAAAAGGCAATCGCAATACCTTTGCCAAATAAATGCCGTTTTCACTTGAAGCGAAGCAGGTTAAGACCTGTTTTTGAATCGTGTTTTCTCTCGGCGTTAAGCCCATTGATTTCAATTATCGTTACTTCGAGAATCAAGAACGTTTTTGTCCCGTCACGCGGACAGCCGACCATCACTTCTCCGGCTTTGCCGATTGCAGTATGAATATGCAGCTTTGGTTTGCCTTCGCCACAGTAGATGGTTCCCACTCCAAGCACTTCGCCGGGGCCGTCAAAGCTTCTAAATTCGCCGATCACTTTGGGCTCTTCCTGCTTCGGTCCGACAACAACATTGGCCTGTCTGAAACCGCCCGTAATAAAAACCGCCGCCGATTTGATATTTTCGGCAACTGCAATTTCATGGATCGATTCGTAAAGGTCTTCACCTTCGAATAATCTCGCTGCTATAATTCTGCCCGTTCTGCCTACTGCATATTCCATTTCGTAATCCCGAGAGTGAGTCGATGCCAACATCCTATTGTTTTACTATACCATCTTTGTTGCTGGACCTCATTTGGAGAATTGTACCGGGAGTTATAGGTCATAGCAACCGCATAGACCAACATAGCCCGGTGATTGGCTTTGTTTGGCTTTGTTTTTTCGTGCCACGCAATGCGGGTTTTTAGCCATAAACTCCTTTCAAATAATAGTTTACGCCGATTTGCCTCTCCGGCAAATTGGCTTTGTTTTTTCAAATTAGGTCTGTTAAATTCAATCATTTATCAATTATCACTAATCATTAATCATTTTGTAAAGATTGGCTTTGTTTGGCTTTGCTTTTCTTGACTCATTCCGCACAACATTTTCGCCTTATCCCTTTTCTCATATACACTTACGCTCATTTTACCTTAAAATAAATTGGCTTTGTTTTTTCAACTTGCCTTAACCACTAATGAACACGAACATCCACGAAATAATAATTAACCGCAGATGAACGCCGATTAACGCCGATTCCTGATTACCTGTTGTCCTGATGCCCTGATTTCCTGACCTCCTCGCTTCTGTCTCCTGTATTCTGTGTCCTGCATTCTGTTTTCTATATTTTGACTTCTATTTTCTGTTCATTATCTATTATACGAACATTAATCTAAAAAATCTCGAAAATTTAAAAAAATCTCCATGACACAGCGGCCACTAATTCGTTCTGCGTTCTGCGTGCTTCGGACCGCGTTTTGCGTGTTCGTAGGGTGCGATGCATCGCACCATTTTCTTAAAAACCTCAAATTCAACCAAAAAATAATAATTCATAAATCATAAATAATAAATGTCAAAGCCTTTTTTCTTTCCCTGCGGGCAGACTCTTCTATAATTAGACAGAGCGGACGTGACAGCTTTGAAGCGGCAACGGCGTGGTTTGTGATTTCTTGATTTATGTCGAGAGGCTTGGCATGTTATACAGAAACCATGTAGCATTGTTAGGCACAATGAAATTTTGGGAGAATATTTTCAATGACAAAAGTATTCATAAGTTATGTGAGAAAAGATCAGGTTGTAGCCCTTGAACTCTATAAAACATTAAAATCGATTCCCAAAGTCAAACCTTGGATTGACGAAGAAGATTTATTGCCAGGGGAGGATTGGTTCCGTACTATAAAAAAAACAATTCGTGAATCTGAATTTTTCATATCACTTCTATCTAAAAATTCTGTTGAGAAAAAAGGAGTATTTAGAGCAGAGTTAAAACAAGCCTTAGATATTTATCGAAAGATGCGTAAGGATAAAGTTTTTTTGATACCTGTTCGACTTGAAAAATGTTCACTTCCATTTAAATTGAAACCAATACATTATGTAGACTTTTTCCCTAAAAAGGATGAAGGAATGAAAAAAGTATTAAGAGTAGTAAATCGGCCCTATGAGTATTTAGGTAGAATAGAGAGGACTAAATATATTATTAAATGAGTTGAAAATTTCATTAAAGAAATCAAAAAGAATAAAAAAGTAATTAAAATAAGGATGCGCGCTACATTTACCTCAATGTCTAATATTCCACATTATTCCGGCAAGGAAATACCTGGTCTGTTTATAAAGCAAGGAAAAGAATACGACCGATTACTAACAATAGAACGAGATTGCATATTAAAAATGCTTAACGTAGAGTATGTAAAATTGAAATGTATATGTTGGCCTAAAATGCGTTTTTTAAGCAGTGACTTTTATAGCGATAAAGAAAAGAGAATAAGAGTCAACTTACTTAAATCTTTCTTAAAGAATTCTCTCGATACGCACTTAGATAGTCGTCAAATATTATGTGATGAAGCTGGTGCATATGGTAATCAATTGATTATTGGTAATAAACTCGCAATAGTAGCTAATCCAGAATCAGGGGGATATACTAAGACATCTACATTCAAAGATCAGCAAACTATCGATGTATTAATTAAAGAATATGATAGTTTGTTCAGACGTATACAAAGAAGGAAAAAGAATATTGGAAAATTTAATACTGTAAAACTTAATAATAAGAACATGTTACTTAATACTATGAATACTTTATATAGCGAATTTGAAATGTGGAAAAAGAAAGTTAAGAAATTAAAATTGAAAAAGTAATTTTAAAGCTAGAAACAGATACCCAGTTACATTTAACAAAGCCGGCGACTTTCCCTAATAAATATGCATGAGCTTTATGTCGTACAAAGAAGAAAAAGCAGGCTGAAGCTGTAAATAAAAAAGTGAAAGAACTGAATAAGGTGATATAAATAAAGAAAAGGCCCTATTAAACTGTTTTATATAGACTGTAAAATCATTGTTGGGTGAAAATATGAGAATATCACATAAGAATTGCCTAAGTAGCTATTTGAGCGATTGGCTTATGACCATGGATGTTAAAGCTCGTGCGGAGGGAAGGTCCGCTTCAGGATTGAGAATTCCTCAACCGTCGCAGTCTCTAGCGCGTCATGAGTTCAATTTGTGTCTCATGCTTGAGCTTTTTAATGAATGTCTCACACGTTTCGAAAGATCGCTGAAAGGCGAGAAAGTAAATTGTGATTATGGAGCATATTCTGAGGCTATGGCATTTCTTGATGCAATCTACCTATTTTCAAGAATGCTATTAGATAGTGCAGCGGGAATTGTCAAGCATCGCTACTTAAACAAGTCCGGTAAAGGTCGAGAGCTCCCAAAAAGCTTCGATGACATGTACAAAAAATCTCTCGAAAGAAAATTGCCTACCAATCTCAATAAGGTGTTCTCGGAATGCGAATCGTGGTTTCCCCAATTGAAGAATCGGAGAGACTCCATAGTTCATGATTATGAGACATACTTCATTGGCTTCGAGCATAACTCTGAGGGTGGTACAACAGCCGTTCAGTTCTCACATCGAGGAAAGTCCCCTGCAATAGGTAACGAAGCTCTTCATTCATATATTGGTATGGTGATGGCTGGATATCAGAGTTTTGTAGATAGGCTGCTTGATTACTGGGATGAAATGTTCAGATGTTGGTACGGTATAATAAGATCTGTTAATTCTCGTACACTAACTATTCTTGAGGGACGGACTGCAAATATTCTTTGGTGGGCTTATCAGTACGGCGGATACAGGAACGATAACATGAGTGTTTCCGAATCATAATTCGGTTACTTTTGAAATTATAGGGGATACCTTTTTCTATGACTTGTTCATGCTAATAACAAGAGTGGCGATTGATTATTGATTATTTGGTTTGTTGTTTTGATTTATCATGAAAAGTTCCGGTTTGGGCGAGGGCTTTTACTTCTTTTTTGTACTATCTGGCTACGATGAATCCGCCTATTACGGCCAGTTTCGTAGAAAATATGGAACGACCGGCGCCGTGATTGTAAACGTCGTCAAGAGCCGATAAAGCTAATGCGACAAGGTGGTACGTAGCCACCGATAATCGCGGATTATCCCTAAGGAACAGAGCCG
>Ga0180438_10003021_pt1 | contig 26198 bp, 23 predicted proteins | sample SS_ome_12_FD_132455 | JGI IMG/M metagenome (GOLD analysis project Ga0180438, IMG submission 132455) | Hypersaline lake sediment archaeal communities from the Salton Sea, California, USA - SS_3_D_2 metaG | ecosystem: Environmental > Aquatic > Non-marine Saline and Alkaline > Hypersaline >... | reverse complement strand
GACCGGCTGAACCATGTTCGACTGGCCCCCACAGACCCAGACCTCGCCCACGAGCACGTCTTGGACTTTGACGACGTTGGCCCCCGATATTCTCATCGTGAAGGGCCCGCCCGCTTTGAGAGGCTGCAACCTCACCATCCACTTGCCGCCTTCCGACACAGTTGTAACTGTTTGACCGCAGAATGTGACCTCGACCTCCTCCCCATCGTCCGCCGTTCCCCAAACGGGGATCTCAGCCCCGCGCTGAAGGACCATCCCGTCGGAGAACAATCCATGCGGCCGCACGTCGGCATAGCCCAACCCCAACGACAGCAACACGAACAGCGCCGACAACAACACAGAACTGATGCGACAGAAACCTCTTCTCATTGTCACGCACTCCCACTTCGGACAAATAAAGCCAACGATCAGGTTGAACTAGAGTTCCATTTCCTTTCCCGACACGAAGACGCGCTTCACGTCGAGCGTGCCCATTCTCATTTCTACGAAGGGCTTGCCCTTCTCCAAGCCCACGGTTCCGAATCCCGTCGCAGTCGAAAGGAAACAGCGGAAGGTTTCACCAATCTTCGAATCGATGTAGAGCGTTTCCTCCAGGGCGTCGTAGCGGACCCCCGTGAGCCCCTGTATGAGCCCATAGCTCGACATCGCACGAGCATACCAGTGCCCGCATTCATACTCGTTGAAGGGATTCCGGACAACGCCATCGTATCGGTCCCGGCAGACCCTCACGATCTCCAGGCCCTCTTCGACCATTCCCTCCATCATCATGTGTGAGGCCACCTGGTACTCTATCCCCGTCCACACCTCGAATGCAAAATAGAACGGAAAGCGTGGCACCCCGCCCTTCGGCCACGTGCAGAGCAGAAGGCCGCCTTCGTCCCCCACTGCGAAAGTCGGGCGAGCCGGGTTTGCGTGCTCGGAGAGGTCACGTTTGAGATTGTGCCCGTGAATCGCTTTCAGCGTGCTGGCCACCTTTCCACCATCCGCGATTTCGCCCAGCCCGCACACTCTCGCCATCCAGAATCCCAAGACAGCGTCCGCAAGGCAGCCTTTCCCATACTGGTACTTCGGCCCCTCTTGACGCAGGTTCTCCTCCGCCTCTGGAGAATGCGCCCGGGTGGACAGCCCCCCGTATTCCATCTCAAGACCTTCCCACTGGACTTTCTGGAAGAAATACTCGCCGTCAAAGAGTTCGTCTTCGAGATATGCAGTCCCCTTTTCGAGAAGCGCCTCGTACTCCCCCTCCTCGTCCCCGACTGCGCCGGCCATCTCGATTGCTGCGCGCAAGGCTCCCAGGTAGAAGCTCGTGCACATGCTGTTCGGCCCCCAGAACTCGATGTCGTAGGTGTTATGATGGGGTTTCTCAAGAATCCCGCGGCGTTTCGGGTCCCATGTGTTGATGCAGTAGTCCAGGCTCTTCTTCGCCTTTGGCCACATAGTCTTGAGCCAGCCGGTATCGCCGGAGATTCGCCAATCGCGATAGACCTTCATGATGCCACCCAACTGCCCGTCCGCCGCAGCGTGAAATCGCCGAGATGCCGGACGAATCGGGAGCGGGGCTCGAAATGTCTGGTGCCCCCGGTCGTCCTGACACTCGTTGAACTCCGTGTGCCGAAGGCTTCTCTCGAGATCTGGGAACAAGTGCGGCATTGCCTGCGCGTAGTTCCAGACGTGCGTGCAGGAACCGTGGCAACACCCCTGACCGTCGCAGCAGCCTTCCCAACCCCAGAACCGGCCGTCGGTCTGCCGCATCACCGTCGGGGATTTGAGTATCGTCAGATTGGCTGCGACTGCCTCAAGGACCTCGTTCGGAAGCGTCGTATCGTAGAAGCAGTCTCTGAACAGGGCACTACTGCTTCGCAGTTCGTCATAGTTCTCGCGCCAGTACGAGGCCACCCCTTGCACATCTTTGAACCTGCCCACGTACCAGGGGACGTACGTGTCCTCACGACCTGGTCCATCCTCCGCCGCCCCTGCACCACTGCAGCTGCAAGAGGTCTCCTCTGGTCGTTCCCTGGGAACGCGAATATCGCTAACCGGCACGTGCCATGACAGCATCAGCCGAATAGTCTTCTCGCCGCCGGGATTGAGCGTGAACGGCACGAATAGAGACGCCCCGGGGCTCGGCCCTTCCACCACCGAGGTCGAGCGCATCTCCCCGCTGCTGATGGTCCTCCACGCATCCACGAGAGCGTCGAAGGCCGCACCCCGAAACCACGTGTGGTCTATGACGGCCGAATCGTCATCGGTGCAGACGCAGAATGCCCCCTGCTCGGGAGGGCTCTCTTCCGAACCCTCCTGCCATAAGACGAAGCCGTTCGTATGCGACAGGATCCGGTCCCTCCCGTTGCGCAGCGCCATGAAGTTGACCGTATTGAAAGAGAACACCGCGTCAATATCCGAGGATGTCCGATTCGCGAACCTGTACTCGAGAGCGGCTACGGGCAGGCTCGAATTGTCTGAATCGCCCGGAACGAACGGGCTCCACCCGACGACTTCGACCTCCAAAGGCACCTTGGGATCCGACAGTGAAACGGCGCCAAAGGGAAAGCGACTTGTGAACGAAGCGCTCCTGAACCTGGGGAGGCCGATTGTCCCTCCCTTACCGCCGTTTCCGGTACCAGGGCTGCCAAAGATCTTCCACTTCGGAACGGGTCCCTCGAGAACACGAGCGACGTTCTGCCCTCCCTTGACGCATATGGCCGCGAAGGTGCAAGGCTCGTTGAAAACGTCGGGATGGTTTCTCACGGAAACGTGTGACAGCGCCCCGGTCCCCTCCAAGCAGACCATACCGGCACCGATGCCTCCCAGGGGGAAGGCAACGCGATTCAGATTGTCGCCTTCGTAAGGCCCGTCGTACGTCCTTCTGGGCATGCTACTTCTCCTGTTCTTCTTTTAGCTCTACTACTGCTGGTACGGACAGATTGCGCCTGCCTCTACGACTTGGATGCCCTGAGCATCGGCGTGTATTTGATGCCGCAGTGTTCCTTCACGAACTTGATATGGCTCTGGATTATCTCGTCTTCTCGCTCTTTGGGGTCCGGAACGATGAGCACCTCGTGAGGGACGCTGCACTCTTCGAGCTTCTGGGCAAGCTGCAGCCCGGAGATGGGTGTGTGGACAGCCCATTTGAGCCGCGGGTCGTCAGGGGAGGTAGCATCCTCCGGTCCCACGTACTGAATGAACACCGGCGGCGTGTCTTTGCCGACGAAGTTTATGGGAGAGATCTCGGCCAGCCTGCGGTAGAACTCTTCCGACTCAGCCTGGTCCTCGGTCATGTTGAGCAGTTTCATGAGGCTGCCCCTGACGCCGATGCCCTGATTGCCCTCGACAGCCTGGCGCATAATGCCCTTGACCTGGGACACGAGGTCGGTAGGCCCGGCCATCTCGATGACGCAGTTCACCTTGCTCGAAAAGCGCTCCACCGGGTCATCGCTGTTCGGCTTCGCGCGATCGGGGAGGAACCCCGCCATCATGGCGAGGTGGCCACCGGACGAGCGCCCGATCACGCCGAAGCGTTTCGGATCGACGTTCCAGTCCTTCTCTTTGCTGCGGATGAACTGGATCGCACGGGACACGTCGTCGATTTGGGCCGGCCACGGCGCGACATCGACATCCCGGTGACTGACGAACACAGTGGAGAAGCCCGCCTGGTTGAAGGCGCGGGATTCGTGGTTCCCGCGGGCGTTGCGACCAGCGTGGCCGCTGTGCCACCCTCCGCTGTTTATGAACACCATCACCGGAGCCGGCTTCTCCTGCACCAGCAGATGGGCGCTGAGAATCTGCCCCTCGTGACCGTCTTTGCCATAATTGAGGTCTGCTATCTCCCGAATGTCCTGTGCCGCAACTCCCGTGACCAGCAGCAGGACAATGGAGCACGCAATCGGTGCCGTACGCCGCATGGGTAGCACTCCTCCTGGGTTGGACCGAAGGGAACCCGCGACCAGACAACAAGTATATCGAAACCCTCGTGGCGTTTCCACGGTCGCCCCGTCGCAGCCACCAGATAGGAATGTGGGGCGACGGGCTTCCCGCTAGCGGATGCTGCAATGGCAGTGAGCGATCCTCTCAGCAGGGATTCCGATGTTGTGAGCGATGATCGCGAGATGGTTGATGAAGGTGGCCCCGTGAGCGCCCAGGGCCGACCAGCGAATGCCCCCGTGGAGTATTAGGGAATCGTGGGGTCAGTTCAACGCCGCCTTGAGGTCTTCCTCGACAGTGGAGATCGGCTGTATCCCGAACTTCTCTGCAAGAACTCCAAGTACCGACGGCGCTACGAAGGCAGGAAGCGACGGACCCAGTCTGATGTCCCTTATGCCAAGGTGTAGGAGCGTAAGCAGGATGGCGACGGCCTTCTGCTCGTACCACGACAGGATTATGGACAATGGCAGGCCATTCACATCCGTGTCAAAAGCCTTCGCCAACGCCACGGCAACCTGTACTGCCGAGTACGCGTCGTTGCACTGCCCAATGTCTAGAAGCCGCGGAATCCCGCCTATCTCCCCGAAGTCGAGCTTGTTGAAGCGGTACTTCCCGCACGCCAGGGTCAGTATCACGCTGTCCTTGGGGACGGCCTGGGCGAACTCAGTGTAGTAATTGCGCCCTGACTTCGCTCCGTCGCATCCGCCTATCAGGAAGAAGTGCTTGATGGCCCCGCTCTTCACTGCCGCCACAACCTTGTCGGCAACGCTCATGACCGCCTCATGCCCGAAGCCGCATAGAATGGTCTTCTCCGAACTGTCTTCCTTGAAACCCTCGGCAGCCAGAGCGGCCTCGATCACCGGTTCGAAGTTTCTGTCGCTGATGTGGGTCACCCCAGGCCACCCCACAAGTCCACAGGTGAAGATCCTGGCCCTGTAACTCTCCTTGGGTTTCTGGATGCAGTTGGTGGTCATGAGTATCGCGCCGGGGAACTCGTCGAACTCTCTTCCCTGATCCTGCCACGCGCCGCCATAGTTGCCAACCAAGTGCTTGAATTTCTTCAGCCCGGGATATCCGTGTGCGGGAAGCATCTCGCCATGCGTATATACGTTCACTCCCCTGCCCTCAGTTTGCTCGAGCAACTCCTCCAGGTCTTTCAGATCGTGACCCGAGACGACGATGGCCTTGCCCTTCAACGGAGTAATGCGTACGGGTGTAGGAACTGGGTCTCCGTACGCGCCCGTGTTAGCTGCGTCTAGCAGCTCCATGACCTTAAGGTTGAGTTCTCCGACCGCCAGACTCTTAGCGAGGAGGTCCTCCGTCGATAGGTCTTCTCTTGTCAAGAAGTCCAGCGTCTCATGAAAGGCAGCATAGAGGTCGTCGTTTTCCTTCCCAAGTATCTGCGCATGGTCCGCGTAGGCGGCCGCCCCTTTCAGGCCGTAAAGAACCAGTTCACGGAGGCCGGCGGCCTCTTCTCCCAGCTTCTCCTTGCGTTTCTCCAAAGATACGTCCGCCCCCTGCCCCACGAGGGCGTCGATGTCTTGCGCAGGCTGCCAGGCCGCAGGCCCCTGCAGTTCCTCCACGCGCTCGCCCGCTTTCTCGCACGCTTCCTCATAGAGCCGCTTCGCCTTGTCTCGAAGGTCCGCAGCTTTGAGTACCATCTTCTGGAGACGCCCGGGATCGAAGTTCACGTTGGTCACGGTGGCGAAGAGCGCCTCTATGCAGAAGACGTCGATCTCCCGGTCCTTGACTCCCAGTTCCCTAGCCCTATGGGCGTACATCGATACGCCTTTCGTCGCGTGAAGCAAGAGCTCCTGCAACGCAGCGGTCCGCGGGTCCTTGCCGCATACTCCGTGCACCGTGCAGCCCGTTCCTTTGGCAGTCTGCTCGCATTGATAGCAAAACACTTCCACACCTCCGTAGCTTCACTGAAAACTTGGGCCGTGCGGACTAGCCGCGGTCCGTTGGATCACCTCGACCATCGCCGCCCCCGGCAGCGCTGGGGCGCTGACCCAGACACTGCTCGGCGTGTGGGCACCACTCTGCACAGCCGAGGTCAAGACGGGGATTGCTGAACGTGCGCCCGCACTTGAAGCACTTGCGCCACGCGTCGTCCTTGAAGAACTCCACAGAAGCACCACAGGACGGACAGGGCACCTCGAACACGTCATCCGGCTTCCAGTACCGCACGTCCTGCCCGGGACACCTCATGACAATCACTCCCGCCGATCACGCCACGTCCTGGGCGGCCCGCTTGCCCTTGACCTCGCCATGTATGCTCACTTCCGTGGCCGTCAGAGGGATGTCCTTGCCGGAATCCTCCAGCGCGAGCCCCACCAAATGATTCAAGCCGAAGCAGCAGGGCACTTCCATGTGAACGACTTCGATCGACTTGATGTTGTTCTGCCGAAACACGTCAGCGAGCTTCCGACGATACTCCCCTGCGTCGTCCAGCTTTGGACAGCCGATGATGAGCACCTTGCCCGTTAGGAACCTCCTATGGAAGCCTGCGAACGCAAAAGGCACGCAGTCAGCTGCTATTACGATTTCTGCTCCTTCGAAATACGGCGCATGCACTGGCACCAAGCTCAACTGCACCGGCCAATTGCCCAGCCGGGATGACAGAACAGCTCCCCCAGCAGCCCGACCTTCATCTGTCTCGCTAACGGATCTGTGCAGCATGTGCGACACCATTCCCGGACATCCACCAGGAGGAGGCCCCCCTTGGCTCGCAGTTTGCGCCACATGAATGCTTGAGGCTTCTTCGTCGAACGCTTCGGCCTCGCGCTCCTCGATGGTTATCGCTCCCTGGGGACATCCGCCCAGGCAGGCACCCAAGCCGTCGCAGTAGACGTCACTGACCAGACGGGCCTTCCCATCGATGAGCTGGATGGCCCCCTCCGCACAAGCGGGCACACACTGGCCACACCCGTCGCATTTCTCCTCGTCAATCCTTACTATCTTTCGTCGCATAAGCATGTCCCTTGGACAGTTCGGCCAAAGTCGTTCCCGCCAAATACGTCTTCACTTCCCCGTTCACATCCTTCAGCAGGTCTCCGAAGATGCAGTCCCCGCCGCAGATCGGCGCATCGAGCAGACAGCCGTTCCATGACACCGGACCCTCGATCGACTCGTAGACTTCCAGCAAGGTTATTTGCCCCTTTGGTTTGGCCAGCATGAATCCGCCTTTCGGCCCCCTTATGGACCGAACGAATCCCGCTCTCGCCAGCCGCTGGAGAACCTTGGAAAGGTGTGCTTCGGAAACACCCAGATGCAAGGCTATCCGATTTGTCGCGAGCGCCTCCTCCGGTCCTGACGCAAGCACAGCCAGGCTGTGGAGCCCCAGAGATGCTGCCTCGGAGATTCTGAGCAGGCCGGAGATACGCACGCCCTCCTTAATCTGTCAATCTGGTACCAGTATACCCGTATGCCCAGCGATGTCAAGGGGCAAATCCCGAATTCTTGAAGGACTCTTTCGCGGGAGACCTTCGTGACCTCTACCTCTTACCTCGCGTCTTCGGCTCCCTGCTTCCCTCCCAGATCCCCGCTCGCAATGCGGCAGCACGAAGTAACCAGATAGAGCCCGTAGCTAAGTGCAAAGAGGGCGTCCACATCTACCACCCCTCTCAAGCGGACACCCTCCTTCCGAGTTCCTCCGCTACCTGCTTTCCCAACGAATAGCACTTCTCTAGATCGGTACTGTCAGGCACGTACTTCGCCTGCACGGGCTCGGCAACCATCTCGACTTTCATTTCGGCCAACGCCTTCTCGATCAACTTGGTCGCTTCTCCGCTCCATCCGTACGAGCCAAAAACGCCGCCGATAAGGTTTTTCGGCTTCAGTCCCTTAAGATAGGTGAGCACATCAGCAACCGTCGGAAACACGTTGTTGTTGAGCGTCGGGGAGCCAACCAGCACAGCACCCGCATCCAGTATCTCTGTGGCCACGTCGCTGCGGTGACAGGCTCTGAGCGGCATGACCTTGACCTCGGTTCCGCCTGACGCGAGTCCCTCGCCGATCGCCTTTGCCATCTTCGCGGTGCTCTGCCACATGGTATCGAATACGATCACGGCCTTGTTCACGCGTTCCTGCCCGGCCCACTTGGCGTAAAGTCCGACCATCTTGCCCGGATCATTACGCCACATTGGACCGTGGTCGGGCAGAATCATACTCAATCTCAACCCTAGACCAGTCACCCTGTCCAGAAGCCTCGTGACGAAAGAAGAGAGCGGGAGAAGTATGTTTGCGTAGTACCTTGCCGCTTCGTACTCAAGAACGGACTCGTCAATCTCGTCAGCGAACCTCTCGCTCGTTGCCAGATGCATACCGAACGCGTCCTGGGAGAAGAGGATCTCCGCACCAGGCAGGTAGGTGAACATGCTATCGGGCCAGTGAAGCATGCGCGTCTCGAGGAAACTGAACTGCACGTTCCCCAGTGACAGGCTCTCTCCGTCTTTCACTGGCACAATCTCTCGCCCCATGCGGTAGTGATCTGTCAGAGCCTTCACGCCCATCTCCGAGGCGAAAACCTTCTCCGGATTAACCGCCTCTATTACCTGAGGAAGGCAGCCGGAATGGTCTGCCTCAGCATGGTTCGAGATGATGAAACGTATGTCAGCCGGGTCGACGACAGAGCTAACCCGTGCCAGCATTTCGTCCTTGAACGGGGCCTTCACTGTGTCAATGAGAATGGGGTCGTCACCGACGATGAGATACGCGTTATAGGTGGAGCCCCGGCCAGTGAAGTAGCCGTGGAAGTCACGCACCGCCCAGTCAACGGCCCCGACCCAGTGGATGTCCTCCGTAACCTTCACTGCCTTCAAAACGTCTTTCACTGCGCCCTCCCGCCTAAGGTATAGAGAAAGCCGTACGTCGAAACTGCCGTCTCCGCCGTTCTTCTCTGGCATCGACCGAGGATGCGAACTCGGCTCGCTTCGTGCGCTCGTCGGACAGGCCGTCACCAGTTCAAGGCCGCCGCTATCTCCGTCACCGGCTCTGCGCCCCCTGCCCTTCCGCGGACGCTGGCACGACAAAGGCACGCGCCAAGCTCACGATCCAGCATGAGCAGCCCGTTGCCCCAATCGCCGATAAGCTCCAGCGTTTGCGCCACCTTGGACGCGTACCCACTGAGCCGTTCCGTTGAGCCCTTTGGAATGGAAGTACACCGATATCGACAGGCAAAGGTAGGCGGAGTAGACCTTGCCCTTGATCTGCTCGTCCATCTACTCCCGCATCCTCTTGCCGATCACGCTGCGCCTCCGCGCCACAGGCCGTGGATGTTGCAGTACTCACGGGCCGTTAGCTTGCCGCCTTCGATGCAGAACATAGCTTCGGGGGCTTCGCCCGCCTTGAGGAATTCCCTGTACGCCTTGTCCCCATCGATCACCTCGACCCATTCGATGTAGTGTTTTTCCTCCATCGGATGAGGCACGCTGCCCACCTTTACTTTGATCCCGTGCTCCGCCTTCTCGACCACCGGTACGTGCTTCTCCTTGGCCGCGTCCACGGTGTTCTCGCTTATCAGCTTCATGGGCTGCTTGCAGCACACGAGTTCGCCCACGCCGGTATGCACCATCTCTACGATGTTGCCGCACACCTCACACTTATAGATCTCCAGTCTCTTGGTCATCTTGCCCGTCTCCCTCTTCGACTAGGTCCACGACACAAATCTATCCGCTAGGAAATCCCGATTGCTCCCCCCTTTCTACGGAACCGTTCACTTAAGCGTCACCAATTCTCCGCCAATAGCTCGAAGTACCCCTGCGCGTGCAAGCACGCCGGACACGTATCCGGAGCCTCCGTCCCTTCGTGAAGGTACCCGCAGTTTCGGCAGCGCCACACGACAGGCTTATCTTTCTTGAAGACGGTATCTGCTTTAACGTTTGCCAGAAGCCCCAAGTAACGCTTCTCGTGCTGCTTCTCCGCCACTGCGATCGCCGCGAACGCGTCGGCGATTTCCGCGAACCCTTCCTCACGGGCAACCTTCGCAAAACCAGGGTACATGTCCGTCCATTCGTAGTGCTCTCCCCCGGCGGCAGCCTTAAGATTCTCATCCACGGAACCTATCACACCGGCAGGATACGCCGCCTGAATCTCGACTTCCCCTCCCTGCAGGAACTTGAACAGCCGTTTCGCGTGCTCTTTCTCATGGTTCGCAGTCTCTTCGAAGATGTCAGATATCTGAATGCGGCACTTCTTCCTCGCCTCACTGGCGAAGTAGGTATAGCGGTTCCTTGCCTGGGATTCGCCAGCGAAAGCTGTTAACAAGTTCTTCTCGGTCTGCGATCCTTCCAACTGCTTCATGCTATCTCCTCCGTTATCTATAGTCTCAACCAAAACACGTTAGCTCCTCAACTCTGACACACTCCGCTCTACAGCGGACCTCGCATTGCATCACTACAGCCCAGATTGGTCCTTCATCCGACTCGCCTTGCACCGCGGACATAGGCCTACGAACTCAAGGCTGTGTCCGAGCACCTCATAGTCGGTCGCTGCGCGCACCCGCCGCTCAATGGACTTCACTGGTTGAACCGACACGTCCTCAACCCGTCCACACTTCACGCAGCGAACATGATAGTGAGCCGTCGTATTGGCGTCATAGCGCCTCTGCGAACCTCCCACCTCGAGCTTCTCAATACTCCCCTCCCGCGAGAGCACCTCCAGGTTCCGGTACACCGTTCCCAAGCTAATCCTTGGAAGCACTCGCCGGACCCTTTGATGCAGCTCGTCTGCAGAGGGATGAGTCTTCAGCTTCTTCAGCTCGGAGAGTATGACCCGGCGCTGTTTGGTCATCCTGAGTCGCTTCTCGGCAGGCAAGGCACACCCCTAACTACAACTGGTTCCTATTACTAATAGTAATGCATCCGGAACGCCAGATCAACGGTTCTCCCCCCTCATCTGCATGAATAACCGCAAATCGTCCCTATTCAAGAAGAATTCTGAAAGTAAAAAGGGCGGTTCCCTCAATCCAACTGTAGAAGAAAGATGGGATCCTGCTGTGCTCGACCTCTATGCCTTCTTACGCGTACCTAATCAGCGGGACGTAGTGAAAACTCGCCGCCTTCATACCAGATGGCAGGAGCGCCCAGACGCTCCCCCAACTCCGCGCCGATCAGAGCAAGAGGGTTCTTGCAGCCGACCTTGTGAAGCTCTAACTCGGTCAATTCGCCGAGAGAAGAGAGCACATTCATGCACTTCATCATGTCTGCCGTAGACCCCGCCAGTTGATACATGCCTTTTCTGTGGAGACGTCCATCCTCTTCGACCACGACAGGCAATCCGTGGAATCGGTATTCGCCTGGCTTCATGCCTGAGAGGTGTACCACGTCGCTGGCGACTATGAAATGATCCGCCCCCTTTGCACGCAGGCACACCCGCAGCATATCCAGCGGCATGTGGTGCCCGTCGGTGATGAACATGCAGTCAAGGCGGTCTTCAGCCAGCATCGGCCACAGGGGATTGTTGTGCCTGTGAATCACGTCGCCGAGTCCGTTGCCCACGTGCGTGCAGGCCTTCGCGCCGGCATCACAGGCACGCCGAATTGTGTCCCGGTCCGCCGCATGATGTCCAAGAGACACCACAGCGCTGCTGTTTCGGACGATGTGGTCTATGAGTTCCATGCCGCCGTCAATTTCGGGCGCGAGCGTGATCAGGACTATCCTATCCTCTGCAAGCTCGCGCAACCTCTCGAACGTCTCTACGGATGGAGGCAACACATGCTCACGGATATGCGCGCCTCTGGGTCCATCTTGAGGATTGATGAACGGCCCCTCTAGATGAATCCCGAGTATCTCAGCCCCCGAATCGGAATCGCGCATCTCGGCCAGCATCGGAAGATTGCCCTCGTATATGTCCATCGGCATGGTCACCACCGTCGGACAGTACCCTACCACGCCCCGCGTAAGTAATGCCTCGCCGGTGGACGCGATGCCCTCCACGGTGAGCTCCGATGCAGAGAAGTCCACGCCGTTGTAGCCATTCACCTGAAGATCGACGAAGCCTCGCATCATCTCTTGTCCAGAAGAGAAGATGACTCCGGGTCCAGAAACACGAACGCCTGCCTGTGCTCTTTCAGTATTGATGCCGGGAACATAGGGGATACCGGAGCGCCTTCAGAAAGACAATCCCGCACCGCCTTCGCTTTGCGTCTATCCGGCACGGTGCAGATTATGGTCTCCGACTTCATGATTTGCCCGATGGACATTGTGATCGCCCGTTCGGGAACATCGCCAACTGTGGGAAACCAGCCCTCCCCCACCTGCTGCCTTCGACACGCTTCATTCAGCTTGACCACAATGAACGGCTCGCCGGTTTCGAAGTCGGCAGGAGGATCGTTGAAGGCAAGGTGACCGTTCTCGCCTATCCCAACGAACGCCACGTTAATCGGCTCCTCCGATATCAGCCTGCTCACGCGGCGGCGCTCTTTCTCGGCGTCCTCCGCATCGCCCTGAATCAGATGAACCCGACCGGGATGGACCTTCGCGACCAGCCTTTCCATAAGGTACTTCCGAAAGCTTGCAGGATGGCTTTCCGGCAAGCCAACGTACTCATCCAGGTGGAACATGACCGTCCTATCCCAGTCAATGCCCTCCGCCCGTGTCAGATGGTCCAGGAACGTAAACTGCGACGCCCCAGTCGCCGCCACGAAGCGTGCGGTTTCCTGGGAGACAAGTGCACTGCGCAGAATCGCCGCGGCCATCTCGGCCGCCGCACGGCCCGTCTCTTGCCGGTCGGGAAGAACACGGAGCTTCACTGCGTCAACTCCTGCTCGGCATGGAGGCCAAATGGGACACAGTGGGAAAATAGCACGGCTGCCCGTGAGACGCAAGCTCCATTGCTAAACGTGGATCGAGACTCGCAAGCGTTGCCGAAGGCAAGGGGCATCCCAGCATCGGGCGAAGAATTAATAGGCGTATAGCTGCCCATAGGGCCGTGTTGTCTTAGGAGTCAGCCTAACAAATTCATCCGGCCCTAGGCTCAAATCCCCCAGGCCGAGCGCGCGGGAGTAATCGGAAAGGACCTCTCCGATCTCGCGCCAGGCCGAGTCATCAATCTCGTCGACCCCCACCTCCAAACCCAGTTGGTGGGGCTCCACCGTCCCGCGAATGTAAATCGCGCCACCGTGCATCCCCGTTCCCACGTACTCACCAACAGGCGACGAATCGCCCGAATCCAGTCCCAGCACAATAAGCAAGCCGCCTGCCATGTACTCACCCAGGTAGTCCATTGCTCTGCCGCCGACCACTATGATGGGGCGATACTGCCCGAACTCCTTCATGTGAATCCCTGTCCGGTAGCCCGCATTTCGCTGCACGAAGATCCTCCCGCCCCGCATCGAATAGCCGAGAACATCCCCCACATCCCCGTGGATTACCACCCTCCCGGCGTTCATCGTGTTTCCAACCCCGTCCTGACCGTTTCCATTCACGACTATCTCGGCACCGTTCATGAACGCAGCAAGGTCATTTCCAGGGATCCCATTAACCACGAGACGCGTGCCGCCGTTCAAACCCGCCCCTATGTACCTCTGCCCTCTCACATTCTCCAGCACTAACTCTTGCGCACCCTCCTGCAAAGCCTGATGGATGCGGTCGTTCAGCTCTCTATAGTAAACGCCTTCTGCGTCGATTCTCATACTTCTATCCCCGCGCCGGAGACAACGTGCTTCCTGTATTCGGCAGGCAGAGATATCAGGCCAAAATCATCACTCAGAAGCACGCCCTTGAAACTGGATACATCCACCTTGTCTCTTATGAGACCCGTCACGATCCCGGCCCTGTCAATCTCCCCAACGAAGACTGCACCGACAATTCTATCGTTCCTTAGAACAACCTTGCGGTACATCGGCTGCTCTCGGTCCAGCACACTGAGAACTTCGTACCCGTCGCCCTCGGGCACGGTGACACCTACGGAGATTGTCGGCAGACCACAGATGTCGACTGCGTTCATGGACAGGCCGCCTTCGTAAGAGCGTTGACCGCCGGCCATGTTACAGCCCGCGACGCTGCCCTGCCGGTAAGCGTTCGGGAGGATGGCTATGGCGCGCTTCTCGCCAGTCAGGAGATCCACGGCCTGCGCAACGTCCCCCGCGGCGTATATCCCTTCTATGTTCGTCTGCATGCAATCATCCACCAATATCCCGCGCTCGGTTTCGATCTCCGTTCCTCTCACGATCTCCGTAGCTGGGCTGACCCCGATGGCGAAGACCACCATTTGGCACTCAACCTTTGTCCCCTCTCGAATCTCCGCCCCAGCCACTTCGCCGTCAGCTTGCTCGATCCGAGTGACTGTTGTCCCACATCGGACTGCGATGCCCGCTTCGTCAAGGGCTCGTCGAGCCAGATCCGAAGCAGTCTGATCAAAAGTCACGCTCATAAGGCGATCAGCAAGTTCTACAACGGTCGCCCGGATTCCCAGTGCGCTCAGCGCCTCGACGGACTTCAGACCAATCAGTCCTCCGCCCACTACTAGGGCTGAGGCAACGTCGTTCTGCTCGACGAACTGCTGCATGCGACGAACATCGTCCCATGTGGTAAATGTGAAGATGCCTTCCGCGTTCCCCCCTTCGACATCCCGAGGAACGATCGGGTTCCCTCCCGTCGCAACCAACAGCTTCTCGAAGGGAATCGTGCTGCCGTCCGATATCTCGACGGCCCGTTCCCGGACGTCAACATGCGTGGCCGTAACGCCCAGCATGGCTCTCACACGGTTGTCTTCGTAATAGCCCGCGGGACGATACGGCATCCTGGCCTCATCGACCTTTCCCGCGAGCAGGTAGGATATCAACGGCCTCGAATAGGTATGGTGCGGCTCCCTCGATACGACCGTTATCTCGCTGGCGGAATCGCGTTCACGGATTCCCTCGATCGCGCCCATTGCAGCGGCGGAGTTTCCGATTATGAGGTACGGGTATCTATTCATCACTGTCCTCGTAGACAATCGCCTCGTTCGGACAATTCGCAACGCAAGCCGGAGTCTCCGCACCCATGCACAGGTCACACTTCGACGCCACGTGCTTGTCTGCACCTATCTGAATGGCACCCACAAAGCAAACCATGATGCACATCCAGCAGCCCACGCACTTATCTGCATCGCAGAGCACAGCCCCGGTCTCGGGGTCCCTGTGCATCGCGCCGGTCATGCATGCTTCGATGCAGCGGGCATCCGTGCAGTGGCGGCACTGAAGGGCAAACGACACGTACCCCTTCTCCTCCACGTGAATGCCCGGCACGATGCTGTCACGCTCCTCTCGAAACGCTTTGATGATCTTCTTGGATTTGGAGTGCTGGACCAAGCAGTGGATCTCGCACAGCCTGCAGCCGATGCAGAACTCCTCTCGTGCAACCACGCGCTTCATCTTCTTCACTCTCCTGCAGCTTTGATGTCAAGAACACGCAGTTCCCGGTCTGTCAGCCCGACACCTCTCAGGTGCTCTCGGTTCCCGCGCAGACTCTCAACGGCATTGAGCCCCATTCCCCCCATCATCTCCTTGATCTCGAGACTCCATGCGCGGAGAAGGTTTACGAGTCTCCTCCTGGCTACGTTGGGGTTGAGGCGTTTCGTCAGGTACGGATCCTGGGTGGCTATGCCCCAGTTACATTTTCCGGTGTAGCATTTCTGGCAGAGGTGGCATCCCATCGCCACCAGCGCGGCGGTGCCTATGTAAACAGCGTCCGCGCCCAAGGCGATCGCTTTGACTACGTCGGCGCTGCATCTAATCCCGCCCGCTACCACGATAGACGCCTGGTTGCGTATGCCCTCCTCACGGAGGCGCGAATCGACCGCAGCAAGGGCGAATTCAATGGGGATGCCGACGTTGTTCCGAATCATTGTGGGCGCTGCCCCCGTCCCGCCGCGAAAACCATCGACTGCAACGATGTCAGCACCGGCGCGCACGCAACCGCTGGCGATTGCGGCGACGTTGTGCACAGCCGCTATCTTCACCGACACAGGCTTTGCATACCTTGTCGCCTCTTTCAGCGCGTATATAAGCTGCCGCAAGTCCTCAATGGAATAAATATCATGGTGAGGCGACGGCGAAAGAGCATCAGTGCCTTCAGGGATCATCCTCGTTGCCGAGATGGCGGCATCGACCTTTTCTCCTGGCAGATGTCCCCCTATCCCCGGCTTCGCGCCCTGGCCAATCTTGATCTCAAGCGCTCCGGCAACGTTCAGATACTCCATGTCCACGCCGAATCGCCCCGAGGCCACCTGAACGATCATGTTGCTTCCGTATTGGCGGAAATCCTCGTGCAGCCCGCCTTCACCGGAATTCGCGAAAGTGCCTGCCTCCTTCGCCGCTCTCGCCAGCGCCTGCGACGCGTTGTAGCTGATGGAGCCGTACGACATTGCCGAGAACATCACCGGCACCTGCAATTCCAGCTGCGTCTCAAGTCGAGTGGTAAGGGCCAACCCGCCAGCCTCGCGAGAGAACTCGATCCTGTCGGGTTTCCTACCCAGATAGGTAACAAGCTCCATCGGTTCGCGAAGCGGGTCGATGGAAGGATTGGTCACCTGGCTGGCGTTCAAGACCATGCGATCCCAGTAGACGGGAAACCCCTGGTCGTTGCCCATGCCGGCAAGCAGCACCCCTCCCGTCTCCGCCTGCTTGTACAGGTTCTTTATGGCGCTGGATGTCCAGTTGGCGTTCGGGCGGAACTCAAGCTGGGCCGGACGAATGGAAATCGCGTTGGTAGGACACAGAGTAGCGCACCGGTGGCATCCGACGCACTGGGTACCGTCGCTGGATACAAGCCCCGTTTCCGGATCGTATACATGCACATCGTTCGCGCACTGCCTGACGCACACCTGGCACTGTATGCACTTGTCAGGGTCACGTTCGACGACGAAATCGGGTTGTATCAGCCACTTACGCACGTCATTATTCCTCAATCGGCACGGCCAGCAGGGGCGCTATCGGCTGAGACAGCGGAGCCAGCAGAGACCTCTTTGCCCAGCTTGCCGATTATGGGCACGCCTCCTTCGGCGTGCCAGATCAGGTCAGGGGACGGGCAGAGTTCGCGGACGGCGGCCTCCTCGCTGGCGACGAACAGCATGTCGTCCTTGCGGGCCGCCGTCATGGGGCGCAGCTTGATCCTGTCGTTAAGACCGATCATCCCACCACTGTGCCCCACAAGCACCGAAAACGGACCGTTCAAGAGCGCCCCGCCATACACGATCCGGATTTCCCTCGCTATCTTGCGGCGGTCTTCGGGCATCCTCTCGATCTGCGACCAAAACGGGGGAGCCATTGCCATACAAGCATATTCCATCGGAAGACGGTGTTTCCTCAGCAACAGGTCGAACAGATACGCTATGACTTCCGTGTCTGTCTGAAGCGTACAGTGGTATCCGAAGTTGGCGAGGTAGCGTCTGTTGATGCCGTAGGAGGATATCTCACCGTTGTGCACAACGCTCCAGTCCAGCAGGCCGAACGGGTGCGCCCCGCCCCACCAGCCGGTAGTGTTCGTCGGAAAACGGCCGTGCGCCGTCCAGATGTAACCTTCGTACTCTTCCAGCCGGAAGAACGCGGCGATGTCCTCCGGAAAACCGACCCCCTTGAATACCCCCATGTTCTTCCCGCCGGAGAAAACAAACGCATCATCGATGCTGGAATTGATCTCCATCACCACCTCAACAACGATGTCGTCCTCGCTCAGGTCGTAGTTCCTTTCCAGCTCTCCCGGCTTGACCGACACGAAGTACCTGTGGAGAATCGGGCGGGCCCTGATGGCATCGATAGGACGGGTGGGAATGGTCTCCTCATGATGTACGTCTAGACGCCGCGCGATGAAGCCAGATGCGACACGCTTGGCTTCCTCATTCTCGCACATAACGTGCAGTGCATAGTGGTCCTTGTGTTCAGGATAGATACCGTACGCGGCGAAGCCTCCCCCGAGTCCGTTAGAACGTTCGTGCATAGCAGCAATGGAGCGTATTATTGCCTCCCCGCTGAACAGCCTGCCGCTTTCCGACATCACGCCGGAAATCGCACACCCGCTTATGTCCTTGTAGTCCGGTACCTTGCTCATTGATTCACCCTGATTGGGTCCAATCACCCGAGCGGACCTCCGCTGCCAAACGCCTGCGCCAGCGGGCGCCGAGAACGCAAAACCTGACAGACCATATATTATACCCGCTAGGTAGGTTTTCGATCCCGCAAGCATAGCTCTCCTACCACCTACGGCAACGGGTGAACGGATCCGAGCTTCCCCTGCAAAACCATGGGCCCGCGCGAAGGCGTCACACGGACCTCCCGGCCAACCCTCTTAGTCAGAGGATCGGCAGGAAATTTTCCAGCTCGTAGCGGCTGACGTGGGTCCTATATCTATCCCACTCTATCTTCTTGTTGGCTATGAATTTGCCGAATATGTGGTCCCCGAGCGCCTCCCGCACCACTTCGCTCTTCTCGGTTTCCGAGACAGCTTCCCAGAGGTCGCCGGGCAGCGATTCGATTCCTCTTTTTGCGCGCTCCTGGGCTGACATCTCAAATATGTCCTCTTCGATCGGCGCGGGAAGCTCATAGCCCTTCTCAATACCTTTCAGCCCGGCTGCAAGCATGACCGCAAACGCAAGATAGGGATTACAAGCCGGATCCGGGCAGCGGAACTCGGCCCTTGTGGCTTTCTCCTTGCCGGGCTTATACATGGGCACACGCACAAGCGCGGACCTGTTCCTACGTCCCCAAGAGATGTAAACGGGGGCCTCGTACCCCGGGACCAGTCTCTTGTAAGAATTAACCCATTGAGCCACCACGGAACAGATCTCTCGCGCATGGGTCAGCAGCCCGGCTATGTACGATCTTCCTGTGGCCGAAAGGTGATACTCGTCGTCGCTCTGAAAGAAAGCATTCTTCTCCCCCTTGAAGAGCGACTGGTGCGTGTGCATGCCGCTGCCGTTCTTGCCGAAGAGTGGCTTCGGCATGAATGTGGCGTGCACGCCTTTCTGCACGGCTACCTCTTTTACAGTCAGCCGATAGGTCATCGCGGCATCTGCCATGGAAAGGGCGTCCATATAACGCAGGTCGATCTCATGCTGGCTCGGTGCGACCTCATGATGACTGTACTCCACCTTGATTCCCATGGCCTCGAGCGCAAGGACCGTCTCGCGACGGAGATCGCTCGCGACGTCCAGCGGGGTCAAGTCGAAATACCCTCCCGCGTCGAGAGTCTCCGGCTCGCCCTGGCTGCTCTTGAAGTAGAAGTACTCAAGTTCGGGGCCGACGTAGAACCTATAGCCGAGGTCGGCAGCCCTCTTCAGATTGCGCTTGAGTGCCCACCGAGGATCACCTTCATGGGGCGTCCCGTCCGGATTCAGTACGTCACATACCATCCGGGCGACCCCCGCGCCTTCGCCCGGGCGCCAAGGCAGGATCGCGAAGGTCGAGGGATCAGGCTTCGCGATCATGTCGCTTTCCTCGATCCGCGCGTATCCCTCAATCGACGACCCGTCGAACCCCATCCCCTCGTCCAGAGCCTGCTCCAACTCCTCCGCTGTAATCGCGAAGCTCTTCAGAAAACCCAGCACATCTGTGAACCACAACCTCATGAACTTGATCTTCTGATCCTTTACAGCGCTGAGGACATAGTCCCTATCTTTCGCTGCCATCCCTCTTTTCCTCCTCTTTTTGCGCTCACGCCAATCCTCTGGATCACCAAACCGCGAGACTCCCTCAGGTCACGACCAGTCTACCGATTGAGCGTCTTCCTGTCATTGAAGTCTTCATATCAACATCGCGTCCTTCGGCTCCTGTGGCGCTAACATTTTACATCAAAACACATTACGTCTGCTGCTCCTCCTCCGATTTCCGGGAGCTGCAGCTCACTTCCACGGCGGCGACGTGGGTTCCTACGCATTGGAACCCACCCAATCCTCTACCCTATCGCTTCGCTCCCTCTCTCCCCAGTCCTTATCCGAATACATTCAGGGAGGTCCAGCACGAAAATCTTGCCGTCTCCGATTCTGCCGGTCTTGGCTCCCTTGATGATCGAGTCCACCGTCGGCTTCACGAAATCTTCATTCACCGCAATCTCGAGACGCACCTTCTTTAGCAGGTTTATCTCCGTGACCACGCCGCGGTACGACTCGCGGTATCCCTTCTGTTGCCCGCACCCCAGGGCGTTCGTAACCGACATCTTGTGGACTTGCGCATCGTAAAGCGCTCCCTTCACATCTTCCAGCTTCTCCGGCTGAATGTATGCTATCACCAGTTTCACCGCGTCGTTCTCCCCTACTGAGTGGTGAATACCTGAAAGCCCGCGTAGGCCTCCATACCGTGCTCCCCAATATCCAACCCGCGAATCTCCTCCTCCCTCGAAACCCTTAGTCCAACGCTTCTCTTGATCGCAAGAAAGATGATACCCATGGCAGCCATTGCGAACAGAGAAACCGTCAGAACTCCGAGCGCCTGGATGCCAATCTGTGCCAGGCCTCCGCCATGCAGCAATCCATCCCGTGCCAGACCAAGAGACTTCTGTCCCCAGATGCCTACGGCCACGGTCCCCCAGATGCCGTTCATCCCGTGAACGGGGACAGCACCCACGGGGTCGTCCACATGAATCCTATCCAGAAGGGCAACACCTGCCACAACAATGACACCCGCGACGGAGCCGATTGCGAGTGCTGCCGCGGGGGAAACGAAGGCACAGGGAGCGGTAATCGCTACCAGCCCCGCTAGTGCTCCGTTCATGGTCATGGAGAGGTCAGGGCTACCGAACAGCAGCCATACAGTAGCCATGGCAACAACCGCCCCCGCGGCAGCCGAAAGATTCGTGTTCGCAGCTACAAGCGCAATCGTGCTGCCGTTTCCTACCGACAGCGTCGAGCCGGGATTGAATCCGAACCACCCAAACCAGAGGACAAACACGCCCAGCGCGGCAAGGGGGATAGAATGTCCGGCAATCACTCGCGGCTGGCCTGCACTGTCGAATTTTCCTATACGCGGTCCCAAAATCACCGCCCCGACGAAACCGACCCACCCGCCCGTAGCATGAACCACGGTAGAGCCTGCGAAATCACCGAATCCGAGTCTCGCAAGCCATCCTTCGCCGCTCCATACCCAGTGTCCTATTATCGGGTAGACCAACGCACTTATCACGGCGGTGTACATGAGATAGGCCGAGAACTTCATCCGCTCGGCCATTGCCCCCGCAACGATCGTTGCCGCAGCTCCGCAGAATGCCGCCTGGAAGAGCCAGAAAGCAAACAGCGGCACCCCCGAGGGATTCTCCGCCCCCGACATACCCAGTCCTACCTGACCGATGAACCAGTTTCCCTTGCCGAACATCAGACCATAACCAATAACGAAGAACATCACGCTGGCAACGCAGTAATCCATGAAGTTTTTTGTAAGGATGTTGCACGCGTTCTTCGCTCTGATGAACCCCGCCTCCACCATTCCGAACCCAGCCTGCATGAAAAAGACCAGGAACGCCGCCAGCAAGACCCACACCGTGTCTATACCCCGAGCTATTTCCGCGGCTGCGTCCACTCCCGCGTAGGCGCGACTTGCCCCTAACCACGCAATAGGCGCTGCAAGGAAAATCAGGCGCCTCAGATTCATGCTCATCGTCTCCTTCGCCGATGCCGCCAGCAGACGTTACGGCTTCTATCACACTGCGGCGCGTCCAGGGCTGCTCTACCATGAAGTCCGAACAGGAGCCGTAAAGCAACAGCCGTACCACATTGGCTCAGCGAAGAGACGACACGACCGTATCCCGTTTCTCAGTCAGCACTTAGACTATGAGATGTCCTTTGGCGGGGGTTCGCAAACTGTTGGGAGGAACATACGGGATGGTAGGGTCCAAGGAATGTACTACGCGTAGGTAGGACTGATGGCGGGTGCCGTGCCGCGACCGGAGACCGATTGCGCCTCTTCCCTCAAACCTGCCCTGTCTGGCGAGCGCACTGAAAGCCCTGGCCAAGATCGCAGAGCACGCACGTGTCAGGCATATTCTCAGCCATCGAGACCTGAGATGCGCATTGGGCGCAGAGGTATTCTTCTCCAGTCTTCATCGGCCCCGGGCAGGGGGTGATGGTCATCGGACAGAGGTCTATGCACGTGTTGCATTCCTTACAGAAGTCAGGCTTCACTCCGAACGGGAACTCGACGCGTCGCGCCTTCCCCCGCCCGACGAAGCCCAGCGCTCGCGCCTGCCACACCTCCTCACATACCCGCACGCATCGCCCGCAAAGCACGCAGTCGTGATTCCGGAACGGATACCTCACCTCCGTCACCCCGCATCGCGCCGCCAGGTCCTGAACGGCCCGCGAGTTCGGTGCTTCCGCCACCAGCAATTCAGCCAATTTCCGCCGAAGATTCCGGATCTTCTCCGAGTTGGTCCGAATTACCATCCCTTCCTTGGCATCAAGGGTGCACGATGTCGTCACCTTCGCCCGACCGTTCTCGATCAGTTCGACAATGCAGAGGCGGCAAACCCCAATCGGAGTAAGATAAGGCACATGGCACAAGTGCGGGATGCAAATACCGTACGAGAGCGCCGCGTCCAGAACTGTGGTCCCCTTCGGAACTGGGACCTTCGCTCCGTCAAGCGTGATGTGTACGTATTCCTCCATCTCGGTCCTCTCAGCGGATCACGACAGCATCGAACTGGCATTCATCATGGCATATCCCGCACTTCACACACGTGGCGGCATCGATTGTGTGAGGCCCCTCTTTCTCCCCGCTTATCGCCCTGTGAGGGCAGGCTCGGAGACACGCGCCGCAGCCCGTGCACTTCTCCTCATCAATCCAGTATTCGATAAGTTCACGACACACTCCTGCTGGGCATCTCTTATCATTGATGTGTGCCTCGTACTCATCGCGGAAGTAGCGTAGCGTCGAGATTACCGGGTTGGCCGCCGTCTTACCCAGGGCACACAAAGACGTCTCCGATACTGTCTCTGCGAGATCCTCCAAGAGCGCTATCTGCTCCGGACTTCCGCGCCCTTCCGTGATGTCGGTAACGATCTCCAACATCCGGTCTATCCCGACGCGGCACGGGAAGCACTTCCCGCATGACTCGTCCAGAAGGAAATTCAGGAAGTACTTGGCCACGTCAACCATGCATGTCCGCTCGTCCATGACCACCATCCCACCCGACCCCACCATCGAGCCCGCTTCTGCCAATGTCTCGAAGTCCACCGGCAGATCGAATTTGCTCGTAGGCAGGCAACCACCCGACGGTCCGCCCGTCTGGACAGCCTTAACCCCAACCCCATCCGCCGCGCCTCCGCCAATGTCATAGATGAGAGTGCGCAGTGGCGTTCCCATCTCCACCTCGACCAACCCCGTGTTCTTCACGCGGCCGGTCAGCGCGAAGATCTTCGTTCCTTTGCTCTTCTCCGTCCCCTTCCCCGCAAACCACGCGGATCCTTTCTCAATGATCAGCGGGACGTTAGCCCAGGTCTCCACGTTATTGAGGGTCGACGGCTTGTTCCGCAGGCCTTCCTCGACCGTGTGGACGTCCTTGGGCCTTGGCTCGCCAACCTTTCCCTCCAAAGAAGCCATCAAAGCAGTGGACTCACCGCAAACGAACGCCCCCGCCCCTCGCGCGATCTTCACGTCAAAGGAGAAACCCGACCCCAAGATGTTGTCGCCGAGGAGACCGAGATCCTCTGCCTGGACCACCGCGACCTTCGCAGACTCCAGCGCCATCGGGTATTCGTTGCGTACGTACACGTATCCATGTCGAGCCCCTATGGCGTACGCGCCGATCAACATACCTTCCAGAACCGCATGAGGATTGCCCTCCAGAAGGCTTCGATCCATGTACGCTCCCGGGTCGCCCTCGTCGGCGTTGCATATCACATACTTCGGCTCACCCTCCGCAGCGCGACAAGATTCCCACTTACGTCCCGTCGGGAACCCCCCACCCCCGCGCCCTCGCAGCCCTGATGCCTTTGTCTCCCCAATCACCTGCTCCGGAGTCATTTCCTCCAGTACCTTGGCAAGCGACGAGTACCCACCCTCAGCTATGTAGTCTTCTATCGAGGACGGACTCACCAACTTGTTGCGCCCGAGCAGCACCCTGTCCTGCGCCCGGTAGAAAGGTACGTGCTCCTCCTTGATCACTCTCTTTCCACTCACAGGGTCGGCGTACAGCAATCTCTCCACAACCTGGCCACGCTCTATCGTAGCGGACACAATCTCTCCCGCATCGTTCGCGGACACATGGCAGTAGAAGATATTCCCCGGCTCCACCACCATCACAGGCCCCACTTCGCAGAATCCGTGGCAGCCGGTAACACGCAGCTCCACCGAGTCCTCCAGCCCTCGCTCGGCAAGCTCTTTCCTTATGGCGTCAGCCAGGAGATGAGAGCCCGATGCCTCGCAGCCGGTATCCCCGCACAGTATGATCGTCCCACGCTTACTCCGCCGCTCCGCTGCCAAAGTCTCTCGCAGAGACGTCAACTCTCTTATGCTAGCCAACCTATCCACCTTCCCCCCTCTTCCCATCGGCATCCCGAACGGAGCGGATCAGCTCTCGGAGCTTGTTCGGCGTCATGTGGTGGTGGTAGATGCCGTCGAGAACCACGACGGGCCCCAGCGCACAAGCACCCAGGCAGTTGACCCCTTCGAGCGTGAACGCCCCATCGTCCGTTGTCCCGCCTGCCTCTACCCCAAGCTGGCCCTTGACCTCATCCAGAAGCCGCGGCGCGCCACGAACGTGACACGCCGTCCCCGTACAGACAGTTATCAGGTGTCTTCCACGCGGAGCGAGCGAGAATGCCTTGTAGAAGTGGGCTACGCGATAGACCTCGATAAGCGGCGCTCCCAATCTGTCCGATGCCGCCTGTATGGCCTCCCGCGATATGTACCCGTTCTTCTCCTGCAGGTCCTGAAGGACCTCGACAACTTGACTACGACCATAGCGATCGGCTGCTTCAGTCAATTCGAGCATATTGCTCTCCGCCTATCGGCCTCTCCTTCCGAAGGGAAAAGCAGGGGACCATTATCCATACACTCTGAGCTACGTCAAGGATCTCCTCCTAAGAGTTTGCGGTGTGTGAGGAGAAGGGCAGGACTGTGTGGCAGGCTCAAGCCGAAAAAAGAAGGGCCCCAACCTCGTCTTCGAGGCTGGGGCCCCGGTCTGCTCGGGGACTCGATTCGCTTACGAGTTCACTATATCCATCGCTTGCTGCTTATATGCTTCCATCACGTACGGGATGCCTGAGACCTTGGCCGCCTCCTCCGTCAGCGCCATGAGATCGTTGCGGCCGATCGTCGAGATGTTGAAATTCCTGCTTCCCGCCATCAACTGCTGCAGGCCCACCTTCAGCTTGTCCGCGAAAGTGAACAAGCCGATGGCCCCGAGCGGCATCTCCGTCACCTTGTCTTTGCCGTACTTCGCAACCAGTGTCTCGTAGGTAACGAAAATCTCCTCCACCGTGGTGCCGAACCGCGACACCGTCTTGGGAAGAGACTTGTCCCCCTCCTCCAGCCACACCCCAATGTTCTTTCCAACCATCCCCGGGATCATCATCGCCCGCCCCATGCAGACCGCCTTGAAGTACGGGGCTCCCATCGCGAGGACCTTGAAGATGTGATCCTCGGTCGAGAAGCCGCCCGCCATCGCGAGGTCCGGCACGTGTGCCCCCTTGGCCGCCAACGCCTCGCACAGTTCGCGCGTCATGCACTGCAGGTAGAAGGTCGGTACACCCCACTCGACCATCATCCGCCACGGGCTCATGCCGGTGCCGCCCGGCGCCCCGTCAACGGTTAACAGGTCAAGCTTCGCGTCCGAGGCCCACTTCAGAGCCATGGCCAGCTCGCGCATCGGATATGCGCCGGTCTTCAGCGTCACTCGCTCAGCACCCAGCCCCCTGAGCCGCTTAACTTCTTTGGCGAAACCTTCCTCGTCAATGAAGCCCAGACGAGAATGGCGCTCGAACTGCTTGATTGCGCCGTCCTTGAACGCTGCCTGTACCGCTTCCTCCGATGGATCGGGAGTGATGAGATAGCCTCGCTTCTGCAGCTCAAGTGCCCGCTCGAGCGAGTCAATCTTTATCTCTCCACCGATGCACTTCGCTCCCTGGCCCCACTTCAACTCTACCGTCTTCACTCCCAGCTTACCAACGACGTACTCCGCTACCCCGAACCTGGTGTCCTCCACATTCATCTGAACGATCAGATCGCCGTATCCCTCGTGCCATTTCCTATATACCTCGACGCGCCGGCGCATTTCGGGAGACTCGACGATTTTCCCCTTCGAATCCAACTTCAGCCCTGGGTCGATCCCGCACACGTTCTCTCCGCAGACCAGCGTTATCCCGGAGAT
>Ga0180438_10003020_pt1 | contig 26200 bp, 32 predicted proteins | sample SS_ome_12_FD_132455 | JGI IMG/M metagenome (GOLD analysis project Ga0180438, IMG submission 132455) | Hypersaline lake sediment archaeal communities from the Salton Sea, California, USA - SS_3_D_2 metaG | ecosystem: Environmental > Aquatic > Non-marine Saline and Alkaline > Hypersaline >... | reverse complement strand
TCAAGACTTTTGAATGAGGACTTGGGTGTTACCGTAAGGTATCTATCAAGTCTGACTGGTACAGAAGAATGGCATCACAAAAAAGGATATGTTGGCTCAACAAAGGCAGCAGATGGCTTTGTGTGGAACTATGACTTCGGATTGGTCGCTCATTTGAATACAAACTTAATATTAGACTAATATGGCAACAAAAGATGACAATGTAGTTGGTTTAGCCAAATCCACTACTAAGAAACCCGCAGCAAGGAAAACTGCTGCAAAGAAGACAACAAGGAAAACTGCTGCAAAGAAGACAACAAGGAAACCAGTAGCAAAGAAACCTGAACCTACACCTCAAGAAATAAGGGATAAGAAGGCAAAAGAAACCGTTTCTAAATTGCTTGAGGATTCTCCTATCACTACGCTTGAAAAGAAGGATGAACTTCTTGAACTCGATGAAACACCGACTCCTGAAGAACCTAAAGGCGTTGAGTGGCTCGAAGAACAAGTAACGTTATTGGGTCAGAAAAACCAAGACCTTACTGCTGAATTGGATGTTCTTAAAATTGAGAACCAACAACTTAAAGCAGGTGGTAGTATTTCGAAAAATGATGGTGATGTGAAAAAGGTCGTAGTTGACCTTTTCAACGAACTTCAAGAAAACTACATTCGTATGGGTGTTGATAATAGAGGTGTGGGTAACTTCCGTATCTACACGCCCGGGTTCCTTAATCGTATGATTAAATTCTTCCCATTCTTGAACGAACACAAGCGATATAATTAGCGAAACTTAGTTACAATATCTGAATTGCCTCAAAACTCTTTGATTTGAGGCAATTTTTTTATACATTTGCTACATGATTAAAGGACAAGAATTTCATTCCATAATTCAAAACATCTTTAGTGACGTTAATGGGTTGAATGATAGTGAGCAGTTGCAGGTCAATTGTCCACGTTGTCAGGAGCGAGAAGGATTGAGTTATCCAGATGGTAAATACAATCTGGAAATCAATACAGCTAAACGTATGTTTAGGTGTTGGAAGTGTGATGAACCTAAATTTAGTGGTTCTCTGGGAAGACTTATTCGAACATTTGGTGGTAGTGTTGACTACGAAATGTATAAAAGTTATGCTGGAATTTTTCAGGATTACGTTTACGATGAAGAAGAGAAAGAATATGTTCAGGTAAAGCTACCTGAAGAAATGATAAATTTCTCACAAATGGAAGTCGGTAATCCCGACCATTTCGAAGCATACAATTATCTTATAAATGAAAGAAAACTGACAAGAGATATTATATTAAGATATCGGCTCGGTTTTTGTACTACTGGAAAATACGCCAAGAGAATAATCATTCCGTCATTTGATGAAGATGGTGAAGTCAATTATTTTGTTGGTAGATATTATGGAACCGACCCGAAGATTAAAAAGAAACTCCCATATCTTAACCCATATGCGGATAAGGATGTGATTATTTTTAATGAAGGTCTTGTAAATTGGGATTCTACTGTATACCTTGTTGAAGGTGCGTTTGAGATGTTGAGTTTCCCTGTAAACATCATACCGATGTTGGGAAAAACACTCTCGACCACATTGTTTTTGAAACTGAAAGAGTTAAAGCCAGAAGTCGTGGTTTTATTAGACCCTGATGCCTATAAAAATAGTGTTGAGTTATATTATACACTTTACACTATTTATGTTGGGTACGAGGATAGGGTCAAGATTGTCAAACTTCCAACCAAAGAAGATTTAGATGAACTTCGTAAAAATCAAGGAATTGATGAAGTGATTAAAAGTCTGTATAGTGCAAGGGGGTTGATAATTGATGATTACTTTAGCCATAAGTTACAAAATCCATATGATAAAAAAGGTACAGGAAGATATAGAAGTTATTCAAAACATCCTTAATGGGAATCAGCAAGCACAAGAGATTCTATACGAAAAATATAAGTTATCCGTTAGAAATTTTTTAAAAAGAAAATACTCGGTATATTATGACCTTGATGATGACGTATCTGAAATCATGATTAAGGTATTCATGAATTTAGAAAACTACGATGAGACCAAATCAAAATTTAGGTCATGGGTATTTACCATAGCCAAGAATCACATGGTCGATAAATGGAGAAACAACTCCATAACACTCACTGGAAGCAATACGAATTGCGTAATTTCGTATTCAACAACCACAACAGGTGACATTAGTGGAAACAGTAGTTACATTACTTCAACCAATACTGACTCAATCGATTTCATCAATCAAAACATCACGACAACTAATTGTTGTAGTGCAGATTATGAGTTCGAAAATTGTAGCACAATTAACTTTGTTTCAGACCAATTAACCCCAGAAGACTATACGTTACTTGACATGAAATACGCACAGGGTTATAGTTATAATGAAATCGGAAGCGAGTTTAATCTTTCGAGTAACACCATTAGTAACAAAGTGAATTATATAAAAACTAAACTAAAAAAGAATAACCCAGAGATAATTTACGAATAACCCAAGTATTTATAAAAAATGCTGAATACAATGGGTAAGGAAAATCTTTTTGAGTACGTCAATCTTGAAAAACAGACACTTCAAAGTAGGGCAGGGAATCCCTATACACGATATAGAGTGGTTTCTGATAAAAACATGGAAACCAAGAAAGTTGCCAGTAAGTTGGGTCCGCTCGGATTCAAATGGAACGGCAGAGAATGGTGGGTGTTCGGAAACAAACTAACAAAAGCAATGGTTGATGCCTTAAAAGTAATCAACCAAGAACTTGAAGCCGAGGGTGGACAAACTGGTGACCTTCAGGATTTTCTTCAAAAACTCGAAGGTTTTAAAGCCGAATTACAAGATGCTGCTGCCAGTATTCCAACTAAAACTAAAACCGAACTCGAATCAAATCTTGAACAATATATTGAAGACATTGCAAATGCAACCGATGAGAGAGCAGCAAGTGCCAGCCTTCAGAAATTCTTGAACTTCTCAAGTAAGTTTCATCAATACAGTTTCAACAACATCATGTTTATCTATCTCCAAGACCCTAATGCGACAAAAGTTGCTGGTAAAAACAAATGGAAGAAAGAATTTAACAGAACAATTGTTGACCCAAGTAAAGCCATTACGATTAATTGTGGAAACAAATTCTATCGTAATCCCAGAACAGGTAAACTTGCAGAATACACATTAGACCAGCAAAAAGCTGATAGACAATATGTTCAGAGAGTTAAAAGTGGTCAGGAAAGAATGGATAGAGCCAAAATGGATGCAATTAATACGAGAAAAGGTATTGTGCATATTGGTTTTAAACCATGTGTGGTTTATGACGTGGCTAATACAACTGGTGACCCGCTTCCAGCCGACCCAGATTGGAAAGGCGGTAATGACGATAGAGCGGATGCAATTGCTTTATTTAGTATCGCTAAGAAGAGTTTAGAAGCAATGGGTGTGAGAGTAACCCAAGACCCAGCAACGGCAGGTGAAAACGGTTGGAGTAGGAAAGGACAGATAAATGTTAGTGCTGATGCGAGTGGAACGGGTGCTGCATCCACAATCTTCCATGAGTGGGCACATGACCTTTTACACCACAAAGGTGGACAGTTCTATGAAAGAGCACAGAAATATTTTGTTGATAAAGGTCAACTGAATTTTGCACAGATGAAGCAAATCAAGGAAATTCAAGCCGAAACCGTTGCTGCAACACTTTGTAAGCATTATGGTTTACCTACTGACCATCAACCAACTTATATGGCACTTTGGCAAGCACAGGGTGGTTTGAATAGTAAGCAGTTGATTAGAGAAAATATCTCAACCATTACTGCCGTGAGTAACTTCATTCTGAAACAAGTTGATAAATATGATGACGAGTTTCAGGCTGCAAGACAGCAGATGGGTCAACCCCAACAGCAACAACAACAGCCAGAACAATAAAAAAAGAGGTCGCACGTTGCGACCTCTTTTAGTTTTCGGACTTTTAATTTACTTAATCTCGATAGTTTTTGTTAATTTCGCTTTTTCATCTTTTGGAATTGTAACTGAAAGAATTCCATCATTAAACGAGGCATCAATTTTTTCTGTATTAATATTCTCTGGGAGTGTGAATGATTTTTTGAAGCTACCATAGAATGTGCCTTTACGATTATATTTAATGTCGTCATTCATTTTACGCTCACCCTCAATTGTTAACACACCGTCATCAACATTGAGTGAAACATCCTCTTTCTTAAATCCAGCTAACGCAAAATCCACCAAATATTCATCATCTTTTTCAATAATGTCATGATTTGGAGCAATCTTATTCGTTGGCACATCCAGATTCCAATTAAAAATGTCGTCATCGAAAAATCTATCGAAGAGACTTACCATTCCATTTTGAGGTTTTGAATATTTCATTAATGTTGTCATAGTAATTAAATTTTATTTTAAATTAATGTTATTTTCCACATGTATTACGAATAATGTGCCATAATAATAAATAAGACAATTTGTCAGATATTTTTCATCGAATATGACATTCTGACAATTTCTGAAAATCCTTGCAATTGACGGGGGTTTTGGATATATTTGTAAAAAATTTTTGAATGATTAAAACAATAGCGCATCTCGCAGATATTCATATAAGAAAAACACCTACAAGGAACGAAGAATATCAACAAGTTTTTAAGAAACTTATTACCTCACTAAAAAAAGAAAAACCCGACAGAATTGTAATTGTCGGTGACTTGGTTCATGATTATCTCGACCTTCAAGGCGAACAACTAATTATGGCACATAATCTTCTCAGAGACTTTGCTGCAATTGCACCAGTTCGAATCACCAGAGGTAATCACGATTGCAGGAAGAAAAACCTGAAACGTGTTGATAGTATTAAGGCAATTGTTGAGACCGTTGGAGATGTAGATGTCGTGTATTATGATAAAACAGGTCTTTATGTTGACGAAAACGTCACATGGGCGGTTTGGCATCATGGAGAAAAGAACAACAATCCTTGGAAAAAGAAAGAAGGTAAGGAAGCACTTAAGAACGGAGAAATTAATAAGCGTATCTACATTGATTTATTCCATGACCCAATTACTGGCTGTAGGTCAACTACGGATTTCGAAATGAAATCAAAATCATATTATAAAATCAGTGATTTCAAGGGACAATATTCGTTTTTTGGTGATATTCATAGAATGCAGTACCTTGACAAAGATAAGAAGAAAGCGTATTGTAGTTCGTTAATCGAACAAGATATTACTGAGGGAGATGGTGCTTTCCACGGATATTTGTTATGGGATGTCATGAAGCAGACTACTGCCGAGATTGAAATCCCTAATGACTACAGTCATCACAACATCAAAATCACACCATATACCGATTTTGATGATTTGGATTTCGAAATTGAGAACCCGACAAAATATATGAAGGTCAGGTTTGTTTGGGGCACGCTTCCACAAACCCGTACCAAAGAAAATGAAAGAGCAGTCGATTCATACATCAAATCTGAATATAAGAACGTCACCGTTTTACATAAAAACGAATTTGTTGAAGACGATACAGTTGAAGTCAATGAAAACATTACGTTGGAAAACGTTACTGATGAGGCTGTTCAGCAAGAAATATTTACTGAATATCTGGAGAAAATCGGAACTGACGAACAACTAATAAAAGATATCATCGCATTGGATGAAGAAATTCTTAATGAAATCGATGTACCCGAAGACCAGAATATTGAGTGGGATGTTATTAAATTTGGTGGAACTAACTTCATGTCCTATGAGAAACTCGATATCGATTGGGGAAAAATGGATGGTATTTTCCAGATAAACGGTGCGAACACCGCAGGGAAAACCACCATCATGAAACTCATATCGTATCTATTATTTGGTAAGACACTGGAAACCGAGACCCGAATGAAGTTTGGTGATAAACGTTTTGTTAATAACAGGAACAACGCCAAGTCTTGTGATGCGTATATGGTGTTGGAAGCCAATGGTGAGTATTTTGGAATCAAGAAACAAACGAAAATTGAAACCAAACGTGATGGCACAATTACTGGTGCTCCAACTACCATGAGTTATTACGTTCTTGCCAATCCCGATGATGAAATGACCGATGATAACGCATTGGAAAAACTCGATGGTGACAGGCGAATAAAGACACAGAAGAAACTCGAAGCCATTATCGGTACTTATGATAATTTCATGAGAATAGTAATGACGACTTCCGACACCCTCAATAGGAACTTATCAAATGATATGGCGGTTTTCATTGATGCTTTGTTATATGATAGTGGATTAGATATTTTCGATAAGAAACTTGAGGGACTTAAGGCATATCAGAAACGTGCGAATGAAAAAACACGAGTCACTTGTAATGTGGAATTAACCACGAATCAGAACACCACATATACCCAACAAATTAAAGACCTGCAAGGTGAGATTCAGGATATCGAGGTTGTGAAAATTCCTGAAGTTCAAAAGGGGATTGAGACTGGTCGTGATTATATTGAAACCTTAACCAAGAAACTCTATAAGATAGACCCAGAAATCTACAATCTGGACGTAGATGAAGCACGAGAGGATATAAGTGACCATCAAAAGACAATCGTTGAAATACGGGCACGTGAGATGGTTCTACGTCAAAGCATTGGTGAGTTAAGAGAGAGTTATGATGAAGAAAAGCTAAATCAACTCATAACTAAACGTGATGAACATAAACAGAAGGTTTATGATAAACGTATGTCAATTAAAGAAGAGGAAAGAACCAAAGCCGATTTTCAACACAGAATAGAACTTCTTAATGGTCAGATTTTCACGTTGAAGCGAGATGGTGCTAAATTAAAGCAAGATGCCATTAACCTGAAGAACAGTAAGAATTGCCCTGAGTGTGGACAGCTAATCGATAAGAAAGAACATCAAGACCACATAATCAAAACCGTTAAGCTGAAAGAAGCTGAGATGCAGAAAATAGTGAAACAAATTGGTGAGCATCAACACGACATCGATACTGATTGGAAACCAGCAATTAAGAGGTGTGAAGATAACATTGAAAAGATTGGAGAGGAAATAGTCACACTCGATTTGGAAATGGAAGGGGTTTTAACCGATATCGGAGTTCTTACCAACGAAAAGAACGATGTTGAAAGGCGTAAGAAACTTCAAGACGAATTGGATTTAGTTCCAACAAAAGTCCAGAACGAAGAACTGCAAATCGGTATATTGAAGCAAAAGATTACGAGTCACGAAAACAGTTTGAAACATATTGAAGAAAATAAAAGGATTGAGAAGGGAATCGTTGCTGCTAAAGAAAGAATGACTACACTTCAAACCGAGGAACAAGAATTAAAAGAAGACGTATATATTAGGAAAACAGCTATCAGTGAGAAAGAAATTTCGATTCAAAACAATAAGTTACTCATCGCAGAATTTAAGGTACAAGAATACCAAGATAGTGTAATTGCGTTATATAAGAAATGTGTGCATCGTGATGGTATACCAAGACAGATGTTGAGTAACTACATTATCCCTAAAATCAACATAACGTTGGAAACCATATTAAGCGTTGCACCATTTAAAGTATGGTTAGACGTAGACGACCTTAGACCAAAACTCGTCTATTATGACAGACCAGATGCCATTATTGATTGTATCAGTGCCAGTGGTAAAGAACGGACATTCAGTAGTGTGGTGTTGAAGTTTGCCTTGAATCAAATCAATGTAAAGGCGAAGCCGTCTATTTTTCTTTTAGACGAAGTTATGGGTAAATTAGACCCGAATGCGATTGATGAATTCAAGGAAATCTTACAACTCATCAAACAGAATATGAAGAAGGTATTGGTTGTGGAGCAATTTATCGAAATTAACCCAGATTATCTGATACAGGTACAGTTAGACGAGAACGGTATATCATCTTTAACCATCGAATAAAACATATTTTTCAGTATTTATTGAAAAGTAATTTGAAATGGATTTAAAAAAATATGACAAATTAAGAAAGAAAATTAACACCAAGGATTTCGAAGGTAACAATAAGGGATTGGATAAATGGTTATTCGGTTTTTCGTTTCTTGGAAACCTGAGTTCAATATTTTTCGCAACCTTTTTGGTTTATCCCGCACTTTTAAAAGCAATCACATTAAATTTTTTGACGGGTTTCTGGGGAATTGCACTTGCAATTGGTCTTACTCTAATATTTCTATCAATATTTGAAATCATTAAAAGATATTTTATTAGAAATTTCAGTAATGATTTTGTTTCTAATGCTAAGAAAATCAAGTTTAAAACCTTGAGTTGGTTAGTGGTTTCAACAGCAATTGTGATTCTGAGTTTTTATTTATCAATAAGCGGTTCAAAAAATCTGGCAAGCACGTCTTCAATAAAAAATGCTATTGTGCAGACCGAAGTGGTATCAAAATCTGATAGTATCACATCAGTTTATGACGATTTGAAACAACCATATGTTGATGATAACGTGTCCTTGAGGGCAGTCAATACAGATTTACGACAGAAACTCGCTGATACTCCACTGAATTATCCAACTACAAGGAAGGGTTATCAGGATAATATCGACAGCAACACCGAACTCATTCGAGAAAACGATGATAAAATTTCGGCACTTAATGCCGAATTAGACCTGAAAATTGCCGAATATGATGCCGAATTTGCCTTAACTAAATCAGATAATGAAAGTGAAGACAGTAAGAATATTCTATTGTTCGTAATTATTGTTATCCTTAATGAATTACTTATTATTGGTGGCTTGTACTTCCGAGAGTATTATGAATATACGTTATTCATAATTAATCAAGAGAAATTCGAAAAGCTATATCGGAAAAAAGATAGATATAAAGCGTTACTGACCTTCGTATATAATGACGGTAAACTATCTACTGGTGATAAGGTTATGAGTGGTGTGCAACTAAAAGAAGCCGTTGCTGAAAAAACCAATATTCCGAATTCCAATAAATTTGTTGAAGAATTCTTGCGTGACATGGATAGATTGTCTATCTTTACGACCCACGGTAAGCGTAGATTAATACATTCGACATTTATTGAAGCACTTGACCTTGTTGAAAACTATGATGACAATTATAGAGTACTTGAAAACCTGAAATAATGACTGAAGACGAAACCAAAGCCGACTTAATAAAAAAGGCATTGACGATTGTTGATGAACTCTCTGAACTCGATATCGATGATATTGATGAAATCACGGATTTAATTGAACGTAGCGAAAAACTGAAGAAACACAGATTATGGAAGTTGAGATAAAAAAATGGTGTACGTATAGTGCGTTCCATCGGGACTACCCATTACATATAGGTTTTTTGGAGCAAGGAACTAAAACGTCTGGAATGATTCGATACGCTGAGAATCAAATGTATCCTCTCGAATGTTGGGACATGAATTATGTGGTTGTTCATGAATCACTGGAAGACGCAATACGATTCTTAATTAAAAACAATCCCGATGAATATTTTCATACTGTAAAAGAATACCTACCCTTTAAAACCGCAAAAGAAACGATTGACTGGAATAAATTAAAAAATGAATTATAATGGAAACTGAAGTAAAGGAAACTTACGCCCCAACGGAAATGGATTATGAACACATGAAACATGCTGACCTTGTGGTGGCACAAAAATCACAAGACCCTGCAAGTAAAGTTGGTGCGGTGTTACTCACGCAAGACGGTCAAACCGTAACGGGATATAATAAATTCCCCGAAGGTTGTAAGAACACACCCGAAAGATGGGAGAGACCGTTGAAGTATGATTGGGTTAATCATGCAGAACCAACGCTTATTTGTAATGCTGCAAGAAAGGGCATTTCCACTGAGAATTCCACGGTGTGGTTAAACTGGTATCCGTGTAAAGATTGTGCTGGATATCTTGTGGAATCAGGCGTTAAGCGACTATTTGTTGACCAAGAACCTGAGTGGGAACATCATAAATGGGGGAGAGATTTTAAGATTGCCAGAGATAAATTAGCCGAAGGTGGAGTGGAAGTTGTTATTATGAATTACGATGCACATAGACAAGGAAACATATAAGATAAAAGTAGAAAATCGTTATAAGACGAAAACCCCTAAGACTCAAATCGTGGTTGCTGTGAGTTTGAGGAAAAATGGTCATCACATTACCAGACTTCAACACAAAGACTACGGAAAAACGAAAAGATGGAACACCTATACTATTAGTCGTGATGGTACTGTTTATCAACATTATGATGATAAATATCATACAGACTTCCTTGGTATAAAAGAAGGTGATAAGAAAAGCATTTCAATTGTTTTGGAGAATATGGGGGTTTTATTTCAAACAGGTGCTCACAAGTACATAAATTGGTTGAACGAAGTCTGTGAAGAAGATAATGTGGTTGAAAGAGAGTGGCTTGGCTATGATTTTTGGGAATGTTTTCCTGATGAACAACTGGAAAGTCTTATAGAATTGTGTCGTGAATTGTGTGAAAAACATAATATCCCAAAAGAAATCGTGGAGTTCAGTACCTACCACAAACAAATCAGCAAATTCAAGGGAATTGCATTTAGAAGTAACTATATTGAAGACAGTAGCGATTTAAATCCGTTATTCGATATTCCTAAGTTAAATGAAATGTTGAGTAGCTAACAGTATTTATATTAAAACAACATGGACAATAAAAACAACATTAATGATAAAAGTAGTCCCATTCAAATGAGGGAAATGATGAAAAGAGTACGTCAAGGCGGTTTTACTACAAACGAATCAACAGAACCTAAGAAAGACCTTAACGTGCGTGACATGTTAAAAATCACACGTGATATCAATGAGGGTGTTGTTAGTCTCAAAGAAGATGAAAACAAAAAAACCGCTTATGACCAGAGCGTAGAAGAAGAGAAATTCAGAAACTTCTTCAACGACATGAATGTCAGTATCAAACTCATTGATTTGGAAGTCTATGATGATTTGGTATTCTGGGGTGGAACTATTGATGGAGTAATCCAATTTATCTACAAAGTAACACCAGACGAAAGCACATCGGGAGTTGAGTTCAATTATCTTGAAGACTTCTCACCTGATAACCCTGAAAACGAAGAGATTACGGGTAGGGTTGAATCCTACTTTGATAATTTTTATAAGTATTGGAGAGATAATGTCATGACTGCCGATAGTGCGCAGAAAGACGAAAAATAAAAATCATGAAAGCAATATTAGAATTTTTAGCGAAGAACAACCGTTGGGCAATAGTATTAGTTCTTATTTTATTAATTGTTGGTGGTGGAATAGTTAGACATCAAAATAAGAAAATTAATGAGTGGAAGGATAAACATCAAACTGAGGTTAAGTTGAGAAACGCCTTGGTTGACACCGTTACCTACTACAAGAATGCACATGGTGAAGTCGTTGCCGAAAAACTCACGCTTCAAGCCAGTGTTAAGGACTTAGAAGAAATGCGTGATAAACTCACAGCAGAACAACAAGAACTGCTGAGACGTGTGAAAGCAGCTAATAAAGAAAATACCGTGATTGCAGCAGCACTTATCGAAGCTGAAGCCATTATCGATAGTCTCATGACACAAGGCACGGTAGTGATAAACTCCAAGGACACAACAATTACTTTCAGTGATACCACCAAACATCTTGAATATGAACTTGTTGTTGGTAAGGCGATTCCTGTGAAACCAACATTAGAACCGACATTATTAATTAAACACTTGAGATTCCCGAACACCCAAGAAGTTAGATTTGAGTGGGAGAATGATAAAAAGGAAGGGTATCCAATTAAGTTTAGTATGACGAATTCGAATCCATATTATAAGGTAAATGAAATCAACAGTTATGCAATTCCTAATCTTAAAAAAGAAGTAATTGCTCCTACTGGTTGGGAAAAGGTTGGTATTTGGTTGAAACGAAATGGAAAGGTTGTGGGTTATGTTGTAGGTGGAGCAGTTGTTGGTGCTGGTGGTACATATTTGTTAATGAAATAATATACACCCTTAAGTGGTGGACACATTTGTATACAGGTCACGTTCGAAGTAAGGCGCATAATTAAACTTATGCGCTTTTTTTTGATTTGAATCAGTATTTATAAACAACTGATACGCACAATATGAATAATAGTGATAGAAATGAAGTCATAAGCATTGTTAAAGACGAGATTAATAAGTTCTATAACGATTCTTTGGATAAGGAAATGAAGAAGGTCATGGCGAAAAGTAATTCCATGACAAGGAATGAAATGATTTCAACAATTAAAAATTCATTAGAAGCTGTCTATAAAGTATTGTGGCAGAAAAGAGATTTTTGGAAGACGGATATTCGTTAATGTTATGAGAACAAAAGAAGACATATCGGAATATAATAGACTTTATCGTTTAAACCATAAAGAATATTTTCTTAATAAAAACAAGGAATACCATGACAATAATAATGTTAAATAATGGCAACAATTAAACCAACACATAAAGACCCAATAAGTCCTCAGTCTGAAAAGTTCGAGAAGGACTTCAAAAAGACTATGATTAAAACAGGTGCACCTGCTATTCCTAAAGGCAACGTTAATCTAACTGAAGCCGATAGTATGTTAAGTGAAGTTGAGCAGTCATTAAAGAAAAAGATTTGGAGTCTCGCCAAGATGGAAGCATTGGTGTTTAGTGACCCTAAACTATCTGCTGTCTATGAGGAAATGGCTGAGAACGGTGAGGAAAAATATGGTTATCATTACAATGAAACTATTCAGAACATGATATTTAACGATTATGTATTGAATAGTCCAAAGTATTTACAGAAATATAAAATGGCTATTCCCAAAGAAAAGAAAAGACGTGATAAGTCTGGGATTAACCAATTAAAAAAAACAGGTCAGAAAAAAATGGACGCAACTGGAACTAAACTACAAGAACCCGCAAAACCTGAAGACGTTGAAGAAAGCACAACTGCTGGGAGTGCTGGTGGTGCTGCTGGATACGTAGGTTATGCAGGTCCTGCTGCTTTCAGTAGCAAAGGCGACCTTAGTGGTGATTTCAAAGGCAAAAAGAAAAAGAAAGAAACAAGTCCTAAAGCCAAACCGATTTCAACTGGTTTTGCACTTAGTGAAACAAATTATTTAACAGACCCAAGCGGGTTTGAGATAATGTTTAATGAACTCAATGAAAGTTCATCAATTTCACAAGGCGATGGAAGCGGTTATTACGATACACCAATTGGTTTCAGGGATGATGTGAAAAACGTATCAAAACAACTTGACACCGATGAGGAACTCAAGGATTTAGATACTATAAGAACTGTGCTACCGGGTCAGGAAAAACGTGCTTACGGCAAACATTTACCTTCTGGTAAAAACGTAAGTAGTGCCCTCGCAAAACCAGAACCAAATAAAGAAGTAAGAAAACCTTACTATAAGGGTGGGAAAATTACTTCTCCATTTAAGGCTGGTGGTGAAAAAGTTAGTGGAACTGTTTTGGCTAAACATAGTCAACCAGAATTAATGAACGAAGAGGCGAAATCTAAGTCACAACAACGTTTCATGGGAATGGTTCATGCCTATCAAAAAGGTGAGTTAGCAGATGCCCCTGATGAAATAAAAAAAGCAGCCGATTCAATGACAGATAAAGAAGCAAAAGATTTTGCCAGCACAAAACATAAGGGTTTACCTGAGAAAGTGAAGAAGAAAAAAACTAATGAAGGAATTATGACCAAAACTCAACTCGCAGAATTCGCAAGAATCGCAAAATTAAATGAATTTTTAAATCGTGATGCTCTAATTGGTGACGATGTTATTGATATACAACCACGAGCAGGTGAAACACCATTCGAACTCCAAGGCGGTAAGTATCAATACGAAACAGCCACATTTGCTGACGGAAGAAAAGATATTGTCGTTTATAGCTTTAACGATGATGTTTATTATGATTTCATGAAATTTCGTAAAGCTATGGGTATTGACGAAAATAATATTAAAGAAGATATGCAAACTATGATAGATAATAACGGAACATCAATGTCGAATAAGTCACAGGCTACTGGCGACATGAGCAGCGAAGTCCCAATGGGCGCACAGCAAGTGTCTGGATTACAAGAATCTGACATGACTTTGCTTGAAGATATAAATAAAGAATTGGAAGCGTTTTCAGTTCATCATAACAAACTTAAACTAATGGCAGAAGACAAGAAAACTCCTTCAATGGTACAAGGTGACCGCTTGAGAGCAGAAAATCCAAAGAACTTTAAAAAGGATATGGGACACAGTGGTACTAAAGATATCATTGATGTTGAAAAAGAATTACAGTGGAAAGACCAGCAAAGCGATGTTGGTGACCCTCAGAAACTCGGAGCAGATATTGAAAAAACAGAAATTAAAGCTGCTGATATGAAGAGTCAAGAAGCATTGAAGAATGTTGGTGATAGCACCAATCGACCCGGTGATGAGATTCCAAAGCGTAACTTGACTTCTGACGAACAGGAAGAAGTTGACCTTTATCGTAATGGACAGCATAGTCTTAACTACGATAACGAACCTGCTGAACGCTTTGTTGACCGTATGGAAGCTGACCAAGGAGAATTCTTTGAAAAAGGCGAGAAACAGAAAGAATTTAAAGCTGACGCTCCAATGTATAACAAGGATTCACAACCTATTGATGATGGTGAAGAGAAGGTTCAGTTCGACAAGAACGTCAAGAAAAAGGGTGACGAAGTTGCTTGGAATGAAAGAATGGGACTTGGAAGCAATGTTAAACTCGCTGAGTCAATGATTACTGGTAGATACACTGATGCCTTGGGTAAAAGACGTTTAATGGAATTCAGGTTAGGTGAAGTAGAAGAAGTTGAAGCTATTGCGGAAAGCGAAGCGAGAATGAGCTTTGATGGACTTGGAAACACATATATGAGCAAGACCGTTGACAAGAAGGTCGTAGTTAATGAGGGTGTTGTTGACATCATGGAAAACTATCAATTCTACACTAATGGTGAGAAAGTATTCTCAATTAAGAATCCTGTTCAGAGTCTGAATGAAGGTGAAGTGAAAGAAGAGAAGCCAGTTATTAATGAACAGCAAGAAAAAATGAAACATTTATTGGGTTACAAACCCGACTCATATGTTAATACAACAAACGTGAAGAAAAACAGAGGATTTTAATGGCGTTACCTAAAATTACAAAAAGGCAGTTTGATAAGGCGTATAACGCACATCTACCTAATTGGTGGATTAAATTCGTGTTCAGATTTTTCTCGAAAGAAACCGAGAAGAAGGATTTAGTGTTAAGTAATACCCTCACCTACATAATGGGTGGGTTGTTCGGCATTGGTTTCTTTAGTACAGTCTTTAATGCACCAGAAGCAGTGGTGAAGTGGGCAACAATCCCATTAATGATAATTCTATTACTTATTGGCATTACCATGTTCAGTGGTTTCAAGCTCAATAATTGGCGTATTAGAAAAATTCGTAAAGAACTTGGTGTGACTAAAGCTGAGTATAATGCGTTGGTAACAAAATTCTATGGATAGTATAAAATCAATGAATATGAGGGGTGTTAATTAGTTTTAACACCCTTTTTTTATGCCTGAGTATTTATGTAAAAATGTGTATTATGTTTAAATTTGGGAAACCTGTAACTGAAGCAACCGCCAAGAAAGAATTGGTTAAAGAACAAAAAGCAATAAAAAAACTTAATCTTAAGGATATAATTACCGTTGATTTTCCCAACGACCAATATATAAGGGAAGCTCATGATAAGAATCAAATCGTACTTCATCATACAGTCAGTGGACAAGGCGTGAATGGAGATATTGCTTGGTGGAGAAAAACAACCGCAAGAGTTGGTACTGCAATCATTGTTGGTTGGGACGGTAAAATTTATCAGTGTTTCGGTAGCAAGTACTGGGCGTATCATCTTGGACTGAAGACCAGTAGCAACAAGTCATTAAACCAAGGCAGTATTGGTATTGAAATCGATGCTTGGGGTGGTTTGGTTCGCACCAACAGGTTATGGTATCCAGCAAAATGGGACAAAGACCTTAAGAAAATGGTAGCAAATACCAGAGTAGCACCAATTAAAAACGTTCAGGTATATAAAGATGGATTCAGAGGTTTCTATGGTTTTGAAAAATATACTGATGAGCAAATCGAAGCGGTGAGACAATTATTGGTTTATTGGAGTGAGAGATATAAAATCCCATTAGATTATCATGATGATATGTGGGATTACAGTAAGAATGCAATGGCTGGTAAAGACGGTGTTTGGACTCATGTTAGTTATAGGAAAGATAAGAGTGATTGTCATCCACAACCCGAATTAGTACAGATGTTGAAATCATTGAAATAATGAGAACCACGGAGAAAAAATATAGTATTGTTAAAGACAGAGTTGAGATTTACAGAGATTTTAGTATGAATCTACTATATTACATCCAGCACTATTATCTTGACAGAGAGACACTTAATGAAGACGAAGATATTTGGAATCATTTTAGTTGGTGTTTCAAGAAGGTGTGCGATGAATTCCTAAAAGAAGGTCTGGATTTCACAGATAATCAGGAATTAAAAGAATATTATTACGCATATTATTACCATCAATTTTATAAGGCAAACACGACCCAAAACACCACACTCCCATACTTCGAAAAATTCTGGAAAGATATTTTTGAAATTGATAAACAGAAAAACAAGAATTACATAAATATTTTAATCGAAATCTATAATATTTATGACAAATCAATCAATTTCGAAAAAAATATTTTAGAGATTGTATAAAAGCCTTGCATATCCTATTTATAATCATTATATTTAACGATTGAAAAAAAAATTCGAATTAATTCAAGATATTTAAGTAATATTCGTATAACCTTATATAACAATTAATAAAAATTACTTTATTTTAAAAGAGAGAAATCATTATGGCAAATTTAAAACTTGATTTACAAAACAAGTTAAACAACGACAAATTCTACGCAGAACTTGAACTCGTGCGTCTCGCACAAGAACCTAATATGAATTACAAAGAGAAGGTTGAACTTATGAATGTTGAACTCGAAACTCTGGCTGTAACCAACGCAAAACTTGGTTTAGTTGACCAGTATTTCCAAGAGCCAGCACCACAAGCTGCACCCGCTCCACAACAAGCTCCAGCACCTGCTCCAGTAGCAGAGAAGCCAGCAGGTAAGGTTCATCAGGGTCAGAGTCACGGAGAATAAGAATGAACTTAGTAACTGAAATATATCAGTTCTTATTTATATCTTCCATTGTCTTTATGATTTATGTTTTAAGTAGCTTAATCATAAAGACATATGGAAGGTTTAGATTAAAAAACGATACAAAATTTATTTTAACTAAATCAGAAAAAGTATTGCTTTGGTTATCCCTTGCTCTCTTTTTCACATATATTTTTGGATAGATGAAGCCAATTGAATCAGCATTAGCACCAACAGACGGATATATAACTTCTTTTGTGAGAAACACCGTTGAAGGTTGGTGGGAAATTGAGGTTGGATTACCTGCGGGATGGGTTTTCGATGAAAATAGCAAAATTGGATGTGAAATCCTTGTTGAGAACGATGTGGGGATGCTAATTAAAGTCTTCCCAAAAGTAAATGGTGTGGTTATTGATGACTTGGTTGCTTTTGTTGAAGTCGTTATCGAGACCAATGAAGAGATTGCCAAGAAAGAAAAGGAATTCACTGACAGAATCCAGAAGATGAAAGATGTTTTGGAAAAAGAAGCGATTGAATTCTATACTGAACTCGATGAATTGAAAGAGAATAGATTCAAGAAAAACAACAACGAGTTCGATAAGAGTCTGGGTAAGACCAAATCAAAAACCACTCCTAAAGCAACCACTACTCCTGAGAAACCCAAAACGGTGAGAAAACCAAGACCACCACGTACTCCTAAAACAAAAACGGGACAAACCGCAACAAAGAAAACCACTAAGACCGTTACCGAAGAAACCGAAACCCTTGATTCATCAAAAAATAGTAAGTAATGCCTATTGATGAAGACAATGACATGAGTGTTCTTGCCTACAACAAATATCTTGAGGATGATGTTGAGAGGAAGAAGAAGAAAGCTGCAAATGAAATCGAAGAAATGGGTGGTCAGTTTCTCTCAGAAATTGATAGGAAGAAGAAACAAAAAAATCTTAAAAGTCAGAAATTAATTCCATACATTCTTAAACATCGTGGAGATATTCATACCAGTGAAGAACTTAACTCTTACAGTTATGAGGATGTTCAAGACATTTATGATGAAATTAAGAAAGAAAAGAAACCCGCAATATTAAAACTTTTTCATTTTGTTTTCAATATTGAATAATTTTGATTATATTCGCATAAATAAGTTCAAATCAAAAACCACGCAATGGCACAATTATTCGATGACGTTTTTAATCCACAAAGCATTTATGATGCGTTATTCTTTAATACAAAAACTGTTCTTCTTTATCCCACGATAGGTGAATTGGAGGCGAAGGATAAATCGATGTATGAACGTTGGTTATATCAAGCGAAAAAATTCAATGATAATTATCCAGAGGATACAAAAGCGCAAACCGTCTATGAACAAAATGCAATTAAGTATCCTGAGTTCAGTAGGATTGTCGCAATAACCCATGCAAAAGTTTATGTTGAAAACGGAGTATTGAAACGTCATATGAAAAAGATTGTGAATGAAGACGAGTTTGTTGTATTGTCCGAGTTCTTAGATGAACTCTATAAAGTATCAACCGAAGCAATTCAATCAACCCCACATTTCTTTCCAATCCTTTGCGGACACAATATTTTAAATCATGACATACCGCTTTTAATTAAAAAGTGTATGCAATATAATGATAGGTTGGAAAAGGGTGTGCCATTGATTCTTAAAAGAAGTCTGGGAATTAAACCTTGGGAATCGGGTGTGATTGACACTATTGATGTTTGGAAATTCAATGGGTATGATAGAATGCCATTAATGTTAATTGCAGACTATCTCGGACTCAAAAAGACTGTGGATTTACTTCCACTTGATGAAGTTTCTCAACAGTATTGGGAAATAGTAAGTGACGACACTGAAAAAGCATTAGAATTTGTATCTCTACAATCCGCTACTCAAACGAATCTTGTGATTCAATTAATGAACGGATTAAGGCAATTGTGATTTCATTTTAAATGATTAATTTTTGGGGATGAGGCGAACGTTTCATCCCTTTTTTCTATTTATATGAAAGTGATTTTATGAAGAAAAGGGCGTGTGTTATTTCAGGTGGTGGTGCTTGGGGTGCTTATGGTGGTGGTACGTTGGCGAGAATCAATGGGGATTATGATACCATTGTCGGTGTCTCAACAGGAAGTCTTTTAGCACCATTGACTGCATTAAGGGAATGGGAGACATTGAAAGTTGCTTACACCAATGTGGATAATAACGATATCTTCGATGCTTGCTGGTATAAAGGCAAGCCTTTAACGAAGAAAGGTAAGTTGAAGAAATTTGCTGTTATCATGACACTTGCTCTGGGTCAGAAAAGCATATGCACGTCCCATGCTCTTAGAAAAACAATAGATAAGTTCTTCCCCGAAGAAAGTTTCGATGAATTACGAAAACAAAAGAAAGAGATTTTGGTTGGTACACAAAACTTCGCACAAGTCCCATCGAAAATACATTATTTCAGTTCAATGGATGAAAACTATGAAGACTTTAAAGATTGGGCGTGGTGCAGTGCCAACTTTCCATTTTTTACTACACTGGTTAAGAAAAGCTGGCGAGACGATGAGGGGAATTTCCATGTCGGGTCTTGGAGTGATGGGGGATTAACTGATTTGGTTGGGATAGACCAATTAAGTATGAGAGGGTATAAGGAAATTGATATTATCTTACATCGAAGAAAGAGTGTTGAAAGTTTTGAGGGAAATAAAATTCATGGTCTCATGGAAAATGTCACTACGAGCATCAATGCCATGCGATATGATATTGAGTTTGAATATTTTTACGAGAAAATAAAAAGGCTTAATAAACAAGGTGCGAGGGTCAGGGTTTTCTGGTTACCAAGAAAATTAAGTGCTAACTCAATGATATTCAATAAAGAAGAGATGACTAAGTGGTGGAACGAAGGCTATCAAACCGCATTTGATGTGGAACGAATTGAGACATTTGAACCAACAAAAAGGAGGTTTTAATCGTTTTAAGCCGTTTTAAGACATCCAATCCATGAGAGGACTTCCGCTACCTGATTGTGGAGATAAGCGAATATGTGCCCTCAAAACAACCCTGAGACCTATTTTTGTGTCCACTTTAGAGCATCGATGAAATTCCCGTCAATATATTCTGTATCATAAAACATATCAAAAGTATCTTCTTCCATGTATGCTCTTTTGGTCTTACCATCACCATAGAGTAGATAGTCGTTCATATCTATGATGGTATGAAAGAAGATATACATGTTTTCACGATAAATGTATGTCAGGCTATCGAGTCTTTTACTATTTTCATCAAGAATGAGCAGGACACCTAACGTCCTGCTCTTATTCGAATATTCTTCTTCGTGCGCTGTTAAAATTTTTGTTCTCATATGGCAAATATAATGAATTTTTAATTCATTGCCAACAGTTCATCGGTAATGTGAGTATAAAAATATCCCAAGGGGTCTCTGGGTTCACCGTTCTTATGAATTTCATAATGCAGGTGCGGACCAGTACTCCTTCCCGTGTTACCAACGGTTCCAATTAATTGGTTCTTTCTCACCCATTGACCCTTCTTGACTTTAATGTTATCAAGGTGTGCATAAAGGGTTTCAAAACCATAGGCGTGTTTGATAACAATTCTATTACCATATCCGTATTTCGAGTACATAATCTTAACAACACGTCCCTGTGCTGTTGAAAATACCTCAGACCCCACATTGGCACTGATGTCAATACCTTCATGGAATAATACCTGTTTCTCTGTTGGATGGTCACGCCATCCATAAGGTGAACTAACATAAATGAAGTCCTTGGTTTTCACAGGTGCAATTGTTGGGTAATAAAGAATGGCATTCTTATTATCCTTAAACAGACGTGAAGTTTCTTGTAATTTAATTAATTGCATTGCAAGCATTTCTGCTGCATAAAATGCTCTTTCGTTCACTTCAGTAAAAATACTGTCGTTGTTTTCAATTACATAATAAGTGCTGTCGTTCTTATATTTATAGAAGCCAGTAGTATCGTAATCCACACCCAGAACCTGAGAATATAATACCATATCATATTCTTCAATTTGTTCTGCATAGGCTTCCATTTTTTCTACCTTCTTCTCTAACTCTTCTAATCCTTTCTTCAACTCCATGTTCTCGTGCATTAAACGTGTATTACTCCTTCGAGCAATTCCATCATTACTTGCTTGCATTGGCGATGACATACCACCACCAACACTAAAAATTGCAGTTATTATAAGAATAATAAATGCGACTTTTGCGATAACAGATTTTGTTTTTTTCATAAATTTATATTTAATAAGATTATTTGTTGGCTGATTGTCAGTTAGTTGCGCTCGGCAACAGTCAGCCTACCGCCAGAAAATAGTGCGGTATTTAAATGAAAATGCCCAGAAAAGTCGAGCCTTCTGGGTATTGTGAGTTTCAGGTGATTAAAACCATCCGAATTTCGTTTTGGGGGTATTCCCCTTGTTAAAAATTTCAATATATTAAAATAATTTTTCATTATTTCGTGTATATAAATACTAAATTTTTATAAAAATGTTACTCATTCAGTTTCAACCCGTTGAGAGAGTTTCTGTTTTTTCGCCAGTCTCTCTTCAACTTTTTCTGGGGAGAATAAGAACAAGTATGATTCATTAATACGCTGAAAACCACATTTTTGGGCAGCAGCAAATAGTTTATATTCGTTTATTTCAGTATCAGTCTTTTTAAGCAATTCATCCAATGAATAGTATTCTGTTGCTGGAACTGCTATGGCATGCCCTCTAAGTTCTTCTTTAATAAGCACATGTTTACGATTAAAATAGAAATCGGCATCAATTAAATTGTTTTGAAATGGTTTGACGAGCATTATGATAGCAACATCATCACAATAAAAATCCCTATAAAGCATTTCAACGAACTCTTCGGTTATTCCACGCTTCCGATAATCTTTATTTAAAACAAGGGTATGCACCAAAACAATTTTTTTGTAGGCATCGATATCGATTTTATTTTTCTTTATCATTCTAACCAATTCCTTATAACTGTCTTCGAAAGCATGTTCTTTAACTAATTTCTTAAAATCCACTGCGAATTTGCTCCCCAATCCGATATTCCAAACAGAAAACCCATATTCTCCTATTGGTCGTGGCGGTTTGCGTTCTTCAAGTCTGATTTCACTAATACTTCCATCATATTCTGTTATGAAGTTTTCGTTGGTGTTTATAATATCAAAGTTCTTTCGATATCCTTGAGTTTTAAACGAAACGTTGCTCCACAATTTCCAATCTTTCCTCTTCATAGCGGTTTAATTAAGTGCAAATATAGGTAAATACGAACAATAATGCAAGAATTACAATAATTCATGCGACTTACCCATTTTCGCAAGTAGGTCAGTCCAATAATCTTTGATGGCATCAACACTCAGATATTCTTTAGGTTCGAAATTTTCTTCAACCCATTCTGTCCACTGAAGTTCTACTCCGAATCTATCCATATCAGTGATGAAGTCATCTATATCTCTCGGTAATGACAACATATAAGCCGTGCTGTCTGCGGGTTTATTTTTCTTTATTGTGTAATACGTGGGATAGAACTCCAAGGTATAGTCATTATTATTAAATTTCGACCAACCCCTTAACATATCTTTTCCACGCCAGTCTTCAAATAATGTCTCACATGATTTGCTTCCAAATACTGGGAATAGCATATCAACAGTGAAGGGTTGAGCAAGAAATTCCTTGAACTTCTTACTCCCCTTTGTCTGGCTATAAGGTACTGCTCCCATCGATTACTTTCATTTTAATGCGGGGAGCATAGGTGGTATATGTTCCGTCTTCGTTGGGAACTAAAATGATTCTATCAGAATGTTTTTCATAGTCGTCATCCCCAACAATTCCACTGAAACTTAATATCTTAATAAATAACACCCCGTTCCTTGATTCAATAGACGAATAGCCGACATCATTACCAAGCAATTCATTGAGGTCACATCCTCTTTCTATTGAGTTACGTGGATTATCTACCCAACAGTCATAGTACCCAACTCTATCTCCATAGTCGTCATCCTCAAATTTCAGGTAATCGGTTCTGAGCGCATCTGAAACGATAGTCCAACCATTGTCGTCTTTACGCCACAAATAAATATCTTTTTTTTGGTAAGGATTAAATGCGGTTTCAATCCACACGGAATCATATGCAAGCGCATATTGTTTTCCATTTTCTGTGAATTCTGACCTTAATGAATATTTGAAATATAACTGTGGTGAGAATTCAGTCACAGTATAGCTTATTTGACTGAAAACCCCTGTGGTTATAAACAAAATTACGAATAATCCTATTAGCTTTTTCATATCATTTCATTTTTATTATACTGATTATACGAAAACCAGCAAAAAATGTTACAAAAATACGGATTAATCTTGAAGCTCGTATTCACCAACAACAATTACCATAAGGTTTTCAGGTAATGGTTTATTTTTCCATTCGTTTGCCATGACGCTACTAATAGCACCATCACTTAGAATCTCACCGACATTCATCCATGTTCTATCATTAACTTCGAAAAGGATTTTGTTGGTGTCGCTGTCAACAAATTTAATCGTTAATCTTGGTGTCGTTTTACTGTACCTCATCTTCAGTCTCTTTAAATTTTTCTGCGATAAACGCATTTGTTCCAGCAGCACTAAGTCCTGCTATAAGATTAAATACGTTGAAAAACAACATTTTGAATATCCAGTAAATCACAACGATTGGTAAATATCCTAAATGACCCCAGAGATTCGCCAAGACGAGTTGCCATGCAATCGTAATGAATAGACCAACAATAAATGCTTCCAATGCATAATAAGCCATTATTGGAAACAAGAACAATAAATTATCTAAGTGTTTTTTCATTTCGTATCAATTTTTAAACCCATTTCTTTCATTTTGAGTAATGCCTCTGCGTTACCTCTGGCATCATCTACGGGGTGATGGGTATGTTTAGTTACCCGTAGTTTCTTCCAACCCGCCCATGTGTCTTTCATCATCCCACAATACAGGTCACCTATTCTTCGACTTGACCATCCAAAAGGATTCTTGCCATAATAGACAAGAAAATACCAATTAATCCATGCTGCGTCATAACCGTTATTATCACTAATTAGAATCGGTCTTCCCTTGGAATGTTCCTTCAACCACGCTGCGAAATCAGCCATAACATCAGAAGGATGGTTAAAAGTCTCGTGTTCTTCCCTACTGAACCCACTAATAGCGAGTGCTTCTGGTTCATAGTTGGGTTGCAATGGCTTGGTTTGACCATAAAAGAACGGTGCGGTTTCGAGGTCATCAGTTAATTTGATTGCCCCGAAACACACCATATTATGATGTCCTTGTATTCCACCATCACTTTCTACGTCTACTACAAATAAACTCATACTTTTAATGCTAATTTTTGTAAATTTGATTTGAATGCTTTCCTGAAAAATACCCAGAGGAACATCTCAAATAGTGTATGCATTATCGCAAAACAATAATGAGCGACTGACCCAATAATGGCGATAATAAGACCGAAAGTCAGTCTACCAAACCAGTTATTGAATTTCTTGAAGACACCCATTGTTCTGTTCCAATGTATCTTCTCTTTCTTCCAGAGAATCTGTGCGTAAGTTGTTTTCATGCTTTCTGTTTTAGAAGGGGAGTTCCCTTATTAATGAATCGGGTATTGTTGCGTACTCTGAAGGTGGAAGATAAAGACAACTAACTGTTTTAATAAATGGTAAACTGATATTGGCAACCCACTTATCTGACCTTTTATTATAGTATTGTCTGACCTTTGCAAAATATCCCACAGTGTCCTGACTTGGAGCAATATATAAATCGCTTAGTAATTTAGAGTGCAACTTATCTTCAGTGGAGAATCCCACACGAAGATTTTCGTCATCGTCATAATAAAACATGTGACGAGCATACATTGATGGGGCGGTTGTGTCGGTAGCACTTAAATGCCCCTTTAAACTCTCTGCCTCACCAGTGCTGATATACGTGCTATCAACTAAGTGTTGATTCACGCTAAACACCCGAACATCTTCTTTTTTGACAATCGCTACTCTCGTACCGAGTTTATTGCGTGTAATAAGATTGGTGGTGAGGGTGGCAACAAGTGCCACTCCACCAATCAACAATAAAACTAAGTAACGGTTCTCCCAAAATCTCTTCTTAAAGAAGCACAGAGATATAAATGAAACAACGAGAATTGATAAAATATAAATTTTCATAACTTTTTGCTTTTTGTGTTAATGATTAATCTTCATCGAAATCAACCCATTCCAAACCCGGGCAGAAGTCACTATAACTCGCTCCGAAATATTCCCCGAAGATTCCAGTGCTTCCAATAACGCCCTTGAAGAGACCTACGGATACTCTTGCAATGAAGAGACCGATAGGCTTCAAGAACCATGTAAACAGTGCGGTATAGAAAATGAATTTAATGAGTGCCCAGATAATGTTAACGAACAAGTAGGCAATTGCGATAGCAATATACTTTATTGGTATCCACACCAAATAAATAAATGGTTCGACATACCATACCCTTTTACCACCATTGTATTTGTTCACTACGGCTTGACCCCAACTTGTAATCAGGATGTAAAGCAGGTAAAGAAGTCCACCAATAGCTGCAACAATTACGAGACCAAGGAATAGTTTCCAGCCTTCCAGAATTATCCAGTCGATTGCAACCATAAGTCCGAGTGCGATATAATTCACTGCGAAGAATGTCGCTGCGAGAATCACAGCACTTACGACAGCACCAACAAATTGCTTGGTACGTTTCACAATTTGGTTTCTCCTACCACGTTCAACGGTGAAGGTTTTCTTAAACCATGCACGTCTCTTTGCACGCCTCTCTTTCCAAGGCAGTATCTTGGCTTCCCACTTGGCTTTGGTTTCCGCACGCCTCTTATCGATAACCGCTTGACGCTTACGTTGTTCAGCTTCCCTTGCACTTTCACGTGAACGCTGTTCCGCACGTCTTTTCTCAAGGTCTTCACGCCATACCTTCCATTTCTCCTCAATCTCAGCTTGTGTCTCAGCGTATTTCGGGTCGGTTCGACTTTGGATTTTATATTTCTTTGACATG
>Ga0180438_10003019_pt1 | contig 26204 bp, 16 predicted proteins | sample SS_ome_12_FD_132455 | JGI IMG/M metagenome (GOLD analysis project Ga0180438, IMG submission 132455) | Hypersaline lake sediment archaeal communities from the Salton Sea, California, USA - SS_3_D_2 metaG | ecosystem: Environmental > Aquatic > Non-marine Saline and Alkaline > Hypersaline >... | reverse complement strand
CGGTGGTGACGGTCAAGCCGCCTCAAGGGCACGACGCCAAGGTGGTCAAGTGCTCTAGTTGCGGCGGGCCGCAGGAGGAGGGCCGCACGAGCTGCAACTTCTGCGGGGCCGACTTCACCCTCCACGAGCGCGACCTCAACACCGTCTGCCCGAAGTGCACGGCAAGGATCAGCGATCGGGCGAAGTTCTGCCATCATTGCGGCAACCGCGTCGCCGTGGAGTCGGTGGCCGGCGAAGAGACCGGGCTGGTCTGCCCGGCGTGCGGAGAGCCGCATCACCTTGTGGGCCGTCGCGTGGCCGACGTGCCGGTGCTGGAGTGCGGCTGCTGCGCCGGGCTGTGGCTGTCGGGCGAGGTGTTTGAGCAGTTGACCGAGCAGGCGGCGGCGGAGACGGTGGATGCGAACGAGCACTTCCCGCCCCGCCAGGCCGGCCCCGGCGATCCGGCGCTTGCCCCGCGGCAAGGCCAACGGTACCGCAAGTGCCCGAAGTGCGGCCAGATCATGCACCGCCGCAACTACGCCCGTCGCAGCGGCGTGATCATCGACGTCTGCCGCCAGCACGGCGTCTGGTTCGACGCCGAGGAGCTCCGCCGCATTCTCCTCTGGGTCCGATCGGGCGGACTGGCGAAGGCCGAACGGGACGTCGCCGAGGAAAAAGCCCGACAGGAACGGTACCAGGGCGCTTCTGCCGATCAGGCCAAGCGCCGCGCAGCGATGTGGACGGACGCCGAACCCGACCGAAGGAATTTCGGCCTGGCCGCCGTGCTGGTGGAAACGGCGTTCTGGCTTCTCAGGCGGTGAAGCCGCCCGGCCGGCGCCTACAGCAGCTTGGTGATTCCCGGCAGCGGCAGGGGGTAATTGCCGCTTTCATCGGCCACGCTCGGCGGCGGCGTGTCGAAGGTCGACTCTTCCGGCGGCGGGCCGAACTGGAGGTTCGAGCTGTAGGCCTCCTCCCACGTCGTCGCCTTGCCCGTGTAGCAGGCGATCTGCCCCAGCACGCCGATCATCGTGCTGCGGTTCATGTAGTGGTCGCTGTTGATCGGCTTGCCCTGGCGGATGGAATCGAAAAGGGCCTGCTGCTCGGCCTGGTAGGGGTTGTTTTTCGGCCCCTCGTAGCGCCAGTTGGTCTCGCCTTTGAACTCGCACCGCTGCAGATTGCACTCCCCCTTGCTGCCCAGGATGATGTCGTTCGAGCTGCCGTAGCAGCCGGCCTGGGTGCGGCAAAGCGCGTAGAGCCGCGTGCCGCTCTCGTACTCGTAAACGGCCGTGTGGTGGTCGAACATGTCGCCGAACTGCGGGCCGAACGACGACGACCGTCCGGCCAGACCGAAGCACGACTTCGGCTCCTCTTCCTTGAGGATCCAGCTTACACGGTCGACGTTGTGCACCAGCGACTGCGGCACGTCGTCGCCGGAGAGCCAGCAGAAGTGGTACCAGTTGTAGAATTGGTACTGCGTCTCGGGCATCCCTTCCGGCCGCTCGTAGACGCGGTACGGCGCCCGCAGGAACATCGACTGCACGGCCACCACGTCGCCGATCGCGCCGTCGTGGATCCGCTTGACCGTTTCCTGCCAGCCGGCGTGGTAACGGCTTTGCAGCCCCGAAACGACGCTCAGCCCTCTTTCTTCGGCCAGGCGGCAGACGGCCTCCATGCGGCGGACGCCGACCGGGTCGATAGCGTGCGGCTTCTCGACGAAGACGTGCTTGCCGGCCTTGATGGCCGCTTCGCTGTACATCGGATGGAACTTCGATGCGCAGGCAATGAGCACGGCGTCGACCGAGTCGATCACCTTCCGGTAGCCGTCGAAGTCGCTGAACGAGTGGTCCTCGTCGACCGCGACCTGGGCGGGAAAGTCCCTTTTCAGCGTGGCCAGCGACGCCTTCAGCCGGCTCTCAAACACGTCGTACATCGCCACCAGGCGGATGTCCCTGCCGGTATTGAGTGCCTGGGCGGCGGCCCCCGAGCAGCGGCTGCCGGTGCCGATCATGCCGACCTTGATCACTTGCTCTCCGGCGGCGTGGGCGCCGCGGGCAACGCCGAGCGCGGAAACGGTCGCGGCGGCGGCCGCCGATCGCTTGAGAAAGTCACGTCGGGTGCCCCGGTTGCGTCCGGAGGATAGTGGGAGCGGGTTCATGGCTGGTCCTTTGGGCATAACAGGTGGGAAACGTGATGTTCGACCGGGGCGGCAGCCCGCCGGATTTCGCTTGGCACAAACCCGAAGCGCAAGCGAGGCCGAGTGGCTGTGCGGTGCCGGCTTCTCTTGGGCGGCCCCCGCTTCTCCCGGCGCGGCCCTCGCTTGCGCTTCGGGTTTGTTCTCAGCGGGCGTCGCCGGGCTTCGATTGTCGCAAAGCGGGTGTCGTTCTGCAATGTTGCAATGCCCCGAACGGGGGGGAGCCATTTGACAGCAGCCGTCGCGTGGCTAACGATTATGCATGGAGGTCCGCCGCTCGGGGCCAAGTGGCTGCCCGGCAGGGCCTTACGGCGAACCGGCAGTGGCGGGGCGCCCGCCCGTGGAACACGACCGGGGGGAACGCCCCAAGATTGCCGGCCGCGCTGCGAATGGCTCTTCCAGGAGGCTACTTAGCAAGGCGTCCACCGCCTTAAAGGGGGAACTTGCCATGACCGGTGTTTTCGTGATCTGCGCTGCCGTCGGCGGGACCATCCTGCTGGTGCAACTGGTGCTCACCGTGATCGGGCTCAGCAGCGAGGCCCTCGACGTTGACGTTTCCCACGACGTCGGCGGAGACTTCCACGCTGATGCCGGCGGAGACTTCCACGGCGATGCCGGCGGCGACTTGCACGGCGATGCCAGCGGCGACCACGACTCGAGCATCCATCACGGTTCGGCGTCGATTTTCGGCGTGATCTCTTTTCGCACCGTGGTCGCGGCGCTGACGTTCTTCGGCCTTGCCGGGCTCGCCTCGAAGTCGACCGGCGCGTCGACGCCGACCGTGCTCCTGGTGGCCGTGGCGGCCGGGTTGGCGGCGATGTACGGCGTCTACTGGCTGATGCAGACTCTCTACCGGCTCAGCGCGGAGGGAACGGCCAAGATCCACCGCGCCGTCGGCAGACACGCCGAGGTGTATCTGAAGATCCCCGCTCACGAGTCGGGCGCGGGGAAAATCCAGATCAACCTGCAAAATCGGACCATGGAATATCTGGCCATGACCGCCGGCGGAGAGATCCCCTCGGGTGCTAAAGTTGTGGTGACAGACGTGCTCACGCCCGACACGGTGGCCGTAGAGCCGCTACTGGAAACAGAAAGGACCGAAAATGTCTAGTCTGCTCTTCGCTCAACTTATTGACTCGGAGCTGGGAGGCCTCGGCTTTTGGCTCGTCGTCATCGTGGCTGCAGTCGCGGCGGTGTTCTTCCTCTTCGTCGCCACGCTCAAGACGCAGTACAAGCGCTGCCCGAGCAACAGGGTGCTGGTGATTTTTGGAAAGTCGGGCAGAGGCGAGGCGGCCGTCTGCGTGCACGGCGGCGCGAAGTTCGTCATCCCCCTGATCCAGGACTACGGCTGGCTCAGTCTCGAGCCGATGCAGATCCCGATCCCCTTGCGCGACGCGTTGTCGATGGAGAACATCCGCGTCAACGTGCCGAGCGTGTTCACCGTGGCCATCGGCACCACGCCCGAGCTGATGCAAAACGGTGCCATCCGCCTTCTCGGCCTCGGCAGCCGGGAGATCGAGAAACAGGCCGAGGACATCATCTTCGGCCAGTTGCGGCAGGTGATCGCCTCGATGGCCATCGAGGACATCAACCGCGACCGCGACAAGTTCCTCGAGGCCATCCAGAAGTCGCTCGAACCCGAGCTCAAGAAGATCGGCCTCGTGCTGATCAACGTCAACATCACCGACATCACCGACGCGTCGGGCTACATCGAGGCCATCGGCCAGAAGGCCGCCTCGGAGGCCATCCAAAAGGCCCGCGGCGACGTGGCCGACAACGAGAAGATGGGCGAGGTCCGGGTGGCCGACGCCGAACGGGAAAAGGCCGTCAAGGTGGCCAACGCCAACAAGGTCAAGATCATCGGCACCCGCGAGGCCGAGCGCGACCAGGCGATCCGCGTCGCCGAGATGGAGAAAGAGCAGGTGATCGGCGAGCAGACGGCCTCGTTCCAGCGCGAAGCCCAGGTGGCCGACGCCGATCGCGAGAAGCGCATTCGCATGGCCGACGCCAACGCCCGGGCCGTCGAGGGCGAGAACGAGGCCGAGGCGGACATCGCCGCCAGCAAGGCGCAACTGAAGGTCAAGGAGGCCGAGGCCTATCAGCTTGGTGAAACCCGCGTCCGCGTCGCCAAGGCGTCGGTGCTCGAGTCGGAAAGCCTTGCCATGGCCAAGGCGGCCCTGGCCGAGGCGACGGAAATCGAGGCCAAGCGCCGCGCCGAGCTGGAAGCCCCCGCCAAGGCCCAGAAGGCCAGGACGATCGTCGAGGCCGAGGCCGAGGCCGAGAAGCGCCGCATCGAGGCCGAAGGCGACGCCGCCGCCATCTTCGCCCGCCTGGAAGCCGAGGCCCGCGGCCAGTACGAGATCCTCGCCAAGAAGGGCGAAGGTCTCGAAAGGATCATCGAGGCCTGCGGCGGCGCCCAGCAGGCGTTCCAGATGCTCATGCTGGAGCACTTCGACGAGCTGGTGGAGGCCTCCAGTAAGGCGATCTCGAACATCAAGTTCGACAAGATCGTGGTCTGGGAAGGCGGCGGCCAGAACGGCACCAGCGCCACGGCCAACTGGCTCCACAACATGGCCCGCACGCTGCCGCCGATGATGCAGGTGATGAAAGACATCGGCGGCGTGGAGATCCCCGAGACGCTCGCCTCGCTGACCGGTGCGAACAAAGAACCCGCCCCACCCGCCGCCGACCACGCCAAGCCCCAAGCGGCCGAAGAGTAGTCGCCGGCCGGACGGCCCCGCAAAAGACCCCAAGCCCACGGGCTCGCAACCCGTGGGCTTTTTTCGTGGACTACTCACGTCGCCGCACTATGACTGCCGTCTGACCCGATCGCGAAGCTTCGCGACGACGGCCGAGAATTCCTCGCGGGCGGCTTTGAGGCCCTCGACGGTTTTCTCGCCGGGTCCGCGGGCGTAGTCGATCACGATCTTTTCGGCGGCGACGAACTGGTCGGCCGCGTCGGCCACTTCGTCGGCGACGTCGATAGGGACGTTGGTCACGCCGTTGGCGTCGCCGTGCAGAAGATCGCCCTGGTTGACGACCAGTCCTCCCACACGGACCGGCAGCCCGAGGTGCAAGAGGTGGCAGTAGGCGTGCGAGCAGATCGTCGAGCCGGTGAAGACGGGGTAGTCGAGCTGGCGGACCTGCAAGAGGTCGCGGCCGCCGCCGGAAGTGACCAGGCCCACCGAGCCGAAGCCCTGGTACACCGAGCACATCACCTCGCCGAAGGTGGCCCCGACGGGCGGGTCGTCGGTGTCCTGGAAGACCATCACGGCCGGGCCGGGCAGGTCGCCGAATTGCTCGGCCTGGCGGATGAAGTCGCTGTAGGCGTCGCCGCCGGCCGGCGGGGCACTGCTGCGGAAGACGGCCGTGCTGGCGAAGCCGACCATCGCCGCCAGCTCCGGAAAACACGCCTGGATCCGCCCGTCCATGTAGCCCTCCGTCCGCGGCCGCACGTCAAACAGCTCGATCACGTTGCAGATGGTAGGTGTGTCGAAGCGGGCGAGCTTGCGGAGCGTATCTTGGGAAACGGGCATGGGAAGCTCCTTGCGCTGACGTTACGGCGATGGTCTCGGGGACGACGACAACCACGTGGACTGCCTGTTCGTAGCGACAGCAGTCGTATCCGGCCGATAAGGCCAAGAGCAGGGTAACCGCCGGGCTGGCCACCGCCAAGTACTCCATCAAAGCACGCCGGCCGGACTCGCTGATCCCGGGCAAGGCTCCAATCGCCAATACCCCTTGAATGAGGGGGTCAAGCAACGAATGAGCCGGGCTCGGCCCGGACGACGCCCAGACGGGCAGCGAGTGATCGACGGCTGATTGACCGTCGCCCCCGTTCGAGGGTAGATTGGCGGAAAAGAACCACTCTCAGCGAAATCGATGTTTTCATCGCTGGTCGCGGAATCCCAGGAGGATGGGGAGAGCTCTGGTGGACATTACGGTGAATCTCTCGGAAGACCAGGCCAGGCGGTTGCAGCGCCTTGCCGAGTCGCTCTCGGTTGAGCCGAGCGAGCTCGCCCGGGCCGCCGTGAACGGCTTGCTCGCTCGGCCTGCCGACGATTTCCAACGGGCTGCCTTGTTCGTTTTGGAGAAGAATAGGGATCTGTACGAGCGTCTGAGCTGATGCGTTACCTTTCGCTCGAGGAGATCCTTGCGCTGCACCGGCGGATTGTCGATCAATTCGGCGGTGCTCACGGCCTGCGAGACTTGGGCAGCCTGGAGTCGGCCATCGCGCAGCCTCAGATGTCGTTCGGCGGCAACGATCTCTATTCAACGATCGAGGAGAAGGCGGCCGCTCTCTGTTTTTCGCTCGTCATGAATCACCCATTCATCGACGGCAACAAGCGGGTCGGCCATGCGTCCCTGGAGACGTTTCTGGTGCTCAATCGTCTTGAGCTTGATGCCGAGGTCGATGATGCGGAGCAAGTGATGCTGGAACTGGCAGCCGGCAGGTTGTCTCGCGAGCAACTCATCGAGTGGCTGCGGGATCACATGAAATCTCGCTAGGGTTCTTCACGTTCCAGGGCGCGCCTCACTCAGATTGAGGCGAACCGCGCTCGCCCGGTCGCGGTCGGCGGGCAACGAAGTACTTCCGCACGTAGGTCAGGTAGCCGACGAACAAGGCCAGGAAGGCGGTCATGCCCCAGGTCATGAAGACGCTCATCGCTCCGGCCATCTGCACTGCCATCTTCATTTGTTCTTCGGGGAAATCCATGCCGCGGTAGTACTCCATCATGCTCACACGGGAAAACGTGAGGATCGTCGAAACGTACCAGAGGCCATAGAGCGCGAGCGTACCCCACCATGCCGGCGTCTTGAGCCGGTAGACGCCCACGGCCAGCCAGCAAAGCAGAATGCCGTTGAGGAGATACAGCGCTGCGCCGGGGATTCCCCTGAGCAGGAATCCGAAGAGCGGAAAGGCGGGATTGCAGGCTGCTGACCAAATCACCGTGTAGGCCGAGAATCCCAGCAGGAGGCTCAGCGCCAGCACCGGCAGCGGGCACTTGTCCGTCCAGCGGACGCGCGGGTCGCGCGACTCGCAGGTCGCCTTCACGTGCGGGCTTTGGTAAAAGAGCACGAAGGCCCCGGGCAGTAGGACGTACAGGCAGCCGAGGGCTCCTCCCCCCATGACGATCCCTGCCGCCATCGCTCCGGCCGGAACCTGCGCTTGTCGGAAAATCTGGGAGAACGCGCCGAACATGATTGGGACGTATACAACCATAGATACGATGCCGGCCACGAGCCACGTCCAGAATATGACCAGCGTCAGCGCGCGGGCCCAACGCCGGGCGAGGATGGACCCGACGCCGAGCCAAACAAAGAGCACGGCGATCAGGCAGTACGTGCCCAGCGCTGGAAACAGCATGCGGATGCCCATCCCACCCGCCCGTTGCGTCGATAACGAAACGATCGTCATGGGCACCATCAGCGCCGCGAAACCGCCGATGAGGATCTCCACGACGCCGAACAAGGCAAGTCCCACGCTGCGGTCCTTGAAACCTTCAGGTGGTGCTGAAGTAATCGCAACGGGCGTTGCCTCTGCCGGTTGGGCAGCGTCCCCTTTGGGAGACTCGTATGAGTTGGCGTCCATCGGCATGCCCCTCTAGCTCTCGGTGGTCCATTGCTCGCGCATCAAAGCTCCGCCTGGAAACGCCGGCTAGTTTATGGAACGTCGTCCTTGGTCAGCACGCCGTCGACGAGCCGCCAGACGTTGCGGACGTTCTTGTCTTGCAGCTCGGGCGGCAGGCAATGCTGAGGGAAGCCCTGGTAGCAGACGGGTCGGGCGAAACGATAGACGGCCGCCGTGCCGACGGAAGTGAAATGGGCGTCGCTGGAGGCCGGATAGGGACCGCCGTGGTGCATCGACGGGCAGACCTCCACGCCCGTGGGAAAGCCGCCGAAGACCAGCCGGCCCGCCTTCCGGCGGACCGTCGCCACCAACCGGCCGTGCGTCTTGAGGTCCGCCTCGGTCGCGTGGATCGTGGCGGTAAGCTGGCCTTCGAGCTCTTCGGCGATTGCCAGAAGCTGCTCCGGGCTGCGGCAGCGGACCAGGAGCGTCGCCGGCCCAAAAACCTCCGCGCAAAGATCGTCGCTGGCCAGGAACGTCTCGGCGTCGGTCACAAAGACCGCGGCCGCGGCCTGCGTCTTCCCGGGATCCGGCGATTGCCGGCTCCGCGCGGCGGGCGTCACGCCGGGCGTGCGCGAGAGCCGCTCGGTCCCTTCGCAGTAGCCGTCGAGGATCGGCTTCAGGAGCATTGTGCCGGGCGCGGTCTCTTCAACGAGCTTCGCCAGCGCGTCGATCAGCCGGGCGAGGTTGGCATCTTCCAGCGCAATGACCAGCCCCGGCTGCGTGCAGAACTGGCCCACGCCCAGGTTCATCGACTGGCAGAGCCCGGCGGCGATCGCTTCGGCCCGCTCCGCAAGCGCCCCCGGCAGGAGGAAGACCGGGTTGATGCTGCCCATCTCGGCATAGACCGGAATGGGCTCGGGCCGGGCGGCGGCCACGTCCATCAGCTTCCGGCCCCCGGACAGCGAGCCCGTGAAGCCGACCGCCTTGACCGCCGGGTGCTCCACCAGCCGCACGCCCGTCGAGCGGCCGGGACCGTGGAGCATCGAGAACCAACCGTCGGGCATGCCTGCGGCGACCATCGCCTTTTGGACCGCCATGCCGATTAGTTCGGAAGTGCCGGGATGGGCGGGCCGGGCCTTGACGATGAGCGGGCAGCCGGCCGCCAGCGCCGACGCCGTGTCGCCGCCGGCCACCGAAAAGGCGAGCGGAAAATTGCTCGCCGGAAAAACCAGCACCGGGCCAATGGGAACCAGCATCCGCCGCAGGTCCGGCTTGGGCAGCGGCTGGCGGTCGGGAATCGCCCGGTCGATGCGGGCGTCGACCCAGGAGCCCTCGGCCACCAGCGCGGCGAACAGCCGCAACTGCCCGGCCGTTCGCGCCCGCTCCATCTTCAGCCGCCCCGGCGGCAGGCCGGTCTCCGCCCCGCAGCGATCGATCAGTTCGTCGCCGACGGCCTCGATCTGGTCGGCGATGCGCTCCAAGAGCGAGGCGGTCTGGGCCGGCTCGGGCGCGGGGCCGTCGCGGAAGGCGCGATCCGCCAGCCCGACCGCCTCGTCGACTTCCTCCGCCGTGGCGACGAAAAACGGCGGCTCGATCGGCCCACTCAGCGCGGGATCGATCGCCCGAAACGTCTCGCTCCCCGCGGCCGAAAGCCGATGGCCCAGGATGTTTTTGCCGTGCAGCGTCATTGGCCTGGGCTCCTTTCGCCTTTGTGGTGAAACCTTGTCAATTCTGCCCGAGGTTATGCGATCGCCGACGGCTACACCCCAACCCGAAGCGCAAGCGAGGGCAACTCGCTGCGCGGCCCTCGCTTGTCGCTGCGCATCCCTCGCTTGCGCTTCGGGTTAGTATTCGGCCATGAATAATCCGGCTACTCGGTGTCGAACTCCCACGCGGCCAGCGGGCTGGCGGCGGCGGAGGCCACGAATGCGATGGCGTCGATTTCCAGCGGCGCGGCGGACTCGGGCAGGTAAAGCCGCAGGTGGACGAGCGTCCCCTCCAGCGGCACTTGTACCTCGAAATCCTGCCAGCCGTCGCCGAGCGGATAGTGGAACGGGATGGTCTGCCCCTCGGCGGGGAACTTTTCCTGGTCGGCGGTTCGCCATTGGACCTGCCCTTGTCCGCCCCCGGCGCCGCGGACGCGGAGCTTGAGCAGGACCGGACCGTCATGGGCCATTTGTCCCAGCCGGGCAGTGGCGAGAAACGGCCGGCCCGCTTCGGGCACGAGCCGCAAGAAGCCGTCCTGGACCGTCGCCTGGCACCCCTTGGCGACCCAGCCGCCCAGCGGGTCGTCGCGGCGCGACGCGCCCAGCGGCCGGTACGCCGGGTTCGGCTTCGGCACCAGCGCGGCGGTGTCGGCTAGGAAGCCGTCGATGAGGGCATTGAGTTCGCGGGCGATTTCGGGCCGCTCGGCGGCAAGGTTCGTCGTCTCGCCGACGTCCTCCCGCAGGTTGTAAAGCTCCAGCTCGCCGGGAAACTCCGGGCCGGTCTCGAACCAGCGGATCAGCTTCCAGTCGCCGCGGCGAACGGTCACGCCGGGCGGGCGGCCGGACCCACCGTGCGGGAAGAAGTTGAAAAGTGCGTCGCGCTTCAGTCCACCCGCCTGCTTCAACAGCGGCAGGAGGCTCTCGCCGTCAAACTGTTGCTCGGCGCGGCGCTGGAGGCCGAGCATGTCGAGCACGGTGGGATAGAAGTCGATGCTCGAAACGGGGAGCGACGAGCGGCTTTCGGGCGCCACCACGCCCGGCCAGCGGACCACCAGCGGCACCCGCACGCCGCCCTCGTAGAGCCAGCCCTTTCCTTTCCTGAGCGGGGCGTTGTTGGTGGGCGGGAGGGTGCCGGCCCAGCGCCGCCAATCCTCGATCCGTTCCCACTGCCGCTGGCCCGGCTTGAGGCCCTTCGCGCGGGCGTCTTCCTCGGTATTGCTGTGGACGTTTCCGCCGTTGTCGCTGGAGAAGATGACGATCGTGTGGTCGGCCAGGCCCAGCTCGTCGAGCTTCGCCAGCACGCGTCCGAGGCTCTCGTCGACGCTTTGGAGCATCGAGGCCATGATCGGATTGGCCTGCTGGCCGCGGGGGTCTTTTTTGTCGGCGTAGGTCCTGGTGATTGCTTCCTTGTGTCCCCAGGGGCCGTGCACGCCGTACTGCCAAAGGTTGAGATAGAAGCGGCGGCCGCGGTTGGCCTCGATGAAGCGGATCGCTTCGTCGGTGAGCCGGTCGGTGACGTATTCCCCCTCGGGCCCGTCGGTCACCGTGCCGGCGGCGAAGCCATAAGGCGAGAAGTAGCTCGGCGGGCCGGGGTCGGGCGCGCCGTGGAAGGAAAGCTGGAAGCCCTGCTCTTCCGGCCAATGCTCGGGATTGAGCCCCAGGTGCCACTTGCCCAGGTGCGCCGTCGCGTAGCCCGCGTCGCGAAGCGCCTCGGCCAGCGTGTACTCTTCCAGCGGCAGGTGGCGGCGGCTCTCGGGCTGGATGGTGGGCCGAAGCGGCGAGGCGCTCTCCGGATATCGCGAGTCGCCTTCCTCCAGCGGAGGGCGGTGGCCGGCCGCCGTCGTGATGCCGATCCGCGCCGGGTATTTGCCCGTCATGATGCTCGCCCGGGTGGGAGAGCAGAGCGGGTTGGCCGAGTAGGCGTCGGTAAAGAGCATTCCCTGTCGGGCGAGGCGATCGATGTTGGGCGTCTGGTAGTAGCGGCTGCCGTAGGCCCCGCAATCCATCCAGCCCATGTCGTCGACCAGAAAGAGAATGACGTTGGGCCGAGCCGGGCCGGCCGCCTCGCCGCCGGCAGCGTTCACGCCCGTCACTAACAAAACCACGCACGCGACCGCCAGCACAACGCCCGAAATCACTGTCTTCATGGGAGGTCTCCTTGGGGTGCAAGTCCTCCCATTGTAGGCGATGCGGAAGCGGGAGTCACCTCTTGATGTTCGGAAGGGGACAGTCACCAAGTTCCGTAGGGTGGGGCAAGCAAAGCGCAGGCCCACCGTTACGAATTCACCCAAATCCTGGTGGGCCTGCGCTTCGCTTGCGGCACCCTACCTTCTGAAATCAGGCAATTTCGCTTAGCGGTTGCTGGCTACTTCGGCCGGGACGGCGGGGGCGGGCTGGGACGCCTGCGCGTCGGCGGCCGAGACGCCGTCGCGGTAAACGGCGATCTCGTCCACGCCGTCGCCGTTGAAGTCGCCCACCACCGGCTTGTCGTGCGGGCCGCCCAGCTCGAAGACCTTGTCGCGGGCCGAGAGCACGCGGTCTCCGTCGCCGTCGAGGTGCCACGTGCCGCGGCGGTAGACGCCCAGATCGTCGACGCCGTCGCCGTTGAAGTCGCCCACCACGGGCACGTCTCCAGCCGTGCCGAAGCGTTCGACGTAGACGTCGCCGCTGCTCCAGCGGCCGTTGCCGTCGGTGTCGAGGAACCACGTGCCCTGGCGAAACAGTCCGACGTTGGTCACACCGTCGCCGTTGAAGTCGCCGGCAACGGCGACGTCGTTCTCGCTGCCGTAGCGGAAGACGTGGTCGATCAGGTCGGAACGGAAGTCGCCCAGCGCGGTCCGCTTCATGGTCCGCACGCCGATGGGTGCTTGGCTGGGGTCGGGCGGGATGTTTTTGTAGCGGAGGCCGGGGGCATCCTTGTTGAGCGCGTCGGGCAGGCCCGGCTCGGCCGCGACTGCCCTCGGGTCGCCCGGCCACGCCGGCCCGAAGATGCCGATGTCGTCCTTGCCGTCGCCGTCCCAGTCGCCGACGACGGGCTGGTCGCCGGCCTCGCCGAGCCTGGCCCAGAGGTCGCCTTCGTCCCAGATGCCGTTGCCGTTGAGGTCGAGAAACCAGAGGCCGTCGAAGAAGACGCCGATGTCGCAGATCCCGTCGCCGTTGAAGTCGCCGGCCACCGGCCTGCCGCCGAGGAGGCCGAACTGGATAGTCCGCTCGGGCCGGCCTGCGGAGTCGGCCAAAAGCCACTGCGAGCGGTCCAGCTCGGTGCCCGTCCACGAGACGGGATTGAAGTAGACGCTGCGATAGCCGGCCATCCGCCCTTCGGTCGACTCCTCGCCGTCGCCGGCTCGCCGCGGCCGGCCGCCGTTGACCACGCTCAGGTGCCACGTGTAGACGCCGGGGCCGAACCCTCCACCGCCATACAGGGGCAAAAGCACCTTCTGGGTCGGCGCCGGCGTGTAGTAGGCGGCCGGCTGCACGGGCTCGAAGATCGGGGCGCGGACGATCCTTTCAAGCGGCGGATCGGGCGGATCCGGCGGAGGCGGCGGGAACCAGGGCGGTGAGTTGTCGATCCGCACCTCGCTGAAGTTGTTGTTCACCGCCGCGTCGCCGGAGCCCAACGAAATCCGCAGAATGGCGTCGTTCATCGGGTCGACGGTGAGCGTCTGGAGGATCGACTCGCTCAGCGGCTGGTTCGAGTTGACGGCGATGCCGCCCTTCGAGCCCGGCGTGTCGAGACTATCCACGTAGCCCGCCGGACGGCTCTGGAGCACCGTGTAGACCCCGGGGCGGAGGTTGGTGAACTCGTAGTAGCCGCGGGCGTCGGTCTTGGTGGTGATGGGCTGCTCCGAAGCGTCCAGCAACAGGGCCCCGCTGGCGTCTCCCAAGCGGAGCGAGACGCCGGCGATCGGGACGTCGTCGGGCGTGAGCTGCCCGTCGCGGACCGTGGCGGGGTCGGGCGGGACCTCGCCGAAGGCGAGCTTGATCGTCGGCCCGTCCTGGAAGACGTAGCCGGAAATGCTCGCCGGCACCAGCTCGCAGAAGTTGTACTCGACGGCCGCTGTGCCCGAGCCCAGCGCGATCCCGGCGATGCGGTCGTTGCCGTCCAGGTAGCCGCCCACCGAGCCGACCTTCTCCGGCCCGTCGAAATACCCGGCCGGCTGAACCTCGATGACCGTGTAGCCGCCAGGCATGAGGTTTTCGAAGAGGTACCGGCCATCGGCGTCGGTGGTCGTCGTGGCGACCGGGGCGCCGGCGGCGTCGACGAGGTGAATGGTCACGCCGGCCAAGAGCGGCTCGCCCGGATCGGCGACGCAGTTCTCGATCAGATCGGCGTGCACCCGCCCGGTGATGCTCGCCGGTACAAGCTCGCCGAAGTTGTAGTTCTTGGCGGCCACGCCGGGCGCGAGGGCCGCGCCGGTGATCTTGTCGCCCGGGTTTTCGGCCGTGCCGCCGGCCGTGCCGGGGCTGTCCCAGCCGTCCAGGTATCCGGCCGGCTGCACTTCGGCCACACCGTAGCTGCGGCCGGGCCTGAGACCGTCGAAGACGTAGTAGCCGGCGGAGTCGGTCGTGGTGGTCCGGCCGATCGGGTTGCCGGCAGAGTCCAGCAGCATCAGCGTGACGCCGGCGATCGGCGCTTCGCCGAAGTTCTTCCCGCCGTTGTTGTTCGCGTCAACATAGACGTACCCTGAAATGCTCGCCGGCAGGACCTCGGCAAAATCGTAGTCCGTCGCCACCGTGCCCGAGCCGAGCGCGACGTCGATGATCGAGTCGGGCGCAAGCAAGCTGCCGCCGGCCGAGCCGACGTGGTCGCAGGCGTCGAGGTAGCCTTCGGGCTGGATTTCCGCCACGCCGTACACGCCCGGCATCAAGCCGGAAAACTCGTAGAACCCTTCGGCGTTGGTCTGGGCGGCGGCCAGCACGTTGCCGGCGGCGTCGAGCAGGTTGACGGTCACGCCGGCCAGCGGCGCGTCGCCGGCATCGAGCGTGCAGTTGGCGTTCATGTCGGCGATCACGTGGCCGCTGATGCTGGCGGGCCGCACTTCGGCAAAATCGTTGCCGACGCTGTCCTCGCCGCCCAAGAGCTCGATGCCGGTCAACGCGTCCATGCCGGCAACGCTGCCCCGCGGAACGCCGCCGACCGTGCCGGCCTTGGCGCCGACGCTCACGTAGCCGCTCGGCTGCGTCTCGACGACGCGGTACGTTCCGGGCAGAAGGTTCTCAAAAAGGTAGTTGCCGCCGGCGTCGGTGACGGCGGTCCGGCCGGTGGGCAGGTACTCGCCGCCTTCCAGCCGCAAGAGAGTCAGCGCGACGCCGGCGATGCCCACGTCGCTTGCGTCCCGCACGTTGTCGGTGTCGAAGTCCTCGAAGACGGTGCCGCCGAGCGAGATCGGCAGCGGCTCCTGCTCCAGTGCGAAGATCGCGGCGGCCGTGCGGACAGGTGTGGCCGTCGAGCCGGGCGGGACGTAGTTGTCCGGCGGCAGGTCGAGCCCCGCGCCGGCCAGCTTGGCGTCGAAGTAGTCGAGGAAGATGTCGCCGCCGGCGGCCGTCTTGTAGTGTGGGGCGGTGAAGGTGGCTGCCAGTTGCGAGCCCTCCAGCTCGTTGCCTTCGGCGACGGCGTTGGGCCCCAAGAAGCCCTGCTCGTCGACGTCGAGGCTCAGCCGCAGCCGCTCGCCCGCCTCGAACCCGGAAAACGTGAAGACGAGCCTCGTGCCGCCGTCGTCGACCGAGGCGAGGACCGAGTCGATGCCCGCCTGCTCGAGGATCTCCAGGCCGACCGAGCCGAACGCGCCCAGCCCGCCGGGCTCGACGTCGAAGAAGCAGTCGCCGATCGTGAGGCCGTCGCCCGTCTTGTCGGTCTCGATCACCAACCGGGCCAACTGGGTGCCCGGCGCGCCGCCCTGGAAGGTGATCTCGAACACGTCGCCCCCTTCGTCAAACCCGCTGGCGTCTTCGTAGTAGACGGCCCCGATCTGGATGGGAAGCGGATCGGCGGCCAAAAGCAGCCGGGCCTCCATCTGCTCGAAGCGGCAGGTGCGAGTTCGCAGCGGGCCGTTGGACCCGCCAGGACAGACTTGGGATGAACTCACGCGCCGTCCGTGGCGGCGAGACCGTTGGAGTTTGCGCAACAGACCCACAGGCTACCTCCGTGTAGACCTTATCTCCGCGAGATGGTTTCAATGCCCGCGCCGCCGAAGTTCCAGAGACGGACCGTAGTGTCGAAGCTGCCCGAGATCAACTCGCCCGTCTGCTCGCTCCAGACCAGCGCCGTGACCGAGCCGGTATGGCCGACGAGGCGGGACTTCTCGCTGCGGGTGTTCAGATCCCAGACGCGAATCACGTCGTCGCTCGTGCCGGCCGCGAGGCGATCGTTGCCGCAGAAGACAAGCGAGAGGACCTTGCCGGGCCGCGGCGGCAGCACGTCCGGCGTCCCTGACGAGAGGTCCCAAAGGCGGATGTTCGGATCCTCGCCGGCCGAGGCGAGCAGTTGACCGTCGGGCGAATAGGCCAGCGCCTGGACGCGGCGGCGGTGGCCTTCCAGATCACGTTCCAAGCCGGCGCGCGAGACGTCCCAGATTCGCACCGTGCCCGAACGCCCCGCCGCGGCCAGTTGCGAGCCGTCGGGCGAGAAGACGACGGCGCGGACGTCGGGGCCCGGGGCATCGTAGGTCCCCATCAGCCGGCCGCTGGAGGCGTCGTATACCCAAACGCGGCCCTCAAACCCGGCCGCCGCCAGCATGCGGCCGTCGGGGCTGAAGGCAAGCCGCGAGATCATCTCGCTCGTCCCGTGCATCGTGGCCAGCCTCTGACCTGTCGCCACGTCCCAGAGCCGGATCAAGCGGTCGTGTCCGGCCGTGGCCAGTACGTGGCCGTCGGGGCTGAACTCGGCCGAGAGCACCCAGTCGCCGTGGGCGCCGAGCTGGCGGAGCATGCGGCCCGCGCCGGCGTCCCAGATCCGTGCCAGGTGGTCGTCGCCGGCCGTGGCCAGCAACCGGCCGGTGGGGTCGAGACTGACGCTGGAGACGACGGGCACCTTCGGTGAAAGGGCCCGGGTGCCGGTGTCCAACTCGATCACCCGGCTGGATGCCGTCTCCGGGACCGACTCGGCCCGGGCGGCCAGGGCCGCGAGCACGACCGTGCCCAAGGTCAGCCAGATCCAATGGAAATAAGCAGGTTTCGACATATCTCTGATCCGTTTCGCAAGGGGAGAATGCGGCTGCGGACTGCGCGCGCCGGAGGCGCAGCGCCGCCTCAAGTCTTTCATCGGCCGAAACGCCGCACGGCCCCAACGGGAAGTTTGCCGCCGTGCGGACAAGGCAAACTCTGGCAACAAGGGAAGATGGGCAATTTTTGGGGCGGGCAGCTCCGGCGAACTCTCGAACGCCGGTGGCAGCCGCGGCGCCACGAGCCGGTCAACGTCTCAACGCTGATCGGCCCTTCGGGCGGATGTTGGACGCGGACGGGCCGCTGAGGTACAACGGAAGCGGGGCAAGGCAACGGGGGCTGGCGCCTCGGGGCGGCCAAAGGGACCCGCATGATCAGCGTTCCGAAACTCGACTGCCGCGTTGTGCTCAGGCCGGGGCTGACTCCCAGCCAGCGGTTGGCCCTGATGGAAGTGGTCGAGAAATGGGCGCTGGCCCTGACCACGTCGAAGCCCACCAAGATGGTGGCTGATTCCAACCACTTGCTCTTCGTTGTGAACCTCGATCGCCAGCCCGCTTCGGAAACGCTCCGGGCCTGTCTGCCCGCCGAACTGGTTCGCGAGGTCTTCCTGGGCGGCGTAAGCTGGAACGCGTAACCTTCGCCCTCTCGTGCGCCCGATCGGTGCCGCGATGTTACAAACCCGTTGCGCTCTGACGGGTCCGGCAGCCGTATAATCGAGTCGTGTCGACCGTTTCTTTCTTTTTCCGAGGCGAACTCGAAGGAGGGCTGGCAAGATGAAGAACACCATGGCAACCGCGTGCATGGCCTCCGCGGCGATCTGGCTGGCGGCCGCCGATGCGGCCCGGGCCAACGGCGGGCCGTTCGTCGTGAGGTATCCCGAAGGTGATCCGGCCGCCAAAGGAGTCCTGGCGCGGCTCGACCCTTCGCTCAAACCGGCGCGGGAATCCCGCCTCCGCGTCGTCGAAGAGCGATTGACGATCGCGTTCCAACAAGATCCATTCTTGCGGCAGAACACCCTTCCGCCGCTGGCCGACGTGACGGCGGCCTACACCATCGAGAATCCCACGGACGAGCAGATAGAAGTCGATTTCGGCTTTCCAATTCTAAGGGGTATTTACACCCACCCTATGTCGATGATCCCCCGCCCGGCCGTGACGGTCTCGGTCGACGGGCAGGGCGTCGCGGCGACGGTGATCTCCAACTCGGTCATCTACGGCGTGATCCGCGAGCAGGCCCGCGCCGTGATCGAAGCGTCGATCGCGGCCGACGCGAGGCTGGCGTCGCTAGTGGGTGCGATCCGAGGGCAGGCTCCGCAGGCGAAGAAAGCCCCGGCGGCGAGTGACCCCGAGCAGGCCCGATCGGAGCTCCTAAGCGATCTCGTCGGCCGGCTCCGCTGGAACGAGCGGGACGCTGCCTTGCTGGTCGAGTATTGCGGGGTGGACATCGGCCAGGCAAAGACGCATCCGCCGGACCGCCCGCACTCGGCCTGGCAGCTTGGCAGCGGCGAAGAGGCGGCACTGTTGCTTTCGTCGAACCTCGGCCCGCTGGCCGCCATCGGCGAGCAAAAGGCGACGCAATTGTTCGCCCGGCTGGCCGGCTGCTTCGACCCGGAGGCCGCGAGCACCTACGAGGCGATCTTTGCGGCTTGGGGCGGCGACGTCCGCAGCCGCTCGGTCGATCTGGCCACCGGCCAAATCCGCCCCCGCGAGATCGAGCTCCAAGATCGCGCCGCCGGCGATTCCGGCGCCGAGATGCGGCTCTTGTGGATGGTCGGCGACGTCGATCCCACCATCTACGCCCGCGTCGATTATCTCGACGAGAACGCCAACCTGACCGAGGCAGAGCGGGCGGCCTGCAAGAGCGTGCTCAAGAACCTGCCCGTGGTGTTCACATTCGCTCCCATGAACCTGCTGCACTACCGGGTGTCGTTCCCGGCCCGCAAAACCCTCGTGGTCGCCGTCAACTACCAGCAGTATGCCTACCGCGACACGCGACTGCCGGCGAGCTATCAGTTGGCCTACGTGCTGCACCCGGCCAGCCTCTGGGACGATTTCGGACCGATCCGGCTGGAGGTGCAAGTGCCCCAAGGCGTGCGGTGCCGGGCGTCGCTGCCGCTCGGCCAGCGGCAGACAAAAGCGTCCCCTCCCACCAGCGCGCCGGGCACGACGGCCATGCAAACCTACGGCGCGGTGCTCGATCGGCCGGAGCAGAAGACGGGTGAGCTGCTGGTGGCCGTGGAAAAAGACGCGTGGGACTCGTTTGCCGCAAACGTACAGGCGGCAGTCGCCGGACAGTAGGTCGAGATCATGGACCGGCAAATCACGCGTCGCGATTTCCTCGGCTCGGCCGCCGCCGGCCTGGCGCTTCACGCCGGGGACTCTCCCGGTTTTCCGGGCACCGTCGCGCAGCGATGGTCGGCGAAAACGGGGCTGTCCCCTTCCGACCGCAAGCTGATCCTGGTCGTTTTCGGCGGCGGCACCCGCAACAGCGAGACGATCGACGACCCGCCGCACCGCTTCATTCCACGCCTCTGGGGCGAGATGGTGCCGCGGGGGACGCTGTTTACGAACATGCGGGTGGAGCATCGCGTGGTGCATCCGAATTGCACGGGTTCGATCAAGACGGGCCACTGGGAATGGGACCATCTGGACTGGTCCCGCCCCGTGGCCCACCCGAGCGTCTTCGAGGTCTTCCGCAGGCACCGCGACGCGCCGGACACGGCGGCCTGGGCGTTTGTCTATGCTTCGATCCTGACCGGGACGGGCTTCAGCGAGGCTCGTGGCTACGGCGAGCGGTTTGCGGCCAACGTCGTCGTGCCGCCGACCATCCCCCGCGGCACGGCCGAAGCGATGAGCGGGCTCATGACCCGCGCCGCCCAGCAGGGCTCGCCCCAGGCGGAGGTGGAGGCCGCGACCCAATGCGCCCGGCTGGTCCGCCAGACCAGCCGGATCTCCACGGCGGGGCTGCGGTCGGAGGCGGCACGTCGCTGGCTCGATCGCCGGTACCGCCGATGGCGAGACGGCTCGGGCACGACCAGCCACGATGCCTTCTTGACGGAGCTGGCCGTGCGCGCGATGCGGGATTTCTCGCCCGAGGTGATCAGCGTCGATTACGGCGAGATCGATTGCGCCCATTACGGATCGTGGTCCCGCTACGTCGAGGCGATCCGCCGGACCGACGCCTTGACGTGGCGGCTCTGGCAGGCAGCCTCTGCGCTGCCCGACTACCAGGGCCGGACGCTGATGCTCGTCCTGCCCGACCACGGCCGCGAGCTGGAGCGGCCGGGCGGAGCGGGATTCGTCCACCACAGCGACTTCTACACGGGCGAAGGGGCCGACGAGGGCTGCCGGCGGGTATGGATGCTGGCCCTCAGTCCCGGCGTTGCCCCGGGCCGGACAATCGAGCGGCCCACCGCCATCACGGCCGCCGCCGCCACGGGTTTGGAGTTCCTCGGCCTGGAGGCCTCGCCCGCCGCGGCCGCCTCGGTGCTCGACGTGGCAGCAGCGGCGACGCGGGAGGGAAGAATGGAATGATGGAATGATGGAATGATGGGAAGACGGAAAGAACGAAGAGCGGAAGGACCAGCGAGAAGGAACTTGGGCAGCTACGAGAGATCCCCCACTCACTGCCCCGCACGACTGCGCCGTTCAAACGCTTCCCGTCCGCCTTCCATCATTCCATCATTCCATCATTCCATCTCCCCCCGCTCCCCTACTCCAGCACGAAGCAGTAGACCGCCAACAGGTTTCGGATGTAGAGCCGATTGCCCAGCAGCGCGGGGTGCGACCAGACGTCGCGGTCGGTGGCGGGAACGTCCCCAAAAAGATCCCACTCGGAGATTTTCGTGAAGCCCTTGGCGGCGGCCTCCAGCAGCGAGAGCTTGCCGCTCTGCGAGGCGACCAGGACGCGACCGTTTCCGGCGATCAAGCTGCAGTAGTCGACGAACGGGTCCAGTTCGGTCTCCCAGAGCGTCGCGAGCCCGCCCTCCAAATCGAGGCAGACCAGGCCGCCGTAGTTGCCGAACACCAGTCCACCGTGCACCACGGGCGTGGAGGTGTCGGGCGCGAGATCTTCGCTCTGGGCGATCGGCTCGGGGCGGATTCGCCCCTGGTCGTCGAAGGCGTAGAGCCGTGTGCCGTTGTTCTCGGTGCTCACCAGCAGCTTGCCGCCGACGGCGATCGGCGTGGGGACGTTGAAGTCGCCTTCCACTTCCGGCAAGAGCGTCCAGAGCCGTTTGCCGGATTGAGGGTCCCAGCCGCCGAGCGAGACGCAGTCGTAGCCGACGATCTGCCGCAGGCCGCCCAGCTCGGCGAGGATGAAGCCGGCGTAGCCCGGTGGGTCTCCCGGCGTGGCCCAGAGGACATCGCCGCTTTGCAGGTCGAGCGCGGCCAGCGAAGCGTCGACCGCACCGGGGTTGACCACGAGCTTGTCGTCGACCACCAGCGGCGAGGAGCAGTAGCCCCAGGTGGGAGCCTTGACGCCGAAGTCCTCGGCAAGGTTCCGCTTCCAGACGATCCGGCCGGTATCGAGCCGCACGCAGTGCAAGTGGCCGAACGCGCCGAGCAGATAGACCAGCCGGCGATCGACGACCGGCGTCGCCCGCGGCGAGTTGGTGAAATCCATCTCTCCGGGGGCGGGATATTCGAGCTTCCAGAGCTGGGTGCCGGTGTCGGCGTCGAGGCAGCGGAAGACGTCGTTCTGCTGGTCGAGGCTTTTGTCGGTGACCAGCAGGCAAGCCCCCGAACCGCGTTTCCGGCCGCGCCCACCATGCCCACCGACGACCGCCACGCCCGCCATGCCGGGCCCGGTGAGCACGCGGGACCAGAGCAGCCGTTTCTCGGCCGGGAGTTTCTGCGGCACGTCCGCGCTGACGGCGTCGCGGTTGGGCCCGCGCCAATCGGCCCATTGGCCCTTGGGGTCTCCGTCTGCGGCGATCGGCGGCAAGCGGACGAAGCCGTCGCGGGACTCCAGCGCCGCCAAGAGCTCGGCGTCTTGGGCCACGCCGGCCAGCGCCGCGGCGAGTGCCTTTTCGCAAGCGGCATCGACGCGATCGCTGGCGAACACGCCGACAAACGGCACCGGATCGGTGCGGCCGACAATTTTCAGCTCTCCCTTGGCGATCGTGCCGCAGCCTTCCAGAAGCGGCATGGCGTAGCTGGAGATCACCGCCGCGTCGGCATCGTTCTCAACCACGGCGATGGCGGCCGTGGTGCAGCCCGGGCTGACGGCGGCGGGCTCGGGGACGGCCAGATCAAAGGCTTCGAGCGAGGCAACCGCGGCGGCCTGTTTTTCGACCGCGTCTTCCGGCCCGAAGAGGATGCGGTAATCGCCCAGCTCGGGGATCGCCGTGGCCTTGTCGTCGCCCCGCGTGACAAACAGGCCGGTCTGCGTGATCCGGCCGTCCTTGCCGCTGAGCATGGCCAGCGAACGGACCACGAGCCCGATCCGCTCGGCGTCGGAGACGACCTCGGAGAACTTGCCGATCACCAGGTCGACGCCGTCGCCGGTGCGGGCGTGGGGCTCCAGCAGGCTCTCGGCATAGACAAGCTCGACCGCCCGGGCGAGCCGCCGCTGGAGGTGCTCGGCCAGCCGCCCGTAATTCCGCTGTGCGTAGCCGGCCACGCAGTCACAGGCGAGCTCAAGGCAGAGCGGGTCCATGACGACGATCCTCAACGGCGACGCGGCGGCGCTCGCTTCGGCCGCCGCCTCACCTGCCGTCCGCGGGCTTGCTGTTTCGTCTGCCACGGCCGCCGCTGACAGCGTCATCGCCAGCACGAGCACGAGGGTTCGAGCCGCTCTTGCCGCCATCGGCTCAGCCCTTTTTCTGGAGCACGCGGATGAGGTTTTCTTTGAAGTCCATCACGTAGACGCGGCTCGCGTCGGGCGTGACGGCGATGGCGATGTTCGAGCAGGAGGCGGCCAGATGCCCGGCGTTGGTGAACCGCTCCACCCCGATGTAGCCGACCAGCGACAGGAACTCGCCGTCGGTCGTGTAACACTTCACGCGGCCCAGGCCGCTTTCGGCGGTGTAGAGGGTGCCGGCGGCGTCGAAATCGAGGTTCATCGGGTTGCAGCAGCTTCCGAAACCTTCCAGCTCGGTGCGGCTCCGTTGGCCCCACTTGCCCAGCTCGGTGCCCTCGCAGTCGACGGCCACCACGCGATGGGCCGAATTCTCGGCGAGGTAGAGGACGCCGTCGCGGGCGATCAGGTCGCACCGCTGGCAGCAGCCCCGCAAGCCCTCGATGAGCAGCTTGGGATTGTCCAGTTGGCGATCGAAGCGGAAGAGTTTCGACTTGGAGCCGAGGCTCCAGCCCGATCCGAAAGCCACGAAGACGTGCTTGTCGGTGACGGCGATCCCCGACAACTGCACGGGCCGCGCGAAACCGCGGCGCAATTCGCCCAAGGGAGTCTCGACGCCACCGGGCAGGTCGGCCGTCTTGATCACTTTGCCGCCGGGGTCAAGCATCGCCAGCCGGCCCTTGCCGCCGCAGTAGATCGTGCCGTCGGCAGCCACGTCGATCGACTCGGGGCCGAAACCGGGCTCGATCGTCGAGAGCAGCTTGCCGTCGGGACCGATCCGCTTGATCTTGCCGGCCAACGAGTCGCAGGCCAGCAGGTTGCCGTCGCCGTCGAGCCGCAGCGCCGTGAGCTGCTCGAAAGAAATCGCCAGCGGCTCGATCTCTTTGTGCGTGGCCGATTCGGTGCCAATGTCGAACTCCGGCACGCCGGGGTCGCGGGCCGGCGCCGGCGGCCGCTCCGCCGGCGGCTGCCCGAGGGTAAGCGACGATGCCGCCGCGGCAACCGCGACGGCGGCCAAGAGAATTCTGAGCGTTTTCACGACGTCCCTTTCAAAGAGGACATTGTCCTGAAGAAGACATACAGAGGCCCGCGTATTCTACCACAAAACCCCGCCGGGCTGACCAAGTTCCGTGCGGCCTCCATGAACGCGGCAGGGCGGCGCCGTAAGGCCATGCGAGCGTGAAGCTTGCGCTGGTCTCTTGCTCCCGGCCGCAGCGGCCGCAGATTCGCGAGCCGCGGGGTTTGCAATTCCCCGCCGCCGGTGCGATGCTATATCGTCGCCGAACAGAACGAACCGCGCGGGGACTGTCCCGATTTTCCGGGCACCGTCGCACAGCGATGGTCGGCGAAAATGGGGCTGCCCCCCTCCGAAGTTCTCACAAGCTATGGGGACCAAGCCATGTTCAGAGCTTTGCCAGCGGTAATGCTTGCCTTGGCGGCAGTTGTGCCGGCCACTGTTGCCCGCACCGAGGCCGGGGAAGACTGGCCCCAGTTGAAGTACGACAGCCGCCGCTCCGGCGACGTGCCGGACCGCAGCGTGACCACGCCGCTGGGGCTGGTCGCCGCGGTGCCGCTCCGCGACGCCGTGCTCACCGCGCCCCTGGTCGCCGATGGCCGGGTGTACGTCGTCGATGCCTCCGGCGCCTTCTACATTCTGGATGCCGACACGCTGAAGATGATCGATTGGACCCAGACGCCCGGCTTCCATGCCAACGCGAACAACGTCTCCTCGCCCGCACTGGCCGGACGCTATGTGCACTTCGGCACTTCGGCAGGGTTGTATCGTGTCATTGAGGCGGGAACTGGGGCGTTTGTCAGGGAAATCCCGTGCGGCGAGCCGATCCTGAGCGCGCCGGTCGTCGCGGGCAATCGCGTCTACTTCGCCACGCTCGGCTCGAAGGTGTATGCCTTGGAGCCCGACGGCACGATCGCCTGGACGTGGGACTTCGTCAAGGAAGTGCTCGGCTTTGAAGGGGATCGCTGGAGCGGGGCCGATTGGCTGGCACACAAGAAAGGCCGCGTCACCTGGCGCGACTCGTTCTGCTGCTCGACGGACCTGGCGGCGCACGACGGCCTGGTCGTGCTGCCTGCGGGTGGGCGGACGGTTTGGCTCAAAGACGCCGGAGACCACGCCGAAATGCATGCGACCGGGCTCGTGCCGAACTACGCCGGCTCCGAGTATCCCGCCACCTTCGGCCAAAGCATCGGCCCCGACGGCGCCGTCTACCGGCAGTGGCACCGCCGCGACAACGCCGGCCGCGTGGAGATCTTCCGGCTGCGAGACGCAGAGGTCGAGACTGCTTTCGTGCCCGGCACGCAAACGGCCATCAACCTGCCGGGGCTGTTGAGCTTCTCGTCGGTGAGCATCCGCGGCGACAAGGTTTATCGGACCCGGCCGGAGATGGGTTTCGGCTTCTGCCGCCACTCGCCCGACCGTGAAGAGGCCGAGCCGCTCGGCGGGTATCCGTCGATCGCTTCGCCGATCCTGCTGAGCGATCAGGCCGTGTTCGGCGGGCTCGACGGGCGTCTCCACGTGGTTCCGCTGTCCGGCAAGGGCGAGCCGTGGTCGTTCGCGACCGCTTTCGGCAGCCCCATCTCGGCGCCCGCGTGTGTGGTCGACGGCCGGATCTATTTCGGCTGCGAGGACGGCTACCTCTACGTTTTAGGGCCGGACGGCAAGGAGCCGCTTCCGACGGAGGAACCGGGGGTTTGGGAGATTCGCTGGCCTGTGTTCGGCAGCCTCAGCGCCGCCGAGTTCGACTGGTACACCAACTACGGCGACTTCGCCTCCACCAACGCCAACGACCAAGGCATGAAGCCGCCGTTTGCGATCAAGTGGGTCCGCCGTTACGAGGGGACGTTCAAGCACCTGCCCGTTTGCGGCGGAGGGCGGATGTACACGCACACGTCCGAAGGGCAGATCTTCGCCGTCGAGCAGGAGTCGGGCCGGCTCCTCTGGCGGCGGTATTTCCCCCACGTCCACTTGTCGTTCACCTCGCCGCTTTACTACCGCGAGCGGCTCTTGCTGCCGCAGGCCGGCATGACGCAGTCGCGACTCCGCTGCCTGGAGGCGGCCACCGGCAAGCTGCTCTGGGAGGCCCCCTTCGCGGGCTCGCCCAGTTGGAGCCGCCAGGGGCCGCCCGTCGTTCACGAGAACCTGGCCATTTACAGCTTCGGCTCCGGCCGCTACGCCCCGCAGGGCACCGAGAAGGCGTTCGTCCACAAGGGCGAGCCCGAGCCGTCGCCCGACGGCGCCGAAGTGATGAGCTGGATCTACTCGCACGACAACCCTTACTATCCGGGCGACAACAAGCCGCTGGTGAGGGCGTGGAACATCGAAACCGGCCGGCTCGCCTGGGAGCGGGACTTCTCCGAGCATGGCTCCGGCGGCAACGACTCGGGCTTGTGCCTGGCCGACGGCGTGCTCTACTACTCGACCTTCTTCGGCTACGCCCCCGAGCGCCGCGGCAAAGCGGGCCCCCGCGGCCTGACCGCCGCGCTCGATCCGGCCACGGGCGAAGTCCTCTGGTCGACCACCGACCACTACGTGACCGCCGGCTGCACGATCTCCATCCGCGACGGACGCCTCTACCTCGGCGGCTACAACCGGCCCGCCGAAGGCACGCAGGAACGGCATGTCTGGTGCCTCGACGCCAGCGACGGCTCGCTCATCTGGGAGTCCGAGCCGGTCGCCTCCGCCGTAAACGTGATCACCGTGGGCGAGCGTTACGTTTTTTCGAACGCCTCGGGCAAGGACGGGCACGTGCTGGACCGCCAGACCGGCAAGATCCTTTCG
>Ga0180438_10003016_pt1 | contig 26214 bp, 24 predicted proteins | sample SS_ome_12_FD_132455 | JGI IMG/M metagenome (GOLD analysis project Ga0180438, IMG submission 132455) | Hypersaline lake sediment archaeal communities from the Salton Sea, California, USA - SS_3_D_2 metaG | ecosystem: Environmental > Aquatic > Non-marine Saline and Alkaline > Hypersaline >... | reverse complement strand
GCATCGCTCGCGGGCCAGGCTCAGGTAGAAAGGGACATTCAGATAGATTGGATCAGCATCGGGCTCGTACTGCTGAGGATCCTGGTTCCACACCGCAAACTGCTGCCCCCGACGGTTCAGCGGAAAGGCCTTTTCGCCCAGCCCGTAGATGTGTTCGTCGTCAACGAGCCTACGAGCGTGCGTCAGACAAGGGCCAAGCCAGCCCATTCCGGAGCTCTCCGCGAAGACGGCATAGCCATCAGAATCAGTGAAACTCAGCCGGCATGGTCGCTTATTGATGTTGCAGGTGAGCGATGCGCTGCGCGCCACCACGGCGTTTGCCCCCTCAACGCACTGTAGGGGAGCGACGGGCGATTCATTGTCGCCCTTGGCCAGGGCGTACGAATCGAGCGGCGCAAAGCTTCGATTGCGGCTCATACGCACGCGCCATACCCCCGGCGCGAGCGCTGTCAGCTGCAATGCCGCATTCTCGCATTGAAGTACGATTGCCGAGCTCGTCTGGCTGTAGGATAGCACGTGCCCTGGGCGAGTGAGGCGCTGAGCGTCGATGGGATCGTGGGCTCTGCTGGGCCCAATGGCGGAAAGCAAGCCAGTCAGGGCGGTCAACACCGAGCCGCGCGGCTGCGGACCTGCAAACTTGGCTTCGAGGTAGGCGCGTCGCAAGGGATACAATGCGGCCCGAATCGCCAAGCCCAGGCCCAGCGTGCGCAAGCCGAACAGCAGATCGGCGAGTTTTCTGCGAGAATGCTGACGTGTATGAGCAACGTGCACGACGCAAGATCCTTCTCTTGGGGCCAGCCCGCGTGAGCGCACAGGGGCGTGGCCGCCCACGAGTTACGCAGACCTGGAGCAGGGATGAACGCTAGTTGAGGGCGTGGAGCAATGTGCCGCAGCCGTTGACGATCATGGAGATGCCGAAGGCGAATAGTAGCAGCAGTAACAAGGCTTTGCGCACGTGCGATGGCTCCTTTTGGGCAACGGAGGATCTTGCTTGCTAGACGTGCGCCCAAGGTGCACGGTTCCTCCCAACGTGAGGCTATCGGCGGCGCTTTGGAGGTCCCTTCTTGAACTCGTCGTACACGCGCTCCACGCTGCCCCGGATAGTTCGCTCAACCGCGGTGCGCCGATCAGATGGAATGGCATAGAAGTCATCCATCTTGACCTTGTCAACCGTTTCGCGTCTGGTGAGGCCGGCTTCGAACTGCTCCCAGACCCTTTCGCGGATGGCGGTGATATAGTCGGTCAGGGCCTGTGTTTCGGCCGGTGCGCATAGGCCGCCATGTCCAGGCACAATCATATCAACGCCGTCCATGTTGCGGATTGCTTCGAGGGCTTGCAGCCACTGCTGCGTATCGGCCTGGTCCAGTGCTGGATGCTCGTTGACCACAACTACATCGCCTGTGAACAGAATCCGTTCCGCCGAGAGGCGCACCATGATGTTGGCAGGTGTGTGCCCGCCCGAGTGGAGCAGGTATAAAACCCGGTTCCCTTTGTGAATGGTCAGGTCTGAGGTTAGCGCCAGTTCAGGCAGGATGATGCGAGCCTTCGCCAGATCCGAGGCGACCCCCGCGAAAGACTGGCGCTGGCGACTGATATAGCGTTGCAGAAAACTCTGGTCATAGCGCTGCATCTGGCTCCACGCTGCCTGGTGGGCGACGGTAGAGGTGGTTGGGAAGAAGCAGTTGCCCAGGACGCGCTCGATGCGATAATCGGTGTTAATCAAGAAAGCAATGCCCTGGTCGGTCACCGATGCGATGCTCTTTAGCCAGGACCATGCGTCCCGTGGCACCATAGGCGAGTCTATGAGAATGGCGCCCTCGCCACTGGTAATGCAAGCGATGTTGCCGGAGATGAAGCTATCCTCGATGTATACTCCCTCGGCGATTTCCCTCATGCCTTCATCCCCTATTCGGCCACCAGCAATGCGTGCGCTGTGTGCAGTGCGTCCTCAAGTCGGTCTCCAGCAAAGCCGCCTCCCTGCGCCATGCCAGCCTGACCGCCCCCACTTCCACCGAAGGCGCGGCACGTCGCCTTGAGCAGGGCGGAAACGTCGACCTCGACATCCTCGCTCCGTGCGAATACTAATCGAGCCCGTTCGCCCCCGACACCCAACAGAGCAATAGTCCGCGGGCTCTGCGTCAGCAGAGACGCGAGCCTGCGGATTTCCTGGGGCTCTCTGTCATGATGGGCATGGACTACAACGCGCATGCCTTCCCAAACAGCCGCCTGGGCAAGCAAGCGCTCAGCCTCTACGTTCAGGTACTCGTCACGAAGGCGCATGAGCTCGCGGCGGTTGGCTGCGCTCTCTTCTCTCAAACGCACGACGGCCTCCGGCAGATCTGTATCCTTGACACTGAAGGTCAGGGCTAGTTGGTTGATGGCTGCCGTCTTCCAGTGGTAATCGCGCAATGCCCGCCAGCCACAGAGGAACTCTACGCGTGTCTCTCCACTCCGGTGTTCCCATTTGCGAATGGCAATTGGTCCTACTTCGCCTGTGCGCGCGCAGTGCGTGCCTCCACATGGGGTCTGGTCAAAGCCCTCGACTTCGACGATGCGGATACCCTGGTCTATGGTGGGCATCTTGCGCAGGTCCAGGCCTTCTAGTTGCTCTGGTCCGACAATGCGGGTGAAGATCTCCCGGTCGGAGAGGACGATTTCGTTGGCGAGGTGCTCGATTGCCTCCGCCTTATGGTCCTCAAGAGTGGCGTGCGCAACGTCAATGGTAGAGAATTCCGCACCGAGGTGAAACCCGACGGTCTGTGCATCGAACATCTTGAGGAATGCCTGGGAAAGGATGTGTTGGCCAGTGTGCTGCTGCATGTGGTCAAAGCGCCTGGGCCAGTCGATCCGACCGTACACCGACATGTCCTGAAGCCTGCCGCTGATCCAGTGCACGATATCGCCGTCCTGCTCTTGCACATCGAACACCGGCTGTGACTGCAGGAAGCCGTGGTCGCAGGGCTGGCCGCCCGATGTGGGGTAGAAACAGGTGCGATCCAGGATTACTCCACTGGAGCCTTTGTCGCCAGGAATCGAGCGGAGAACCTGAGCGTCGAATTCTGTGAGGTACGCGTCCTGGTAGTACAGACGGATCGTCATGCCGTGCTGTTTCCCTTGCACTCAACGTCATGTAGGTTCGCGCGCAACGGCCGACATTATAGCATTGTGTCGGGCACCGGTCAACAGCGGCTTGTTCGAGGTTGACGAAAATGCTCAAGTGCGCTAGAATCGTCTTCAATAGCACAGATGTTCTATTCGCATTTGCATCCATGTGAAGGAGGCATGATGAGACAAGTCACGGTTGCGACCGTCCAGATGTCCCCTCTCCTGAATGAGGTGGAAGCTAACATCGAGCGCATGGGAAAGTGGGTCGAAGACATCTGCCGGGACCAAAAGGTGGATCTGATCGTTTTCCCTGAACTGGCCACGACCGGCTACGAGTGTGGAGTTCGTTTCGCTGATCTGGCGGAACGCGTGCCTGGACATGTGGTCAACTATCTCGCCAAGCGAGCAGCCGATTTCAGCGTGCATTTGGCCTTTGGTCTGGCTGAGAAGCAGAAAGTCGAGAGTGTGATCTATGACTCGGCAGTACTGATCGACTCTGAGGGTGAGGTAAATACGACCTATCGCAAGGTGCACTTGAGGGGGGAAGAGCGCCTGGCATTTCGGTCAGGCTACCGATTTGCTGCGACCGAGACGTCCTTTGGCCAGGTGGGGTTGCTGCTGGGCTGGGATCTAGCGTTTCCAGAGGCCTCCCGCTGTCTGGCGCTGGACGGAGCAGAATTGCTGTGCGTGTGCGGGAGCATGGAAAGACCGCACACGGGTCTGTGGAGCCATTTTGTGTACGCGCGTGCCTTGGAGAACGCGGTGTTCGTTGCGGCAGCGAACCGCATCGGTGAGGAATACACCTACCACTTCTTTGGGTCCAGCATGATTGTCGGGCCCAGCGGACAACTGCTCAGCTCGTTGGATCAAGACGTGGAAGGCTACGGCGTGACAACGATCGATCTGGATGAAGTCCGTCGCCACCGTGAGGATTCCCAGTTGATGCAAATACGCCAACCGCGAAGCTATCGACAAATCGTGCGCATGTACTGAGGGTCGCGACTCGGTGCCCCAGCTGCTTGGCTAGGAACGGACACATCAGAAGCGGAGGTGTTGTACTAGCTTCTTCTCTTCGCCCTCGATAAACGCCTCTACCTCGATATGGAGTTCCAGGCCTGAGCCTTGTAGCTTATCCCTGAGCAGTTGGTCAAGCTGGAAGACGCCGGCTGAGTTGCTCATCCGCACGCGCAGTCGGACGGGCTTGAGTTCCCCGTGTTCGATCTCCAGCCCCTCAATGGCTGCCGCCGAGACAGAGTGAATGTTCAGCGCGCCAGCCTCGAAGGGAATACGCGAGCGGCCCTTGGACATGTCGAGGGCATCCGCAACGCGCACGATGCCAGCTTCCAGGGTCAGCGGCCGGCCGCCGGCACGGTGCGCAATGATGGCGTGCAGGATCTCAGACATCATGACGGTCTTGACCGGCTCGTCGTACACACCGCACAGCAGTTCCTTGACCAGCGGCGCAGCCAGGAAGAGACTGTAGCGTTCATGGTCATCGCGGTGGATGGACATGCCGATATCATGCAGAAGGGTGGCAAGCACTACCACGACCTCTGCGTCAATGTGCTCGAGACTGTAGTCACGCACAAGGCTTGGTTCCACACCGCTCTCGACCAACAGTCGTAGCAGCCGCAATGCTATGTTGGCAATAATCTGTACGTGAACAGGGCCATGGTCGGTCATGTGCAAGCGGTCCACCGCAGTCACGTTGCAGATGCGCCACAGAGCCTGCAGTTCAAGATGCTTGTTGACCCTGGCGATGACCTCCTGCAGCTTTGGATTGTGCCGCATTGGCAGGTTCAGCTCGAATGGTGTGTCCAGCAGCTCCCTTGCCGTCGGAGGCCTGTCGCTCATGGGAGCCTCAGTATCGCTTTCGTGCTCAAGCATCACCAGACTCCTCAGTCTTCTCAGTGTGTATCGCTGGCGGAGCGCTTCGGATCTGCCTGCTGTGGGATGGCACCAAATGCCAGCGCATCCACGCGCTCGTTGTGCGGGTCTCCTACGTGGCCGCGCACCCAGTGCCATTCCATGTCGTACTCATGAATCAGGTCATACAGGCGTGCCCACAGGTCAGCGTTACGTACAGGGCTGCGATCAGCCTTGCGCCAGCCACGCGCCACCCAATTGGGCAACCACTCTGTGATGCCAAGCTGTAGGTAACGCGAGTCCGTGTGCAGCTCGACACGGCACGGTCGGTCCAGCGTTTCGAGCGCCGCGATCGCTGCGGTGAGTTCCATGCGGTTGTTCGTGGTATCAGGGTCACTGCCGGTTAGCACGCGCTCTGTGCTGCCGTAGCGCAGCAGCGCAGCCCATCCACCAGGGCCGGGGTTGGGCCGGCAGGCTCCGTCAGTGTAGATTACCACCTTGGGTTGGACCGTTGCACTAGCTCTCATGGAGGAGTGGGATCACTTGATCCAGGGACTGGATCTGGTGCAATGCTTGATACGCGACATGCTGACGGGGTCGGGGTGCACGGACAAGCCAGACCGACCGCAGGCCCATGCTTTCAGCAGCTGCGACGTTATCCGGCATGTCGTCGATGAAGATTGCTTCGTGCGCAGAGATGTGCAGCGAGCGCAGGGCAAGCTGAAAGATCGCTGGGTTCGGTTTGATGAGCCCGACCTGTGCCGAAATGGTGAGACTGTCAAAGTACTGGGTGAGACCCAGCAGGTTGAGCAGCCCCTCAAGATACGGCCAGGCGTTGGATATGATGCCTAGGCTGCAGCTTTGTTGTAGTACCTGCAGTGTGGACAAGACATCAGTGTAGACATTGAACCAACGCCGAACGGCTGTCTCGCTACGGCGGAGCAGTGCGAGGGGGCCGGTCGTCGCCAATCCTGTCCGGTCGACCAGGGCAGTCAGGAAGTGTGCTATGGGGCCCGTTTGACCTGACGGATTGGTCTTGGCGCGCCCATAGGCGGCTTGCAGATTGGCATCGAAACGGTGTACGACACTGCGCACCGTCACCTGCGCCGGGAAGTTGCGCTTGCCGGAGCCTTCCGACCAACGGAGGCCGAAGAGGGTGTTGAATGCATCAAAGAATACGGCTCGGTAGATGTTGCCTCCTCAGTGACGCGAAGAGCGTCCAAATGGTGTGTAGTCTCACGTGAGGTCTCTCAGATGGCACGTGTCGTTCAGTGCATCGATATAGAAGGCGCCCTCGTGCCAGCGAAAGACATTGACTGCGCAGGTATCCTGTCCGATCCGCCAGTAGTGGGAATTGTCGAGCCCCAGCACGGCACACATCACAACTCGATTGACAACGGTGTGGGCGACAGCAACGACTTGCTCTCCCGCGTGACGTTCGATCAGGGCGTGTAGGGCAGTCATACTGCGCTGCCTGACCTGGTCCAGACTCCCACCGCCGGGAAATTGCACAGTGTGTGGTGCGATCAGCCAAGCCCTTGCCATGTCTGGCCAGCGGTGCGCAACGTCTGCTGGTGACAGTCCCTGCCATTGGCCAAAGTTGATGTCGAGAAGCCCCGGCTCCAGACAGACCTCCTGGCCCAACCGGTGCGCAACTATCTCGGCGGTCTGGACAGCGCGACGCAGTGGACTGCTGACTACCGCCGTTGGCCGCCAATGCTGTGCAATTCGCTGCGCCGTGGCTCTTGCCTGGGCTAGGCCGGTCTCGTCAAGCGGGATATCCACCTGGCCGCGGATTCGCTCCACTTTGTTCCATTCTGTCTGGCCATGGCGGATCAGAATGATGTGTGTCATCGGCGTCCCGTTCTCGCTTACCTAGCAGTCAATCATAGTGCAGAGCGCAGTGTGTTGTCAAGACAGTTGCGCGATGCCCGAGACATGTCGTCGGCAGCTCTGATCAGTCTGTGGCCCTTCTCAGGTGGGCTGTCAGCTTCTGAAAGGCTTCGTAGAGGCGCAGCGCTGTCGGGCCGGGCAATCCATTGCCGATGGCCTGCCCATCAACCTGGGTGACGGGCAGCACTTCAATCGTTGTGCTAGTGAGCATCACTTCCTGGCTGCTGCGCAGCTGCTCCAGAGTGAAAGGCGCCTCGCGGAGTTGGAGGCCCAGGTCGTGGGCCAACTCCAGCACAACCTGGCGACTGATGCCACCTAGCACCGCACAATCGGCCGGGTGAGTCGTGAGGCAGCCCTCAATCACGGCAAAGAGGTTGGTGCTGGCACCTTCGGTGATGATGTCGCCACGTACAAAGACCGCTTCAAAGGCTCCCCGCTCTCTTGCCTGCTGTTTGGCAATTACGTTGGGCAGCAGCATGGTGCTTTTGATGTCACAGCGCCCCCAGCGAAGGTCAGGTGTGGTAGTGACGCTCAGGCCATCGCTCAGTGCCCGCTCGGGAGGTACGTGCAGCGGAATGGGCATAACCAATAGCGTGGGCCGTGTGTCGAGCGGAAAGGGGTGGCTGCGAGGATGGGCGACCCCGCGCGTACACTGGACATAGACCTCACCGTTGCCCGATGGGCTGCTGTCGGTCAGCACTCGCTCGATGATGCTGGGCAGGTCGCGGACGGCATCTGGCAGGGATAGGCAGGCTCCCGCGGCGCTGTGGGACAGCCGTCTCAAGTGCTCAGCCAGGCGGAAGGCGCGCCCGCAGTAGAAGCGTACCACTTCATAGACTCCGTCGGCGAAGAGAAAACCGCGGTCCTCAACCGACACTCGGGCGTCACCGAGATCAACGTACTCGCCATTCAGGTATGCGATGGGCATGCTATTCTCCGGCCTATGGTAGTCCATATCTTCGCCTTCCGATGACATTGTGCTCCGCAGCGTTCAGAACTCGATCACGCCATAGTCGCGAGCCAGCTCGACGGGCCCGGAGAAGGTTCGCTCCGCACCCTCGCGCCAGACATTGAGATCCGTGCCGAAAGCAGGGTAGTGCACCAGGAATAGCTTGCTCACACCGGCCTCCTGTGCCACTGTACCGGCCTCCGCTGGCGACGAGTGGCCCTCCGACTCACCGGTCGCTTCATGAATGAGCACATCGGCACCGCGTGATAGGCGAACCACCGATTGAGAGGGCGCGGTATCACTGGAGTACACAACCACACGGCCCGTTCCCTTGTTCAGGATCTTGAGTGCAAGGCAGGGCACAAGATGCTCCGCCGGTGAGGCTGTAACGAGAAAGTCGGCCAGATCCAGCAACACAGCCTCTGGCACAACTGGTACCTGGTGATAATGTGGCGGCACAAAGCCTGGCCAGTCTGCCGCATGGAATATGTCTAGCAGCCCTTTCGCAGCTCGCACTCCCTCCGCTTCGCCAACAACCTGCAGCGCTCTGCGGTAGCCGAGAAGCCACAGGTTGAGCATCAGGATGGGAAAGCCGTACATGTGGTCAGGATGACGGTGTGTGAACAGCACACAGTCCAGCTGCGTCGGCTCGATGCCGGACAGCTGCAGCTTCAACGTCGGGCTTCCGCCGCAGTCGATCATAAGAGTGGATTGGCTGCCTTCGACAGCCAAGAAGACATTGTCATGCCCCACCGAGGGCACAGCCGCTGCGGATCCCAGGAAGGTCAGGGTGGCCTGGTCACCCACGTCACGCTCCTTCTTGATCTGGTCGTGACGCGGCGCGGTGGGTCAGAGTCGCCAAGTGCTGACGCCTACTGGACAGCACGCAATCCATCCCTATCGTCAGCAGCACTCGCTTGCTGGCGCGCAGCGCGCCACACATGCACGGTGCGCTGCAGCGCGGTCAGGTTGGCCAGAATCGCCAACGCCAACAGTGTGATTCGCACCTGCAGTGCCATGAGGCCAATTGACAGTAGCACCACGCGTTCCAGGCGTGTCATCAGCCCTATCTTGCAGCTCAACTGCAGCCCCTCGGCGCGGGCGCGGGCATAGCTGACCATCAGCGAGCCCACGGTGGCCACGTAGATAAGGGCCGACTCGAAGTATGCCCCGCTGCCCAGGTACCACAGCAACAGCCCAAACAAGGCCGTGGCTTCCGAGTAGCGGTCCATCACCGAGTCGAAAAAGGCGCCGAAGGTCGACGTGCGGTGAGTCGCTCGGGCGACCGCTCCATCCAGTGCATCAAAGAGGCCAGCGAAAAGCACCAAGGCGCCTCCCAAACGGAGATGACCGCGCGCCAGCACATACATGACCACGAGGTTCAGGGCGTACCCAACCAGCGTCAGCGCGTTGGGCGACATGCCAAGCCGCCCTACCGTTCGGCCAACGGTCTCCCGGAGGCTGTCGGTCCAGCCGCGAAGCCGTTCACTTAACATCTGGTTCAGCCTCAGCTTTCTCGCGAAGTAGTCGTTCGTAAAGTTCAAGCAGCTCGCGCGCTATGATAGGCCAATCGAAGCGCCTGGCTTTCTCCTGCCCGCGCTGCCCCATCTCTCGACGCAGAGAGGGTCTGCCAAGCAGACTGATGAGGGCTTCGGCCAGCGCTTGCTCGTTCTCAGGCTCAACCAGCAGGCCTTCCCGGCCGTCCTCCAGGACGCTGCGGTATCCGGGTATGTTGCTGGCGACAATAGGCTTTCCAGCGGCCATAGCTTCAAGCAACACGATGCCAAAGCTTTCAAACCCCGTCGAGGGTGCGCAGAAGACGTCGCATGTTCTGTAGTAGCGCGGCAGCTCCTCAGGCGAGACACGTCCAACGAACCTCACGCTGCTCAAGTGATGCATGCGAGCATAGCGTACGAAAGGTTCTTTGTCATCCCTGTCGTAGGCGCCAACCACGATCAAGCGCGCTTCGGGACAGCTCTCCACCACATAGGGGAAAGCGCGCATCAGGAAGCGGAAGCCCTTTCGTTTTTCGAGGCGGCCCACGAACAGGACGTTGAGTCGCCCGTCGGCGTAGTGAGCGAGGGGCTGAAGGTCAGGGTTGCCAAAACGCTGAAAGTCGATGCCATTTGGGATGATGATGTACTCCCCTGGAAAGAGGCGACTTACCCATTCTCTTGCTGCCTCGGACACGCAGATCTTGGCATCCAGCTTGTCGATGAGGGGTTGTACGATGGGGGCTACAGTATCGAAGGCAAAGCTTGCCTTGGCCCGATAGGCGTGGAATGTGCCCACCGTGACAGTCTTGGCGTGACGCAGGGCGAAGAGTGAGACCATTGGTGTGAGGGGCTCGTGCAAGTGCACGACGTCAAATCGCTCTTTTCTGAGCAGGCGCTTGATCGGCGCGTATACAGTAGGTGAGAGCGTAACACGGGACACTGAGCCGCCGAAGGGGATGGAAACGATCGAGTCGCTGATGCGGATCACATTGTCAGGAACGTTCTGAGCGTCCTCGCCGCAGGGGGCAATGATCTTGACCTCGTGGCCCCAGCTACGGAAGTACTGATCGAGATGGAAGACGTGCTCTGTCACGCCCCCGGGATAGGGGTACTCGTAGGGAGTGACTTGCGCGATTTTCATCAGCAGCTATGCCGTGCCCATCTGATCCGGCAGTGCCCAGACAGGCTGAAACATCACCCACTGCTCGGGATGCTGGCCAATGTGTTTCTCCAGGACCGCTACCAGCGAAGCCATGGCGCTGGCTCTGTCGCGCTCGGCATCGCCTATCGTGTCAAGCTCAAGTGCTGGCTCGGCAAAGGCCTCAAAGGTGCTGTCCGGTCGACGAATACCGAAAGCCGGCAGCAGCTTGGCCCCGGTGTGCAGGGCCAGCCGCACATGTCCATCGGGCAAGAGCGCCGGTGCACCAAAGAAGCTCACCAATGTGCCTGTGCCAGTCAAGTTTCGATCGGCGGCTAGCCCCACAACCTCGTTGTTGCGCAGCGCGCGATAGAGTGGGCGCAAGAACGTGTCGCTGGGAATGAGTTTCAGGCCCTTGCTTTCGCGGAGCGAGCTCACGTATTGATACAACCGCTCGGGTCGCAGGTGCTCCGCAACAATGGTGATAGGATAGCCTTCGAGAGCGAACATCTGGCCAGCAATGTCGAGATTGCCAAAGTGGGCTGTGAACATAATGACCCCGTTACCTGGCTGAAGCGCCCGATCGATGTTCTCCAGGCCGTGTACAGTCACCAGTTCCTTGATCTGCTCGTCGCTCAACGAGTCGACGCGGAAGAGATCATAGTAGTTGCGTGCCTGGTGACGAAAGATCCCGCGAGCTACCTCCTCCAAGCGACTGCGCTCGGTCTGCGCCCCCAAAACATGGCGCAGGTTGTCGTACACGTTGTCGTGCGAGGTCTTGGAGTGGTCGTGGGCGAGGTCTCCAAGGCGGTCAAACAGTGAGTAGCCTAGTCGGGGTGGTATGCGGGGCATCAGTGCCCCCAATAGTCGATAAGCATAGTAGCTGAATGATGACTGGCCGGAAATGGCGAGGCCTCCTTCGGCAGCCTTGGGAGTTGGCAGCGCACGTGCCAACCATGATACTGCAGGCCAAAAGGGTTTGTCAAACACCTGGCCCGGGCGATATAATGTCGACAACCGATTCCACGAGGCGCGATCGCGAGAAGCTATGACAACGCTGCAACGACTCCTGACGTACGCCTATTGGCTTGAGCCCGTCCCCGGGCAGCCTGGATTGCTCAGAGCCCTGTACTATGGAGTGGCGGTTCTCACCGTCTGCAGCATGGCGTATGTATATCGTCACCTCCGCTCGCGCGGTGCTTCGGTATCGCGTCGCTGCTTGTGGCTGGAGGCGGTGCTCTGCGCCATCGGGCTCATGCTCATTGCCTCTGCGCTGGCAGGTGTGCCTTTGCTCTCGATGCGCCTGCTGGTGTTTGGCGCCAACGGTCTGGCGATCCTGGGTGCAGTTAGCCTATGGCTCAGCAAGCGGGAGCCGGTTGATGTCGGCTCGAGGCACAGGCTTGCGCTTGTGGGCGAGATAGACCGGCTGCAGTATCCGCTGCCAACCCTGACATTGCTCTCGCTGTTGGCGTTACACATTGCCGGTCTGGTGGCGTGGTGTGTGCAGCAACGCTGGCCACTCGGTGCGGCCCCGCTGTTGCTGGTCTTGCTCCTGAGCCCACAGTTCTTGAATAGCCTGTGGACGCGCCGGTGGTGCGTTCACATTGAGGCACTGGCTCCCCTGTTGTTGATCTACAGTGTGCTGATGCTGCGTGTATGCGCTCTGGCGCTAGCGAAGCTCGCGTTTGGCTTTCCACACTTTTTCGTGCCGCAGCCCTTGGACCGCTGGCTAGGGGTGGACATCGTTGCGCTGTTGGCCCTTCCTTGGACAGTGTCATTGCAGGCCTATGGCCTTCTCCGCTCCCGTTGGGGTGGGCAGTCACTGATGCGGGCCATGGGTGCTATTCTGACCGCCACGGCCCTGCTGTGGTCAACGTACACATATCTACACCTACGCACGCGTGGTGTGACAGGCAGTGATCCGTACTGCTATGCGCAGATGGGCGTGGATTTGGTGCAGCAGAGCGTGCCGGTACATCGCTTTCCCCTGGTCAAGACAATGCAGCGGCTGGGTGTATCTGGCGAGGCCGGCGTCCACTTGGGCTATCACTTGCCTTTTTCGGACGACCGGTCGGCAACGGTATGGCCCATAGGGCAGTCGCTGTTGCTGGCCGTGGGTTATGCCATGGGTGGCGAAGGGGGTTTATACATAACGACACCGCTGCTTGGGGTCTGTTCGCTGCTGGCATTGGTCGCTCTGAGTTGGCAGCTGCTCGCCGATCGCGGACCTGGTGAGCGGTGGATGGTTGCCGGCGTGGCGGTTCTGCTGCTGGCGACATCCTACGCACAGATCGAGCGGCTTGTGGTGCCCATGGCAGATGCCGCAGCCCAACTGTTTACAACGCTGACTATCGTGCTGTGGATTCACGCGCTGCGCTCGCGCCGAAGTCTTGTCTGGGCTTCACTGGCCGGCCTGTTTTTTGCGACCGCATACTGGGTGCGGCACACGCAGCTTGTACTCGGACTGGCGATCTTGGACTATGCCGTGCTGCAGTCAAAGGAAAGGCGCCAGAGGCTTGCTTCGCTGGCCGTCTTCGGGATCACCGCGCTCTTGGCTGTGTTGCCCGATCTCTGGTATCACAGGTGGGTGATGGGGAACTGGCTGCGGCCGGAATCGCTAGAACTGCGCCACTTTGGAATGGGCTTTGTGGTCAAGACGTTGTGGCAGCTTGCGCAGGATCTTCTGTCGGCGCGGGAATTCCTCTACTCGGCACCTCTGGTGGTGTACGGCGCCTGGCGGCAGTGGCAGGATCAGCGGGACAAGTTTGTCCTGCTCTGCAGTTGGCTGGCGGCCCTGGTGCTTGTTCACCTGCCGTATGAGGCACTGCGTTTGCGCGACCTGCTGTCCATCTTTCCGGTGCTGTGCTGGTGGGCAGGCTTTGGCGCGGTCGGGCTGTGGCAGCATGTCAAGCGTCTGTTGCAGCAGGTCCAGGCGCTGCCTGACAGGGAGTACGTGAGGGGGTTCTGCTATGCAATGATTGTTGCGGGGTTGCTTCTCCTGCGCAGCGGGCAAACGCTGTCTCTAGCTCAGGCATCCGACATCAATGCGTTCGGCCACCTAAATGGCAACCAGCGGGACGGCTTTGCCCGCATAGGCCTAGATACCGAACCGACGGGGCTCATCGGTGCCTCGTTGAACAGTGGCCCGATCGAGCTACACAGCCAACGAACAGCGTTCCGGCCAGCGGTCTGGCGAGCGGAGGACATGTACACCTTTGTGGACTTTATGCTGGGGCAGGGGCAGCCCGTCTATCTGCTGCAGGATGGCTTGGAAATGGAAGCTCCGCTGGCCGCGGCGCGAGAGCGCTACCAAGTGCGGCTCGTGGGGCGCTATGACATTCCCTTCTACCATACCGGAGGCGGGAGCACTGGCGAACTGGTGCCGTTGTACCGGATGTACCCAACGGATGCCACGAGGAGGGCCCAATGAGCAGAGAACGCCCGATCGCTTATCACACCACAATTCGTGAGCTTCCTCTCTCGGAGCGGCCGCGAGAACGGTTGGAACACTGTGGTGCGGTGGCGCTCAACAATGGCGAACTGCTGGCTATCATCCTGCGCACAGGCGTGGGAGGCGAGAGCGTTCTGGACCTAGCTCGGCGACTGCTGGTGTCCTTCGGTGGGCTGGGCGGGCTGGCGCGCGGCAGTTTCGGCGAACTGGTGCACGAGCATGGCATGGGAAAAGCCAAGACTGCGCAACTGCTGGCCGCCTTTGAGCTGGGCAAGCGACTTCTTGTAGCATCGCCGGAGGAGCGCCCGCAAATCACTTCGCCGGCGGACGCTGCAAACCTGCTGATGCCGGAGATGGGTCTTCTGGAGCAAGAGCACCTGCGGACTTTGCTGCTCGACACCAAGCATCACGTCCTTGCGTCGCCGACAGTGTATCAAGGGAACGTGAATACATCAGTGATCCGCGTGGGCGAAGTCTTTCGTGAGGCTGTGAGACAGAACTGCGCAGCGATCATCGTGGCTCATAACCACCCTTCCGGCGACCCGACGCCATCGGTGGACGATATTCGCGTCACCGAGCAAGTCGTACAAGCTGGCAAGCTGCTGGACATCGAGGTGCTCGATCACCTGGTCATCGGACGACAGCGTTATGTGAGTATGAAAGAACGGGGCTTGGGATTCGGCAACTGATTTCGGGGCACTATCGCCGAGCGTTGGCAGGCGTGCGGACTGGCAGAGAGAACGGGACGTTCAGGCAACTCTTTGGCGAGACGAGCCGGCAACGACCGAAAGGCGAGAGGAAAACGAGGCTTGGGCGAGCAAGCGGACTACTGGGACACAGTAGGGAAGGCCTGGCAGCACAACCGCTCGCACGCGCTGTGGCGAGCACATAGCGATGCGGTCTATACGGCGCTCCTCGCAGACTGGCTCCCGGAGGACTCGGTGTCTCGCGTGCTCAAGACCGACTTGTTCGACGAAGCCTGCAGCGCAGGGCTGGTGCCCCTGCTCGCGTCGCGCGCTCATCATGTGGTGGGCATTGATGTATCTATCGTGACAGCTCAGGCGGCGCGACGGCAGCACCGGGAGCTGAAAGCTGATCAGTGCGACGTGCGGTGGCTGCCCTTTGCAGATGGCGCCTTTGACGTGGTGGTGTCCAATTCAACTCTCGATCACTTTGAGTGGCTGAGTGAATTGGTGGAAGGTCTGGTTGAGCTGCACCGTGTCCTGCGCCCCGGCGGCGAGCTGTTGCTGAGCCTGGACAATCTGGCGAACCCGGCCATCGCAGTGCGCAATGCCTTGCCTCGTTGGCTCCTGCGCAGGCTGCATATGCTGGTGCCCTACGACGTGGGGGCGACATGCGGTCCGAGACTGATGCGACGCCTGCTCATCGAAGTAGGCTTTGAGGTTGCAGAGGTCAAGGCGGTGATGCATCACCCAAGCCTGATCGCCGTGGCTGTGGCGCGTCTGTTGCAGCGCTACGGCAAGTACGAGACGCAACAGTGCTACCTTGAGCTACTTGGATCGTTTGAACGTCTGTCACATTGGCCGACACGGTTTGTGACGGGCCACTATGTCGCTGCCAGGGCATTCAAGAGATGAGGACGACACACGAGGCCGGCCTGGTAACGTCAGCGGCATGATCTCGCGTTCACGTGCGCTCAGCACAGCGCTCCTAACCCTTCATGACGCCCAATGGCACCATGCGTGCCACCTTGCGGGCCAGACCTGCCTTGTGTACCACGTTGACCACGCGGTCGATGTCCTTGTACGCATGTGGGGCCTCCTCTGCCAGTCCCTTCCAAGGTCCACGGACGGCGATGCCTTGTGCCTGCAGCTGCTGCTGCACCTCCCGGCCGTGCATCTTGCGGGTTGCAGCTCCGCGGCTCATCACCCGACCAGCACCATGGCAGGTGGACGAGAACGACTTTTCCGCTGCGCCGGTTGTGCCCGCCAATAGGTATGACGCGGTGCCCATGTCGCCGGGGACGAGAACTGGCTGCCCCACCTCGATGTAGTCGGCGGGGAGCGCCCGGTTCCCAGGCCCAAAGGAACGTGTGGCACCCTTGCGGTGCACTACAAGCTTCACGCGGCTGCCGTCGATTGTGAACTCCTCGGTCTTGGCGATGTTGTGGGCAATGTCATAGACCAGGCGCAGGCCGACGTTGCCGAAACGGGGAGCCAGGACTTGCTCCAAGACCTCACGGGCACGGTGCATCAGCAACTGGCGGTTGGCCCAGGCGTAGTTGGCGGCGCAGGCCATGGCAGCCATGTATTCCTGGCCTTCTGGTGAATTGACGGGCGCACACACCAGCTCACGGTCCGCCAAGCGGATGCCGTACTTGGACACCGCACGCTGCAGCGCGCCAACATAGTCGGTGCAAACCTGATGCCCCAGGCCACGCGATCCTGAGTGGATCCACACGACTGCTTGGCCCACGAACACACCGAACTGCTGCGCTGCGTTTTCATCAAACACCTCAACCACTTCGCCGACCTCGACGAAGTGGTTGCCCGCACCCAGGGTTCCAAGTTGATCGCTGCCGCGCTTTTTGGCCTTGGAGCTGACAGCGCTGGCACGAGCGCCAGCAAGCGCACCCCGCTCCTCGCAGTAGGTGACATCCTCTGTGCGCCCATAGCCGCGGGAGACGAGCCACGGTACGCCTTCCTCGAGTACCTTGTCCATGTCCCGCCCCGATAGGTGGACGTCACCGCCACGGCCCACTCCACTGGGGACGGTGTTGTACAAGGTATCCATCAGCTCGTCGATCAGGGGTTTGATTTGCGCGGCTTCTAGATTGGAGCGGAGGAGGCGGACGCCGCAATTGATGTCATAACCAACGGCTCCAGGGGAGATCACACCGTCCTTGACTCCCATGGCTGCTACGCCGCCGATGGGCGGACCATAGCCTTGGTGTATGTCAGGCATGGCCAGGACGTACTTGACAACGCCGGGCAGGCATGCCGTGTTGATCAGCTGCTCAACGGAGCGATCTTGTAGCGCAGCTTCGAGCAAGGCATCATCGGCGTAAATGCGGGCCGGAACTCGCATGTCGCTGCGAAAGCTCTTGGGGATCTCCCAGAGGAACTCCTCAACCCGCTGCATATCCTTCTTGTTCACCATGCCACACCTCCACGTCTGGGCAGCCGAGCAAGAACGCAGACCTGCATGCTCGTTACCGCTGCTGGCTAGACATCGAATACGATAGTTGCCACAAGACCATCGTGCGCTTCGCGAATACTGAGGTCGTGATACGTGGCCGCCTTGATGATGGTATAGGTTTGTGCCGCCTTGCCACCGCAGACTGTTGCCCGCAACCTTCGCCGCGACAGTTCGTCGAAGGTGAACTCGGTGTACACCTCGCCGCGGGTCTCGTGAAGATAGAGCAATTCGTTGAGCCAGTCCACCAAGAGTGACTCTGCGCCAGGGGCTTCGAGGACGACTTGGACCTGCGAAGTAGCTACGACCCTGGTCAGATCCGCCAGTTGGCTGAACATGGCCGAAGCAGCCGTGGCGAACAACTCGTCAAGGCTCTCAGCAAAGACGCGCAGGGCCAAATCCGCCGTATGCTCCACCTGCTCGAAGCGACCCGTCATAGCAGGATCTCCCGTGCTCGTGCGACATCCTCCTCTATCTGGGCGCAGAGCGCTTCTTTGTCGACAAAGCGACGCTCGGATCGCAATCGTTCGACAAATTCGACCAGAACCTCCTCGCCGTAAAGCTGTCCCTGAAAGTCCAGAGCATGAACTTCTATGGTGGGCTCGCTCGGTCCAAAGGTGGGCCGAACGCCAATGTTGGCCACGCCAGGGCGCTTCCTGTCGCCGAAGCTCGCATAGACGGCGTAGACACCATGCGCGGGAATGGCACAGTGCCCGTGCAGCTCAAGATTGGCCGTTGGATAACCGAGCTGCATGCCGCGCCCGTCTCCGCGAATAACCTGACCCTTCAGCATGTGGTAGCGGCCCAGCATCTCTGCCGCCTCGCGCACGCGACCCGCGCCAATCAGTCTGCGGATCTCTGTGCTGCTGATTACCACATCGCCATCGTGCACCGGTTCAACAACGTGGACTCGAAAACCCATCCCTGGCCCCAGCTTCTGCAGGGTGGCGACGTTTCCGGCGCGGCCGCGTCCCAACGCAAAGTCCCACCCCACCCACAGCTCGGCCATCTGGAGATGGCTGCAGAGCAGTTGCACAAAGTCGCGAGCTGACGTTTTGGAGAGCTCCGCGGTAAAGGGCAGGATCACCGCGACGTCCAGGCCCCATGACTCCAGAAGCTCGACCTTTTCCTCGATGGTCATGAGACAGGTCGTGTTGCTTTCCGGAGCTAGCACCTCGCGCGGCATGGGATCAAAGGTCACCACGGCACTCAGACGCTGTGTGCGGCGCGCCTGGCCTACAAGCTTCGCCAGTAGTTCTTGGTGACCCAGGTGCAGCCCGTCGAAGGCGCCGATGGTCACGACAGTCGGCTGCCCAAGCTTCACTTGATCAAGGTTGCGTATGACCCTCATCGTTGTCAGGTTGCACGAAGACTTTGTGAGGTTGCCACTCTCGGTCGGAGCGCGAGCGTAGCAGGGCCAACAGCCTTCCGTCTGGTGCATAGGCTCGGAGCAGGCGACCTTGTGGTGGCGTGCAGAGCTCCACCCGCTGCCCAAACTGGATTCTCTCGGCCAAGTCATGCTTGACTGTGATGGCCGGGAAAGCCTGCAGCGCCGCATCCAGGGGCAGGAGCAGAGCCGGAAGTTCTCCGTGCTGCGCTGCTTGCTCCACCTGCTCAAGCGTGCAGGCCTCGCTCAGCTGGAAGCAACCGCTGGCAAGCCGGGTTAGTCCGGTGAGGTGCGCGCCGCACCCAAGTCGCTGTCCCAGGTCGTGCGCCAAAGAGCGTATATAGGTGCCCTTGCTGCAGTGTATCCGCACCTCGATGTCAGGCACATGCCACTCTAAGAGCTCAGCAGCGTGAATCACAATTCGGCGCGCCTTTCGCTCAACCGTCTTTCCGCGGCGCGCCAAGCGATAGAGCGGCGTGCCCTTGTGTTTGATCGCCGAGTACATCGGTGGCACCTGGTCCAGTGGGCCGGCCATATCCTGCAGCACACGCTCCACCTGCTGTCGTGTGATGTGCTGGCAGTCGGTTTGATCGATGATCTGGCCTTCACTGTCGTAGGTATCCGTCGTGACGCCAAGACGAATGCAGGCGCGATAGATCTTCGAACTGGCCATCAGATACTCGGACACGCGAGTGGCCTGGCCCAGGCATAGCAGAAGCACACCAGTGGCGATAGGATCGAGCGTGCCCGCGTGTCCTACTCGTCTCTGCCCGCTGATGCGGCGTACACGGGCCACGACGTCATGCGACGTCAGACCCTGTGGTTTGTCAATGTTGAGGATGCCGGTAAGTTCCTGCACGGGCGCACGTCAGTTCTAGCTGATACCATGCTTTGGGGCAGTCACATCCTGCACTCACACCGAGCCGTTCTCCTGTCCTTGCAGCGCCGTCTCAAGGGCTGCGAGCACGCGCTCACGCACGCTCCCCAGCTTGCCAGAGACGGTGCAGCCGGCCGCGCGCGGGTGACCACCACCTCCAAACTGCAGTGCAACCGATGTCACGTCCCAGCCCGGACCGGCGCGCATCGAAGCCTCAATCCGACCATCGTCCTGTTCCCGAAAGACAACAGCTACATCCACGCCCATGGCGCTGGCCAGGAAACTGACCAGTCCGCCGCCGTCATCAGGAGATGCGCCGCACTTGTTGACCATTTTGCGGTCCACCTCGGTCCATATGATGCGACCGCGCGTCTGAACATTTGCCAGAGCCTGTCCCCAAAGGCAAATGCGGGAAATGGGTTCTCGGTTGAATGCGAGTTCAGTGATTTCGGTCAGCGAAGCGCCGGCGTTCATCAATGAGATGGCTGTACGCAGCTGTCTGGTGCTGACGTTACCCGTTCGGAAGCAGCGCGTGTCCGTAACCAGGCCTGTCAGGATTGCCGAAGCGATATCGCGCTCAACGTGTACATCCATGGGGCGAATCAGTGCATAGACAATCTCGGCCGTGGACGGCAAGTCGCGCACAACATTCACGTCGCCAAAACCCGTGTTTGTGATGTGGTGGTCGATGTTGATGACTGTGCGTTCGCCAAAGATCGCAGGGTCAAACAGGGCACCCAGGCGCTCGGTGTCGCTGCAATCGACAGTGACGATGACCTGCTCCTGATCGGGTTTCTGCGCGCAGATGTCTGAGAAGCCTGACAGAGAGTCGAACTTGGCAGGTGCAGGGTCGGCGCAGGCCAAGGTGCAGCGCTTGCCCAGCTGGCGTAGAGCGAGGCCCAGGCCAAGCAGCGATCCTATGGCGTCACCATCGGGCATGATGTGACAGGCGACATACACCGTTTGTGCGGCTCGAAGGTGTCTCCTGGCAGCTCTCACTGTGGCCTATTGCTCCCACGGTCTAACTTGCTGCATCGGGTTCGCCATCTGGCTCACCCGATGTATCGGCCGGTTCGTTCTCTTGAATCTGATCCAGAAGCTGGTCAATGCGGGCGCCACGCTGCCACGACTCATCGAGCACAAAGCGCAGTTCTGGTGTAATGCGCATGTTCAGCGACTGAGACAGCTCGCGCCGTAGGAACCGGCTTGCGTGCTGCAAGTTGCCCAGCGCTTCACGCCGCGCCGCTCTGTCCCCGAGTGACGTGACAAACACCGTAGCCTGCTTAAGGTCTGGACTGACCTCCACGCCAGTGACGGTGACGTTCGCCAGACGGGGATCGCGTATTCTTCGCTGCAGCACGTCCATGAGTTCTTGATGCAGCTGTTCACCGATCCGTTCTTGCCGACGCTGTGGCATAATGGACATGCTCAGGGGCAGGCCAAAGCGATTTGACGGCCCCTAAGAGACCTGTTCCTTTCTGTAGAATTCAATGGTGTCGCCTTCTTCGAAATGGTCAAACCCGTCGAGGCCCACACCGCACTCCATTCCAGTCGTGACCTCGCGTACGTCGTCCTTGAAGCGCCGCAGTGATGCGACCTTGCCGTCAAAAAGCTCAGCACCGTCGCGTTTCACACGAGCAAGTGCGTTGCGGGCTGCCTTGCCTTCCGTCACAACACATCCAGCCACCTGCTTCTTGTTGGGGATGCGGAACACAGCTTTCACCTCGGCTTGACCGATGGTGACATCTTGGAATACAGGCTCCAGCATTCCCTTGAGCGCCATGTCAATGTCCTCGATCAGCTTGTAGATGATGTCGTACTGACGTACATCTACACCTTCCGCTTCGGCCATTCGTGCCGCAGCAGCATCCAGCTGATTGTTGAAGCCAATGACGATGGCGTTGGAAGCCACGGCCAACATAATATCGGATTCCGTAATGTTGCCAGTTCCGGTGTGCAGAAACATGGCGGTCAGGGTCTCGTCACCCAGTTTCTCGACCGAGCTTACGATCGGCTCGATGGAGCCCTGGACGTCAGCCTTCAGGATGATGTTGAGCTCTTTCACCTTGCCAGCTTGAGCCTCGGCGAAGAACTCATCCAGGCTCAGCGCCTTCTGTCTCTGCTGTGACTCGCTTGCCTCGAGCTGACTGGCTGCTTCGCTGGCCAGGTCTCGTGCCTCGCGGTCGCCTGCGACAGCCTGGAACGTGTCGCCGGCAGTCGGCACCTCACTCAAGCCCAGAACAACGGTTGGCGTTGAAGGCCCCGCGTTTTCGATGCGCTTCCCTTTGTCATCAAACATGGCGCGCGCTTTGCCCACCTGGTCGCCAATGACGACGTTGTCGCCTACATGCATGGTGCCTTCCTGGACGAGCAGGGTACCGAGCGGGCCGCGCTGCTTGTCCATGCGGCCCTCGATCACCACGCCATCTGCCTGTGCCTCGGGATTGGCCTTCAGGTCCGCCATCTCGGCAACAAGCAAGATCATGTCAAGGAGAGAATCCAAACCTGTCTTCCTTCTAGCTGAGACTGGCACACAGATGGTCTCACCGCCGTATTCCTCAACCATCAGACCGGCGTCGGCCAGTTGCTGTTTGACCGCCTCGGGATTGGCATTGGCCTTGTCCATCTTGTTGAGCGCAACGATGATCGGCACCCTCGCCGCGCGGGCGTGGTCGATAGCCTCGATGGTCTGAGGCTGCACGCCGACGTCGGCAGCAACCACGAGGATGGCGATATCGGTGGCCATGGCGCCACGGGCGCGCATAGCGGTGAAGGCCTCGTGTCCCGGTGTATCGAGGAATGTGATACGCTTGTCTTGTACTTGAACCTGATATGCACCGATGTGCTGCGTGATGCCTCCGACTTCGCTATCCACCACGTTGGCCTGACGGATCACGTCAAGAAGTGACGTCTTGCCGTGATCCACGTGGCCCATGATTGTAACCACCGGTGGACGCGTCACCAGCTTGTCTAACTCTTCAGGGCTATATTCGCGCTGCCTCCAGCTCGGCAGCGCAGGCTGCTCTTCGACCGGCTCTGGGGCAAGTTCCTGCTGCACCTCAAATCCCAGGTCCGCGGCCACGATGGCCGCGGTGTCAAAGTCTATTTCCTGATTGATGTTGGCCATCACGCCATTCTTCATCAACTCGCGAATCAGGTTGATAGGGCCGGTGTCCAGGAGCTTGGCTAGATCGCGCACGGTGATGGTGACAGGGAGAACGATCACGTCGGTCGACGGCTGCCCTGCGTCCAGCGATGAAGCGCTATCGGGTGCTCCCTGATCCTGTTTGGTCTGTGGGGTTTCTTGGTTCATAGACTCACCCCTTTCTTCTCTGGGTTATTGCCGCCGGTGGGACAGCGGCTCGCAGCGCCACTGACCACCATGCAGCTCTACTTGTCTGAAATGGGACTATTGGTGGACGATAAGTGCGGAATCTGCGTGCGGAGGCGAGGATAGGCAGGCGCGCTACACAGGAGAGGGTTTGGAAGAGGGTATGCAGGCGAAGCGAAACGATGGTATCAGCGAGCCATGCTGGTCCCCTGTTCGTCACGCCTGCAGCGAGCCTGCTCCTGCGCCTCCAGCAATTTCCGGTATGTCTTGCGTTTGAGCATTAGGATATCCACGCTCAGGCTGGCAACTGCCGCGGCTGTTGTGTGCTCCTTCCTTGAGACTTCCCTATGCCTTGTCCCCATGCTGCTCACCGTCGGGCAACTGACTCCCGTACTCGAGAAGTTGCCCCTGTTGTTGGGTGCTCAGCTTCGTCTTGAGCGCATGCTCCAGGCGAGAATGGGCGATAGCCTGTTCCCAACACAGACGGCTGCGGCACAAGTAGGCCCCCCTGCCAGAGACTTTGCCCTTTTCGTCGACTTGAATCTCGCCTTCCGGTGTACGCACGATGCGAACGAGCTCTCGTTTTGACCGCACCTGTCGACACTGAATGCAGGTACGCATCGGCACGTGTTTTCGTGTCATATTGGTAGTACCATTCTGGCGACGCAATCAAACTGGTGCCAAATCGATCCTGCCTGATCTCATGACAGGCTAATCGATGAAATCTTCCCAGTCAGGCTGGCGGCGGCTACTCTTGCGCCGCTTGCGGCTCACCACCCGACCAGCCTCCTCGTCGTAAACCAGGTCACGTGCACGGCGCTTCTTGCGCTGCTTCTTGCTCTCGGAGCGCTCCTCTTCGTCGAACTCCTCATCTTCGTCTTCGAATGCGGAGGTGTCTTCCTCCAGACCGATCGCTTCGGGAACTGCCGTCAAGGTGTCGGCTTCTGCGGTAGCCTCCTCAACCGGTGTCTGCGCGGCAACAACCTGTTCCACTTCAGGCAATGGCTCCATTGTTTCGGCTAGTGCCTCTTGTGCCACTGGCTGCGGCTCTGCTGAGGAGACCACAGTTACTGGTTCCCCCGTCGGCTCCTCGATCGCCGCTTGCAGGGGTTCTTCCGCAGGCTGCGACTCTTCGGCGACCACTGCGGCTTCGGCCAGCTCTTCTTCGGGCTTGATCTCAACGCCCTCAGCCTCCGCTGCTTCGATGGCCTCCTGCCCTTCTTCCTCTGCCAGGCTCCGCTCGGCAGCAGCCAGGAGCTCTGCGGCAGCTCGTCGCTTGGCGGCCAGCTCCGCTTCCCGGGCGGCTGCCTCCGCGGCTTCCTTCGCGCGCCGCTCGGCTTCATCAGCGGCTTCGGTGAGGCTCTTGATATCAATTCGCCAGTTGGTCAGCTTTGCTGCCAGGCGGGCATTTTGCCCCTCTTTGCCGATGGCTAGCGAGAGCTGATTGTCAGGTACCACGACCGTGGCGGTGCGAGTGTCCGGATCGAGCCACACGTGTTCGACCTTTGCCGGGCTCAAAGCATTGGCGATGAACTGCGCCTCGTCCGGTGCCCAGGCAACGATATCTGTCTTCTCGCCGCTCAGCTCGTTCACGATGTTCTGAATGCGAACACCGCGCATGCCGACGCACGATCCCACCGGGTCAACGCCCTCCTGGTTGGACGAGACAGCCACCTTTGAACGCGAACCCGGTTCGCGCGCGATGGCCTTGATTTCCACTACGCCGTTGAACACCTCGGGCACTTCGGACTCCAGCAGGCGATAGAGCAGCTTACGATGTGTGCGTGATATGCGAATGCGCGGACCGCGGTTGGTCTTTTCTACTTCGTAGATGTAGGTGCGCAGCCTCTGGCCAGGCGAGTACTGCTCGGTCGGGATCTGCTCGCTGCGCGGCATGATCGCTTCGGCCCTGCCGAGCGATAGGATCACGTTGCCGGCGGTATCCACGTTCCGCACACGGCCCATAACTACTTCGCCCAAGCGATCCGACCAGTCGGCATACATTGATTCACGCTCAGCCTCGCGGATGCGCTGCAGGAAGACCTGCTTCGCTGTCTGTGCCGCAATTCTTCCAAAGTTTCTGGGCGTCATCTCGATCTGGACTGTACCGTCCACCAGGGCATCGGGATCGATCTTGCGCGCTTCGGCCAATCCGATCTGAGTGCGTTGATCCTTGACCTCTTCAACGACTTCTTTGTGCACGTAGACGCGGGCCTTGCCCGTGTTCGGGTCAATCTGGACATTTATGTTCTGCGCCGCGCCAAAGTTGCGCTTGTAGGCAAGAATCAGAGCCTGCTCAATGTCCTCAAGGATCACTTCCTTGGGCAGGTGACGCTCTGCGCTGATTTGGGCTACCGCGACCAGAAAGTCGTTCTTCAACTCGCTGAAACCTCCGTTGCGCCGATGGCCTCATGGGGCCTGAAAGACGACCACAACAAGAAAAGTGGGCGGAACCCACTTTTGGTGTGGCACCATTATAGCATTCCCATGCGGGAATTGCAAATGAATCCTGTGCCAAACGGCGCCAGAAGGCACAGAACAGGGATCCGGGGTAGTTGCGGTGGTCTCAGGTCATGACGCCAAGGACTGCCGCAGAGCCGCTTCCAGACCTTGCAGCGGGACTAGGTGGTGCTCCCTTGCACTGCGGTTTTTCATCTCCACGCTGTGCTGTGCCAGCGTCTTGGGGCTCACAGTCAAGCGCCAGGGGATGCCGATGAGATCTGCATCGTTGAACTTGACACCAGCCCGCTCGGCACGGTCATCGTACAGCACATCATAACCGGCGTCCTGCAAGCGGCCATACAATCCGTCGGCAGCTCCTGCCACCTCAGCGTTGTCGGCTCCAATCGACAGCAGGTGGAGCTGGAAAGGCGCAACCTCGGCAGGCCACACGATGCCGTACTCGTCGTGGTTTTCTTCGATAATCGCAGCCATCAGACGGCCACTGCCAATGCCGTATGAGCCCATCACAATGGGGTGCGCCTGCCCCTGTTGATCGAGGTAGGTTGCCCCAAGCGCTTCGGCATAGCGCGTTCCGAGCTTGAAGAGGTGCCCCAATTCGATGCCGCGTCCTGTCTCCAATGTGCTCCCGCAGGTCACGCAGCGGTCTCCAGCACGCGCCATGGCGATGTCCGACACAGTGGTGACGGCAAAGTCGCGTGGGTAGTTCACGTTGATAGAGTGGTAGCCGTGTCTGTTCGCACCTGCCACAAAGTTGCCACCAGAGGCGATGGAGTCGTCGGCGATAACGCGCAAGCCGGACATCCCGACTGGCGATGCATAGCCAGGCACGATCTCAGCAGCGAGGAGTTCCTCCTCAGTCGACGGTTGAAGCTCCGCGCCGCCAAGTAGGTTGGCCAGTTTGACTGTGTTGACCTCCAGATCGCCGCGAATCAAAGCCATGACGACCTCATGCTTCGCCGTGGTGAACAGGACCACCTTGAGTATCTGCTGCGTCGGCACGCCCACGAAATCTGCGACCTGCTGAATGGTTTTGCAGTCGGGCGTGGCCACCTCACGCAGCGGTGCTGGATCCGCTGCCGCGACGCTGGGCTTGATGAAGGTC
>Ga0180438_10003015_pt1 | contig 26214 bp, 21 predicted proteins | sample SS_ome_12_FD_132455 | JGI IMG/M metagenome (GOLD analysis project Ga0180438, IMG submission 132455) | Hypersaline lake sediment archaeal communities from the Salton Sea, California, USA - SS_3_D_2 metaG | ecosystem: Environmental > Aquatic > Non-marine Saline and Alkaline > Hypersaline >... | reverse complement strand
CATGCCCGATCTTCGCATGATGCCGAAAATAAACATTTGACCGAAGTCATCGAAGCCCCAGGAGACAAATTCACTCCGGAAATTGGCGGTCTTAATCCAGGCCGATACGGTCCGTCCCCTCGTGCCGGTAACACCCTTATACCCGGTAATCTCAATGTACTGTTCCTTGCCGTCGAGTCTGAGAGCCCGGCCGATTCGGCCCGGGACCGAACCGGTCTCAAAGGACAAGCTTCCCATGAGCTCTCCTTCCCGATTATGACCGGAAGAATCTACTGCGATTTTACCGGATTCCTCGTCAAGCTTCCACCAGCCGACAAGGTTTGGATCCTTGTCAAGGTCGACCTTTTCGGCCTTATCCTCTGAGGGGAGACTTTGCGCGGTCAGGAGGGAAATGTTAATGAGAAGGGCCGACATGAAAATAACACAGAATAATCCATCCAGATTTCTTTTCATGATAATATTCCTAGAGGAAGTCCATCCAAATTTTTGTGGAAATATTTGTCCGTACTCAAATCAATCCTACTAGAAAATAACATTTTTTTAAGCTTATTTGATCCTAGCTAAATCTCTTCTCTAATTCAAGCGTATCTTGTCATACTCCAGGTTTATCTCAATAATTGGATGGAAAGAGCCCTAGTTCATTCCATTTCTGGAGAAATCTGTTCGAGGATAAATCACAAAGATGTATCAGTGAGTGCTCTACAAGCTTTTGATTTAGCTGAAGCAGAAAAATCTATCAGCAACACTCCCTCATTAAAATTCGATTCCGACAAGAGTAGAAATTATTTTTATATTCCTTATAATCAAAAACAGGGATCATAACGTATGAGAAATTCTATCCTGGCTTTTGTTCTGATGGTAGGACTCATTACTTTAACAGGCTGTACACAAAAAAAAGTAAATATTTCAGATTCCAGCCCGGAATCCCCGACAAATAAAGAACCGCCCTTGCTGCTTGAGGATGAACCTTTGCTTCTTGAGGACAATCCTGATGAATTATCAGTGGACAGCATGCCGGTGAACAGCCGCTGTATTGTGTGCCACATGAACTACACAGAGGAGGATATTGCCGTTACTCATGCCCGGATCAACATCGGCTGTGCACATTGCCATGGCGAAAGTGATGCCCACATTGACGATGAATCCTGGTCCTGGGGCGGAAAAGGAACACCTCCTGACATTATGTATACGCCGGAGAAAATTAATCCTTTCTGCATGGGATGTCATCCTAAGGATGAAATCAATACCGAAAGACACAGAGACGTGTTATCCGGTAAAGAACCGAAACCCAAAACCTGTACAGACTGTCACGGTGATCACCGCCTGTCACGCAGACAGGTAAAATGGAAGAAAATTGAAAAGGTGATATAATGCAGACAGTGCATTGAGGAGGACAGCATTGATCTCTACATATACAGCTAAATATGTGAAAACGAAGTCGGGCTATATGGGGCAATTAGTGGAGTGGCCAGAAGTCGTAACTGAAGGTAAAACCCTTGAGGAATGTAGAAATATGCTCCAAGATGCCTTGCAAGAAATGATCCTTGCCTATAAGCAACAAAACCGAGAAATTCCTAAAGGTGGCGCTCTTCTCGAACAAATCCCAGCTGAAATCTGAACCTTATGTCTGTCAAGCGTAGGGATCTAATCCGACATCTAGAAGCCAATGGATTCTATCTACTCTGAGAAGGAAGGAATCATTCCATATACACCAACGATGTAAAGACGATTCCCGTGAAACGACATAAAACCTTGGACAGAATCACTGCAAACGAAATATGTAAACAATCGGGCTTAAAACCAATTTTCTAGAAATCCAGTTCCAGACTCTCAGTGTTGCGCTAATGGTGATTCACGTATTTCTATTTCTCGATTCGTTCAAGCGAGAGCAACGTGTGGATCATGGATCTGATATTGCAATAATATACTTTGAAGTATTGTGACCTGCCCCCCTTCAATGTGCGACCTCCCCCTAGAAGCAAAGTCAAGTCTATTTTGATAGTGCTGCTTCTGATCGATATAATGGCATTCTCTTTGTTTGTCTACTTTCCCCCCCAATATCCCTTGTTTCAGGATTCTCACCCGGGAGGCTATGGTATTCAGAAAACCAGGTTCAGGTAATAAAATCGGTATAAAATTTTTGGTTTGCTCTCAGGGCTGTAACGGCGGGATTGAAGAAAAACTTGCGTTTAACGGTTTGCAGCAAAAAGAGCCTTTGCAATCCCATGATCTTGGAAGAAAACCCTCCTCCCGTATGCTGGTATAGATCTTGCTTTCTGTCCCAACTGCCCGTAGCAACGTAATGCTGCTGGTTAAGGACATCCTTTTCAGGGATCATACGCTCCACGAAGGGCCGCAACCAACGCCCGCGTTTCTCCCACATTGGACGGCGCAATAATCGCCCCTCCTTCACCATCGCCTCAAAAACATCCTCCAACTCGGGATGCCGGACAAAGACACTGTTATATCCATACTCTTTCAAAGATCGTTCCGAAGCCGTCACCCCGATGCTGACATCCGCCTCCTTGCAGACTATAAAGCTGGGACACGCACTGCAGCCTAAAACCAGCACTTCATCCAAAAAGTCGCCGTACCTCAAAGGATGGACCGTGTGGTCATCCGTCATGATGACATCCGAGGCAAACCAGAAAAAATCCTTGCCTTCATCCAGAAGGCGATAAAGAGACTTCTTGGATGTTTCCGCAAATTTGATCACAGATTTTTCATCGATGCCGAATTTTGCATAAATCGAATCAATGGCCCCGTTTTTCAAGTTAGCCCAACAATTGATGCCGATCAGGTAGCGCAGATTCCGGATATAGGGCTCGACCTGCTTGACCAGAGGTTTGAAAAGCTCACGCAGATGGGAATCCCCACATATCGCCTGAAGTTTACGGAGGGCCTCCGTATGACAAGAAAGGGCGACGACCGCATAGCTGCCGTAGCCTGCCACGCGCTCCAATTCATGCAAAATCGGTGTGATGTGCTGTTTGGAATGCTGGCCGGCCAATGTATCCTCAGGGGATTTAGAGATAATGACCTTGGCATGATGACAGATGAAGCTCTCCTGATGTTCGCTCCCAACATGTAAAACAGCATCGATATATCCTCTTTCCAGGAGGAAATGAATGAGGGCCGTAGCTGTCCCCCCATTCGTTGCCCCCTCGTATATGACAGGATCGAGAGAACGGGCCGTGAATCTATCCCGCGTTCTCCCCACGCGTTTTTCCAGCAACGACCGCTCTTCCCCATACCACCGTTCTTTTATGGCTGCGGCCGGAACGAAACTGCGCGGACATCCCAGATAGCACAATCCGCAATCTGTACAATGTCCTGTCAGGGTTGGTACGGTATCGATCATTTCAATGGCATTTTCCGGGCAGAGACTTGCGCATAAGCCACAGTGCGAGCATACGAAATCGATGATCCGCTTAAGACTTGTAAATCCCTCTTTGGCCGCTTCCAAATGAGGGTGATAGGCGTCGTTATTCATGATCTAGAATCCCAACTCAAAACCCAGGCGCATGGACATGGGCGGGTGAAAACGGGTGGCCAATCCATAGTTGGGATTGGGATTGATTTGATTTCCCAAAGGATCCTGGTTGAAATACCGAACCTGATCATAATTGACTGGAGAGCGTTTGCTCCCAATATGGAAGATATCGAGGACCAAGCGTGTGCTGGTCAATTGCGGCAGCACCTGGGCAAAGTCATAGGTCAACCGAAAGTTGAGGTCGAAGATAGCAGGGGTGCGACCTGCTGATCCTCGCTTCACCAACAGTTTTCTCCAGGGTTCGACCGGATATAATCCTCCGAATTCGCTCAAGGGGGTGCCGCTCTGCCAGACGACAAAGGCACCCGCGCTCAACCCGAAGCGAAAATGGTACCAGCCGGAAAGCTTGAAAACATGAGTGCGGTCATTGGGCAAAAGTCCCTGAAACTCGGGGAGATAATTGACAATGGCATCCAGTTTATTAAAGAAAAAATCGGCATTGGGCCTCTTTTGGTTCCGGTCGGCATTAAACAGGCCGGGATAGTTGCCCTTATTACGCGAGTAGACATAAGACGTGAAAAAGTTGAAAGGCCCCGGCCTGTAGTTCTGTGAAGTAATCTCCAGGGCCGCATACTGCCGTCGGATGTCCCTCCATATATGACAATGTCATATCGATCCTTTTGAGAGCATTGGGCTAGCAGTATGATGCCAAAAAGAGCGAGAGCTGATTTCTTCATCGATTTGACTCTCCTTGTTTGATGGGCAAAGAATCTATTCCTGATCAATGCACTCTGGATTTAACATAGGCAAAAGTTGTATTTGTTACAAGGCGAAAAAGGATTCCACGTCTTGACAAGATTCCAATTTGGAATTATAATGGATGCAATTAAATTCCTTTAAGGATGTGTTATGGCTACACTGACCATTAAAAACATTCCGATGGATGTCTATGAGAGGTTGAAACGCCTCGCCAAAGCCAACCGCAGGAGCATCAACCAGGAAGTTATCGCTGTCATCGAACGAGCACTCGAAACGCCTCCGATCAATGTCGATTCCACGCTGGAGCGGACGCGGAAGATACGCGAACTGACGGCCCAATATAGTCCTAGGGAAGAAGAGCTCGAACAGTGGAAGAATGAAGGCCGAAAATGATCGTCGTGGACTCAAATATCATCATTCATGTCCACGTCCAGAGCGAAAGTACTGCTCTGGCTCTTAAAGCCCTTCAAAAAGAACCGCACTGGGTAGCAACTCCGCTTTGGCAGAGCGAGTTTTGCAATGTCATGGCAGGATATATCCGCCGCCGGATTTTGAAGCTTGAAGATGCCAAACGGATTGTGAAATCCGCCTTGAAAACCATGGAGGGAAGGGAAATCCTTCCGCCTTCCGATATAGTGTTGGATTTATTAGCTGCCAGCGACTGCTCAGCCTACGACTGCGAGTATGTTGCTCTGGCCAGACATCTCAATGTGAAGTTTGTGACCTGTAACAACAAAATACTACGAAGTTTCCCCGAAACAGCGGTAGAACTCGGCGCCTTCGCTGGTTCTCTATAAAATAGCTCACTATCAAATAAATAAACAAAAATCAGGATTAATGAATTGAAAAAAGTGATTGCATTCTCAATATTTCTTATTTGTTTTCTCGCCTGTAATAGTCAGAACGATAAATATAGAAATCCAATAGATGGATCAGAAATCAAGAGAACAATAGTAGATATCAGAGGGAATCAGTTTTTTATTGATGAAGAAATTACATATAAGGGCAGATTCTGGAAGGGGAATAAAATTGAAGGGCTTTTATTAAACTCACGAATGGTTCAGGGAATTTTTGACGACTATAATGAAGAAACCAGGAAAAAATGGAAGTATCCTGACACTCAAAAATGGGATCCTGACAGAAATACGTCTGAGTTTGTAGATGCCATGGTTGATTGGAGATCACATGGCCTGCTGGCGTTTACGCTTAACCTTCAGGGAGGGAGTCCAATGGGTTATGGCAATCAGGGCTGGTACAATTCATCATATACTAAAAAGGGTGAGCTTCGTTCTGAGTATATTGACCGTTTGACGAAAATTCTGGACAAAGCGGATGAAATTGGAATGGTGGTGATCCTCGGTTATTTCTATTTCGGGCAGGATCAAAATCTTGAAAATGAAGATGCGGTGGTAACAGCGACTCGCAATATTACGAATTGGATTTTGGATAAGGGCTACAAGAATATCCTTGTCGAAATAAACAATGAATGTGATGTCGATGCCTATGATCATGAAATTTTAATGCCTCAAAGGGTTCATGAACTCATTGAACTTGTCAAAAGCATGGAGAGGGATGGATACAGCCTTTTTACCGGGACAAGTTTCGGAGGAAACGCTATCCCGATCCTTAATGTTGTGGATGTTTCGGATTTTATACTCATTCATGGAAATGGAGTCGGCGATCCGGCAAGAATAACAGAAATGATTCAACAGACACGCGACTTGGCGACTTATAAAGAAATGCCGATTTTATTCAATGAAGACGATCATTATGAATTTGATAAGGAAAGCAATAACATGGTTGCCGCAATCTGTTCATACGCTTCATGGGGTTTTTTTGATTATAGACGGGAAGGCGAAAAATATAATGATGGATTCCAGTCGGTGCCGGTCGACTGGAAGATTTCGTCAGATAGAAAAAGGGCGTTTTTCAATAAAGTGAAAGAGATTACCGGCATGATCTAAGAGGGTTTTCAACGGACAGACTTCATTTCGAATAGATATAATCGCTCTTCGTTTTTCATTCTGGTATACTCGTACGAAACCGAAAAAAGCATGAGAGGAATCATGTACAGATCAAGATTTCTACTTATATTATTCCTGATGGTATCTTTTGTTTCATTTGCCGCAGATAATAATAGTTGGCCGTGTTTTCATGGGCCGAAGCGAGACAATCTGTCGACCGAGACCGGGCTCTTGAAGGAATGGCCTGAAGGAGGCCCAAAATTGCTTTGGACCGCCACGGGTATCGGCCACGGATACAGCACCGTTTCCATAGCGGATGACCGCATATTTACGGCTGGGACCATCGACAAACAAACCTACGTAATGGCCCTGGATATGTCGGGCAAGAAGCTGTGGACAAAGCTCAACGGGCGGTCCTGGGAAGCTGCCGAATACCAAACCTGGGCAGTGCCCTATTCCGGATCACGGGGGACACCGACTGTTGACGGCGACACGGTTTACCACGTCTCCGATCTGGGACAGCTCACAGCGTTTGAAGTCCGGACGGGCGACGAAAAGTGGCACATCAATATTATGGAGATATTCAAAGCTGAGCGACCAGAATACGGATACAGTGAATCCGTGCTGATTCATGGAAATGCTCTTATCTGTTGTCCGGCTGGTGAGGAGGGCTATATCGTTTCTCTGGACAAAGGTACGGGCCGCACATTGTGGGCCAACACCGACATTAAGGATGCCGTCGGGAACTGCTCGGTCGTTCCAGCAAAAATCGGTGACTCTCAGCAGCTCATCACTCTTAGTGCATCCCGCATCTTGAGCTTTGATCCGGATGACGGACATCTGTTCTGGGAATACCCGTTCGCCAACGATCGGGAAAACAATATCGCCGATGTCGTCATTAACGACAACCTGGTCTATGCCTCTACCGGCTACGGCAAAGGCTGCATTTTGCTGCGACCAAAACGAAAGGCGGATGGAAGCTATTCCGTCGAACGAGAATGGGAGAGTGAGCTTTTAGACAATCATCACGGAGGAGTTATCCTTGTGGATGGATATCTTTACGGTGCCGGCTCTGAGGCCCGCGGCTGGTTCTGCCTGGATTTTTTAACCGGCACCCCAAAATGGCAAATCCGCGGCAAGGGATCTCTAACCTATGCAGACGGGCATCTTTACTGTCTTGACGAAAGAGGAACGATGTCACTCGTCAGAGCGACTCCCGAGAAGTGGTACCAGGTCGGCTCGTTCCAGGTACCGGAGGGAAGTAAGGGCCTCCACTGGGCTCACCCCGTTGTTTGCGGCGGCCGACTCTATGTCCGGCATTCCGATGAAATCTATGCCTACGACATCCGGATAGACTGATTTCAGGATTCTTTACCCTTCACCCGCAAGAAAGGTATAGGCCGGTACAACCGTTAAGAATTTTCTGCGTTTCATTGGATTTTTCCTTTAAATATATTTTTGCCAGCACTTGCTAACTGCATTATAGTATAGGACAGCCCGATCCTACACTCAAGCTGCGTACGATTGAAGAGTTTGCGTCCGGCCTACACTGATTGTATATCTTTGCTGTCAGCGTGGAGATAGCTTTCCGTGGTCTTGCTCCAGGCTATATATCCTGCCTGCCTCCGTGTCGAACTCACTAACAGATTCGCTTATTGCTCTGACCGGGATGACCTTCCTCCCGGACTTGACTGTGATCGAGGCGTCGCTTCGTATTCGGCATTTATTCCCATAGAGGGAACGTATCTCAGCTTTCTTCCAGTGATTTTCTTCCCAGGATATATCGACCTCGAACCCTCCCCGGGCCCGAAGCCCACGCACGTGACCCGAATGCCATGTTTCCGGCAGCGCCGGGAGTAGTTTTATTTCTCCGCGGTGGCTCTGCAGCAGCATTTCGGCCATGGTAGCGGTGATGCCGAAATTGACATCGATCTGGTGCGAGCTTCCTCCACAGCAGTACAAGACTCCGCGTTTGCTGTTACCGATTATATTGTGGAGCAGAGCATATGCCTCGTTGCCCTCATTCAGCCTGGCCCAACAAAATGAAAACAAGGCGCCGGACCAGCCTTCGGGTGGAGTACCTGAGAGGCGGCGTTCCAGCGAGACCCGGGCGGCCTGCGCCAGCTCCGGAGTGTGTTCGGCTGTGATCTGGCCGCTGGAAAACAGGGCGTATTGGTGAGAGACCGCGGAATGGCCGCTGTTCACCCGGGCTTCCTTATAATCCTCCAGCCATTCCTGAAGCTGGCCGTGTTTCCCGATCTGTAAGGGAGGGATATTGTCCAGGACATACTGCCATTCTTTTCGCTTATCCTGATCCATGCCCAGTATCCGGCTTGCCTCGATCAGGTTGGTAAAGACTTCATGGATAAGCTCGAAATCCATGGTCGAGCCGATAACCAGGGTGACGGGTCCGGGTTGGCCGTCTATAAAATTCTCCGGCGATTGTGACGGTACGGTCACCAATTTTCCGTAATGCGGGCTGTCCTTGCGCGGATCCTCGATCAGGTAATCCCGGTAAAAAAGCCCGATTTCTTTATACAGGGGATAAACCCTGTTTTTCAGGAATTCCCGGTCGCGGGAATACTCCCACCGCATCCAGAAATGATGGGCCAGCCAGGCCGCCGCTCCGGTCCACTCCGACCACTTGGTCTCGGTCTTCAGACACTTACATGAGGGATCGCCGGTAATCGGGATGTAGATACCCCGGCAGTCATACAGATTCCGGGCGGCGATCCGGGCGGCCGGGAGCATATCTTCCACATAGCTCAGGAGGGGATCGGCACACTCGGACAGGTTGCAGACTTCGGCCGGCCAGTAATTCATCTGAATATTGACATCGTGGTGGAAATCCGACTTCCACGGCGGACTTAGCCTTTCATTCCAGATTCCCTGAAGGTTAGCGGGGAGCCCCCCGGGCCGCGAGCTGCTGATCAGGAGATACCGGCCGTATTGGAAAAACAGGGAATCCAAACCAGGATCGGACTCTCCCTGACGATACTGCGACGCCCTCTGATCGGTCGGAATATGGCTGCGCGAAGGCCCCTCCAAAAAGAGATCCACCCTGTTGAACAGGCGCTGATGCTCTACGGTATGTGCCTTGACCGACAGGTCAAAGTCTCCCACGTCATTGAATTTTTCCAATTGTCGCAGTAAATAGTCCTTTGAGTTATCCGTCTCCTTTTCAGTCGCCACAGAGATTATGATAAGCATTTCATCCACAGCGCCGGCCTCCAATCGATAGGAGCCGTCGCTTACGACCCGGCCGCCCCTGGAAAGGACTTTCGCGGCGGCAGAAAAACGGACGTTTTCGACAAATTCCCCTGTAAAGCCGATGATGTTCCCCTGGGCCCACGGAGTGATTCGGCAATCGGGATCATCGATCCTGGAAAGGGATATCTTGCCGTTCAAGGCCCGGGGTGCATCGGCCGAAAGTCGCATGATTATCACCCCATCGGTTGAGGAGGCGAATGCCTCCCGAACGTATGTGATTTCATCCTGACGGTAGGTGATCTTCACCATCCCGGTCGAAATATCGAGCTCTCGCCGGTAGTCACTGACCTGCCGGTAATCGCCGGCCTGGTCCGGATCGGGAAAATCGATGAACATATCCCCGGCGGGCTGGAAGGGATCAGGGCCGGTAAATTCCTGGGCGCCCAGCAACTCGTGCACAAGCTCATTGGCTTCCCCGATCTTGCCGGCAAAGAACTTTTCCCTGATCATGGGAAGGTGATGAGCCACCTTGGGATTCTCCAGATCTTTAAGCTTTTTTTCCCTCCAAAGCCGGCAGTGATTTAGGGCTATCCGCTCCTGCTCTATCCCACCCAACACCATGGCACCGAGAGTACCGTTTCCGATCGGGAAACCCTCCGTCCAATCTTCAGCCGGTTTCGCATACAGCAGATTGACATCTCCCATCAACGGCTCAGGCTGTGTCCCGGTCTTCGTGCCGGAATCGGAGCAGGCCGCAGCCATCAGAATCAAAAGCAGGTGGATCAAGAACCTGAAATTAATGCTCATTCCATTCCTTCCTTTAATTATCCATTCATTTTGACTTTTTCCCATTCCCTTTTGTTATCTTATATTGGCAGCAGACATTTCTTTCATCTTTTTGTCATCATATCTGCTGCAATTGTGGTCATATGGTATGTAAGCCAATCGTTTTCAATTATGTGATAAAAACGATATCTCGCCACCCTGGAATCGATACCGTCTTGCTCTTTTGAATACCTTGAGACCGGCTTACCAGTGTATCTATAGCAACCTTGCTCAGCATCATACATGGTCATCAACCATTTCAGAATTGTCCTAACTGCTCTTGTCTGCAGACCCATACCAAGTTCTGAAAACATGACAAGCTCACGCACAGTACTGTGGCCATGATAAAAGAACTGCTGTAAATTGAATTCCTTCTTCGTTGAAAGATGCCAAAGAAGAAACTCAACTCCCCTGACCAACGCGTCTCTATAGGCCGGATTCTTAGAATAATACAATGCCATTACTGCATGATAGGAAGAGAATGGACAACTGCGCGTCCAGCCCACTTGCTCAGAATGTCTAGTGAAAACCCAGCCACCATCATCACGCTGCAGGCTCAGAAGAACCTCATAGCCTTTTTCAACTCTAGCGTCATCGACAAAATTCACCGCTCCCAAGGCAATCATATACTGAGCAAATCGGCATGGACTTAAATCTGTCCGGCTTTGACGAATTTCGTTTGTTGGCTTATCGAAAAGCGGGTCCAAAAAGTAGCCATGTGAAACAGTATAACGACAAGCTTTGAGGATACGTTCGTCAGTCGCACGGTAGCCCATTTCTCCAAGTAATGGGAGAATCCATGTCGTTGTCACATATTTTGGAGTGTAGGGATCAATACCGCCTTTAACAGTATACGATGGATTATGAGCCCAGGAACCACCAGCATGCCATGAGCCATCTTTTTCTTGCTTGCCGAATATTTCCTGAACACATGGGCTATTCTCAACCTCTCCCCATAAATTCCGCATAGATTTCGTAGAGTCGGGGGTACCCAAGAGGTGTTTATGTGATAAATACTTAATAGGAGCAGAGCCGTTGGTTAGAAGCCAATCGACATTCCGTTTTATCTGACTTGAGGTCAATATCATGATTATACTCTCTATTGATTAGCGACGACATATTACGCCAAATCTCATTTATCTGAATTATTTATTTCCTCTCCCTTATTAATAAAATAAACGTCAGAAAAAATGATAATACCCTGAAAAGGTACAGCAGTTCTTCCTTTTATACCTGACTAATCCAACTCGCTACACATCTGGCAGTGATTTCATTCTTACCCCCTGAGAATATACTTCATTCACATGCGTCTATGTTGTATTATTCTTCATCGCATCCTCCTCGATAATGCTTATTCGGAGTTTATCGCCTGCGGATTTGCCTCTTGCCTCCGTTGACGGGAATCCCATCCATGACCCAGACGCCCCTTCCGTGGGTGGCAATGGCAATCATATTATCGCGCGGATGAACGATCAGATCGTGGACATAGACGGTGGGGAGCTTTCCAAGAACGGTCCAGGTCTTACCTCCGTCTTTGGTCACATAGACTCCGACATCAGCTCCGACGTACAAGATATTCCGGTCGAACGGATCTTCGCGAATGACGTTGATCGGACCGAGAGGGATGTTGCCGGTTATGTTCACCCATGTCGCCCCGAAGTCGTTTGACTTCCATTCATAGGGAGCGAAATCGTCTTCCCGTTTCCCGTTTTGGGTCATGTAAACGGTCCCTATATCGTACTGGGAAGCCACAACCCGGGAGATCCATTTGTCTTTGACGATTCCCTTGGTGATTTCAACCCAGGTTTTGCCGCCATCCTTGGTCCGGTGAAGCCGCCCGTCATCGGTCCCGGCATAGATGAGATCGAACATCAGAGGAGATTCCGAAAGCGTGAATATGGTCTGGTAATTCGGATAGCTTATCTTGGCCTTAACGTTATGGGATAGGTCAGGGCTGATGCGTTCCCAAGTATCCCCACGATCACGCGACCGGAAGAGGTATTGAAAGCCGTAGTACAGGATATCCGGATTGTGTTGAGACAGCAGAAATGCGATCAGCCACTGCCGGCGCAGCCTCAGTTCATCGGGATAAGCCACGGGAAGGATCCGCTTCGTATTCTCAGGATTGCGCAGGTCGTTCCGATAGCTTTGAGAATAGACCAGGTTTGGATCCCTGGGATCGATGAAATGGTGGCTGGCTTCCCCGCCCGGGGCAATTTCGAATTCGATGGGACGGATATTGTTCCGCCCCCGGTTCAGGTCCACCTCGCCCCGGAAACTTGGGTGGTCCTGGACCGATCCATACACCCGGAACGGGGTGTCCATATCATAATTAAGCGTAAAATACTGCACCGCAGGCAGCCCCTCGATAAGCGACCTCCAGTTTTCGCCGCGATCGTAGGAAACACAAATGCCGCCGTCGTTGGTATTCACCAGGTAATTGGGATTTTGCGGATCAATCCAAAGCCCGTGGTGATCCCCATGCATACCCAGAAGCGGGCGGAAAGTCTTCCCTCCGTCATGGGAGACATTCAGCCTCAGACCCATGGTATACACGGTATTCTCATCCGTGGGATCCACCCGTATCTGGCCAAACACCCATCCGAAGGTGGAGGAATGCCTTTCCATGTAGGTCTTCATCTCCTCGGACTGACCGCTCACCTGGGCCCAGGACACTCCCTTGTTATCGGAACGATAAACAGTTGCTCCTTTGATTATGGTTCGGCCGTACCTATCCCGTTCGCCCGGATTCTTTTCTTCGAAATTATCGATAAAGGCATAGAGAACATTGGGATTTGAGCGCGCGATATCGATCCCGATCCTTCCCCGGTATCGGCCGGGCGGCAATCCATCATTAACAGGTTTCCAGCTTTTGCCGGCATCGGTGGTTTTGTAGATCCCGCTTTCCTTGTATCCGTCTTCATTCCGCGGATCAAACCATTTTTTACGGATACGCTGCCATGTGGCGGCATACAGGGTGTCCGGATCGGATGGATCCATGACAAGATCAATGGCCCCGGTCATGGCGTCGATGAACAGCATTTTTTCCCAGGAAACTCCTCCGTCTTGGGACTTATACACGCCCCGATCCTCGTTTTTCGTCCATTCATGTCCGGATGCGGCGACGTATACCACATCCGAATTTTCAGGATGAACAACGATCCGGGCAATGGTCAGAGTGTTGGCCAGCCCCATGTGGCTCCATGTCTTTCCTCCATCTGTAGTCTTATAAATCCCGGCACCCGCTTGGGAACTCCGGAAAATGTTGGCTTCTCCCGTCCCGACCCAGAGGACCTCCGGATTGGTCGGATCAAGCGCGATATCACCTATGGATGCGGTGGCTTCATGCTCGAATATCGGTTCCCAACTGGTGCCTTCATTGACCGTTTTCCACACCCCTCCCGAGGCTGATGCCGCATAAATGGTATAATTCTGCCCCTTCGGCGAGACCACCGCGAGATCGGTGCACCGACCGCTGATGTTGGTCGGTCCGAGAAATTGCCATTTCATTTCCGCATACGGCGAGGTCGCCATCATGGATCTGTAGTTTTCAAACCGGATTATTCTTTCCTGGGATTCGGTGACAGGTGTTTGAGCCGGAATTGCGGCCATAGTAACCAAGAAAACCAGACCTAGACATATCATTCGGGTCCGCATCGTTGCCCTCCTTATGGATATGATTTATTGGGATGCAATGAATTCTTTTCTCCGTATTCTTAGGACAGCGGAGAGAATGTCAAGTGGCTTCCGTTGGCCTGCTTGGAATTGTATCACATCCTTCATTATTGTATCCTCTTAACTAATATTCCCCATATCAACTTTACAAAATTGATATTTAGCATCATGTTGATTTATGGTCCACTCTTACCTCATGTTTTTGCCACTTCAACTTTTTTCAGTCTATCTTAAATCAAAATATCACTATATTCTTTGATCTTTGCAATTTTCTTCCTCAAATTCGATAAGTAGAGATATCTGTCCATCGATTCCCAATTTTTTAAATGCTGTGTTAAACAGAACAAAATCGTAATCGATCAATCCGAGACCATATCTTGGCAAATATCTCCTTACTTATTGCTACCTCCGCCATCTGAAATGTAACATACCTGCTATGTCTAAGAACCTTAGCCCTGATCTTCATAAGTTTCACAAGCAGGCTCCGAAGTGACCAGTGCCTGAATTTTCCTAGAAGAGCCAAGCGTAGCAGAAAGTTTCCAAGACTATAGGCCAGTACAAACAACCCTAGCCTCACCTGGTTCGAATGGACAGGTTGCCAATTTTTACGGGTTTCGATGTATCGCTGACATCCAGTATATTCAAACCGTTTTCAAAATCCGACGTTATACAATATCGATCTATAAAACCAACCCTGCGCACGACCCCCTCGTCACGATATTGTCCGATTATCGTCGGATTTGTCGGATCTGAAACATCGACGATGAGCAATCCTTTATCCGTTGCAGCCAGATAGGCTTTTTGGTCTTCGACTTTAACACTGAACGAAGGGGTGTCTAACTTCAGTCTCCCCACTCTTCGGGATTTCTTCGGATTCGCGATATCGATGATCGCGAGGCCGCTGTTGGTCGTTATATAAGCGTAACCGTCTTTTATTTCCAATCCATAGGCCATATCGGTCTTGAATCGCGCGATATCTTCCAGGCGAACACTGCCTGTTTGCTGCCCGGTACACGTCACAATGAAAAATCCGGTAATCAAACACAGAAGAATACTAAAAATTCGCGTCATTTTTACCTCCTGAGTTATTCAACCTGGATTATTCATACTTGAGGTGGATATCTAGCCTGAATAATTCATAAAAAAAGCTGTTTCCCTTCATAACGTATTGATATGTAATACGTTAGCAGTGTAAAGAAGAGGAAACAACCATGAAAGATTGTACCAAACAACTCCTCCTTTTCAAAGGCATTTCCAACAAAAGAATTGAAGCTGATTTCAATTGGAATTAATAGGCGTTAAGTTGTTGGGGCTCGTAAAACAACAGAATGAAAGTACTCCATAACAAGCCTATTTTGATACCTAATAAGGGAAAACTCTTCTGTGCGGGAGGGGATTCGAACACGTGATCCTGTGCGCGTAAGGTCCGTGAAAGGGATTATGGGCAGGGAAGAATCAAACTCAGTCCGCGATGAGATCTTCGGGAAACTCCAGAAGCATCCGGTATGCCGTTGTGAAATACGTGGGGCTGCTCTGGTTGCTCGCAGCGCCCGCCAGGATGATCCGGAACATCCGCCAGAACCGCTCATCCGTCTTGTTTATGAGCTCTTCTCTCTTTTGCATCCAGCGCTCATGCCCCTTTTTGCTCCAGATGTAGTAGTTGCGGCGATCGTTGTATAGGGCGACGATCTCAAATGGGGACTTTCTGATGGCGTCGATGAATTGGGGCATGTACACCGGCCGAAACGTGCCGGGCCAGATGTACTTGGTGGTGAAGCTCGCTGTGCTGAAGGACTTTTTTGTCGCCGTGAAGTCGAGATAGATGCGCCCGCCGGGTTTTAGCAGACCGGGGAGCTTGTCCATGACACGCACATAATCAGACAGGTCCTCGAGCACGCCCATCATGACGATGCCATCATATTTTTTCTCGGGCTGAAACGTAAAAAAGTCCTGATACAGCACCTCTGCATCGAATCCGTTGTCGTTGATCAGATCCTCGACGTAACGTGTTTGATCCCTTGAGAGTGTGATCCCCGTGACATGGACGCCCCGGGAGGCCGCGAAACGCACGAATCCGCCCCACCCGCAGCCGACGTCAAGCACCGAGTCTCCCGGCTCGAGACCCAGCGATTGGAAGGCGAAATCCAGCTTCCTCTCGGCCCCCTCCTCGGCGCTGGTGTCCTCACTCTCATAGATCCCCTGGGTATAGGTTTTATATTTATAGTCAATGATTTCCAATTGGATGTTGTTCAAGTCGTAGTGCTTGGCGATCCATTGGGGATTGAGTTTCACCCGCCCGAAAATCACTGGAGCCAGCCGCCGCCACAGCTTTAGCCAGGTGTTCCGGTCCGAAAGCGCGTCTCTGAGCGAAACGGCCTTGATGAAGTCGCCTTCAACTTCGAGATCACCGTTGACATAGGCCTCGGCGATTTTCAATTCGTTCAATGATTTCAGGGCCTTCAGGCCTTCCTTGTTTCTGATGATGATCTTGAACTCCGGATTTTCCCCACCGATCGCGATGCTTTTCCCCTCCGGCGTCTCGATGCTGAAGGCCAGAGGCAGCTTGCTCCTGTTTTCAAGAAGGGTGGATATTTTTTCCAGATTCATATTACTCTCCCAGCTCTTGGATGTCCCAGTCCAGATCCAATTTCTTGAATATCTTTTCCGCCTCGTTGAAATACCAGACGGAGTTGTGGTTATCCAGGGCCTTATACGTGCCCTTGTCCTCCCCAAGTCTCTTGGCAATTTCCATGTAGGCCCGGGCCAGTTCCGGAAGCGCCCGGAGCTTGCGCCCTGTCTTGATGCTTTTTCTCCACCACTTAATGGCTTTGTTCCGCTTACCCAAAATCCAGTGGTACACACCCATATGCCGGAACGCCTCCGTTTGAATGGCCGCGTTCTTTTTAGCGGTTTTCACTGCAGCCTTCCCACTCCGATTTGCTTTCCTGCGCAGTCCGGCAATATCAGGTCTTTCTTGAGTATCTATCGATGCCTCGAACGAAACAAGATCAAATTTGAACCGGCTGACAAGAAATTGGCCCAGGTAAAATGGTGTGATATGAGCTTCACGGGACACAAGTTCCTCCGCATCATCTAAAAGCTCTGCCGCCCCGTCGATGTCCTTCATACATATCAAGATTTGTATTTTTACCGCGAAGTTTTCCAATAATTGATGGATTTTATTCAAACTTTTTTGAACATCTATGGCTTCGTTAACTTCATCGAGGGCCTCGGTTAGCTGTCTTGTTTTCAACAATAGAAGCGTATTCAAGGCATATTTGCCGGAAACGGCTCCGTCATGCTCGTATTTTTCCCCGATCTCGTTCAGTTTGTCCGCGCAAGCCTTGGCTCCGGCGAAATTTCCTTGTTCCAGTTTGATCAGACCTCCCCAAGTGAGTTGAACACGCGTGAGAAACAGATCCCCCAGCTTCAACATGTCGTCGATGAGGCTCTCGTTTTGTTCCAGGTCCTTCTCCCAGGTTCCGGCCAGGTAGTCGTGTAAAAGATGGTAGACATTCAGGCGGAAGATCGATTCTTTGTCGCTTTTGTCGATAAAACTTCCAGAATAGCTCAGGATCTTTTTACTGATCGGAAACGATATCCCGGAAACGGAGAACAGGGCGCTGCTGGCCGCGTAATGTGTCGTTCCGTTTCGAATTTGGGTGAGGTCGAGTCTGTTGAACCTTCGGATGAGTCCGATGGAATCCACCAAGAAACGCATCCTGTCCACGGTGGATAAGACCTCACCTCTTTTGTAAATCAGATCGGCGATCTCCTTGTCGCGGACCGTGGGAGTGCGGCTTTTCCTCTTTCGCGGCAAATAGAGGTAGAGCAGCACATTGGAAAGATTCAAGAGCAGATTTATGATGGTGGCAAATTTATTTTTCGGACGCCTTTCACCCAGATAGTCGATCGCACGATCGAAATATTTCAAGGATTCGGCGTAGCTTCCCTTGTTATACAAGGCCAGCGCGATGGATTTTTCCAGCTGATAGATTTTTTCTGGATCGCCGGCATCGCCGTGCTTCTTGAGATAGAGGCTTAAGGCGTCCTGAAAGTAGCTCAAGGCTTCACTGGATGCGGCGGTTTTCAGCGCTTCCTCACCTGCCTTAATAAGATAGTCTTCCGCCTTTTCGAGGTTCTCTCCCCGGCTGTAGTGAAGCGCCAGCATTCCAAAAAATTCGTGCAGTCGTTCGGAAAATACGGACTCGATGGAGCGGGCGACATCAATATGCAGTTGCTTGCGTTTCTTGAGAAGAATAGAATTGTAGACCGCATCCCAGGCCAGAGCGTGTTTGAAGAGATACTCCAGCTCCTCCTTCCTGCGCCGTTCTTTGATGAGCTGGACTTCTTTGAGATACTCAAGCCTGTCGTCGATTTCTTCAACCCTCTTTGCCACCTCGGCCAGGATTTTGTAGAAAAAATTTCTGCCGATCACGGATGCGACTCTCAGCAAGGACTTCGTCTGTTCTTCCAGCTTATCAACCCGCGCCATGATCAGATCGCTGATGGTTTCGGGGATGACTACGGAATCGATTTTTTCGGTCACTTTGAAGTTGCCGTTTACGATCTCCACCGCTCCGTCATCGATAAATGAGCGGGCTACCTCTTCGATGAAAAAGGGATTCCCTTCCGCCCTACGGGCAATCAACTCTTTGATGCGAATCGGCAGTACTCCCACGTGGAGAAGATTGCCGATGAGGGCTTCACACTGGCTGTCGTCCAGAGGATCCAGCCGAATCTCTGTGGAAAAATCAGGGTACCTGCTTCTGACCGTCCTTAGTATGCGTTCGCTCGTTTCATAATTCGGCCGCATCACATTGATGAAAAGGATGCTTTTGCTCTCCGCCAGCCTGAAGAGGGACTCGAACAGGTCGACCGAGGTTGAATCGGCCCAGTGCAGGTCTTCGAGGACAAAAACCAGGGGATTGATCAATGATGCCTGGGCGATGAGGTCACGGATGTTTTTCAGGATGAGCTTCTCCAGGGCGTCTCCTTCGATGCCCTTGATCCGCTCTGCGTGCGATCCCGTAATTTTTATGCCCATCAGGGTGGCGATAAACGGGAAGATCTCCGACACCCCCTCCGGATAGACGCCTCGGATGGCTTTTTCGATTTTCTGTGCGGACGTGGCCTGCGGATCCTCTTCCTTTATTTGGGCCCAACTTTTCAGGAGGTCAATAATGGGGTGAAAACTCAGGTTCGCACCGATGGACAAGGCCCGCCCTCTCAACAGGGTCACCTTCCGCAGTTCGTCTCTTCGGTTCAGCTCGGCGACGAGGCGGGATTTCCCGATGCCGGCTTCTCCGATGATGTTGACGATGGATCCTTCTCCATCCACGGCTTTGAGAACAAGCTCGCTAAGTGTGTTCAGTTCGTTCTCTCTGCCCACCATGTCGGAGTAGATCATCCGCTCCGATCCCAAGCGGGCTCTGTGCACCTTCTCCTTGACCGATAAGAGCTTGTACACATCGAGAGGCTCTTTACGGCCCTTCAGCGCGGCGGATTCGATCACCTCGAATTCAAAATCGGTCTTCGTGTTTTTGTGGGTCATAGGACCGATGGTGATGCTGTTTCTGGAGCCGAGGTCCTTCAATTGGGAGGCCAGATCCACAACCTCGCCGATGACGGAATACAGCTTATCCGCGCTGCCGAAGCCCGCCACGACCGTTCCGGAATTGATCCCGATCCGTATATCCAGAGGAATCGCGATTTCTTCCTTCCGGTTGAAGGCTTCCATGCTGTTGCGGAGTTCTATTGCCGCGTTGATCGCCTTTTTGGGAGCGTCCTCGATGGCTTGCGGGATCCCGAAGACCGCCATGAAGCTTCCCCCCGTGATCTCGTCGATCCGGCTTTCGTATTTATGGACCACGGAATCCAGCATCGCGAAACAGCGGTTGATGACAAGCGCCGCCTCCTCCGTATCCAGTCCTTCGAGAATCTCCGAGTATCCAACCAGTTCGCCGGAAAGGACTGTCGCCTGGCGACGTTCCGTTTCTCTGGCCGCCTCCAGATCTTTCTTCGCCGTCACGGCTTCTTTTTGTTTCTGCAGAGAGTTTTTCAACTTGGTCAGATCCGAAATGAGACGGTCCGCGGAGGGATACCGCTTCTCCGGCTGTTTTCGCAGGCACTTCAGGACGATACGCTCGGCATCCTCGGGGATATCTTTCTTCAAATCCATCGGGGGTTTGGGCCTGTTATGGAGGATGGCGTGGAGCATCGTTCGCTGGGTTTCCCCTTGAAACGGCAGATGCCCTGTCAACAGTTCATAGAATACGACGCCCAGAGACCACAGGTCTGTGCGCTGGTCGAGGTCTTCTCTCTCGGCCTGCTCCGGAGACATGTAGGCCGGCGTCCCGATGAGTGCTGAGCCCAAGGCGGGATGCGTCTCGGTGGCCAGTTTGGCGAGCCCAAAATCCAGGATCTTGATGATGCGGTCGCCTGTCTCGATGATGTTGGCCGGCTTGATATCCCGATGGATGATGCCCTCCCCATGTGCCTTGGACAGCCCTTGTGCGACCTGGAGCACGATGTCAACGGCCTCGGCTAACGGGACAGCACCTTTTTGGATCTTGTTCTTCAGAGTCTCGCCCTCATAGTAGGACATGGCGATATACATCTGGCCTTCGTCGGTCTCATCGATCTCATGGATGGTGCATATGTTCTGATGGTCGAGGATCGACGCTGTCTGGGCTTCCTGCATGAAGCGCAGCTTGGCGTCCTTGTGGGAGCTGAGTGAAGTAGGTAGAAACTTGAGAGCCACGTAGCGTTTGAGTTTGTTGTCCTGGGCTTTGTACACCACTCCCATGCCGCCTTTGCCCAGCTTGTCGATCAAGTAATATCTGCCAGCGAAGATTTTTTCCGGCTTGATGGTTTTTTTGGGCAGGATGAGGGAGTCGTAATCCGCGGCTATGGTGTCATCGGAAAATGTGAAAGGCGTCTCACACTTGATGCAGAACTGGGAATCTTCCGGATTCAGTGTCTCACAGTACGGACACTTCATATCTATTTGCCCATCCCCTTTTTGCGCATGTGTAAGAATAACAACGTTCCTGTTTCGAGTCAACAATAACCTGTTCCATGTCCATTTCTGATTGACTCTCTGTTTCGATATTTATATGCTATTCCCATCAAGCAAGGGGTTTGCTAGGTGAAATGCCTGAAGTGTCATTTGGATAATCCAGATGATTCTAAGTTCTGTAGTGTCTCGTTTCAGCTATATTCGGACGGATGAGTGCATTTCTTAAGCTACAGATTATTTGCAATAATCTTAAGTTAGGAGGAATGCATGACGCCCAAGAATAAGTGTTGGAATGGATCGTAGAGCAATTCATTTTGGTCCTCATTCCTAATGATTTGACACTGGTTGATCGCCCCGAAAGCCCCGTCCGTTTTCTCATACTGGGCTCCGCATCGCCAGGATTGATCAAAGGAATTTCCGAATCTCTTGCCGGAAGGATCGGATTTGTCGATCTTTCGGGATTCGACCTAAGGGAAGTCGGTACGGAAAACAGATCCCGCCTCTGGAACAGGGGGGGGCTTTCCCAGATCTTTTCTAGCAGAAGATGATACTTCAAGTACTGCCTGGCGAGAAGATTTTATCCGCACATTCCTTGAAAGAGACATTCCTCAATTGGGCATAACCATTCCCGCAGAAACTCTGAGACGGTTCTGGACCATGATTTCTCATTACCATGGTCAGGTGTGGAATGCAGCACATTTTGCCCGTTCTCTCGGCACATCAGAAAAGACAGCCCGCCGTTATCTCGATATTCTTGCTGGCGCTTATATGGTCAGAGTTCTTCCTCCGTGGTACGAAAACATTCGCAAACGTCAGGTGAAAGCACCCAAATTCATACAAAAATATGGCATGAAATATATACATTATGCGCCTTTTGATATAGCATGCCGCTAATTAAGTTTGACATTATGTTTTCCTTTGTAATAAAAGTTAGGTGAATTTTGAGGATTAGGTGCACAGCGGCAATTCTATGAGGGGGGGGTTACTCATGGATAAGAAATTGATCAACAGAAGGCAATTCATGAAATCTTCTGTTGCGGGGATGGCAGGCTTCATTTGCCTTCCTTCTATCGCAAAAAAAAAGGATAAAAACCAAAAGGAGAAAAAACTTATCTACCGTACCCTTGGAAAGACTGGGATACAAGTACCAGTGATCGGAATGGGAATACTATCTGCCGGTAGCCCGGCACTTATGCGGGCAGCACTTGATGCAGGAATCACTCACTTCGACAGCACCGCAGCTCAGCCTCAGCAAATGCGTAACGAGGAAATGATCGGTGAAGTGCTCAAGGGAGTACCGCGCGAATCTGTTATATTCGGCACTAAGATTCATCTTTCCCAGGATTATAAAACGGGTCTTTATACTAAAGCAGCAACAGAGGATGAATTTCTCAAGAAACTTGATATGGCCCTTAAGCGTTTGAAAATGGATTATGTGGACATTGTCTACCATCATATGGTATCTCGAAGAGAATCGGCCTTCCATGAACCTGCAATGAAAGCCATGGAGAAGGCAAAGAAGGCTGGGAAAGCTCGATTTCTCGGCATCACCTCCCATAGCAATGTTGCAGAGGCGGTTAATGCAGCCGCTGATTCAAATTTTTATGAGGTCGTAATGGCTGCTCACTATCACAAACAGAAAAATCTTGGGGCGGTTAAAGAAGCCATTGCCAAAGCTGCAAAAGCAGGATTGGGAGTTGTCGTTATAAAAGTCATTATGGGAGATTGGACAAAGGACGAAAAACCTGTGAATCCGCGCGCTTCTTTGAAATGGGTTCTACAAGACTCCAATGTCCATGCTACAATCCCAGGATTCAGCAACTTTGAAGAGATGAATGAAGACCTCTCAATTATGGAAGATTTGAGTTTAACAGAAGCTGAAGAGAATGACTTAAAAAGGGACGCCTCGCTCCCTGGGTTATGCTGCCAAGGCTGCGGTCAGTGTTTGCGGCAATGCGGTGCTGAGCTCCCTATCCCTGACTTAATGCGAGCTTATATGTACGCTTATGGTTATCATCAAATTGCTCTCGCTCAAAGCCTTGTCACTTCATTGGATCTTCCCCAGCATGTTTGCGAAGATTGTTCCTCGTGCTCAGTTGAATGTCTGAATGAGTGGAATGTAAAGGAAAAGGTTCGAGATATCATCCGTCTAAGGGAAGTACCTTCTGGATTTCTGGTCTAATTATACTGATACCCTCCCTCAAATCGATAAAGCAGGCGTTGTGATTTAGCTGAAGTAATTTCTATTCATTCAATCAACTTGCCCCTCAGCATCGCTCAGACTTTTAAAAATGCCGCGAAATTAATTATTTAATTGGTTTTTGGATACTTTGGTTATTAAGGTTGATTCTCGTTAGTATGGTGAAAAAAAATCCTTTTGTTTGGGAAAATGTACGACGTTTCCGCCTTATAGCCTTATTGGTGATGATAATTCCTTTTTTTCAAGGATTATGGTATATGCTAGCATCCATTTACTACCATAGTAATTTTAGTTTTGAGGCACCTCCCCATAATCTTTTTAAGGATTTTATTAATCATTTTCCTCTTAAATATATACTTTTAGGATTTGTGCTTCTTATCATGGCGGAAATTTTCCGGATCGGGACTGAATATAGAGAAGATAGTCAATCGATTATTTAATGCTAATTCCGGTCAATCCGGACAGTGATTCCGGAGTATTCCGGACACGTCTCGGAGCGAAGCGACGCTGGTCTTTCATTATACTTCCTGGTGGCCGGAATGGGTCAAGGAAGATTTCTTTTTTCTCATGGATTCTCCCTTGAGTTCCAGCCTGTAAGCATTGTGTATGAGTCTGTCCATTATGGCATCGGCCAGTGTGGGATTGCCGAAGAGTTCATGCCATTCGGCAACCGGCAGCTGGGTGGCCACCATGGTTGAGTGCTGTCCATATCGATCCTCCATGATTTCTAGGACATCGTTGGTTTGGGTTTCCGTGAGTGGATTACGAAGCCAGTCATCGAGGATGAGGCTTTGACGCAGGGGTATACGCAATCGGGCTATCAGGGCGCCATGAAGCACGCGGCAGATCTACTGGCAGCGCGCGCTCGCAAGGGCTATGTGCACTCTTTTGAAATTGCCTTACTGTATGCGATGGCCGGGGAAAATGACCAAGCCTTCGAATGGCTTGAAAAAAGTCTGGAGGATCGCAGTCCGCACATGCCCTATCTTGATGCATATATAGAGCTCGAGACCTTGCGCTCCTACCCGCGCTTCCAGGCCCTGCTGCGCAAGATGAACCTTCCTTTGGATGAGAAGGAATAGGAAGATGTTTCCTCAAAAGACGGTCTAAAGGTTTAACCTTGTAATAATTCTTTCGAGGTCTTTTCTATCGATCACGCGGAGTATGGTAATAGTTTTATCCTGTACCCTATAAAGGACTCTAAAATCTCCTGATCGCATCCTGTAGATCGGGGGTTTGAATCCCTTGAGTTTTTTGATTTTTGGACCAGGAGAAAAAGGAGCGGTGGAAAGCTTTTGGATGGAAGGGATAATTTTTTTCTTTGAAATTTCTGGATTACTATCCAGATCATCAACAGCCGAGGAGGTAAGTTGAATTTCGAATTTAGCCAATTTTATGTTTCTTACCGGGAAAGATACTCATCTAAAGATATAATCCTCCCTTTTCTCACATCTTCTTCAGCTTGTTTAATTTTTTTCCGAATGGATGGGCTGTGTTCAATGATAAAATCTTCGAGATCATTTTCTGTAAGAGGGAGGATAGAAGCAGCCGGCTTTCCTCTGTAAGTGATGATCAGAGGATTCCCTTTCATCACTTCGGCCAGAAGCTTATTTGTTTTATTTTTCAAATCAACTGTATTGGCAACTTTCATGATTGCTTCTCCTATATAGCTATTATAATAGCCTTTTATAAAGTGTCAAGTCACTTGTCAACATAAAGGGATGAACATTCTAAATTCATTCAGCGTTTGACTTTCCTCCCTGTAATGAATATTTTTTTATCAAATAATCAAACAGGGAAAAATGGCCATAACATGCTACAAGTGTCAACATGAAAATCCTGAGGATACCCTTTACTGCAGTAAATGCGGCGGACCTTTAAAAGCCGAAGAGGGTGTTTCGCTGACGAAAACTCTGATTACCCCTAAGGAAAGCCTGCAGAAGGGCAGCACTGTAGCAGGAAGATATCAGCTCATCGAAGAGCTGGGAAGAGGAGGGATGGGTGTTGTCTACAAAGCCGAAGACACAAAGCTGAAAAGAACAGTCGCCCTCAAGTTTTTACCCCCAGAGCTGACACACATTCCTGATGTCAAAGATCGATTCATGCGGGAGGCTCAAGCTGCCGCTGCTCTTGATCATCCCAACATCTGCACGGTCTATGAATTCGACGAGGCTGAGGCAAAAACATTCATCTCCATGGCCTACGTCGAAGGCCAGAGCCTAAGGAAGAAGATCGAATCAGGCCCATTGGAGCTGGATGAAGCCCTGAGGATTGCCACTCAAGTAGCCGAAGGTCTGCAGATGGCGCATAAAAAAGGAGTCGTGCACAGGGACATAAAAAGCGGCAATATCATGGTTACGGATACAGGGCTGGCCAAAGTCATGGACTTCGGTCTAGCTCGAATGACAGAGCAGACAATGTTGACCCAGGAAGGGACAGCAATGGGAACGGTCGCTTACATGTCCCCTGAACAAGCACAAGGGAAAGAGGTAGATCACCGTACCGATATCTGGTCATTCGGCGTGGTGCTTTATGAGATGCTCACTGGTGAACTGCCTTTTAAGGGAGAGCATGAGCATGCCGTTGTGTATTCCATCAGGAAGGATAAACCTTGGCCTATCACTGAGGTTAACGCTGAGATTCCGCCATCCATAGAACAAGTTGTGGACAAGGCTTTAGAGAAGGATGTGGACAAAAGATATCAACAGGCAGAAGAACTGCTGGATGATTTGAAGTCAATTTCAGCAGGAATTGTTCCAGAAGAGATCAAAGCCAGATTGAGGAAAGCGAAACTGCTAAAGCGAAAAAGGACCATCCTTTATGCAGGTGCAGTAGGATTGGTCATCATCCTGGCTGTTTTTGGATTGATTCTTCTCAAGGGCCCTCCGGAGACCATCGATTCCATTGCGGTACTCCCGCTCGAGAACCTCACAGGCGATACAGATGTTATTTCCCGCACTAAACTAACCTAAACTCCTCCCTTTTTATCCCGATGTTTTGTATAAATAAATTTCTTTATCAGATTGTTTTGGAGGATTTATCACATTCGGTTGAGGGGAACCGGATG
>Ga0180438_10003013_pt1 | contig 26223 bp, 22 predicted proteins | sample SS_ome_12_FD_132455 | JGI IMG/M metagenome (GOLD analysis project Ga0180438, IMG submission 132455) | Hypersaline lake sediment archaeal communities from the Salton Sea, California, USA - SS_3_D_2 metaG | ecosystem: Environmental > Aquatic > Non-marine Saline and Alkaline > Hypersaline >... | reverse complement strand
CTCGACTGAACTCTCCGACGACAACACCGAGATGTTCTTCTTCATCACCCCGAAAATCATCGACGATCCGAAAGAAGAGCTCTTTAATCAGCTTTGCTGTGAGCTCGACAAGCGGCCAGGAGATCTTCCAGAGTTCCTTCGCCGTCTTGTCGAAGCGCGCGAGTGTGAGCGGAAGCAAATCTTTTCAAGTAGCATCCGCACCTTCTTTGGAGAGAAGCAACAATATTATGAGTGAGCTAGATACACTAGGCAGCCGCTTTGGGCTTGAAGTGGCCCACGATCTTTCTACTTACCCCTTCGTCGAAGGGCGGGAGCAGAAAATCCCTTACGAGTTTGCGAAAAAAAGCTGTATCCTCCCTCTTGAGGAAAAAGAGGGTGTTCTTTACGTGGCGCTCGCCGATCCTCTCGCCTTAGAAGCTCTTGAAGAGGTACGCCTCATCACAAGCAAAGAAGTGCAAGAAGTGCTTGCTTCGCGGGAAAAAATAGAAGAGGCGATTGAACTTTGCTATCACCAGAGCGAGTCGGCCACCTCGGAGCTATTCGACAGCCTCCGCGCGAAGGCCACCGGTCCCTCACCCGAAGATGAGGGAGAAGGATACGATCTTCTTGCCCAAAAGGGAACAGACTCTCCCGTTGTGCGGATGCTCAATGCCATACTCCTCGAAGCGATCCAGCAAGGAGCCTCAGACATTCATTTTGAGCCCCTTGAAACCACCCTTGCGGTCCGCTACAGGATCGATGGCGTTCTCCAGTCGCGCCACGCCCCTCCCAAAGAGTTCCAGTCACAGCTCCTCACCCGGATCAAAGTGATGGCCCGGCTCGACATTGCCGAGCAGCGTCTTCCCCAAGATGGACGGATTAAATTGAAGCTGGGCGGGAGACAGATCGACTTTCGGGTCAGTACGATCCCCGTCGTCTACGGAGAGCGGATCGTCCTCAGGATCCTTGATCGAGGGAACATTCTCCTTGGCCTTGACAAGATCGGGATGCGCCCTAAGCTTCTTGCTGACTTCAAGAAGCTCATCAAGATGAGCGAAGGGATCGTCCTCGTGACGGGACCGACAGGAAGTGGAAAGACCACCACCCTCTACAGCGCCCTTAGCGGAATCAACTCGGTTCACACTAACGTGATGACCATCGAAGATCCAGTCGAGTACAAGCTTCAAGCGATGGCGCAGATAGGGGTGAACCCCAAGATTGACCTCACCTTTTCCAAGGGCCTTCGCCACATCCTTCGGCAAGACCCCGATGTGATCATGATTGGGGAGATCCGCGACCGGGAAACAGCCGAGATTGCGATCCAAGCAGCGCTCACAGGCCACCTGGTCCTCAGCACCCTCCACACTAACGACGCTCCCTCAGCTCTCACCCGTATGGTTGACATGGGGATCGAGCCCTACCTCCTCTCCTCCTCAGTGATCGGAGTTCTTGCCCAGAGGCTCGTTCGAAGAATTTGCTCTGACTGTAAAGCGGCCTATACTCCGGCTCCTGGTGAATGGGAAAATCTCGGCGTTGACGAAGAGGTTGACACACTCTACCGAGGGGAAGGGTGCACCGCCTGTTATGGGACTGGTTATAAGGGGAGGATGGGGATCTATGAACTTATGCCTCTTACTGGACCTCTCAAACGGCAGCTGGTTGAGACCCCCGATAGCGCCGCCCTCCAAAAGATCGCTCTCGAAGAGGGGATGGAAAGCCTCCGCCAAGATGGGGGCCATCTCGTGAAGGCGGGACTCACCACCACCACCGAAGTTCTCCGAGTGACCCGAAGTTGTGAGGAGTAGACGATGCCGATTTTTCGTTATAAAGCTCTCACTGACACCGGGAAAAAAATTGGAGGCGTGATTGATGCCGATTCGCTCGATCTTGCCAAACAACGCCTTCTTCGAGACAAAGTCCTTGTCACCAAACTCACTCCCGTCAAAGCAAAAGGAGAAGTTTCCCTTGCGAGCTCAGCTCTTCTCTCATTCACCCGTGAGCTGGGACAGCTTCTAAATGCTGGACTCCCTCTCTATGAAGCACTCGTCACCATCGAAGAGAAGCACCAACGTCATCGAACCCACTCCCTCTTCCTCGACCTTTGCGATCAGCTCAAAAGTGGGAACCAACTCTCCACCGCGATGAAGAGATACCCCAAAACGTTCGATGCCATCTACCTCTCAATGGTCCGTGCTGGCGAGTCGACCGGCTCCCTTCCCTGGGTCTTCCAGCAGCTCTACGAACTGATCGAGCGGAAAGAAAAGCTCAAGAAGCAGCTCCTCAGCGCAATGGCCTACCCCCTCTTCCTCGGCGGGTTTTGCTTCCTCATGGTGATCGGCCTTCTCCTCTTCGTCATCCCCTCGATGCAAGAACTCTTTGAAGGGCGCCACCTCCATCCGCTCACCAAGATCGTTCTTTCTGCAAGCGAGTTCCTCCAAAACTCCTTCGTTCTCCTCATCCTCTCCACCACCCTCATCGCCTCTGGCCTTATCTACTTCTTCCGGCAGCCAAAGGGGAAAGAACTCTTCCGGCGTGGGCTCCAAAAACTCCCCCTTATTAAGACAATCCTTTCTCAAGCAGCACTCATCCGATTTTGTCGAAGCGCCTCGATCCTCCTCTACGGAGGAGTCCCCCTCGTCTCGGCCCTCACCATCTCTCGCAAGGTGATGCGCCACCCCTTTCTTGAAGAGGCGATCGAAGAGGCAGAAAAGCGGATTGTCGAGGGAAAAGCGCTTAGCGAGCAGCTCAAAGAGTCTCCTTATATTCCCCCACTCGTTGTCCGGATGCTCTCGATCGCTGAAGAGACGGGCAAGCTTCCCGAGATGCTCGGGAGTCTTTCCGATATTTACGATGACCAGCTCGAGCGGAGCCTGGCCCAGATCACCACCTTCCTCCAGCCGGTCCTTCTCCTCATCTTAGGCGGCGTCGTAGGTCTGGTGATCCTCTCGATCTTGCTGCCGCTCACAGATGTCAGTTCCTTAATTTCTACGTAAGAGGTCTATTATGAAAAAACAAAAAAGAGCCTTCACCCTCCTCGAAATCATGATCGTGATCTGCCTCATCGGGCTGATCAGCGGGGTAGTTGGATATAGTATGAAAGGGAGCCTCAACAAGGGGAAAGCCTTCAAGACAGAGCAGGCGGCGAATAAACTCCAAGACATCATCGAGCTCGAGCTGGCGAAAGGGGACCAGAAAAAAGAGCACTGGAAAGAAGATCCAGTGGCATTCCTCAAAAAAACCGGCCTCGTTCGGAAACCAAGCGACCTGCTCAAAGATGGATGGGGGAACCCCTTTGAAGTGGAGATCGATGCAAAAGGGAACGTGACCGTCACCTCCGATGCCCTCAAGGAGATCCGAGCTGAGCAGGATGAAGAGTAAGAGGCTTTTCACCCTTTTTGAGATCGCCCTTTGCATGGCCATCCTCTCCCTTACAGGGACCTTGCTCACCTGGCAAGCGAAAGAGATGGTCAGCGCCCACCAGTTCCACAAGAGCATCAGTCACCTCTTGACCGACCTGCGCCGGATCCAGATCGTCTCCCTTTCCGACCGGGCCGACATCGAGCTAAAGATCTCGAAGAGTGAGAAGGGGTATAAATACCAGATCCATACCGATGAGCTCTTGCCTCACTTTTCCAAAAAGGAGCAAAAGCTGACGGGCGTGAAAAAAATCTCCCTTGGGGGAAAACCCCTTACAAAGCCCGTCACTCTCACCCTCTTTGCAAGCGGGCAGATCACGCCTAAGAGAAAGATCACCCTCCACCAGAAAGAGGAGAGCAAAGAAGGGTACTGCCTCAACTTAGAGACTCCCTTATATATAGAAATCGCGAGGGTTGGCCTCTGAGATAGGAGTCTTCAACAGATCTCATCTGTACTGCTCCACATATTGGCGGGATACGCAGCTCCTTCCAAATTACTCCCCGTCCTTTAGGGCGGGGTTCACCCCAAAAGTTGACCAAAGTCGATTATTTTATCAAAGTATCCTTCATCTACAACGGAATTTTCTGTTCCATTTACCTGGATAAGTACGGGTCTGATTGAAAAGCGTTTGGGAACGTTTAAACTCTTTATTTTCCTTTCCATCTCTTCGATGATTTTTCCATTAACACGATCTTGTGAGAATTTCACTTCACATATATAGAGAGTATGAAATCGAGTTTGAATCATGTAATCGATTTGACATCCAGATTGCCTTGCTGTTCTGGTTTGAAAGAAAGGACCATCCATAATGACTTCTTTTCCGGATAGGTTCAACACCTTCCAGAGCGCTTTGAAGTTATGAACAACGAGATTTTCAAATTGCAGTCCCATGATACCTTCCCAGCCAGGAAGACTATTCAATGTAGAGTCGGATATGCCCCTTTTGTCGATTTTGACACGATTTGGCTCAATACATTTTAAATAGAAGCGCAAATAGTTATCACTTAGACGATATCGACTAAGCTTCCTCTGTTGACCATTCTTAAAGTCCCAGATAAAATCCCTTTTTACAAATCCAGCTTGGACCAGTTCATCCATATATTGACTATACACCCCTCCTTGGGGTTTCCCGATTTCCTTGCAAATCTGCACAAGCTCTTTTGATCCATTTGCTAGACAGGTCACAATTTTCTTGTGGATCCCTTTGCTTTTTGAGAAGAGATCTGAAAATAATTCATCAAATTCTCGGACGAGCAATCCTCCTTTAGTAAAGCAGAGATCACGGATATTATGCTCAGCGGGCAAGCCAGATTTCATCTGCTCTAAATAAAGAGGTACACCACCGGTTATGGATAGGAGTTTGAATTTTTCATAAGCTGAGACTCGTGTTTCTTTTGGGTGCCAAAAAGCATTGCACTCATGCAAAGGGAGCTCTTCAAGGACAAGATCAATGGTGATTCTGCCGACAAACCCGGTGCTACTAAGAATATTTTTTTCAATCCATGAGGAAATCGAGCCACAGAGAGCAATAATTATCTTGGGGTTTTTGCTAAAATACATATCCCAAGCTGTTTTCAACTGGCCTAAGAAAAGCCGATCTTTGCCTCCTAGCCATGAGATTTCATCTAAAACGATCAGAATTCGTCCTTTTTTCGTTTCTTTGGAGAGATGCCAAAAAAGATCGCCCCAATTTTCCGATTTTACTCCTGGAATGCCCACCCTCTTAAGTTGGTCAGCAAAAAGATCTCGCTGTGACTGTGCTGTTGTTCCTTTTACTGGAGGATCACCTGAAAAAAACAAGCTTTTCATTTCTCTCCCAAATTCAGAGAGAAGTCTGCTCTTTCCAATTCTCCTTCTTCCTCGTACCACAATAAGGCTAGCACTTTTTTTATCTAGGAGTCCTCTTAGTCTCTCTATTTCCGGTTTACGACCAATAAAAGGGGCATTTTCCATATAATTATCTCTCAGTGTTTTGATACATATGATGCCGTTTTATTCAGTTGCATTCAAGCTGTAAAGTGATAAATGTCGATTTGCGGATTGATTTTCAGGCTAAAAAGTCATCCGTAAATCAGCAAATATCTCTTCACGGCTGGGTAAGGTTTGAGGGAAATTAATCTGTAAACCGATATTTGTCGATATATAGATAGCTTTAGAAGAGCTAAGAGCTTTGACTGAAAGTCAGTAAGCCGCTGAAAATTAATGTTTTATAATTCCCGGAAGACTCTATAGCGCTGGAGCACTTTCTTGGCGTCAATGAGTAAGGAAAGCGCACATTTTGAGGAAATCATCCGAAAAGTTTCTGCGAACTTAGACGTTTTTTTAAATGACTTCTTGGATAAGAAAAGCTGCCTTACTCCTCTATTCTGCTCTGAATCCTTACTTCGTTTTGGTCGAATTTTTGAGAAGCAGGTCAGGGGTTGATCAATGATCCCAAACCCGCTATCCTATGCACAAACAAGAGGTGACCTTATGCGAATCACGAGTGGAAAATTCAAAGAAGGGGAAGAGATCCCCCAAATCAACACCTGCGAGGGGTATGATTGGAACCCACCCCTGGAGTTCCACGACGTGCCTAAAGAGGCGAAGAGCCTCGTCCTTATCATGGAAGACCCCGACGTCCCCGAATCGATCCGTCCCGACAAGCTCTGGGTTCACTGGGTGATGTACGAGATTCCCCCAGACTGCAAAGGAATCGCTGAACATGCGCCTCCTCCTGGAACCCATGGGAAAGGGACCAACGGCCGGACCGCCTACATGGGACCTTGCCCTCCTGATAAGCGCCACCGCTACTTCTTTTACCTCTATGCGCTAGACGTGATGCCCGACTGGCCCAAAGGGCTCGAGAAAGAAGAAGTAGAGAAGAAGATGGAAGGACACATCATCGGGAAAGCTCAATTGATGTGCACTTACGAGCTAAAGACCAAGCCCCCTGCGGCGGAAGAGTCATGAAAATTTCGATCTATCTCGCAGGCAACATCCAAAAAAGCCACGAAGGATCGAGTAAAATTTTCTGGAGCGAGGAGGACATCAAAGAGTTTGCTCGTCATTGCGCTCCGATCGAGATCACCTTCATGAATCCCGCCGACCGAACCGATGATCTTTCAGATCAGCTCTCGGTTTTTGGGAGGGACATCACCCAAGTTTCTTTAAGTGACGCAATCCTCGTGGACGCTCGTGGGCGGCGTGGGCTTGGTGTTGGGGCTGAGATGATGTGGGCGAAGGTGCGCTCGATCCCGGTTGTTACCCTTGCCCCTCACGGGACTCACTACCGGAAGGAAGAGGTTACCCTTCTCGGTGAAACGGTAGAAAACTGGAACCATCCCTTTGTAGAGTCGCTAAGCGATCGGATGGTGGACAACCTCGAAGAGGCGGCGGTGGCTGTGAAAGAACTCCTGGCTTCTCCAGATCTTGTTAAGGGACCCGAGTCGATCGAAAAGGCGATGGACCATTACCAATCGACTCAGTTGGAGAAGGATGCGCCGATGCGCACCCTTGTAGAATCCGAAGAGTTTCTCATGGAGCGGCTTTCTGCGCTTACCTCTTATGCTTGAGTTTCTTGGGCCCTCCCCATGCCTCCCCAGCAAGCCTCTCCATATGAGCCGAGTACTGGTGGGTAAATAGGCAAAGCCATACAGGAGCTTCGTAGACGGTCTTTTCTAGGAGTTTCTTCTCAATGACTTTGTGGTCCATGAAAAGTTCATTGAGCTTTTGGATCCCTTTTGCAGTCAAGTCGTGACCCGTCCAAGGGGAAACAGTCCCCACTATCCCTATAGCAATCCCACTGAGATCAATCACGCATCTGATGAGGTTTTCTTTCATGAACTGGCGTCCGTTTGTCGTCATACTTCCAAAAATGGAAAAAACGGCTAGCGTTGCATGGATAACGAGGCGCACAGCGCTGAACATCGCTGTTTGCAAAAATGTTGAGGCGCTATCAATCCAGCAAACCACCTTTCCGTGGGACTCTGCCTGATAGAGCTTAAGAGAGGCTTCGGTTAGCTCTTTAAGTGTTGCTGTATCGACTCCCGAATGGATATAGGCAATTTCCCCAAGTGTTGTTGTCATCTGATTTCTCCCTGGTTAATTTTATTCGTTTACTTCTTCGATGATTGGACCGTCTCCTGATTCCTCTGTCTCATTGGCAAAGGTTCCTCCAGTATAGGTTTGCTTGGTGTCGTTAAGGGATCTCCATGGGCTCCAAAAGGAAGTCTCCTCTCTTTTAAAGGTGCCTCCGTCAGCAGTTTCCATTTTAAAACGCCGCCGGACAAGTGTTGTGGCAAGCGTTTCCTCACGGGTTTCTTCGGATTCAGCATTAACCACAGTTTGACCGAGGGATTGGAGCATATAGCCCTCCCCATCGGGGTTCAATTTAGGAATCAGGCTTTGACTCTCACTATAGGGAACGACTTCCTGACCAGAGCCACTTCCGGAAGAAGAAGGTCTGCTTGCATTGATAACTGATCCGATGGGATTGAAACTGGATCGATGTCCACTCTGATTTCCCTCAACTGGGAAAACGCGGAAAATGAACTTTTTTAGAACAACTTGAACAATAAAAGAGACAGCGATAGCTTGATAGTAGGGCTCCCCATATAGGGATCTTGGATTGTCTGCGACCTTGATAAGATTGAAAAAGGATGCTTGTCCCACAACTGTAAAGATGGCCGGGAAGATCGTATGTTTTGGAAGTGCGGGCGAAAGAAAGGAGTTGAAGAACGTCGTTATAAATCCACCCACAACAAATACCTCTTTTGTAATCCATTGTTCTGAGTTACTCGCAAGCAGAGCGCCTCCGGCAAGTACCCCCACTCCAGAGGAGAGAATGTGGGTGAAGCTATGGCGGTTTAGGAGTCGTGAACAGACCGATCCTCCATATTCTATAGCCGGCAAACAGGTGCGCTCCATAAAGTTTATCATTTCATCTTGCGTTTTCGGTTGTTCATTCACTTGCATTGTGTGCCTCGTATTTTGAGTATTCGAAAAAAATTTACGCAGATGATTGCTGAGATGATTTTTTTTGTCAAAGAGTTCTTTTTGAATCAGATAGTCATGAGTAAGCATTCATATTCATTTCTTTCCAAACTCGCCGTTTCGATGCAAAAAAAACGAAGTTATAGAGGTTTGTTAATTAATTACTTGAAAATTTAAGTGTTATTTGAGAAGTAGAGAAAAAGCCCCTTAGTATTTTTATCTCCGGGGAGAACCCTTAATTTTAGGAGGAAGGGATGGATATGGCAATTAAGCTCGCAAGAGTGTTTGGCCCCTTTTTGGGAATTTTAGGACTATGGATGCTCCTTTACGGTGAAAACGTAGTTAAAATCCTATCGGCAAGAAAAACTAACCCATCTGCTCTTTACACAAGCGCAGTATTCAATCTGTTGATTGGTCTGTTTATCATCTGCAGCTACAACGTTTGGATCTGGGACATTTTCTTCTTCGTGACACTACTCGGTTGGGTAATGTTCCTAAGAGGAGTCCTTACATTGTTCATGCCTCAGCTCGTTGTGAAATCAATGATGAGCAGAGCTTCATGGATGAAGACCATGGGAATTATCCCTTTCGTTTGGGGTCTTATCCTCACTTGGCTTGGATACTACATGTAATTCTTTACTGCAAAAGAGGTCTCATCTAGAGACCTCTTTCGCAGGCTCGCCTCGAGAGCCACTTGCAAAAATCATTCCTGCATCTAAAACTCTTCGCTTTATCCACTGGAAGCAGCAGTCTCATTTTGCTACCAGTCGTTCAGCTTATTAATTAAATCTTTCCATGAAATAGCTTCGATACCTTCTGATAGGATTTGTGGCTGAGATACTCTACACACAACATAAGCTTTGTTTGCTGTAGGATGTTCATGTAAAAAAACTTCAAGATGCTTTGCGTCTCTAGAAGAAGGATTCTCAGTCCACTTTACTTCAATTGGTAGCAGATTATTGCTCCGACTAAGCAACCAGTCAACCTCTGGACCGGAAGAATCTCTCCAAAAATGTACAGTAGATTTGGTATCTTGTAAGCGTGACCAGCGAATTAACTCTAGCCCGATGAATTGTTCGAAAAGACCGCCCAAATACTTTTGAGGTAAGGTAGGAGGCTCTTGAGCAGCGAGTCGACGTAACCCTAAATCAAATAAGAGATATCTCGGTGATTTGGTTAGTTTTTTTCGTGTTTTGCTCGTGGTATACGGTTCAATCCGTTCGGCAATTAAACAGTCCTCTAAAATCCGGTAATAGGCCGTTATTGTAGTTCGTGCAACACCAACATCTTGGGAAATTTTATCAAAGTTCACGATATTCCCTGATTCAATAGCAGCAAGCCGAAGGAAGTTTTCAAAGGCTCCAATATCCCGTACAAGGGCTTCTGCACGCACTTCGTCTTCGAGGTATAAACCCACATAGGAGTCGAGTTCTTCTTCACGAATATGAGAGTCTGATTCAAGATAAATGGCGGGTAGAGACCCATATAGCAAAATTTCTTCAATGGAAGGGTATGGAGAAGGAGCTTCTCCTAATGTGATGGGATCAAGGTGAAGCTGGATAATACGTCCTGGGAGGAGATTAATGTTTTTGTTGTGACGTAATTTCCGTGCAGAGGATCCTGTTAAAATGAATTGGCCTAATTTTTTATCAATCAAGTACTGAATTCCATCCATTAAATCAGGTACTTTTTGAACTTCATCGATCACCACAAGAGGAGGTTTGCCATTGGTTTTTTTGAGGGCTTCGACTTCTCGCAAGAGTTGATCAGGGTCTGCCTCGTACTGTCGTCGAATTTTTGCAATGAGTAACGTAATTTCAAGATCTGCTTTGTATTGACTAATCAGAGTTGTCTTCCCGGTCTGACGTGGGCCAAGTAATAATACGCTCTTACCTCTCTTCAGAATTCGAGAAAGTCTCTCCTCTAAGTCTCTTTTAATAAGGTCCATGATGGGCTCAGCATTTTGTTTCTTTAGACTCTATTTTCCTAGAAAATCGAGTTTTAGACAACGAAATTCTGAGTATAATATTAAGATGTTAATAAAGAGTGGTTTGCGATCCGGAAAATTTTAAGCACTTGGGTGTTGAAGCCTTCTTTAGAGCTTTTCTCCTCCAAAGAACATCTCCATGGAGAGCTAGCTGTAGAAGATGCCTTTAAAGCCATTTCTCCGATACGGGGAATAATCTTTCTCTATCGATGTAAGCACGTAGGAGGCATTTTCTTGCAGACTCGCGTTTATTTCCCTTTTGAATTATCCTTGGCTCAAACCCGATCCTGAGGAGATTCATGCGTAAAATCCTTTTTTTACTTACTGTTTTTTGCACTGGCGCACTAGCTGCCCAGGCCCCATCACCCCTGAAGCCAAGACAGCCCCACTGGCGGCCGAAGATTGTGGAGCATTTTGGCGATGGGCTACCTAAACGTGTCCTGTTCTATGAGCAGATCGACCGAGAGAATGAGGCCCCCGTTAAAGAACTTGCTTACTTTCCGAATGGACAGCTCAAGCGGGAAATGGATCTCACTACGGTCAAAGAGGGAACGGTTGGATATGAGCAGTGGAAATCTGAAATTGTCCCTCACGGCGGCTCGGTCACCTTTTTTGCTGGCGGACAGGTGGAGAAGGTTGCTTTCTATGACGAGGGGATCGTCCATGGAAAGGTAAGTGTCTACTACCCCGAAGGAAAAGTCCGCGGAATCGCGAGCTTTGACCATGGGAAGCGTCATGGAAATGCGCTTACCTATTACCAAGATGGCAAGAAAGCCGAAGAAGTCACCTATGAGCAGGATCAAATCGTTGGCGATCTCGTTCGCTACTATCCCAACGAAGAGCGGGCGGCGATGATCCCTTATTAGAATGGGGTTCCTCACGGACAAGCGCTTGAGTGGCATGACAACGGGGTTCTCAAATCTTCGAAGCGGTACCAGCAGGGGGTTTTGAACTCTGATGGTCGCTCTCCTGCACTTGTCGTCTACGACGAAGATCGGAATATGATCGAGGTGGAAGATTTTCAGGCGGGACAGCCCGTGGGAACGCACATTCAGTATCACCCGAATGGGAAGGAAAAGTATAAAGTTCGCTACCTAGATGGGGAAAAACACGGAAAAGAGCAGGTCTTTTCAGAAACAGGGATGCTCACTGGTGAGGGAGAATTCAATAAAGGGACCCCAATGGGGAAACACTGGAGAGATCACCCAAATGGCCAGCCTTCCTATCTCGCTGTCTATTCAGAGCGGGGAGAACTTCTCGAGCCGATCGTCCTTTTTAGCGAAGCGGGAGAAAAGATCTCTGAATACCGGATGCTCGATGGAGCCCGCGAGGGGAGCTTTCGTGAGTGGTACGACAATGGACAGCTCAAAACCGACTACAATTACGTGCAAGGGCACTACGATGGCCCACAGCGGGAGTTTTTCGAAAACGGGCAGAAGAAGATGGAGACCGCCTACCGAGATCAACAGAGGACCGGGAAATACCACGAGTGGTACGAAAATGGTCAGCTCGCTGTCGATCAGAAATTTGCGGAAGGAGAAAAAGAAGGAGAGGCGCTCCGTTACTTTGAAAATGGAAAACTCTCCCGACTAGAGAACTTTGCCAAGGGTGTGTACGAAGGAGTCCAAAAACAGTGGCACACTAATGGACAGCTTCAGTTCCAAGGAGAATATGCTGCGGGCAAAAAGCATGGGCTTCACCGAGCTTTTGATGAGCAGGGCAGTATCCTCATGAACGCAAAGTATGACCAGGACCTTCCCGATGGGAAGATGGAGTCCTACTACGCTAAAGACCTCCCCCGCGAGAAGATCGAATTCAACAAAGGCAAGCGAGATGGGAAGGCCGAAGAGTGGCACGAAAGTGGCTCGCGTAAAGTTCTGGCCTATTACAGCGAAGACAAGCTCGATGGCGAGCTGCAAGGGTGGTATGAAGATGGATCACTCCAGTTTGTCAAAGTTTTCCGCAAAGGGGATCCTGTGGGCAAGCATATCGACTATTTCCCCAGGGCAGAAGACGAGCAGAGAGTTGCCAGATTCTTTGTCTATAATGAGAAAGGACAGCTCGATGGCGAGCAGAAGACCTACTTCCCCGATGGGACGGAGCAAACCGTGGTTCACTACAAGGATGGACAGCTCGAAGGGCTAAAAGCGCTTTGGGATGCGGAAGGGAACCTCGTTGAAGAAGCCACCTATGCGGCAGGCAAGCTCAATGGTCGTTTTTACGAGCGGACCAAAGAGGGGCGTGAGATCATCACTCACTATAAGGATAACCTAAGAGATGGCCCCCACGAGGTCTATTTCCCGCCCAACGAGTTCTTTGGACGGGTGAAAGCTCTTGAGGTGCACTTTGTGGCTAACAACCCCGAAGGAGAGGCGATTGAATACAACGAAGCAGGCGCTAAAGTCTCGAGCACTCTCTATGTCAATGGAGTGAAAGAGGGAATGAGCTATGTCTATTCTCCGAAAGGGAAAGTTTTCATGGAAGTGGAGTACCACAACGACAAGCGAGAAGGGATCGCCGTCCAATACTTCCCCGATGGAAAAGTCTTCAAGGAGACCACCTTTGCTAGTGATCTCAAGGAAGGAGAAGAGCGGACCTATTTTGACTCAGGCGAGCTTGCCGTGATCGTTCCCTACAAGGAAGGGAAGAAAGAAGGGCTTTACCAGGAGTGGAACAAAGACGGAGTCCTCGTCTTCGAGGGGGAGTTCAAGGAAGACCTTCGCCATGGGAAGTTCAACAAGTATTATGAGAATGGAAGTCCGAAAATCCTCCAGACTTTTGTAGAGGATAAACTAGATGGTATGAAGCTTTCGTATGATAAAGAAGGTAACGAGCTACAAGCTCGCTACCAGATGGGAAGGAAGCTTTAGCTGTCTTCTTCGAGAGACTCAACGTTACGGGCGACGGGCCCTTTTTGTCCTTCGCCGATTTCGAACTGGACGCGCTGGCCCTGCTCGAGCATTCCACTCATGGTTTTCACTTCAGAGGCATGAACAAAAAACTCTTTGCCTCCAGTGTCTGATTGAAGAAACCCATATTTTTTTTCTTGGTCGAACCATTTAACTATTCCACGTTCCATGACTTTACTTCTCCTTAGAATTGAGTAAATTTTCTACTTCTTTCGTGACAAAATCTTGGAGCGGAGCTCCATGAGATGCCAGTTCTCGAATTAGTGTTGAGCTTATTTGGGCACTTTGATCGGCAAACAGAAAAAGAGTTTCGATCCCGGTGAGTTTCCGATTAGCCATCGCCATTTCTTGTTCAGATCCCCAGTCGCTTTGGGATCGTAAGCCCCGAATCAAGAGATCGATATCCGCATCTTCCGCAAACTCGGTGACAAGGCCAGGGACGACCACCACCTCGACATTGGGGAGATCCCCCGTCATCGTTTCGAGGATAGATTTCCTCTCTTCGATGGTGAGCACCGGGGTTTGTTTTGAGTGATTTTGTCCGATCCCAATGGTGAGTCTTTCGCAGAAGGCGCTTGCCCGTCGAATGATATCGAGATGGCCAAGAGTTGGGGGATCAAACGTTCCTGGATATAAGGCGTGCATAGCGACCCATTCTTAATGAAGATGGGCTCTAAGATAGATCAGTTTTTTTTAGAACGCAACAGTTTTCACTTCTGCTTCTTTTTCCTGCCAAGCAAAAAGGCCAAAATGCCAATCGCAAAAGTGACGATCCCACCGGTGCGGAAGTAGCCAGCCATTTGTTCGTAATGGGCAATATCCTGATTTGCTGCAGCGATCCTTTCTTTGGCAGAGCCAGTGAACTCTTTTTCGACTCTTCGTGCAAATGGGCGAATCGGTTTGAAAGCTTGCTCTGCCTGGCCTACCTGGGTTTCAGCACGACCTACTTGTACTTTGCCCTCTTCCACACGTCCTTGAATATAGAGAGAAGTCCCAAAGAGGCCCGCTCCTGCAATCAAAAGGATTATTCCGAAAATTCTTGTCCCGCTCATACGTCTTTCTCCGTGGTGCTTCACTTTTGAGTTCGCACATTTAAAGAAAAATGTAAAGGAGTTGGCTATCCACTCGGTTGTTGAAAGAAGTGAAGGATAGTGTCCCCGAAAGATCTTTGCTGGATCTGCTCAAGCCCTTCGATGGCGATTTCTCCTTTTTTGCCCTGCTCGATGATGAGTATTCCTCCATCGGCAAGGATCGATGAGAGCTGGGGGAAGAGGGGAGAAATATCTAGGGCGTAAGGAGGGTCGATGTAGATGACTTGGAAGCTGGCCTCTGCTTTGACAAATCGTTTCACTGCAGCAAAGACGTCGGTTGATAGCAGAGTGGTCTCTTCTTCGAGTTTGAGGCAGATGAGGTTGTCTCTAAGGGCCCGAACTGCAATTCTATCTTTCTCGACAAAGGTGGCGTGTCTTGCTCCGCGAGAGAGGGCTTCGATACCCATCGCTCCACTCCCTGCAAAAAGATCCAGGAAGTCAGTTCCTTCAACTTGGGCTTGGAGAATATCGAACACGCTTCCCCGAACTTTCCCTGAGGTGGGACGGGTTTTTCCCCCCTTAGGAGTCTTGAGCTCTCGTCCTTTGAATTTGCCGGATATTATTCGCATGGGCTTTATTTGCTTTTTAGTAGATCGAGAAATCTATGATTGATAAAAAGTTTGTCCCTTCCCCGGGTGATTTCTTTTAAGAAGTCTATTTCACAAAGTGCCCTAAGATGTTTAGAAGCTGTGTCTCTCCCAATTTTATGTGTTTGGACGAGGTTCGAAATTCGGATATAGGGCTGAATAAATAAGGTTTCGACCAGTTCTTTGCTGTAAATAGAAGGGAGCTCTGACTTAATAACAGCCGAGGAAGCTTCTATCAGTTTTTGAATAGCAAAAATTCTCTCCATCGTCCATTGCGAAGTTTCGCGAATGGCTGTTAAAAAGAACAAGACCCACTCAACCCAGGCACCTTCCGTGGTCACTTCTAACAGTTTTTGGTAGTAGTTGCTCCTATTTTCGATAATATATCCACTCAAGTATAGAATCGGAGTATCCAACAGCCCCGCTTCTATCAAATAAAGCAGGTTGATAATGCGCCCTGTTCTCCCGTTCCCATCCTCAAATGGATGGATTGCTTCAAACTGGTAATGCTGGACGGCGAGCTTAATCAGTGGATCAACTCCATCATTTTTTTGATGGATATAGCTTTGCCAGTTTTCTAAGAGTTTTCTTAAAAGTTCTTCTCCTTCTGGAGGGGTATAGATTTTTTTGCCGGAAAACCCATTGAGTAAAGCCGTCCCTGGGAGGGGTCTCACCTGCGTATCAATTTGCCGAATCGTGGTACACAGATCACAGATAGTCGCGATGCTTAAAGGACGCGTTTTTAGTGATTGATACCCCTGGTAGAGGGCGCGACGATATTGAAGGGTCTCTTTTGTTTCAGGGGTCATCAGTACCCCATCATCTTGAGCATGTTCAAAGAGCTCATCCGTCGTCGTTACAATATTTTCGATGGCAGAGCTAGCCTGCGATTCTAATAAAGGGATGCTATTAATTAACACCGTGTGGTTGGGGATGAGTCGCTCTGCTGTTTTTAACTTGGCTAGTTCTTTATTGGCTTCGATACAAGCTTTAAGAATGGCGGGAGTTTCGAGGTCCGCCGCTGGAGGTAGGGGGGGGAGGGCATTATATGGGGTCTCTGGGTCAAAAGTAGTCATATGTTGAAAATTTCCAAAAAAGTCGACATATACTCATGTTAATGTTGGATGAGTCAACATGTCAAAGAATTTATGTCGGAAAATTCTGAAAAATCCAACATATAGCAGGATGAGAAAATGATAAATTGTTGATTATAAGCGATCTACGAATCTTCGATTTTTCGGTCGAACGTGCACAAGAAAAGGGGGTTTTGTGTGCTTATTCGGAGGCGATGACGCCGCGATGGGCCCGGGCGATCGACTTGGCTTCTTCGAGGTGGGTATTTTTCCCGTTTTTCAGGTAGTGCTCATAGCAGATCTTCGACTGGACGTCGGCCCAGAGCCGCTCGAGCGCTCGCCCTCCGGGTGGAGCCTGGTGGAAGGAGACGGTCTTGTGGACGTTCACCCATTGGTCATGGTTTTGCCCTTGGAGGTAGAGGGTGAGGTCGCAGAGCTCATCCATCGTTCCGACGATCTCGTAGGGCTGCCCCGCAAACATGGGGGGAAAATGGTGGATCTTCGGCTCGATCGATACGTCAGCACTTGGATCTTTGGCGGCGATCTCGACGGAGAGGTTTTTCACAATGGGGTTGTGGAGGTCTTTGATGAGGTGGACGAGCTTGCGAGGGAAGCCAGCATTAGTGTCGGAGTAGAGGAGGCTTCCGCCTGTGATGTAACTGACCAGGTCGAGCATGACGAGGTTGTTCCCTTTCCCTGAAGCTGCTGTGTAGAAGTGGAACTTGTCTTCGGTCCGGGTTGCCCACTTGGTGAGTTCTTTCTTTTCGGCTGGGGTGCTGAGGAGGTTTTTCCCATCGGTCATGAGGATGACCGAGTGGATCTCATCGGGGTGGGCGCTATTGGGAAGGATCTTCTTGAGGGTGGAGAAGAGGTCGGTGGGGGTAAACTCGATCGCTGACTTCTCCCGCTCAAGAAACTCGGTCGCTTTTTCAAGTGTTCTCGGAGTGAATGGGAGGGGGGCATCAGAGAGCTGGGTCACTTTTTTGCCCAGGATGCAGATGTTGAACTTGTCCCCTTCATGGAGCGCATTCATCGCTCTTTGGACCGCTCTTTTAAATCGGCCATATTTGTGGGACTCGATGGTTTTGGAGTTGTCGATCAGGAAGTAAAAGTTTTGCCCCATCGGCTCGCAGTTTGCCTGAAACTCGGGGTGAATCTTGAGAGAAAAGACATACCGATTGCTCTTGGGGTCGGTCATGATCTGGACGTCGATCTCTACATCTTCTTCGAAGTTGAGGTGGTGGGTGATGGTGTCGAGGCCATATCGCTCGATATTGGGGGTCTTTTTCTCAGCAAGGCTCCGCTTAACCCACTGGCTTCGGAGGTAATCGACGGCGTTGGGAAGGATAAGCCGAGGGGAGTTGCTCTCAGAGAGGTTGGTGAAGGTGAGCTCTTGTCTTTGCGGGGCTTCTTTGGTCGAGAGTTTTTGGAGTTTGGCGACCAGATGGGCCGAGAGTTTGTCATCTTGGGAAGTGGAAAGCGCAGTTGGAGAAAACTGGTTGTCGGTCAGGGTGTAGTCGTCACTCACCATTTGGAGCGCCGGCGCGGGAGCTTCTTGGGCTAGGGTATTGATATCGATGGTGGGGACCCTTTCACTCTCAAACCCGATCGGGATCTCGTCAAGCTCGTGGTCTAGTGCAAATGAGCTGAAGAAGGCTTCCATCTCTGGATCAAAGAGGGGGGGCATGGTGGAAGCAAATTCCCCTTCTCCCCTATTGAGCGCTTCCCACTCTTCTTTTTCTACTTTAGGGGCATTGTAAAGCGGCTTTGCTTCGTAGGAGTCGGTCTGGGCAATGTCGTCTGTCTTGGGAGCCACTTGATGGGCAAAGGCGATCGCGTCGTTGAGCGATTGCTCGAGCGCTCTTTCTACCCTTTCAACGAGGAGCTCTTCCGGGTCTTTGGGGACGAGACGTGGAGCGGGCTTTAGCTGAAGGGTGGCTGTCTCCTCTGGGATGGTCGGGGATGCGCGATAGATGAGGAAAACCCCTCCTAAGTGAAGTCCAATCGATGCCACGAGGCAGAAGAGGAGTAGGGGTTTTCGGGTCTCGCCTTTTGTCATATTCGACTGCGTAGTTGCCTCTCTGCAATTTTCACTCGGCTATAGAGATAGGGTCTGAGTGATTTTTCATCTTGAAGGAGGTTTTCTACAAGAGAAAGGGCCTCTTCATTGCACCGCTTTGACTTCTCGAGGTTGTTCTCACTTTTTGCTATTTCCGCTTGGGCGCTGAGCATTTGGGCGTCAACATACCGCATATAGGCATTGAATAGAGCATTTTTCTCGGGATCTTTCATTCGCAAATGCGTATACGCTTCTCCAATGGGGTCTGCTTGCGCTAGGAAGTCATCCTTGAACCGTTTGTAGAAGAAGAGGGCGTTTTTCTCTTGGCTTTTGCTGCTTGAGAGTTCGGCGCGGATTTCCGCATATTGGAGTCCAGCTTCGAGGTGAAGCGGCTCAGCGGGGAGTTTTTTGGCGATCTGGAGATCTTTGAGCCGGTGGAGAATGGTCACCACTTCGGCATTGTCCCGCATCTTTTGCTCGGCTGGCAGCTGCTTAAAGGCGAGTTTGGCCAGGTGGAGCTGTGCAGTATTTGCCACAATCGAGGAGACTTGCTGGTTTTTTGTGTCGAAGAGAAACTTGTAGGCTTTTTGCGCAGGGCCCACTTTCCCTTCGTGCTCATACGCTTTGGCGAGCTCGAGGATCGCATGGCGATGATGCTCCCAGCCAAGGCTTGGGTCTTCTTCTTGAAGGTGGATGAGCTTTTCCAGTACGAGCACCCGGTCAGAGGTTTTCTTGGCTACATCGAGCAGGTGAGCCAGCTTGAGCGCTTCGGTCTCTAAGTAGATCGAGTCGCTATCAATTTTCAAGGGGCCTTTTCCATCTTTGAGACCGAGAAGGTCATTGAAGAGAGTGCGGGCTCGATCTATGGCCTCGGGCTTTCCAGCGAGCGCTTCTTGGTAGTAGTGGTTAGTGAGCCAAAGGTGGTTTTCTTTTTTGAGCTTTCTCTCTTTCCACACGTTGGAAGCAAAGAGGTGATCAGCAGCATAGCTGAAGAAATGAGACCGATTATCCCATTCGCTCATTGAGAGCCCTTGGGAGAGATAGGCATTGTAGAGCTCGAGGTGGAGCGCTTCGTGATCGGGAAGGGTGGGGTTAAACGAGAGGGCCTTTTCTGCGTTCTGAATGAACTCGGAGGCCTCGTCTCCGAGTCTCTGATGGCAGAGCGCTTTGAGGAGGTATCCTTCCGCTAGGTCTTTCGGCTCGATCTCTTCCGTCAAAAAGTGGGAGACGAGGGGCATTGCCTCATCAAAGCGGTCGAGCTCACAGAGGGTTTTGATCTGGACGAGAGCAAACTGGTGTGCTTCTGCCTCGCTTAGGATATTTTCTCGGCGAAGTACTTCAGTAAGGATTTGGACGAAAGTGCCTTTTGCCTCGTCGGCCTGTTTCGGATCTCCTTGCTTCATCTCATCGATTGAGCAGTTGAGCATGTGGCGCCAGACAGATGGTGTCCGCCCGCTGTTGGGATACTGATGGAGATAGTTTGTGAACTCAGCACGTGCCTCGGCCCATTTGCCTGTTTGCGTGAGGAGGAGGCCGTAGTCATAGAGAACAGCTTCTGTTTCTTCAAACTGGGGATATTCACTTTTAAGCAACTCGAGGTCGGCGATTGCTTTATCAAACTCTCCAAGATCGCGGCTCATCTGCGCATGCATCATCACAATCTGGGGAGTCTCCGGCTCTCTTGGGAACTGTTTATGGAACCCTGAGAGAGTGTGCTCGAGAAGGGGCATGTCTTTCATATATCTGGCGCAGTTGACGAGGAGGAGGTAGGCTGACTTGAGCTCTTTTGAGCGGCTCTCTGCCTGAGCAGCAAAGGTTTCAAGAGGGAAAACAGCCTGCTCGTAGTCCCCTAGGAAATAAAAGCTTCTCCCTTCGTAGAACTGAAGGAGAGGCGCTTTTTCTTGAGGCATCAGCGCGATCGTTTTCTTATAAAACTTGAGATACTCGCCGTAGTTTTCCCCTTGGTAGAGGAGGATTAGTCGGTTGAATGCAGCAAGACGGGATCGTTTTCCCCCCATCTCATGCACTTTGGCAAAGGTTTTGGCAGCTTCAGCCGCGTTTTCTTTGATCTGTAGGATTCCCGCCTGGAACAAAAACCGCTCCCGGTGCTCAGGATATTTTTGGGCGAGGCTTGAGTAAAGAGAGGCGGCCCGCTCATCTTCTTTGAGGAGGCGGTGGATCTCGGCAAGAGGGAAGAGGACCCGGTCGCTATATTTGGTCTGGGTGAGCACTTTGTAGTGGGGCTTAGCGAGGTTGAGGTAGTGGAGTTTGTCTTCCATCTCTTTTGACTTGAGTGCCTGGCGAAACGCCGCTTCTGCGAGGAGGTAGCGGACCTTGACCATCTGCTGGGTCTCACTTCCTCGCCCGTGGCGGAGGCGACTGTCCGCCTCTTCGATCACCGACAGGTAGTCTCGAACTTCAAAAAGGGCTTGTAGCTGGTTAAAGGAGACCTTGTCTTGGATCTCAAAACACTCGATCTGCCCATAGGTAGAAAGTGCCTCCTGGAAGTCCCGTTCTTGGAAGTAGAGGTCTCCCAGCATCGCAAGCAAGTGGTCTCGAAGAGCTGACTGGGGGTTTTGTTCAAGGAAGTGGCAGATCTGCCGCTTCACCGTCACATAGTCTCCATCCTTCCAGTACTCGGTGATCCTTCGTAGAACGAGCGCCTCTTTAGGAGTCGCGCTTTGGACGCTCCCAAATAGGGGGGTTAGTAGGGCAGTTAAAGCAATAAATAGGGACAAGCCCCATCGCTGAGGGGTGAATTTGCGCGCTCCCATCCTCAATCCTCCAAGGAAAAACCGGTTTTTTTTCATTATACAAAGAAGTAATTATAACTAAAGAGGAAGGAGGGTTATTCGAAGGGGACAAAGATGGGAGGAGCACCCTGGAACTCGAAACCGCCGTCATTGAGAGCTTCTAGACCGCTCTGCTGCAAGTTGGGGCTTTCTGCTTCGAGAAATGTTGGTGCGTTTATACCGAAGAAATTTGGTGCGTAAATTCCAGCAGGAGCGACACTGGTGTTTTTCCAGAAGCGGAGGTGGGTGGTCTCAGCACTGATTTTTGCAGCAACGACTGCATTGTCTGTAATCGCTTCTGTACGGGTGAACAAGTTGTTCTGAGCCACTAGGGTAAAAGGAGCTTCCGTTGCGAAAAAAATGGCCTGGTCGGCAGCAGTGATTTTATTGTTTTGCACCCTCATATTGGTGGCTGGTGAAGAGGGGATTTGGTTAATCAATACCCCTTGGATCACCTGACATGTGATGGTGTTGTATGTAAGGGAGATCTCTTCCCCGCTAAACTCTCCCAAGAAGATAGCTGCCTCTGATCCCGACTTCCCTGCGGTTGCTAATAGGGAAGAATGGCGACAGGTGAAGCTGTCTCCACTAAAAGTGGGTATGGATATTGGTACGATCAAGCTCGCAAGATTGGAATCGGCACAGAGAAAGTCTCTTCCAGTGAAGTCTACGAGCACAAGAGCACTTCCATTACCAGCAAAAAGAGAAGAATTTTTTAGAAGAAAATCTCGCCCTGCGAAAGAAGAAACGAACAAATCCGAACGGCCGGTAGAGCTTATCGTGCAGTTTTCCAAAATGAAGTCTCTTCCTGAGATGGCTTGAAAATTAATGGCGTCTGAACCCACCGAGGAGAAGGTGGAATCTTTAAAGAGAAGGTCTTGTCCTGTAAACGGACGATCTAAAGTAAGCGAGACTCCACTTACCGTTGTGATCGAAGAGTTGTCGAAAGTGAAATCATTGCCTGTGAAACCCATGGGGAAGTAGATCCCTGGGGCAGTACTTCCTGATGTGAAAATCGATGAGCCTTCGGCAGTGAAGTCATTCCCAGTAAAGGTTGCAAATTCAATCCCAGACGCGCCGTCTCCGGTTGTAGAAATCGAAGAGTTTTCGAAAGTGAAGTTATTGCCCGAGAATTCGGCTGCGAAGAGGATTCCTGAGGGGCTAATAGTTGTTTCGTTTCCTGATGTGGTAATGGATGAGCTTTTAGCAGTGAAATCCCTCCCAGTAAAGGTCACAATGCCAATGGCTGGCGCATCATCCCCAGTATTGGAGATCGAAGAGCTGTTGCAAAGGAAGTCCCTCCCACTAAAGGTGTCGATGAGAATGCCAATGTCATCTAACATAGAAATTGAAGAATTTTCGACAGTGAAATCCCTCCCTGCGAAGGATCCCATGTTGATTCCTCGGATGGGCCCGGACGTATCTGTAGCAAATGAGGTGTTTGAGCAGATCAAGTCTCCACTCGAGAAAGAGCCGATACTGATCCCTGCCAAAAAGGAAACCAATGAAGAGCATGATTCAAGGGGCATGGCAGGGGAGCGAGTGTTGATGGTGCAATACTGGACGGTTAAGTCTTGCATCTCTCCACTAGGTTTTGAGATGGTCGATGCATCTGATGACGAAAGAGAGAGCCCCGAGATCAAAATCTGCTGCGCAATCGTGCTTTCAAAGGTGACTGTTTTAGCGCTGTCTACATTGCTGACTTTCGGACGAACACCTGTTTGGGTGGGGATTTCGATGGTGCCGAAGCGGGTGGATACAGCAAACGGGCCTCCCGAGCCAACGAGGCTCTGCCGATTCTTAAGAGTGATTCCCGCATCCATTCCTGTGTCAGTCCCATCACCTGGGAAGACATAGATTACATCGCCTTCTGCAGCTGCGGCTTCTGCCAGAGCAAGGGTTGGGAAGGGGCTTTCGAAGGTGCCGGCGCTGTTGGAGTTGTTGTCGACGAAGTAGAAGGTCAGTGGCAAACCGGTTACGGGATCGCGGGCTACGTCTTTCGATTTTTTCGTCGAGGTGACCGGAATCTCAAATCGCTGTACCTTTTCGACGAGGCGGTATTCCATGGCGAGAAGGTCGCAGCAGTTGGTGACCATTCGAGATGCTCGACGCACCTTAGGGCCAAAGGGAAGATTGAGCGCAAGCTCGCCCTGCCCAAGCCACCTGAACTCGGTATCCCACGAAGCTTGTCCCTCTAGAGTGATATAGTCCGTGAGGCGAACCTTTGCTCGGAAAAGTCCCCCGTAGAGGTCTTTGCTGCTCTTGCCGCGGAAGTAGTAGCCGCCAAGGGCGGTGTGGATCCCAAAGCAACCGCTGTTGTAAAGCCAGTAGCCAACGGCCGCATCGGCTCCCCACATCGAGACCTCTTGCTTTCTCTCGAAAATCGCCTGGTTCCCCTTGAACTTGTCGAAGGAGTTTTGGTAGGTCTTCTTCTTTAAAGAGAGAGGAACGTAACCGTTGACGCGGAGATCCCAGCAGGGCCAGAGGAATTCGAGTCCAGCTCCGAGCTGGTGATAGTTGAAGTGCCGCGCTTCTCGCCAGTCCCAGAAAAAATTGAGTCCATAGATGACGGGGCAGCAGTCGGTGAGCCAGCGGAAACCTAGCCCTGCATTGGTAGCCCATTTTTTGTCATTGTCGAGGTGGCCGCGCAGATCGAGGAAGGTATAGAAGTTGCATCCCCACCCATGAGTATAGAGAAAATCAAGAGAGGTGTACCCTTTGGGGTAGCCGATCCCATTGGCTTCTCGGTGCCTGGCGCTGAGCCACATCGATGAAGGTCCTTCATCGCACTCGCACGAGCAACATTCGAGCTCTTCGTAGCAGCACTCTTCTTCCTCATAGCAGTCGTAACAGTCGCACCAGTCATCTGCAACGAGAAAAAGAGGGGTCAAAATAGCCAATGAAAGAGGGATCCACTTCATAAATACTTAAATAAATTATTTAATAAATTGATGCAACCCTATTCAAAGGGGATGAAGGTGATGTCGGTCAGGCTGAAGGTGCCATCGTTGAGTGCTTCGAGCCCGCTCTGCTGAAGGTTGGGGGTCTGCACTTCGAAGGTGGATCCTGTCCCAACAAACACGACATCGGGAGGGCCGGCTGCTGAGGCGGTATTTTTCCAGTAGCGCAGGTCGATTTCTCCACCTGTTGAGGTGATATTGACAGCTGGGAAAAACACCGTTCCCATCTCATCACTTTGTGAACCCGTCGCAATAAAGGTGTTATTGAGGATATCAGCTTTGAGGGTTCCTGCGGCATGTGTCATCTGGAGAGCCTCTAAGAAAGAGGTGATCTTGTTGTTTTTCACGATCATTTGTGTTCCAGAGGCAGGCGCCTGGATAGTGTGGAGAGAGAGGCCCACTTCGTTAGACTGAAGAGTATTGTATTCGAAGCGGATCTCAGACGCTTCAACATTACGGAGGTCGATTGCTGGTTGGCCTCCGGTGAGATTTGTTGCAGAAATGGTAGAGTGAGTACAGATGAATTTCCCTTGGGAGAAGGTGGGAAGAAAAAAGGAACTACTAGCAGTTGATAGAGTGGAGTGGGCGCAGACGAAGTCATTCCCGATCCAGGTGAGCATCCCGATCCCTTGAGAGTCGCTATTTGTGGTCACAACGGAAGAGTCTTGGATTGTGAAGTTGTTGCCAGCAAATAGATTCAGCGCGACCCCATGGGAGCCAGTTCCCGCTGTGGAGATGGAGCACTCTTCGATTGAGAAGTTGTTTCCCTCAAATATATTCATTGTCAACGCTGATCTAGTATCGGCTATTGTTGAAAATGAGCTATTTCTGCAAATTAAATTGCGTCCATCAAAATTGTTCGTGGAGAGATTGGAGTTTTCAGTTGATACTAAGGAAGAATTCTCAATAATGAGATCTCTTCCTGGGAATAGGACAAAGTTTAGATTGATGTTGTCCGATCTGATTGTCGTGTCTGAGCAGATGAAATCTCCCTCAAACTGAAAGACTGCAACTCCGGAGAATGCAGCATTGAGCCAGCTGTGTTGGACGGTCAGCCCTGCAATTGTTGCCCCCAAAATCGAAGAGTCACTCGCGGAAGTAATCTCGAGTCCCGAAATGGTATTCCCATTTCCCAGGATGACTGTATCGGTATCATTGGAGATTTTAGGAAGAGTTGTTGATTGTGCAGGAAGCTCTATCGTTCCGAACCGAGTAGCTAGAGATAAAGAGCCTCCTGAGCCAGCGAGTATTTGCCGGTCTTGGAGGGTAATCCCCGCATCCATCCCGGTCGTTGTTCCATCTCCAGGGAAGACGTAGATCACATCGCCGATTCCAGCAACCGCTTGTGCTTGGAACAGGGTGGGGAACGGACTTTCAAAGGTGCCGAGGCTGTTGGAAGTGTTATCGACAAAGAAGAAGGTAAGAGGCTCTCCGGTGACTGGGTCGAGGGCGGGTCCTTTTTTCTTGCGTGTGGCAGTGACCGGGATTTCAAACCTCTCCACCTGTTCGACGAGGCGATACTCAAGAGCGAGGAGATCGCAGCAGTCGTAGACTGAGCGGGCACAACGCTTCACAGTGGGGCCGAAGGGGAGATGGAGCGCCAGTTCCCCTTGGCCAAGCCACTTGAACTCGGTGTCATAGGAGGCCTGTCCTTCGAGGGTGATATAGTCGGTAAGTCGTACCTTGGCGCGGAAGAGTCCACCCCCGAGGTCTTTCCCATGCTTTCCTGCAAAATAGTAGCCACCAAGGGCGGTATGGATCCCAAAGCACCCGTAGTTGTAGAGCCAATAGCCAAGGGTTCCATCGACTCCCCAAAGGGCGAGCTCCTGCTTTTGTTCAAAAAACGCCTGGTTCCCTTTGAACTTGTCGAACCCCGTACGATAGGTCTTCTGGCTTGTCGTGATCGGGCCATACCCGTTGAACCGGAAGTCCCAACAGGGCCAAAGGACCTCGAGGCCACCGCCGATCTGGTGGAAGTTGAAGTGGCGAGCTTCTCGCCAGTCCCAATAGAGGTTGAGCCCATAGACCACGCTATGGCAGTTGTCAAGATAGCGGACTCCGACCCCGGCATTGGTCGCCCACTTTCCCGAGTTGTCGATGTGTCCTCTAAGGTCAAGGAAGGGGTAGAGATCGCAATCCAAACAGTCCCAGGTGGGGGTGTAGAAAAGATCGAGAGAGGTGTAGCCTCTCGGATAACCGATCCCTTCTGCTTCTCGATGGCGGGCACTGAGGCGAGCAGAGCTTGGTCCTTCATCACAGTCACACGAGCAACACTCTTCTGAAATAAGGGCAATAGGGGTCAATATGGTGACCAAAAGAGGGATCCACTTCATAAATACTTAAATAAATCATCTACTTAATTAAAGCAAGGATCGCTTCGGGAAGGGAGTGGAGG
>Ga0180438_10003012_pt1 | contig 26224 bp, 20 predicted proteins | sample SS_ome_12_FD_132455 | JGI IMG/M metagenome (GOLD analysis project Ga0180438, IMG submission 132455) | Hypersaline lake sediment archaeal communities from the Salton Sea, California, USA - SS_3_D_2 metaG | ecosystem: Environmental > Aquatic > Non-marine Saline and Alkaline > Hypersaline >... | reverse complement strand
GGCCGCGGCCGCGGCTCGACACGCCCTGTCGCTCCAGCCGCAGCACCAGCCGAGCCGGACCCTGCTGGCGCGGATCGAGGCCGCCCACGCCGGTCGCACCCCCCCGCGGAGGTAGGTTGTTCGCGGCCGCTTCCGAACGTCGTCGTCCCAACGCGGCATATATTTGTCTGGGACGATGTTCACGCCACCGATAGAAGACGCTCGCCGATCGGTCCGGGTTCGGGCCCTGTTCATGGGGTTGTGCGCCCTGGGGGTGGTGATCGTGGCGGTTTGGCTTCGCTGCCGGTGCCTGGGCAACGTGCCCGGGGTGAACGGCGACGAGGCGTGGTACGGCGTGCAGGCCGTCGAGGCGCTCCGAGACGGGTCGTTTTGGGTCCGCACGCCCACGGGCAACCCGTCGAACCCGTTCTTCCTCGGCCCGCTGGTGCTGCTGCACGCCTGGTTTCCGCCGTCGGTCGTGCTGCTCCGCTCGGTCGCGGTGGCGAGCGGGCTGGGCGCGCTGCTGGTCAACTGGCTGTTGTGCCGATGGGTTTTCGATCGGGCCACGGCGGCGGTCTCGACCGTGCTCTTGGCCGTTTGGCCCCTCTCGATCGTCTACAGTCGCTTTGCCTGGGACGCGAGCCAATCGGTCCTGGCCACGCTGCCGGTGGTGTACCTGTCGCTGGCCACGCTGCGGTTTCGCGAGCGGCGGTGGTGGCTGCTGGTGCTGGCCACGGTCGTTGCGATTGGGGCCGCCGCGTGGGTGCATCCGACCAACCTCTTCGCTGCCGCAACGGGGGTGGCAGCTTTGGGCCTCTGGCAACGCCGTGCGAAGCGGGCCCGGCCTGCGCCGGCGCGCAGTCGGCGCAAGCTGGTGGGCAGCGGCCTGGTACTGGCGGTTGCCTTGGCGTGCGCAGCGGGCGCGGGCTGGGCGCTTGCCGGCCAGACTGCGGGGCGATGGCTCGGCAGGGCCGGCGGTTTCGAGGACCTCACCCGGCGCGGCGGCCTGTGGCACGTGCCCGCGCTGCTGGCCCGGCTGCACACCGGCCAGACGGTCTACCGCTACGTGCCCGGCTCCGAGTCCTGGCTGGCGCAGCCCGGCGGAGAAGGGACCGGGCGGTGGGGTTTCGACGTCGTGCTTTTCTGGGCCGCGCTAGGCACGGCCGCGGCGATGCTCTGGCGGTCGGGGTCAAGGGTCAGGGGTCAGGAGTCAGGAGTCGGGGGGCAGAGACTAGGAAAGCCCCGCCACTGCGTGGCGGGGGCAGCGGACCGGGCGCTACTTGCGGGCTGGGCCCTGACGCTGGTGGGGTTCCTGCTCGTGGCCGGGCCGTCGGCCATGCTGCCGGGTTGGGAACGGTACGCCCTCTGTCTGGTTGCGCCCACCACGCTTCTGCTCGCGCGCGGGGCGGTGCTGGCCTTTCGAGCGGCCGCGCCGCGGGGGGAGTGGGTCCTGGCGGCGGCACCCCTGCTCGGTCTTGCCTTTTTGGCCGACTTCCAGGTCCACTACTTCGAGTTCTTTCGCGAGACGGGGGGCCGGGCACACGCCACGTTCCACACCGGCCCGGTCGAGCCGAAGGAGGCGGCAGTGCGCTGGATCGCGGCCCAGCGTCCCCCGGCGGACGACCATGCTAGGAGCCTATCCGAAAAGGGGTCAGACCCCCTCCCTTTAAGGGGCCTGACCCCTTTTCGGATAGGCATTAAGCCGAGCTGGATCGTCACGACCGAGTGGTGGAATTACTGGCCGCTTCGCTACCTGGCGGCGGACCGGCCGGGGCTGCGTGTGATGACCTGGGAAGAGGCCGAACAGCAGGGGGGATTCCGGACCGCGCTCAGCGAGGGCCGCGTGTTCCTGGTCGAGTTTTCCGGCAGCCCGGCGGCAGAACGGGCCCTGGCCCGGGCCGGCGAGCTGAGCCCGGGGATCGACCCGTGCCGGCGCCTGGTGCGCGGCTACGGCGAGGTGCCCGTGCTGTGCGTGCTGCACCTGCGGTGAGCGCAAGTGGGGCAGGTGGCTCGTTTGTCCCGCGGTAGGGGTCGCGGGCGCGCCGGTTCAGCCGCCGCGAGGGCGGGGGGGCCAAGCGTGGGCGCAGCCGGCGCTCGTGCGTCATCCGAACACTTCGGGCTCTGGTGCAATCGGTCCAATCGCTACAATCGGTTTGACCGTGCACGGTTTCCGGCCTACGTTTCCCCAACGGCCGGCAGAGGAGAGACAGTCTTCACGGGAAATCGACCCCGGCACGGGCCGCGAGGCAAGCTACACTTGATTCGGAGCCAGTGCGCCTTCCCGATCCGCCCGTACCTTCCGTCACAGGGAGCAGAGCATGTCGCAGGGTTTGGAAATCCCCACGGAAACGTTCTTTGATCGCCGGCGTCAGGGGGCCGAGGTCGTGCCGCCTGCCCGCGAACGCCGCCAGTTCGCCAACTCCCACGAGGAGCTCTCGCCGGACGCCGCCGAGCTGGCTCGGGCCATCGACGGCTACAAGGTCCGCCACCGCCGGCGGTTCATCACCTACGAGGAGATGCTGGCGGTCGTCCGGTCGCTGGGCTACCACCGGTAGCGCGGCGCGAGGGCAGCAGCGGCTCGCGGAGCCGGTCGATGCTCACCACGCCGATCGTCTCGCCGCGGTCGTCGATCACGCGGGCGAGACTCTCGCGGGCGGTTTGCAGGCGCATCAGGGCGTCGAGGTGCGTGGTGCGGGCGGGGATGGCGACCAGGGGGTGGAGCGGCTCGAGTGCCTCGGCTTGGCTTGTGCCCAGCTCGATCACGCGCACGTAGCCGGCCAGCGTGCCCAGGCCCTCGGGCGACTCGACCGGCACGACCGAGACCCGGTAGCGGCCGGCCAGGCGCAGGACGTCGTCTCGGGTCATGTCGGCCCGGGCGCGCGGCATCTGACGCAGCGGCGTGAGGAACCGGGTGACGGGATCTCCGGCCAGGGCGAAGATCCCCTGGGCCAGGTGGCGTTGGGACGGGTAGAGGATGCCCGCCTGGTGGCCCTCGTCGACCACGCGCCGCAGCTCGCGCCGGGCCAGGCCGAGTCGGGCCTCCTCGAGCGAGCGCCCGACCAACCGGGCCAGCAGCTTGTTGAGCCCCCAGAGCATCGCGCTGATGGGCAGGAACAGCAGCGTGAAGAAGAGAAAGAGCGGGGCCCCGCGCCGCAAGAGCCGATTGGGCGCCCTGAGGAACAGGCTCTTCGGCAACAGCTCGCCGTAGACGAACAAGAGCGGGGCCAACACCAGCGGGGCCACCAGCTCGGCGGCGTGACCCGGGGTCGTCACGACGGCCTGGGCCCCGAGGACGATCGCCAGCGAGGCGAGGTAGTTGGCCAGGTTGTTTCCCACCAGCGTGGTGGCCACGAAGATCGAGGGGTGGTTGGTCAGCCAGAGCAGGCCGCGCGAGAAGCGATCGCCGCCCAGGGCGTCGAGGACCAGGCGGAGCCGGGTCGCGCGGTAGAAGCCGGTCTCCGAGCCGCTGAAGAAGGCGCTTAGGAACAGCCCAACCAGTCCCAGGCTTACGACCCACACCCAGATCATGGCTGGTCCTCCTCGTCGGCCGCTAAGCTCAGTTCCACGAGGAGCTGCCCGCGCTCGGATGCCTCGATCACGCGAAACTCGAAGGGCCCCCAGCGGCACTCGTCGCCCGGCTCGGGGAACCGTTCGAGCGTCTCCTGGATCACGCCGGCCACGGTCACGCTCTTGCTCTCGGGGCGCGGCACGCGGAAGTGGCGGACCAGGCGCCGGATGCTGGCCATGCCGCTGACCTGCCAGCGATTGGAGCCCACCTGCTTGAGCGGTTGGCGCTTGAAAAGCCGTTCCGTGCGGCTGGGCGAGGGGGTGAAGAGGGTCTCCAGGATGTCCTCGAAGGTGAGGATGCCGATCGTCTCGCCGAACTCGTTGACCACGGCGGCCACCTGCCGGTCCTCGCGCCGCATCACCTCCAGCGCCTGGGCCACGCTCGTGCTCCAGGGGACGTAGACCACCGGCTCGGCGTAGCGTTCGAGGTGCTCGCCGGGCACGCTCGAAAGCCGTCCCAGCGCGACCGCTGCGGTGAGCTCGTCGCCCTCCGGCTCGGTCAACAGCAGGTAGCCGCTGGGCGGCAGGCGTCCGGCCAGGTCGGCGACCGACACGGGCGGGCGAAAGGTCATAAGCCGGATCCGCGGGCGCATCAGCTCGTCGGCCCGCAGCTCCGAGAGCAGCACAATGCTCTCGAGCACCTTCTGCTCCTGCTCGACCAGGGCCGCGTCGCGGATCGAGAGCCGCACGGCCCGCTCCAGGTCGTGTACGCGGAGATAGGGCTCGGGCCGAAACCGCGGCCAGAGCAGGCGCCGCGAGAGGAGGTTGGCCACCCTCAGGGCCGGCAGCACCGGGTCGAGCACCCGCACGAAAGCGGCCAGCGGCACGCCCACCAGGGTGATCAGCCCAAACGGCTGCAGCACGGCCAGCAGCTTCGGCAGCATCTCGCTTAGGACGATGATCGTCAACAGCGAGCCGACGGCGAACGCCGCGGCCTCGGCTGTGTGCCCCTCGCGCTCGAGCTGGATGGCGACGATCGACGCCATGGTGAAGTAGGCCACGTTGACCACCAGGTTCCAGAAGAGCACGGCGCTTAAGAGCCGGTCGGGCTCTTCGAGCAGCCGGGCGCCCAAACGCTGGGCCCGGTTGCCCGTGGCCAGGCGCCGCCGGCGCGGCCCGGTGAGCGAAAACAACGCGGCCTCGCTGGAGGAAAAGAAGGCCGACCCGACGATCAGCACGGTCATCGCGATGAGCCAGGGGGCGTGGTCTAGAAGCGCGTGCATGGGCGGGGAACGACTACCGGAAGGAATGACGAAGCACGAATGACGAATGACGAAGCTGCCTGTCGCCGATACCAGGTCCTTTCGTCATTCGTCCTCACTGCTCCTCCACCGTCGTCCGGCCGGTGGCGACATCGAACTCGTAGATGGCCGGGACCAGCATCGCCGCGGTGAAAAACCCGTAGGTCCCCGCCGTGACCAGGAACACCGCCAGCGTGGAGCCGAGCAAGTAGCTGGTGATCGCGTAGAACGTGGCAATGGGGCAAAGGAACGAGGCCACGCCGATCGCGGTCGAGGGGTTTCTCGCCCCCAGGACCAGCCATAGACCCGCCCCGCCGAAGACCATCACGAAGAAGAACGGCAGGAACTGGGCCTGGAACGAGCCGCTAAAGGCGATCATCATCCACATGCAGGTGGCCACCCCCACCAGCAGAAAGAAGATCGTCCCCAGGCTGGTGCCGATGGCCGCCTGGCCGTTGGCGTGGATCATCCCGGCGTGGACCCCCAACATCGCCGCAAACACGTACATCACCGCCAGCCCGCCCAGCAGGTACAACAGGTTCTCCAGGCCCAGCTCGCCCGCATACCACAGCCAACCGCACAACAGCATCGGCAGCACGACCATCTCCTTGGCGTTGTAAAACACGCCGCCGAGCTTGCCGAACACGATCTCCTTGGCCGAGAGATCGCTGACCAACAGCAGGTCCAAGGCCTGGCCGTCCCGCTCGCTGGTCATCGAAGTCACCGCCTGGGCATTGACCAGCACCAGCGAGAGCAGGAACAGCAGCGCCAGGGCGACCGGCCCCGTGGCATCCTCGGCCATTTGCCCCTGGCAACTCATCCAAACCATCACCGCGGCCGCCGTCGCGAACAGAAGCAGATACGCCAGCTTGACAACCAGGATTTTGCGCCCATAGGCCCAGGTGCGGATCTCGCGCCAGACGACCGGGTTGTCCCAGACCTCGCGGGTCCGGCCGGCGGTCGTCCCGGCCGTCGGTGCGGCGGGCGGCGCGGCGGGTGCGGCGTCCGGGCGCGGGGTCGGCTTCTCCGCGGCCACCCGGGCGTCGTGCTCGGCCCCCCAGATGCTTTGCGGGGCCCGGGCCTCTTCGTCACGTTCGATCGGCCGTCCCTCGCGCGAAGGGTTCCACACCCTGACCCGGGCCACCGCAATCGCGTTGAGCACCACCGCCAGCACGGTCCCCACCACCAGGAACAGGTTCACCGGCGTGCCCAGCGGGCCCAATTCGGGCAGGGGCCGGACGTACGGCCGGCTGGCCTCGAGCACCGCCTGCCAGGGACTGAAGCCTGCGGCCCAGTCGCCGCACGAGAGTCCGCACCACGTGAAGCCCATCGCCCCGGCAGCGACGATCTCCCAGAACGCCAGCCATATCACCAGCACGAGCACCGTCAGCGCCAGGGCCTGGAAGGTCTTTTCGCGCCATAAGGCCAGCGTCGAGCCCAGCGAGCCGCAGAGCAGCACGCTGACGAGCGTGACCGCGAACACTCGCCCGATCTGCCCGAACGCCACGCCGCCCAGCAGGGCCGAGAGCATGAAGATCGGCAGCGCCGCCGCGAGCATCACCAGCAAGCCCAGCAGGCTGGCCAGCAGCTTGCCCAGGACCAGCTCGCCATTGCTTAGGTTCGTCAACAGCAGCAGCACGAGCGTGCGCCGGTCCTTCTCCTGGGCCACGGCGCTGGCCGTGAGCATGGCCGAGAAGAACACCGCCAACGCGAGCTGGAAGGCCGCCAGGAGCTGAAACAGGCTCGATCCGAACCGGGCCAGGTCCCCTACGTCGCGGACAAGCTGCGTGCCCGTCAACAGCATCCAAGCCAGCCACATCAGGATCAACAGCACCAGCGCGTACCCCGCCCGGGCGATGTACATCCGCGGTCGCCGCGGGGCGATCGCCACTTCGCGATGGAAGACGGGGCCGATCACGGGTGGTGTTGCTGCGGGGGCCGGGTGACTACCAGGGCGTGTCCGGGCGTCTGGACCGGCTCCGGCAACCGAAAGCCGACGAAACCGGACATACCATGCATGATAGCAGCGCTTTGCCGGGCGTCGAGGCGACCCTCACGTCGGTTTGGGCGCCGTGGAGGCGCGTGTCGTCCACGGCGCACGATGCACACCCTCGCAGGCGCATCCGCTTTCTGCCTCCCCAGGGGCTTATAACGATCCCCCCCATCGTGGTAAAACGCAGGCTGCCGAACCCGCTCGACAGGGGGGATTATGACAGAATTTCGGGAATTTTCGCGGCGACGTGTCAGGTTTGGGCTGCGAGTGGCTAATTACTGATGCGTAAGCGAAAGAGGATGCTGCATAAGCTTGATCAAGATGTGAAGAAAACAGCCCCCGGCTTGCATCCTGTCGGAGGGCGCCAGTTCAGCCCTTTTAGGTGGAGGTATCTCGTGATGAGCATTCGCAACGCATCGGTGACCCTCGTCGGACTCGGACTGCTTTTCGTGCTCGGCGGCCCGGCTGAGGCCGCCCTCGTCGGGTACTGGCCGTTTGACGCGGGTTCGGGGGGGACGGCATTCGACGCCAGCAGCGGTGGGCACAACGGCACGATCAACGGGGCAAGCTGGGTGACTGCCGACCCGCTTCGTGGAACCGCCTTGAGCTTCGACGGAAACGACTACGTCGACATGGGCGACCGCAACTATCCCGTCGCCAATGCCATCACGGTGGCGGCATGGGCCTACAGCACGGAGAACGACGGCCATATTGTGAACCAGGGCGGCGGATGGAGCGACGACGGCTACACGATCTTCTGGTGCCGTGACCCGAACCCGGACGCGATACGCATCGAGTTACAGAACGGCTCCAAGGTCATGAGTGACAACACGGCTCCCAGCCAGGATGCATGGCACTACATCGCGTTCACGTGGGACCAGAACGGCGACAAGAAGATACGCACTTATATCGATGGCACGCTCATGGGCAACCAGCCGGTCTTCAACGGACCGATTGGAGATCCCGACCAAAACCTCAACGTCGGACGTAACGCCGCGCGTGGCCGTTACCTCAGCGGAATGATCGACGACGTGGCCATCTGGGATGAGGCCCTGGAGCCGTGGCAGCTCTCTAACGCCATGCGACTCGGAGCCGATCAGTACAACGTTCCCGAACCAACCACCCTTCTCGTCTGGTCTCTGCTGGCAGCCCTCGGTATCGGCTGCGGGGCCCATCGAAGGAAGAGGTAGCCCGGTTCCGCAGTCTTGAACCCCGGAGCCCCATCCGTGCTCGGCGGCGGGACTCGCTTCGTTACACGAAAACCGGGACAGTCCCCGGGGCCCCGGCTAGCGCCAGGCCGTGCCGCCGCTCGGCTGGGTGTAGTGGGCCGGGACGGCGCTCTGGGCCGACGGCGAGTAGGGCGACGTGCCCGCGGCCGCCGTGGCACTCGACGACGACGGGTTGTACGTCTTCGTGCTGCCCGGCAGGTACGGCTGATCGGTCTGCGTGCTCGGGTAGGTGGCGGGGGAGGTCGCCGGATAGGCGCCCGCGGGCGGGGTGCCGTAGCCGCCTTGGGCCGCGGGCGGAGTGCCGTAACCGCCCTGAGCAGGGGCCGTGCCGTAGGGCGAAGTGCCCTGCGGGCTGTAGCCGGCCGGGATACCCTGCGCGCCTTGGGTGCCGTAGGGGCTGCCGCCCGTGCCATACGGATTGGTGCCCGTCGAGTACGGATCGGTCGGCTGTGAGTACGGGTCGGTGCCCTGGGCGTAGGGATTGGCACTTTGACTGTATGGATTCGTGCCCTGGGCATAGGGGTTGGTCCCCTGGGAGTACGGATCGCTGCCCGTGCTATAGGGGTCGTTCGAACCCGAGTATGGGCTGGTCGCGCCGTAGGACGGGTTGGCCGCCGTGCGGACCGGGTTCCCATAGGGCGAGGCGCTGGAGGGCGGGTAGGCGCCGGCGGCCGGTGCTGCGCCGTAGGCGCCGGTGTCGGCGCCGTAGGGGTTGTAGCCCCCGGTCGCCGCGGCGCTCGACGCGTCGGCCCCGTAGTAGCCCGACTGCGGCGCCGTGTAGGGCGACGTGGCCGCGGTGGCGCCGGCTGCGGGGTACGGGCCGTAGGCCTGGTTGGCCGGGTATGCGCCCGTGGCGTCGTAGCCCGTGGTGCTGCCCGGGTAGGTCGCGGTGGGCGGGGCGGCGGTCGAGTCGTAGCCGGGCGTGCCCTGGTTCACCGCGATTGCCGAGGGCATGGCCGGCCCCAGCTCGTCCATTTCCGAGCCGACCGGCGCTTTGTCCTTCTTCCAAAATGCCAGCTTGGGCATGCTCCACTTGCCGTTGCTGTAGCAGCCGCTGATGCCCAGGACCACCAAGGCAACCAACACGTACCGAGCTGATGAGATTCGCATGGCCGAATGTCCTTACGCCAAGGGACCGGAAGAGGGCCTTGCCCGGGCGCGGCGCTGAGCTGCGAGTGCCGACCGGCGTGTCCTCTTCCCTGAGGACCTTCCATAGAAATGACGAGACGCGCTGTGGCGCTGTTAAAGTAATCGAACCACGGCGCCCGATACATGATTCCTTTCTTGGAAGCTCGGGCGGATTATAGACGGGCCGCTAGTGGGGTCAATGGCAGAAATGCGGCCCGGCGCGAGGCGGGGGAAGATGCGGGGGATGGGTCGAATCGCCCCCCCCACAAGAAAGCCACAGGCGAGCCGCCTGTGGCTTCGGGGGGATGCGGTGCTATCGCTGCCAGAAGTGCCAGCGGCCCGGTGGTTACGACGACGCGACCGTCTCGCGCGACGCCGCGGCGAAGCGCTCGGCCACGGACGGCCAGTCGATCACGTTCCAGAATGCCTCGACGTACTCGGGCCGGCGGTTCTGGTACTTCAGGTAGTAGGCGTGCTCCCAGACGTCGAGGCCCAGGATCGGCGTGTGGCCGTGCATCAGCGGGCTGTCCTGGTTGGCGGTGCTCTCGACGACCAGGCGCTTGTCCGGGTCGAGCGAGAGCCAAGCCCAGCCGCTGCCGAACCGGCCGGTGGCCGCGGCGGTGAACTGCTCGCGGAACTTCTCGAAGCCGCCAAAGTGCTCGTCGAGGGCCGCGGCCAGCTCGCCCTCGGGTTTGCCGCCGGCGCCCTTGGCCATCACGGTCCAGAAGAGCGAGTGGTTGGCGTGGCCGCCGCCGTGGTTCTGCACCGCGGTGCGAATCTCCGGGGGCAGCGTGTGGATGGCGGCCACCAGCTCCTCGACGCTCGGGTTGCCCAGCTCGTGGCCCTCGATGGCCGCGTTGAGCTTGTTGACGTAGCCGGCGTGGTGCTTCGTGTGATGGATCTCCATGGTCCGCGCGTCGATGTGCGGCTCCAGGGCACTGTAGTCGTACGGCAGGTCGGGAAGTGTGTAGCTCATGTTTCCTCTCCATGAAAGGGGTTTCCGTTGCCGATCGGGGCGGACCGTCGCAAAGTGGCAAGTGGCCGACCGATCGGCGAAATCTGGGCGTCACGTTAGTTTTAACAGCGTTCCTTGTGAATAATACGCGGCGGGGCAAGCCCCGGCAAGCGACCTGGCCGGCCCATGGTGGGTTGGCCGATTCCCCTGAAAGGGGTAGAATCGGGCTGCCTGAGGCGACTATCGTCGCTGGAGCTGCGAGGGCCTTTCGATGAAACACAGCGGCCCGCTTGCTGTCATCGTGCTGGTGTCCCTGGTGGTGGCCTACCTGTTTTCGCCGGCCGCCCCGTGGAGCCACTATCAGTTGCTCCGTGCCGCGGCCATCCTGCTGGTCGCGGTTCCGGCCTACTTCGTCGCGTTCGGGCGCGGCCGGGAGAGGCTCGAGCCGGGAGGGAACGCCGCGACGGGTTGGCGGCGTTGGCTGCAGTTCTCGCTCAGGACATTGCTGCTCTTGACGCTGCTGCTCGCCCTTTACCTCGGATTGTACTGCGAGCGCGCTCGCCGCCAGAAGGAAGCCGTAGCCTCGCTGGCGAAGACGTGTAGCTTTATCTACGAATCCGATCTTGCTGGGGTACCAGCCAGGAACGTGGTCTGGGCGGACATGAATCGTTGGGGTCAGAACGTCACGGCAGAAACGGCCTTCAATTGGAGTTGGCTGCAAAGGGCTCTCGCCGAACGATTGGGTGCGGATTACGTGGATCGGGTAGTCGCCGTACGCATCAATTCGTACAACGTGGATGAGGCGCTGCCACACCTCAAGAAGCTTCCCTATCTGCGGCGCGTGTACATGTGGCCGGGCCGAGGAATCGGACGCCACGACGAGGAGGACTTCAGGGTCGGCGAGAAGCTCCAACGCGAACTGCCCCACGTCGAAGTGTGGCACTGTTGCGGAGCCCCGCCCGTTGTGGGGTGAGCCGGACCTGCCGCGAAGCGATTCAACAACATCGCTGCGTAGGGTGGGCCGAGCAAACGGTGTCCACACCTCAGGAGGTTTGTGATGAAACACACCGGCCCGCTGGTGGTCATCGTGCTGGCGTCCCTGGTGGTGGCCTACCTGTTTTCGCCGGCCGCTCCGTGGAGCCATTATCAGTTGTTGCGTGCGGCGGCGATCCTGCTGGTTGCCGTTCCGGCGTACTTCGTCGCGCTCGGGCGCCGGCGGGAAGGGCACGGGTCGGGAGAGCAGGTCGCGACGGGTTGGCGGCGTTGGCTGCAATTCTCGCTGAGGACGTTGCTGCTGCTGACGCTGCTGCTCGCGCTGTACCTGGGATTGCACTGCGAGCGCGCTCGCCGCCAAGAAAGGGCTGTCCTATCGCTGGCGCCCTTGTACTGCGGGTTCATCTACGAGTCCGATCTTGTCGGGGCGCCGCCCGGCGACCCGGGCTGGGCGGACATGAAACGTCGCGGCCTGAATGTCACGGCAGAAACCGCCTTTAGTTGGAATTGGCTGCAACGGGTTCTTGGCGAACGATTGGGGGCGGATTACGTGGATCGCGTAGTCGGCGTACGCATTGATTCGCAAGACGTGGATGAGGCCCTGCCACACCTCAAGAAGCTGCCCTATCTGCGGCGCGTGTACATTCCGCCGGGCCGAGGAATCGAGGGCAACGACGAGCAGGACTTCAAGGCCCGCGAAAAGCTCCAGCGCGAGTTGCCCCACGTGGAAGTGTGGTTCTGCGGCGGGATTCCGATTGTCGGTTGAGGGGCGCGTAACGTGGTCGAAGTCTCACGACTTCGGCTACGGCGGCTTGTGCAACGCTGGGGTTCAGTCTAACCCCGCGATCTGCTGGAGGAGATCCAGCACGCGGTATTTCTGCTGGGCCAGCAGGCTCAGGCCCACGGCGGCGTTGGCGGCCAGGGTCTCGTAGTGGACCTGGTTTTGCGTCTCCAGGGCGTCGTCCACCCCGTCAATGCCGTCGATGGCGTCGTTGAGGTCCTCTTCCAGGTCGGCCAGCAGGTTCGAGGCCGTGGTGACTGAGGCGCTAAAGAAGCCGTCGACCGTGCCTTCGATGCGGGTGAGCCTGTCCAGGGCCTCGTCGACCACCCGGATGGCTTGCGAGGTGTTTTCACCCAGCCCGGCCAAGGAGCCGCCGTCGGCGAGCTGGTCGAGCCGGCCGCTCAGGCCATTGAAATGGGCGGCCATGAGCCCCGGCGGCGCGAGCGTGGCGGTCTGCGACGAGTCGGCCCAGAGGGCGAACGAGAGCCCCCCTCCGATGACGGTCATCTCGTCGATCGCGCCGGTGTAGCCCGGCTCGATCTCGAAGCTGACGTGCAAGCCGTTGCGGGCGTAGGTGAAGCGGTTCCCCTCGCCGGTGAGCGACTCGCCGTTTACCGTCGCCTGGGCGTCGGTCCCGGCGGCCTGCCCGCCGTCGGAGACGTCGAACGTGCCGCTGGTCACGTCGATGGTGATCTCGGCGTCGCTTCCGTACTCGACGGTGGTGAACGTCAGCTCGTGGGCCACCTCGTCGACCGCCGCGGTCGCCCCGGTGCGGTGGCTGTAGCGGTTGATCTCGTCGGCCACGTCGCTTAGCGCGTCGCCGTCGGTCACCTCGAAGGAGTAGCTGCCCGACGGGCCGGAGAGCGTGAACGCCGCGTCGTCGGTGATTTGGTTCGAGGCGTCACCCGTATAGGTGAGCGATGCCCGGGTGGCGGCTTGGGTCACCGTGCCCGAGATGCTGTGGTTCGGTAGGGCGGAGTAGACCGTCAGCCGGGCCACCTGGCTCGCGTCGCGGCCGGAGACGACGTACGCGGCCGAGCCGTCCAGGATCCGTTTCCCGTCGATCTCCGTGCCGGCCAGCCGGTCGATTTCTTCGACGGCGGCGTCGATGGCCGCCTGGGCCTCGTCGCGTTCGGCCTGGGTCGCCGTGCCGTCCTCGTCGACCAGCAGCTCGTCGCGGATCAGATCGAGCTGCTCACGGATCTGGTCGATGGCGGTCTGCGCCTGGGTGACCATGCTCGAGGCGGCGTCCGCGTTGTTCACCGCCGCCCGTACCATGGCCAGCCGGTGCTGGTAGCTGCTGAGCCGCACGAAGGCCGAGGGGTCGTCCCGGGGCGCGGTGATCTGGTGGCCGGTAGCCATGCGGAGCGCGCTTAGGGTGGCTTGCGCATTGGCCTCGGCCATACGATTGAGCAGGCTTCGCTCGATGCCGGAAAGGCTAACGCTGATTCGTGCCATGGGCAGCGGCTCCGTGGGGCATTTCGGCCGCTTGTGGTCGGTTGCTGGCGAAAATGGGACGGGGCTGCGTTCTCGAGTCCTCATTTCTTCGCGAGCCACGGGGCGAGGATTCGCTTGGCCCGGCCCAACGCGCCGGGGTTCGCCTCGTCGTTGTCTTCCACCTCGTTGGCCATCAAGTAGGCCTTGAAGCTGGCCAGGACCTGGCGCGCCCGCTCGGCAAGGTCCGTGCGCCGGCGGTCGCGATGCTTGCGGAGCTGGATGCTCACCAGGATGCGTGTCCGGGTGACGCCTTCGCCGGCCTGGGCGTCGGAGTCACGGGGAGTCCGCTCTTCCTCCAGCTTCACTTCCATGCGGAACGTGACCGGCCGGTCGGTGAACCGCCGCAGGCGGCCGGCCTGCTTGTCGTCGATCTCGATGCGAACCTGGTTGCCGTCGATCTTCACCACCTTGGCCTGGTGGTCGGCCACGAAGCCGCGGAGCTTCTCGACGGCCATCTTCACGGGCACGGGGGTCGCCAGCGTTTTTTCGAGGAGCTGGCTGGGGCCCGCCGGCTTGCGCGACCAGAAGCACACCAGGCCCTTGCTCTCCTCCTCGCCCGACGAGCCGCTCCCGAGCTGGACCACGTTGTTGCGCCCCCGGTCCTTGGCCATCAACAGGGCCCGGTCGGCGCGGCGCAGTAGGGTTTCGGCGGTGTCGCCGGGCTGGAGCTCGGTCACGCCGAAGCTGACCGTTACGCTGCGCCCCCCCATGCGCGTTTGCGGGACCTGGGCCAGGGCCGTACGGATCTGGTCGGCCCGCCGCGCCGCCGCCGCGTTGTCGCAATCGGCGCAGAGCATCACGAACTCCTCGCCGCCGTAGCGGGCCACCAGGTCGCCGGGCCGGCAGGAGTTCTTCAACAGCGAGGCCAGGCTGCGGATCACGTCGTCGCCGGCCTGGTGCCCGTACGTGTCGTTGACCTGCTTGAACCGGTCGAGGTCGCAGATCAACAGGCTGCACGGCATCTGCCGCTGCTGGTGGGCGGCGATGAACGTCTCGTGGACCCGGTCGAACTCGGCCCGGTTGGCCACCTGGGTGAGCGGATCGCGGGTCGCTTTGTCGTAGAGGCTCTGGCACCGCTGCTCCAGCGAGGTCTCGGACGAGGCGTCGTGGAACAGCAGGATGGCCCCCAACATGGTGCCGTCGTCTTCCATGACGGGGATCGTGTGGGCGTCGACGGCCACGGGCCGGCCGTTGCGCCCCCGGATCGTCAAACGCCGAAGCGACTGCACGCCCGAACGCAACGCCGAGTGTACCGGGCAGTCGGCTTCCGCGACCGCGTTGGCCCGCTCGTCGGTGATTCCGAGCAGTTCGGGTTGCCAGGGGCGTTGGCGCACGCCGCTTTCCGCGATGCCGGTGAGCCGCTCGGCCCCGTGGTTCCAGAGCGTGATCCGGCCGCCCGCGTCGATGAACACCACCGCGTCGTACATGTTGTCCAGCAGCTTGGACTGGAACAGCACCTCGCCCTGGGGCCGCCGCGCTTCGGACGGCACGCAGTTGAGCGACCAGCACGAATCGGCCAGCCCGGGATCCAGCGTGCGCAGCCAACGGTCGGCCGTCTCGGCGTGCATCTCCGAAGGATCGTCGCCCAATAGCTCGGCGAACTCGACGACCAACTGCGGATCGAACTGCGTGCCCGAGCAATCGAACAGCTCGGTGACCGCCCGCTCGAGCGACATCGCCGGCCGGTAGACGTGATCGGTGGTCATGGCGTCGAACGCCTCGGCCACCGCGATCATCCGCGCGCCGAGCGGAAGGTCTTTGCCCCGGGAAGAAAAACCCTCGCGAGAGCCGTCGAACCAGGCCGGCACGTGCTCGACGATCCCGAGGACCTGCGCGTCGGAGCAGCTATGGCGAAGGATGTCGAGGCTCAGGAGGCGCGAGCGGGCCATCAGCGCCGCTTCGTCGTTGTCGAGCGGGCCGGGTTTGAGCAGGATCCGGTCGGGCACGCCGATCACCCCCACGTCGTGCAGCAGGGCGGCCAGCTCGATCGCGTCCCGCTGCTCGGCGCCGAGCCCTCGCTTGGTGGTCCAGGCCGAGCAGCTCAATGCCACGCGCAGCGCATGGCCCGCCGTGGCCGCGTGCTTGCACTGCAATGCCACGAACAGGCTGCTGGCCATGCCCAGCCGTACCTGCACCAGACGGTCGTCGGCCGCGCGGCTGACCACCGGCGGCAGGACCTCGTGGGTGGAAGCCACGCTCTTCAGCTCGTCCAGCAGCGTGTGTACTTCCGACAGACGGTCCTCCGCCGCGCTGGCACCGACCCCCAACGGCGGGCTGGTGTCGGGTTCTGCGGTCGGTCGCGGGTGGTCGTTCATCGGTGCCCGTTCTTCGCAAGAGCGGTGCGGAGTTAGTAGACCGCCGATCTCCTGCCGCGCGCCGGGGCGCGGCGGTGGAGAATTTGCAGCGGCGAAGCTGCAGCCCTCCTAATGAAAACCTAGGTCTTGAAAGGACTTGCGTCAAAACCCGACCGCGCGCCGGCATCCCCTCTCGGCCGGCGATGTGGACCGCCACACCCGCGGAAGCCCCGATCCGTCGCCCCGGCGCAACCACGTCGCCCCCGGGCAACGCGGCCCGGCCCCCCGTTCCCCACAATCGTTCCAATGCCCCCAAGACCAACCCCCGTTTCACGACGGCCGATCCTCCTTGTGAACCGCCCGCGGATCGGCTATGGTGACCGACAAACGTGTCGGCCGTCCGGCGAAACGCTCCGTACGACGGCCTTCCGAGGCCGTCGAGCGTTTGGATCCGGCGGCGACGGCCTTGGAAGGCCGTCGTACTTCTGACGGCCGAATTGCCGCCCTAGCAGTCCACCGCGGACGTTCCTGGCAGATGGGGTGTTTCCATGCGACTCGTGACCTGCCGAAGTCCCCAGGGCCCGCGCGTGGCTGGCGTGCGCCAGGGGCAGTGTGTCGATCTCCACGCGGCCGATCCCCGGCTGCCTGCCTGCCCCAAACAGCTCCTCGCCCAAGGTCCCGAGGCGCTCGCCCGGGCCGCCGAAGTTCTGGCTGCGGGCAAGCCCGTCCCGCTCGAAGAAATCAAGCTGCTGCCCCCGATCCCCAATCCCGAGAAAGTCATCTGCGTGGGGCTCAACTACGCCGACCACGCCAAGGAGAGCGGTGCGAAGCCGCCCGGCGAGCCGGTGCTGTTCAACAAGTTTCCCACGGCGATCTGCGGGGAATGGAGCCCGATCGTCCTGCCGCGCGCAAGCCAAGAGGTCGACTTCGAGGCCGAGTTGGTTGCGGTCATCGGGCGCGGCGGGCGCCATATCCCGCGCGAGAAGGCCCTCGAGCACGTCGCCGCCTACTGCTGCGGTAACGACGTCTCGGCCCGCGACTGGCAGCTCCGCAAGCCCGGCGGCCAGTGGCTCTTGGGCAAGTCGTTTGATACGTTCGCCCCGGTGGGTCCCGTGCTGGTCACTGCCGACGAAGTGCCCGACCCGGGCAACCTGCGAATCCAGCTCCGCTTGAATGGCCGCACCATGCAGGATTCGAGCACGTCGCAGCTCATCTTCCCGGTCGACGAGCTGGTGGCCTACGTCTCGGGCGTCTGCACGCTCGAACCCGGCGATCTCATCTTCACCGGCACACCGCCCGGCGTCGGCTTCGCGCGCAAACCGCCCGTGTTCCTCCAGCCTGGCGACAGCGTCGAGGTAGAAATCGAACGGCTGGGCGTGCTGCACAATCCGGTGGTGGGGGAGGGGTAGACCACGTGTGCGTTCCCGACCGTCAAGCCGATCCTTAAGAGCGCCCGGCCGCTCATCTCTTCGCCCCGCGGCAGGCCGAGCATTTCGAGGATCGTTGGCGCCACGTCGGCCAAATCGGCAGTGAAATCGCGGTGCGGGGGGATGCCCGGGCCGTGGAGGATGAGCGAGCCCTCACTGCTTCGCGTGGCCGCAAGTGACGGGTCGGTGCGAAGCAGGTGGCCGTTGCGGTCCGGGCGGTGACGCACCAGGAAACCGGGGGAGGGGATGCCCACGATCTCGGGAAGGCCGGTCGCCAGCGGGTCGCAGGCGTAGCGGTCGGTGGTCCGGTAGACGTCCTGGAACAGCGGCTCGCCGCTCGCCGGGTGTTGGCCCTCGCATAGGGCGGCCATCGCGTCGGCCGTGGCCTGGTCGCGCTCGCGCGGAGTGACGAGCGAACGGGTGCCGAATCGCTCCGAGGTGTTCAGGTACACCAGGGCGGCCCCCTGACCGTGTAGCGAAACCGCCAGGGTTCGGCGCCAGTCGATCGGCAGCCAAGCGCGAACCGGCCGCGACGCGCCGTTGCCCAGCACTGCCCGTCGAGCCCGCCAGGCGAGGCGCCGCACCCGGTAGCCGAACCGGCCCGTGCCGTCGGACAGATGCAATAGCCCCCGGCGGCGGAACAGTTCGCTCACGCTGATCTTCTCCCGAAACGGCACGAAGCCGAACGGGCTCACCAGCACCGCCGTCGCATCGCGCGCGCCGGCCAGCTCCCGCAGCCGGCCCAGCCCGAGGTCCAAGGCGACGAACGCCTCGCGGGCCTTGGCCACCCAGCGGCGGTTGGCGCCCGGGGCGTCGCCCAGCCCCAGTGTCGACCAAAGGCGGTGCAAGAGCGGGTCGAGCACGCCGAAGCGGACCGAGAGCAGCCGCCACGGCCCGGCGCGGTCGGCCCGCTTGGCCGCGGCCACGGTCCGGTCGATCGCGCCAATCGTTCGGGCAATCCCTGTGGCAAGCTCGTCGAAGCTCTCGGGTCGCGTCTGCCAAAGGCGTGGGTCCCCCGGCACGTCCGCCACGCGCGCAGCGGGCGGTCCGGAATCAGCTCGGGCGACAAGCTCGTCCAGGCTAGGGCAGGGCAGAGGGCGCCGGCAGACCGGCCGAATTGCTCCCCGGCGAGAGTCGAGATACGCCTCGTCGAGCACGCCGTGTCGCCCCGGGCCGACGCCACAACGCAACGTGGCCCACGCCGCCGCCGCGCCCGGCGGCGCGTCGCGGCAAAGCCGCCCCACGGCCGAGCTGTGCAACAACGCAGCCAGGTTGGGCATCACTCCCGCCTCGCAAAGCGGTCGCAGCACGTCGCCTGACCCGCCGGCCAGCTCGATCAACAGCACCCGGGGTGTTTCCGTCATCGGGTCTCCCATTCTCTCATTCTCTCCGTCTCTCCGTCCCTCCCATCACTCCCACGCATCCAACCGCGTTCCCGTCCGATCGTTCGCCGGGCCGTCGCACAGCGGCTCCGCGCCTAAGGCCCGATCGACCCGCAGGTGCACCATGAACTGCACGTGATAATGCTCCCGATCGGCCGGGCCGCCCGAGCCCAGGCCGCTGCACTGGGCAAAGAACGCCAGCAGCCGCCGCGCCCAGCCGACCTGCCGACCGAGATCATCCAACCGGCGCTGAAAACCGTCGAGGAAGCGATTGGTTCGAGCCACCGCGGCCTCGCCGGCGGGACCTTTCAGACCGACGCCGTAGAGCGTGTGCGGCGCGGCGTCCGGGCCCTGCCAACCGACCAGCGTTACCTCGGCCGGCCCGAGCAGGCGCTGGATCGTGCGCGGGGCGGGCGACCAGACGTGCGTGCGGCGCCCGAGCGCCCCGCCGGCCGGCACCGCCGCCAGCAGGGCCCCGCCGCGGGTGAGAATGCGCATCAACTCCTCGCCCGCCTCGGGCGTCTGCCAGCGGTTGCCCAGCGGGCCGATCCAAAGCACCGTCCCGGCCGCCCCGTCGGGCAGCGGCAGGCGCGTGCCGTGGTCGTCCGGGTCGAGCTGGCAGTGGATGTAGCTCGTTTCCGGGAAGACGTCGCGCAGGCTGATCGCACCGGAGAACCCGTCGGCCGGCTCGCTGCCGAACTGGTAGACCGGCCCGCGAAGCCGGAAGGCACCGGCCGCACTAGCGACGAACGCGCGTGTCGATTGCCACATGGCCTTGCGTTTCCTCTTCAAGCCGGGGACTGTCCCAATTTTCGCGCAGCGGGGGACTGTCCCAATTTTCGCGCAGCGAAAATGGGACTGTCCCCTTCCCTCGCCGGGAAGTTGCCGATTGCTCGCACAGCGAAAATGAGACTGTCCCCTTTCGCCCTCCGAACCTGTCCGCGTCCCAACGATAGACCAGCACCCGGCGCTGGTTGGGTCGGCGCGTGGCCGCGGGCGGGAACTCCGCCACCTTGTGCCCGGCCGCCGCCAGGAGCCACCGCAGCGTAAGGCTGCGCCGGCTGGGATAATCCAACTCTCGCTCTTCGAGCACGACGTAAGCCAACCTGGGGTCGCCGAGCACGGCGGGTGCCCGTTCGTACGGAACCGTGGCCCACCCGCCGTAAAGCCCGGTAAGCCCATGTGTGTCGAGCACGGTCCCGTGCGCGGACGAGCGTTCCAGCCACTCGGCGGCCATGCGGTGGCCCTCGCGGCTGTAGTGAATGCGCATCATGGTCTGCGGCAGGCAAGCGGCGGCGAAGACGGCGACGACCGCCCACGTCAAGCGCCGGCGACGGCGTGCGCCCGGTCGGAGGGAGACCTGCGGTCGCCGGTTTGGCGGGGTCGGGAAGGGGACGGTCCCATTTTCGCTGCGCGAAAATTGGGACAGTCCCCCGCTGCCCGAAAATTCGGACAGCCCCCATGGCCACGCGCCGAGCTGGCAGGCCCCGTAGCCCGCGCAGCCGACGGCCGGCACGACCAGCGCCAGGAGGTGGCGCGAGGCGAGGTAGCCCTCGATGGCGGCGGTGTGGAGGGCGGCCAAGCAGTACATGGCGAAGAAGAGTTGCACGAACCGATCCGCCGCGCCGGGGCGTATTCGTCCCAGACGCCAGGCCCCGAACAGGGCCAGGGCCCCGATCCAATAGCCGGTCGCGCCGGCCAGCTCGCGCGCGAAACGCAGCACGGCGGCGCCGTAACCGCGCCGCCGGATGCTGGTGGTTCGGTCCTTGAGGTCGAACGAGGCCGGCTGCCCGTCGTCGAGGCGCCAGCCGGCCGCAAGCCGGTCGGCCTCGGGCACGGCGCAGGGCAGGGCGGGCTGCGCCATTGGCGCCCGGCCTAGGACCCGGGCCAACGCGGACTCGAGCGTCAACGAACCAGTCAGCGTGAGGAACGGCCCCCAGACCACGGTCACTCCCAGCAGGAAGCAGGCGCTTCCCCCGGCGAGGCTCGGCCACGTCTGACGCCGGGCCGGTTGCGACTGGAACAGAAGCAGCGCCGCGCCCAGTGCCCCGGCCAGCACCAGGACCTCGGCCCGAGCCAAGAGGCCAATGCCAACCGCCAACCCCGCCAGGAGGAGCCACAGCGGCGGCCGAGTCCGGGCGTGGCCAGCTTGCCGCGCCGGCGCGAAGTATTCCGCCACGGCCCAGAAAGCCGTGCAGAAGAACAGCAGGTGGGTCGTGTCGCTGATGCCGTCGGGCCCGAGGCGCGCGACCTCCGGGAGGACGGAGAACAGGAGGCACGCGGCCGCGGCGGCCCTGCGTCCGACCAGACGCGTGAGCCCGAAGTAGAGCGGCACCAGCGCGAGCACCAGCGGCACGGCCGCGGCCACCTGGACGCAACCCGCCCAGGAGACCGCTTTACGACCCCAAAGCTGTTCGGCCCCGCGGTGTACCGCCCAGACCCAGGCGGGGAACAGCGGCTGCTCGTATTCCCGCAAGAGTGTCGGCAGGAGCCCTTCGCGGTCGATCGCCTGGGCGTATCGGGCGAAGCGCACCGCGTCGAGCGCCGGCACCGCGGACCGCGCGATGACCACGAGCTGAACCAGCCCCGAGACCGCCAGCAGCCCGAGGACGATGGTCACGTGGCGGATTGCCGGGGCATGGCGTAGAGGCATTCGAGGTCCCCGAGTCGGCGCGGGACGCTGCACACAGGTGTTTCTGCGCGGCCTTGGGGGCGGCCGCAGGGTTCGGAGAGTAGCGGTGCGTGGCCACCAGGTCAATTCACACTCGGCAGTTTGGGAAATCTGCGTCCGGAAAAAGGTACGTAGTACCTTTTTTGGCGGTACATGGGAAGAATGGGGGTTTTGCAGAAAGTGGGTCGTCCGGGGGTTGTCGGGAGCCGGTCCAGCGGTTCGGGGGGCGGCTGGCCTGTTGGCGGGGGAAGTGACGACACAATACGGGGAGTCCCGCCTCTTTCCCGCCCGCCCCGGCCCACGGCGCCGATCGACCCACCCGCGATTTCCGTCTTGCGCCGTTTCTCCACCCGCGTTATCATTGGCACGGCACAGGACCACCGTGGCGTTTAACAGCGCAAGCCAGTTTCGACGCAGCGGCCAGCGTGACGAGCGTCGTCGCCGCCTGTTCGCCGAGGAGGCGTTCGGGACGCCCTCGGGCCGCCGGGTGTTGCGACGCCGCTCGTCGGCCAGCGGGCCGGACGAGTTGCCCTCGCGCAAATCGGCCAACTACGGGGACGCGGAGTTCATGGAGGAAGCTTCCCGACTGATCGACCTGGTTCCCCGGCGACTGCCGGTCTTCGCGGCCATCTTGGCGGCCGGGCTGACGGCGATCGTGGGTCTCGAGCTGCTCTACTCCTACGGGCAGTCGGCGGCGCTGGTGGAGCTGACGCACGACAAGCAGGGGGTGGCGGCGTTCGACCTCGACGGCGAAGGGAGCCTGGCCGTCTGGTTCTCGTCGACCACGTTGAGCCTGGCCGCCCTGACGGCAGTGCTGGTCTACAGCGTGCGCCGCTACCGCACCGACGACTACCAAGGGCGCTACCGGATCTGGCTTTGGGCCGCGATGTGCTGGCTGTTGATGAGCATCGACGAGACCTCCAGCCTGCACGAGGGCTTCAAGGAGATGATGGTCGTCGTGACCGGGGCGCGGCTCTTCGGCGACGGGTCGATCTGGTGGGTGGCTCCCTACTTTTTCCTGCTCGGGGCGGTCGGCTCGCGACTGCTGGTGGACATGTGGGAGTGCCGGCTTTCGAGCGCGGCGCTCCTGACCGCGGCGGCGTGCTACGTCCTGGCCGTGGTCACCCAGTTGCAGTGGATCTTGCCCGAGAGCGGGGCCCGGGGCGTGATGCTCGAAGAGGGCGCCGAGATGCTCGGCAACTGGCTCTTGTTTTTGGCCATGGGTTTGTACGCCCGACACGTGATCCTCGACGCCGAAGGCCTGCTGCCGCGACGCGAGCTCGCGGGCAACGACTTGCGCAAGGGCGGCGACGACGAGTGGATCATGGTCGACGAGCCGCACCGCACTCCGGGGCTGTTGCGGCGGCGGCGGGCCGCGAAGGCCGCGGCGCGCTCGGCCGCTGCGAGGACCGCGAGGACCGTGCGTTCGGACCTGGAGGTCGAGCCCGACTTCGAGTACGTCGAGGAAGAAGACGTGGAAGTGGCGGAGCCCGAGCCTGAGGACGACCTCGATCCGCCCAATCCCATCGGGCGCAAGCTCACCAAGCAGGAGAAGAAGGCCCTGCGCAAGCGGCTGCTGCGCGAGCGGATTCAGCGCGAGCGCCAGCAGCGGAAGAAGTGGAAGGGCGGCTGAGGGTTTCAACCTCGTCATGCTGGAGATCACCAGCTCGGAACCGACCTTCGAGGACGCTGCGCCGGCGGTGCAGGCGCGGGCATGTGAGAGCTGCGGCTGTCCGGTCGAGGCGGGGGACGGGTTCTGCCCGGCCTGCGGCACTCTGCAAGGGCCCGAGCCGGAGGCCCCCGAGCCGCCGGCCGCCAAGCGGCACTTCCGCTGCGAGAACTGCGGGGCGGAGGTGGGCGTCGATCCGGACCAGCGGAGCTACACCTGCGCGTTTTGCGACTCGACGTACGTCGTGCAGTTCACGCGCGACGAGACGGGGCGCCAGGCGCCGGAGTTCGTCGTGGGCTTTGCGGTCACGCCGGAGCAGGCCCAGGAGAAGTTCCGCCGGTGGATCGCCGAGAACAACTGGTTCCGCCCGGGCGATCTGCGTTCGGCCCGGATCGAGGAGAAGCTCAAGGGCGTGTATCTCCCGTTCTGGTCGTTCTCGATGCTCGCCGAGAGCGACTGGTCGGCTGACATCGGCGAGTATTGGTGGAAGACCGAGACCTACACCACCACGGACAAGGACGGCAAGACGGTCACCAAGACGCGGCGCGTGCGCCAGACCGAGTGGTGGGATCTGCGCGGGAACCACCACTGCTACTACAGCGCCTACCTGGTTTCGGGCAGCCGGGGCTTGCCGCAGCACGACGCCGAGCGGATCAAGCCGTTCCATTTAGCGGCGCTGAAGCGCTACCGGCCCTACTTCCTGGCCGGGTGGTTAAGCGAGGAATACTCGGTCGAGCGCGACGACGCCCTGGGGGTCTGCCAGCAGGAGTTCCAGCGCCGCGAGCAGGAGAACGTGGAAGCCCACCTGCCGGGCGACACGCACCGCGACCTGCGCGTGGCCACCCGGTTCAGCCAGATCAACTCGGATCTGATCCTGCTGCCGGTCTACCTGCTGAGCTACCGCTACCGGGAGAAGCTCTATCGGTTCATGCTCAACGGCCAGACCGGCAAAGCGGCGGGCGATAAGCCGCTTTCCGGCTGGCGGATCGCCGCGGCGGTGGGCGGCGGGCTGCTGGTGGCGGCGCTGGGCGCGTTGATGGTGTATTTCTTGGGAAGGTGAACGAGCTGCTCCTTCCGTTCCTTCGGGACTGACGGTGCTTTCATGGCCGACTTGCTCACCAAATGCGAAGTCTGCGGGAGCCTGATCGACGAGGAGGATCTGTTCTGCGCCAACTGCGGAACGGAGGCCCCGCGGGGCGAGGAGGTTCCCGAGCCCGCGGCGGCCGGGGCGCGGATGGCCACGCACAACTTCGAGTGCTCCGGCTGCGGGGCGGCGATGAGCTACGACGCCTCGGCCGGTAGCCTGCAATGCCCCTTCTGCGGCTCGGTCGAGCTGCGCGAGCAGAAGGACACCAAGGTGCTCGCCCCCAGCCGGGTCGTGCCCTTCCAGATGGACCGCGAGCGGGCCGAGGCGGCCATGCGCCAGTGGCTCGGCCGGGGGTTCTTTCGCCCCAGCGATCTTTCGCAACGGGCGGCCGTGGTCGAGATGCGCCCGGTCTACGTGCCCTACTGGGTCTTCCGGGCCCGGACCCACACCTACTGGACGGCCGACACCAACCGCACGCCGCCGGGCGCCCGGGGCGACTGGTATCCCGTGGCCGGCGAGCACCGGGGCAGCTACGAGGGCCTGTTGATCGGCGCGAGCGGGGCGCTTTCGCCCAAGGAGACCCGGGAGATCTGCCCGTTCGATCTGGGGGCCGGCGTCGCGCCGGAGGAGGTCGACCTGGAGAACGTCACGGTCGAGCAGTTCTCGGTGCCGCGCAAGTACGCCCGGCCGCTGGCCCGGGCCAGCCTCGAAGAGACCGAGGCCCGGACCTGTGCCGAACGCTACGTGCCCGGGCGCTCGCGCAACGTACACGCCAACGTGCGGATCGAGTCGATGTCGAGCGAGCCGGTGCTCCTGCCCGTGTGGATCATGGCCTACCGTTACGGCGACCGGGTGTACCGGTTTCTGTTGAACGGCCAGAGCGGGCGCGCCACGGGCGCGGCCCCGGTGTCGTGGACGAAGATCCTGGTGCTCGGGGCGGTGCTGCTCCTGCTGGTGCTGCTTCTGCTAGCTGCTGCGGGCGTGTTCTTCGGGGGAGGGGGGCTGGGGCGTGGGCCACATCCGCCGGGCTCTACCCTCTATGGGGCACCGGTCGTTGCCCGGGAGATGCCCGCCCCTCGGGCCCCGGGCGCGTCCAACTTCCCAGGTGTCCAGGCGGCGGCTTTTTGCTATACTGCCGCCGCAGAGAACAGCCGTTCAGCTCCACGGACAGGACATGACCCGCGAACCCATCCTCCGCCCGCCGACTAACGCCAAGGACGACGACCGGGAGCTCCGCCCCCAGCGGATGCGGGAGATGGTCGGCCAGCGGGCGGTCTACGAACGGCTGGAGATCGCGGTGGACGCCGCCGCCAAGCGGGACGAGCCGCTGGGGCACATCCTTTTCGACGGGCCGCCCGGGCTGGGCAAGACCACCTTCGCCACGTGCATCCCCCGCGACCTGGGCGTGGGCCTCCAGATCGCCAGCGGGGCCGCGCTGGGCGCGCCGAAGGACCTGCTCCCCTATCTGACCAACGCCGAAGAGGGGTCGGTCCTGTTCATCGACGAGATCCACCGGCTGCCCAAGGCGGTCGAGGAGTTCCTCTATCCGGCCATGGAGGACTTCCGCATCGACCTGACCCTCGGCGAGGGGGTAAACGCCCGGACGATCAACATGCAGCTTAGGCCGTTCACGCTGATCGGGGCTACCACGCGGACCGGGCTGCTCTCGGCCCCGCTGCGCGACCGCTTCCAGATGCGCGAGCACCTCGACTTCTACTCGGTCGAGGAGCTGGCCGAGATCGTCCGGCGCAGCGCGGGCAAGCTCCGGGTGGAGATCGTGGACGACGCAGCCCGCGAAATCGCCTCGCGAAGCCGCGGCACCCCCCGGCTGGCCAACAACCGGCTCCGCTGGGTCCGCGACTACGCGATCAGCCGGGCGGACGGCCGCATTACGCTGCCCGTGGCCCGTGACGCCCTGGAAATGCAGGGGATCGACCCCCTGGGCCTCGACCCGCAGGACCGCAAGTATCTCGAGACCATCGCCCGGGTCTTCGGCGGGGGCCCGGTGGGCGTCGAGGCCGTGGCCCATACCATGAACGTCCCGCCCGACACGCTCATCGACGAGGTCGAGCCCTTCCTCTTGCGCAGCGAGCTGGTGGTGCGCACTCCCCGGGGCCGGAAGCTGACCCCGGGGTCGCTGGAGCACCTGGGGCTGACGCTTCCCCCGGGCAGTTCGCCGGGCCGGCCCGGCCAGCAGACGCTGTTCGACTGAGAGGCTGTCCGAAAAGTGTTTGTAGTGACCCGATTCATCGGGTCTAGCTGCGAAAAGGCGGCCTTTGGCGCGTTCAGGACCGCATGAATGCGGTCACTACGAACTTATCGGACAGCCTC
>Ga0180438_10003010_pt1 | contig 26228 bp, 16 predicted proteins | sample SS_ome_12_FD_132455 | JGI IMG/M metagenome (GOLD analysis project Ga0180438, IMG submission 132455) | Hypersaline lake sediment archaeal communities from the Salton Sea, California, USA - SS_3_D_2 metaG | ecosystem: Environmental > Aquatic > Non-marine Saline and Alkaline > Hypersaline >... | reverse complement strand
TTTTGAGGGGGTTGCAGTCAAAACCTTGCATTTGGGACTTGAGTTTCCTCGTCAACCTATCATATATTTATTGCATTATCAATAAGTTATTGCAGATTTTTAAGTTTATCAGGCGACCCTACTTTAATTCCCCCTGAGGTGGATCCAGCACAGGCACATTGAAGAGCGAAAAAGATCACTAAAATTTGGGCAAGCGCTGGCCAGACAGAGTTGTCTGTGGTAGCGAAACCAGTCGAAGTTCCAATGGAGGTAATTAGAAATGCTGCATAGCGGAGGGCTTCAAAGCAATTATTATACTGATCCCCATATAAACAGAATGTAGTAAGAACTGCACCGATAACAATTGCTAAAACATAGTACCTGACAACCGTAGATTTAAAAATTTTTTTACTGCCCTCAAAAATCGTACTGAATAAAAGTCCAAAATGTATCCCAGACAATATCATAAATACGAATATTACAATTTCTATTGGTACACTATTGAAGTGAGCGATGCTGATATTTTTTGTTGAGAATCCTCCTGTGGCAATGGTCACAAAAGAGTGAGTGATAGCGTCAAAAAAATTCATACCACAAAAGAACAGGGAAGTTGTTTCTATTGGCCTGCCCCCTGATTAGGTCCATTTTGGAATCGGAGGGGAGTGGGTGGGTATGGGTCTTGCGTGTCTGCCCAACGGCACATGATTTGACAAAACCGGTCGAGTCTGACATGATACCTGCGGTTCACTGGGAATTCGGTTTGCGGTGCTGGGAAGCCCGTGCAAATCGGGCACAGCCCCCGCTACTGTAAACGGGGACGAGTTCCGGATGAAGCCACTGTTCGGCAGAGCCGAATGGGAAGGCCCGGAACGAGGGCGATCCGTGAGTCAGGAGACCTCCCGCAGGCCACACAACCCATCTTCGGGTGGAAGGTTGGGTGGTTTTTTTTAGCCCCCGCTTTCCTCCTTATACGCGGCATCTTCCCGCTGTCCGGGACAAGAGCCGGAAATGGAGGAAATGGCATGATCGGCAGCTTATTCTTAAGCGCTTTTGTGTTCCTCTCCCTTAACCTTGCTTCAGGGGTCCAGGAAAACCTCGCCCCCGATGCAGGGAAAAAACAAGAACAGCTGAATTATGAGGTGACGGTCACGGCCAATCGTGTGGAGACCGCACTCAAGGAAACGGCTTCGTCGATCACGGTCTTGACCCGGGAAGATCTGTTAAAGCTCAATCGGGCCACCGTGCTGGAGGCCCTGGCCGGGGTCATGGGATTTTCCTTCACCCGAAACGGCCCCCCGGGTTCCGCATCGTCCGCATTCATCCGGGGAGCGAATGCCGAGCACACCAAGATCATGATCGACGGCGTGGAGCTCAACGATCCCATCACCCCGGGCCGCACGTTCGACCTGGGGCTGCTTCTGGTGGAAAGCATCGATAGAATCGAGATCGCCCGCGGTCCCCAGAGCACGCTGTACGGCTCGGATGCTCTGGGAGGCGTCATCCACATCATCACGCGGCGGGGGCGGGGAAAGCCCCGGTTTCATTTCACGACGCAAGGGGGGACCTTCCATACCCTCACCGGCGCGGCCGAAATAACGGGGAAGAGCGGCGCACTCTCCTACGCCGCCGGAGCCTCTTATTATGATTCGAAGGGATTCAGCGCTGCAGGATCCAACTATATCGGCAACACGGAGGATGATGGATATTCAAATCTTACCCTTTCCGGGAAATTGGGCCTTCATCCCCGGAATAACCTCGATCTGATGCTCACCGCTCGCTCGATCACCAGCCGACTCGAACTCGACAACTTCGGAGGCGATTTCGGCGACGACCCCAATAACCAACAGGACTACGATTCCCTCATGTTGAGCGGGAGTGCCCGCGGGCTCTTTGTCCGCAACCGCTGGGAATCCTCGTTGACTTTCTCTTTTCTCGAGTACGACCGTCACAACGAAAATCCCACCGATGAGCAGCACCCGTGGGAGTCAGACCGGTCCCGATATAAGAGTCGGTGTGTGAAATTGGCCTGGCAGAACCACGTCTTCGCCCGTCGCGGCAACACGGTGACGGCCGGGCTGGAATATTCCCATGAGCAGGGCGAATCCGATTACCGCTCAGAAAGCCTGTGGGGTCCCTTCGAAAGCCTCTTTCCCCGACAGAATTCCCAAAATATCGGGATCTATTTTCAGGAGCGGCTCGCATTGTCCGGCCGGATCTTCGCAGCTTTAGGAGCCCGCTACGACCATCACAGCCAGGCGGGAGGAGCCCTGACCTATCGCATCGCGCCCGGTGTTGCATTCCCGCGGACCGGGACGCGGCTCAAGGCCACGCTGGGGACCGGATTCAAATCCCCCACCCTGTACCAGCTCTTCGCCCCCGCATCTCTATACGGACCGGTGGGAAACGTCGGTTTGGAGCCGGAAAGGTCGTTGGGCTGGGATGTGGGGATCGAGCAGGAATTTCTGTCGGGAACGATCGTTTTGGGGGCGCTTTATTTCTCCAATACCTTTCGAAACCTGATTGATTTCGATTTCCGCCGGGGTTACCTGAATATCGGGAAGGCGGCCACCAAAGGCACGGAATTCTTCCTGCGGATTGAACCCCAGGATAACCTCAGGCTGTCGGTTGAACACACCGCAACACGAGCCCGGGACGTCTATAACGATGAGGCGCTCCTGCGCCGGCCTCGAAACAAGCTGGCCCTAAAATTCCACTACGATATGACACCCGCCGGGCATCTCGGAATCGAGCTGCTCCACGTCGGAGAGCGGGAAGATCAATTCTGGCAGGATTTCGAGCCTACCCGGGTCAGGCTGGGAAGCTACAGCCTGCTCAATGCCTCGGTATCCTATGAAGTTCTGGCTTTCCTGCGCCTATTCGGCCGGCTGGAGAATATCCTCGACCAAGATTATGAGGTGGTCAAGGGATACGGGGTTCCCGGAATCTCGGCTTTTGCGGGACTGCGTCTGAAGCTTTGAGTCACGCCTGACCGGGTGTTTGGAAAAAGATGTCGACAATTTTGTTCGCTTTCTCAAATCGAATCTGATAGAATGGGATACCCGCGTACTGAGACATGCGCAATAAGCAAAGGATCGGACTCAATCTCTCAATCTTATTCCTCTTTCTCTGGGTAACGCTCTTCATCCATTTTTTCCATCAGGAAAGCGGCTTCCAGGGAAGCACCTTTTGCCGGGCCTGCCACTTCCAGAATTCCACCCTGACAACCGCTCAGGGCAATGTCATCACACTCCCGCAACTGACGCAGCTTGATACCCTCCGGTCCTTCGAAGCAGGGACGGTCGTCCAGATCGTTCTGGCCGCGCCTTCGTCTCGGTCCCCTCCTCAGGTCTGACCCCGTCATAACCCCGGACCGGCCGAATCGTGTCGAGCCCGCCCAATCCTTATGAGGAGGTTAGATGATTCAAAAGGCAAACCTGATTCTACTAGCTGTCACCGCAGGTCTTACCCTTTGGGTGCCGGCCCAGGAAACAAGCTCATCGGCTTTTACGATGGACGATTGTATCAACATCGCCCTCCGACACAATCCCTTGATCCTGTCTTCCCTGCAGCAGCACCAGGCCTCGAGAGCACGCATCAGCCAAGCCAAGGCATTCGCCCAACCGTCCATCGGTTGGGATTCGGATCTTCAAAACAGGCTGTTCGATTTCAAAAATCCCGGCGAATGGTATTTCGGCATCAGCCAACCGTTCGAGTTCCCGGGCAAACAATCCGTTCGGGGAGCCATCGCATCCCGCGAATCGGAGGAAATCCTGCAGGACATCGAACTCTTGAAGCTCGACATCATATACCAGGTCAAACAGGCCTTCTGCAGCCTGCTGCTGGCACAGGAAAAGATCAAGTATGTGGAGCAGGGCCGGGATCTCTCCAAAGATTTTTTGGGTAAGGCCCGGGTCAAATTCGAAGCCGGAGATGTGGCACAGGTCGAAGTCCTCCGGGCCCAGGTCGAGGTCTCCAAGGCGGAAAATGAACTGCGGAGAGCCGTCAACGATATGCGGCTGGCACAGGCCTATCTCAATTATCTCATGGCGCGCCGAAAGTACGCACCATTGGAGATTACCGGTCGGCTCAAGATGCCTACCATTCGGCTGGAGCTGGAAGATCTCAAAACTCGAGCCCGGTCCTTTCGTCCGGAACTCAAGAGAATCGGCCTCTCCCTGGAGAGGGAAAACCTGCAGAGGAAGTCGGCGCAGATGACCTATCTGCCGGATTTCGAGCTGGGTTTAAACCGCCATAAAGTCACAGGCGAAGGCCAGTGGTGGGATGTCACCTTGTCCTTCAATGTCCCCCTTTTTTTCTGGCAGCCTGCCAAGGGAGAGATCGCCGAGGCCAGCGCCAATATCCGGGCCCTGCAGAAGGAGGCGGAGCACCTGGAAAATACCATCGCGCTGGAAGTAGAGGACGCCTATCTCAACGCCGTTGCCGCCGCCAATCAGATCAAGCTGTTCGAGGAGGAGATCCTGGCCCAGGCGGAAGAGGTCTATAAAATGTTTCTCTTTTCCTATCAAGAAGGGGAAATCGGCGGCATCGAGCTGATCGAAGCCCGCCGGACGCTGATCGAGTCCAGGACCTCCTATGCCGATGCGCTCTTCAACTACCGCACCGGCATCGCCGCCCTGGAGAAATCCATCGGGCAGGTTTTGGAAGGAGACGACCATGAATAATAAATGCGCCGCCGTGCTGCTCATTTTCGGGCTGTCGGCTTTTCTCTCCGGCTGCAGCCATAGAGATCGGCCCATGGACCAAACGGACTCCGATGCTGTGCTCAGCCAAAACACGGCTCGCCAGGGGCGGCCCCTGCAGAAGGGAGGCGGCCCTCGGGCCGGAGGGCGAGGCTATGGGCGCACCGACGGCCGCGGGATGCGCCGTACGGATGGGATCCAACTGAGCGAGCAGGAAAGAGAAGTGGTGAAGGTCGAGACCGTCAAGGCCGCTTATGCCCCCTTGAAGGCGGAGCTTTCCGCCATGGGCAAGGTCATCGCTCCGCAGAATAACAAGGCCATCGTCAGCTATGCGTTTCCGGCCCGCATCTCGCAGATCCACATCCGGATCGGCGACTGGGTCAAGCGCGGCCAGCAGCTGGTGACGCTGCAGAGCGAGGAAGTGGGGAATGCCAAATCCGAATTCTACAAGGCCTCGGCGGACTTCGAACTGGCCAAGGTCTCAAACGAGCGCCAGCAGCGTCTGTTCGACCGCGGCGTGGGCGCGAAAAAGGACTTCCTCTCCTCCGAAGCGGATCTCAAGGTTGCCGAGGCCAATCTGACCGCCGCGGAAAAGAAGCTGCATGTATTGGGATTCACCGAAGAGGACGTCAAGCTCATCTCCGAATCACATCAGATCAATCCCGTCATCACCCTCAACGCGCCGATTTCCGGAAAGATCATCCAAAACAACGCCGTGCTGGGCAGCATGATCGATCAAGGGACCGAGATCTTGGTCATAATGAATCCCACAGTACTCTGGATAGATGCCGACATTTATGAGAAAGACATCGCCAAAATCAGGCTGGGGCAGGAAGTGGCCGTGACCGTTCCGGCCTATCCGGGAGAAGAATTCTTGGGGAAGACGACCTATATCAGCGATGTGCTCAATGAAAATACGCGGACCATAACCGTCCGGACCGAAGTCGAAAACCGGGATTACAAGCTAAAACCCGGCATGTTCGCGAGCATCAGAATCGCCCTCAATCACCAAAGCCGGGCCTTGGTGGTTCCCCAAGAGGCCGTGCTGGACGACAGGGGCGACAAGGTGGTCTTCATCCAGCGGGGAGACCAATTCTTTCTGCAGGTCGTACAGCCCGGTACCACGGAAAACGGCATCATCGAGATCGTTCAAGGGCTGGCGGAAGGGGACGAGGTCGTGAAGGCCGGAAACTATCAGCTCAAGTCCAAGCTCTATGAAGAGATTCTCAAGGCTGGTCACATCCACTGATCCCCGGGCTAAGGCTTTCTGGGAGGCATAAGCATGATCGACACACTCATTGACTTCGCCCTGAAACATCGGCTCCTGACCATCCTTTTGATCGCCCTGTTATCCATATGGGGGATAATCTGCTATATCCGTATGCCCAAGGACATCTACCCCGATCTCAACGCGCCGCTGGTCAACATCATCACAGAAAACGAAGGCATGGCGGCCGAGGATATCGAGCGGCTCATCACCTTCCCCTTGGAGAGCCTGCTCAACGGCGCCCCCGAAGTCATGCGGGTGCGCTCGGAATCCGCCACCGGGGATTCTCTGGTTACGGTGGAGTTCGCATGGGGAGCCGATATCTATCGGGCCCGCCAGATCGTCTCCTCCAAGCTGGAACTCATTACGGGCCGGCTGCCGCTGGGAACCACGCACCCCATCCTGGGCCCGGTCTCCTCCCGTATGGGAGAGATCTTCGAGTTCGCGGTAGTGGGCGAAGGTACGGATCCCATGCTGCTCCGCTCCATCGCGGATTGGACCATCCGCTACCGCCTCCAGGGCGTGGAGGGGATTTCCTTTGTCATCAACATGGGGGGATTCGTCAAGCAGTTCCAGGTCTTCCTCAAGCCGGACATGTTGAAAAACTACGCCATTTCCATCAAAGAGGTCCAGGAGGCGATCGAGAACAGCAACCGCAATTTCTCCGGGGGGGTCATCCTGCAGGGACCACAGGAGTCGCTAATCAAGGGCATCGGCCGCATCGAAACCCTGGACCACCTCAAAAACACCGTCATCACCTCCCGCAACAATGTGCCGGTCTTTGTCAAAGATGTGGCGGATGTCCGCATCGGCCGTAAGTTCCGCCGGGAATCCGCCAGCCATAATGGAAATGAGTCGGTTTACGTGACCATCGAAAAACAGTATGGAGGTGACACGCTGTCGGCCATCGCCAATGTCAAGCAGGCCCTGGCCCAGATCGCCCGGGATCTGCCGAAAGAGATCCGCATAAAGGCCTTCTATGACCAATCCATCCTGATCCTCAAGTCCATCACCCACGTCGAAATCTCCATGCTGGAGGGTGCGATCCTGATCGTCCTGGTCATGCTGTTCTTTATGTGGAACGTGCGCGCCTCATTGATCGCATCCCTCACTATTCCCTTTTCCATATTGGTTGCACTGGTGCTGATGCAGATCTTCGGGATAAAGCTCACGGTCATGTCCATCGGCGGTTTGGCCATCGGGATCGGCAAGGTGGCCAACGGCTCCATCATCATGGTGGAGAACATCTACCGCGTGCTGGTGCAAAAAAAAGGCCAAGCCCCGGTCTGTGAACTCACGGCGGAGGCCGCCAAAGACGTGGGCAACGCCCTCTTCTCCGCCAACCTCATAATCATCCTGGTCTTCCTACCGCTTCTCACCCTTCAGGGCATCGAGGGCGCCATGTTCCGGCCCACGGCCTTTGCCGTGGCCGCCGCCCTGTTCGGTTCGCTCATCATGAACCTGACCTTGAAGCCGGTCCTCGCGTCCTATTTACTGACGGAGAAGCACCTGAAGGAACGGCGCAATCCGATCACGGAATTCCTCAATACCAGATACCGGACCATCCTGGAAGGCGCCCTGAAGCATAAAAAACCCATCCTGTCCGGTTTTGTAATCCTGATCGTCGCCGCGGCCGTCTCCCACACCTTCTTGGGCAGGGAATTCGTGCCCCCCTTGGACGAAGGCGCCATCATGGCCTCCACGGTCATGCTTCCCGAAACCTCGCTGGAGGAATCGGCCCGGACGGCCCAGATGGTGGAGCGAATCTTCCTGGACTTTCCGGAGGTGATCTCCGTTTCCCGGACCACCGGCAGCCCCGAAGGCGGCGAGCACCTGCACCCGGTAAATCACAGCCACTACAACATCGAGCTCGTGCCGCGGGAGGAGCGCGACCGGGATTTCGAGGCACTCACCGCAGCCATGCGGGAAGAACTGGACAAGATCCCCGGGCTGGCCTACATCTTCGAACAGCCCATCGCCAACAAGCTGGCCGAGATGCTGACGGGAGTGGAGGGCGAGCTGTCGTTGAAGCTCTTCGGGGCGGACCTGCGCATTCTGAACGACAAGATCGAGGAGATCCGCAATGTGTTGGCGGAGCTTGATGGAGTGGCAGACCTCCAGATCGAACAAACCACCGGCATTCCTCAGCTGGTGATCGCTCTGAGGCGCGAACAGCTGGCCCGGTTCGGCATTCCGGTGGGGGATGTGGCCGATATCATCGAGACGGCCCTCAACGGGCTGGAAGCCACCGACGTTTACGAGGCGGACCGGATCACATCTGTCCTCATCCGGCTTTCCGAAGACTACCGCCGGGATGAGGAGGCCATCCGCAACCTGCTGGTCGACGCTCCCAGCGGAGAACGGATCCCCCTTTCCGAGCTGGCCGAAATCTCCAAAGACGAAGGGCCGCAGACCATATTCCGGGAAAACCTGATGCGGCGCAAGATTATCCTCTGCAACCTGGTCGGACGCGATATCGCGAGTTTCGTCAGCGAAGCCCAGCAAAACATCAGGGATGAGGTCGAGCTTCCGGCGGGATATTATTTCGTTTTCGGGGGTCAGTTCGAAAGCCAGCAGCGGGCCGTGCGTCACCTCTCCCTGTTGATGCTGCTCGTCATCCTGATCATCTTCGTGGTGCTGTTCTCGTCCTTCGGATCCCTGTGGCAGGCCCTCCTGATCATCTTGAATATCCCCACCACCCTCGCAGGCGGCATCCTGGGGCTCTTGATCGCCGGCCAGACCTTGAATGTCTCCTCCATCATCGGACTGATCGCCCTTTTCGGCATCTGTGTGCAAAACGACATCATCCTGGTGCATAAGATCAATGACTACCGCCGGGAGGGCCTTTCCCTGCGTGAGGCGGTCGTACAGGGTGCGCTCACCAAGTTCCGGCCCATCCTCATGACCGACTTGGTCATGATCGTGGCGGTGCTTCCCCTGGCACTGGGGGTCACCACCGGCGCGGAGCTTCACCGGCCTCTGGCGGTGGTTTACATCGGAGGCTTCTTCTTCGCCATCCTGCTGCGGCTGATCATGGTCCCGCTTCTCTACGAAGTCCTGAGCAGGCTGGAGCGACAGCCTATAACCTGTGAGGTTCCGGAGTGAGGCAGCTTTTGGAGATAGGTTGTAGAAGCCGATATTTATGTGCGAGCATATAATCAAAGACGAACCATGTCTTCCAACACGGCGTCGTAAAGGGGAGCCAAGACAGCCCAGGAATACCTATCCACCCATTTTTTTGGTGAATCGGCCCTGATCCGTTCTAAGTCACAAACCGCTTTATGCAGTTTGCCGTTCAGATCTGCGGAATCCGTGTAAAAGTGCTCCGCGCATTCCTCCGGAGGAAAGATTTCGGGATAGCTCAGCCGGCGGGGCAAAAGGGGATAGCAGCCGCAGTACACCGCTTCCACCACACTCATCCCGAAAAAATCATGCTTCGATGTCACAGGCAGCAGATCGGCCGCAAACAGCCACCGGGCATATTCCCGGAACGATTCGACGAAACCGAACTGCACGACTCTTGATCCCAATTCTATGCGGGCCTGTTCAAAGATCTGGGGGGATTGGCTGAAATTCTCCCCCAAAATCGCCGCCTCGAATTCCATCCCCTGGGAGTTCAAGGCAGAGAGGGCCTGGAAAAAGTCGGCCGGATTCTTGTCGTACTCCCAGCGGTGGTTCCAGAGGATGAGCGGGGGACGCCCCTTCCCGTCCGTCCGCCTGTCTTTCTCCGGCCTACAGCTGTCAAATCGCTCGAAATCAAAGCCCAGAGGAAGAACTCGGCTCTTTTGGGCGATGTGGGCCGCGCGGTCCGTTTCCCGGTGGTCGGGAAAATGCCTGAGCATGCGCGGGAGTCCATCCAAAAAGGCTTTCCTGTGATATTCGGAGTTGAAAAAGACCACATCCGCGGCCAGCGCGCTGGCATAGTTTATGAAGCCGTAGTGCCGATCCCGCCGAAAACGGACGTCGCGGTCTCCCGGCGACCAGGGATAGGTGATCTGGTTTTCATGAAAATACAGTGCGACCGGGATGCCGGCGGTCTCCGGCCTGGTCAGCGCCAGGAAGGTGGTCAGATCCAACATGTCGGTGGCCAGGATCACGTCCGGGCGCATCCCTCCGTCGAGGAAGCGGCGTGCCAGGGTTACGGCGCCTCCGTGCATGCGCCATTTCCAGAACTGTCCCTCCATCTCCAGGATTCGGACGGCATGGCGGCTGTAGCGCCGGTATCCATCGGCCCATGCGGCATGTGAGCCGGTGAAGTAGGGCTCAAGCAGCAAAACCTGAAGCTTCACGACGATTCATTCCCGTTTCCGGCTTTGGACCGCATCGAAATCCCAATCCAGGGGATGGAGAAAATGTTGAAATTCGAGCCTTCTTCCCTCAGGATCCTGAGCGTAGAAATGATAGATGCGAAAACGCGGATTTTCTTTGGGCGGGGCCACGGCCGTATTCCTGAATTTGGCATAGGCATGATCCACATCCTCACGCCGCTGGTAAAAGAACGTGATCAAGCCGTCTCGGTCCGCCCGTTCACTCTGACAGAAACCGAAAAGCAGGTTCCCATAACGGAAAATAAGGCACACACCCTGATCCAGCCACAACTCGCACCCCACCTCTTGCATATAGAAGCGCTTGAGCTCCGGAAGCATGGTGGTGTTGAAGAAAACGAGACCGCTGACACCGCCCCGGGGATGGAATTCCTGGTCGGCGAATCCCCACGTGCATGCCGCGAAAAATCCCAGCCCAACAAAAATAAACATCTTCATGACCGCCTCCATTTCCTATCTTGCCAAAAACAAAGCGGGGACACAAATACGGTCGCTTCCTGTCTCTTGGATCGGCCTGTCTAAAATCACGCTTCTCATCTTGCGAGAACGGCCGTCCATCTTATACAATGGAGGCCAAGGGGAAAGGCCATGGATATATTGACGGACAAAGATATGGAGCGGCTGGTCAGGTCGGTGTTTCCTCCTCACCCCGACGACCGCCGACTGGGAATCCTGGTGGACATTCCTCGAGAACCGGTGGATGATACTGCCGGCTGGCGCGAACGACGGAACATGTCCGTGGAATGGTACCACACGTTCAAGCGGATCCGCTCGTCTCTCAACCTGGACGATATCAACCTCATCGCCTACCCGGACGTGGGGTCCAACAACGCCGAGCTGCCTGAAAACGGATTCATCATCAAAGGCCAGCTGCCGTCGACATCCCAAGATCTGATCAAATCGGGAGCGATACGATCGTTCGAGGATATCTTCCGGAACACGCAGATCATTTTCGCCCCCACCCAGTATTCCGCCACCGCACCGCTCAAGGTCGCCGCCCGGTTGTATAAATTCCGGGCCGCCACCATGCCGGGCTTTTCAATCGGCATGATCCCCACCTTGAAGCTCGATTACAGTGAGGTCAACCGCCGTGTGCTGCAGCTCAAAGAGAGGTTGGACCGCGCCCTCGGGGCGGACGTTCACTTTGTGGTGGACGGCGATGAAAACCTCGAGGTGTACTTTGACCTGCGTTTCAGAACCGCCCATGCCAGCACCGGTCGCTTCCCGGAACAGGGCACGGCCGGAAACCTGCCCAGCGGCGAAGCCTACATCGTCCCCTACGAAGGTGAACGGGACGAAGCCAGCCGGACCGAAGGCGTGCTTCCCGTTCAAATCCGGGACGAGGTGGTCCTCTTCCAGGTCAGACACAACCGGGCCGTGGACGTGGAGGGATTCGATCCGGCCGCTCGAATTGAAAGGGAGCATTTGAGCCGCGAGCCGGCCTACGGCAATATGGCGGAACTGGGGTTTGGGGTGCTGGCCGACCTAGGGATCCAGCCCTCGGGAGCCATCCTTCTGGATGAAAAACTGGGCTTCCACGTCGCTTTTGGGCGAAGCGAGCACTTCGGCGGGGCCGTCGGCCCCGCGGATTTTTCATCCCCCAATGAGGTCGTCCATCTGGATCGCATCTATATCCCGACCACGCAACCGCGCGTCAGCGTGAACTCCCTGGTTCTCCTGTATGAAATGAATCGTGGCGAGATCATCCTGGAAGACGGAAAATATCTGATCTTCTAGCTGTGCTCGGGTTCCCCGAGGATATATCTTCGGCCGGAATCCAGAAAGACCGCCTGTGATCATCCCGGAGCCGATGGGGTGCGGCCCCTACAGATGATCCAAAAGTATCTTCGCCCCGATGATGAACAGCACCGCGGCTCCGATCATTTCAGCCCGTCGGCCGGCCAGTCGACCCAGGAGGGGGCCGATGCGGGTCCCCAGCAGGGTCATGCCCGTTGCCACCAGCCCGATTATCACACAGGGATAAAGTATGGAGACCCGAAGGAAGGCGAGGCTCAGCCCCACGGCCAGCGCGTCGATACTGGTCGCCACCGCCAGGACCACGAGACTCAGGCCGCGGGTGGGGTCGACCGGCCGATCTCCCGGTTCCTCCCGGCACCGGAAGGCCTCCCAAATCATGCGGCCTGCTACCATGAACAGCAACCCGGCAGCCACCCAATGGTCCGCCGCTTGGATGAGGGGCAGGATCGAACGGCCCGCCGCCCAACCCGCTAACGGCATTCCGAACTGAAACAGCCCGAAAAAGAATGCCAAGCGAAAAGACTGGATTCCGGTCGGCTTTTTGAGCCCGGCGCTTATCCCTATCGAGACGGCAAAGGCATCCATGGCCAGCGCCAGTGCGATTCCCAAAACGGCGGCGAGACTCAAGCTTTTCCCGCTCGCTCCATGAACTCCAGCGTCAAGGCCGTCATCAACAGGACTGCTTCCGGTAGGGCCTTCTCATCCATATCGAATCCCGGATGATGATGGGGATGAGCCATGCCGTCGCCCATCCCGAAGAACAGAAAGGCGCCCGGCAGATGCTGGAGATAATAGGCGAAATCCTCTCCCCCCATGACCGGGGCGATGGGAGCGATCCGTTCCGCCCCCCAGAGGCGTTCCACCACCCCCAGCACCAAGTCCACCGTTTCCGGGGGATTGACCAGCGCGGGATAGCCGGGTTCGTATTGGAGGATACCCCGGGCGCCGAATGCCTCACAGGTCGAACGAGTGATCTCATGCAGCCTCCTTTGCGCCAGTTCCTGGACCTCGGACGCAAAGCTCCGCACCGTGCCGGTCAGGATGACTTCTTGGGGAATGATGTTGTAGACGGTACCGCCCTGGATGGTTCCGAGGGACACGACTCCCGGTTCCAGCGGGTCCAAGTTGCGGCTGACGATGCTCTGAAGGTTCACCACCAAATGGGCGGCCGCCAGGATCGGATCCACGGTCTGATGCGGCATGGACCCGTGCCCGGCCCTGCCCCGTACAGTGATGCGGAAATTGTCCGCCGCCGCCATCATGGGACCCTTGACGATCCCAACCTTGCCGGTCGGCAGCGGCTGCCAAAAGTGAAGCCCGAAGATCGCATCCACTCCCTTCAAGGCTCCTTCTTTGATTAAATCGACCGCCCCTCCCGGAGGCAGCTCTTCGGCCGGTTGGAAGAGGAAAACCACATCCCCGTTCAACCGTTCTCTGACCTGCGAGAGCACCTTGGCCGTCCCTAAAACGACCGCCATGTGTCCGTCGTGGGCGCAGCTGTGGGCTACACCCGGAGCCTCGGACAGATAAGGCTTGTCTCCCTGCTCCTGGATGGGGAGGGCATCGATATCGGAGCGCAAAGCAACCGTCGGACCCTTCCCCCCACCGCTCAGGTCGGCCCGCAGGCCGGTCCCGGCCATGGGCCTGATCGGGAGCCCCAACTCCTGAAAGAATTCCTTGAGGACCCGAGACGTGCGCACTTCATGGAAGGCCACTTCGGGATGGCGGTGAAAATCCCTGCGCCAATCGATCAAGTCCCCTTCGATGGCATGGATGCGTTTCTTTATGTCTTCCAACATATCGTTCTCCCTAAAACTCCGTCTCCTGACCGTGCTCTCGGGGAGGACACGGCCTTGATTCAGGTGTCGCCTTTGGTTTCCGGCCTCTCAACCAACGCACCTCAAAGACCCAGCTTGTTGTTGGTGTATCGGGAGATCAACCGGTTCCGCAGGGTTCGGTACATCTCGACGATTCTTTCCATGGCGGATCGAGTATAATCGGTCAAATATTGCTTGGCCTCCTCGGGATTGCTGGCATACAGATCCATGGCGGCGGCATCGATCTCCGCCTGCTGTTGGAAGAAAGAGGCCTCTAAAGGGTCTCGTAACTGGCATAGGTCTTTGACCGCCTCCTGCCAGCGCAGGTAGAGCAGGTTGTCCACAAAGTCGATGGCCCAGCGTGCCGAGCCTTCACTGAAGCGATCGGGATCATAGGTCGAGTAAAGCGCGGAGATCTCACTGACTCCCGAATAGATCGGGGCATAGGTGCTGACATACTGATTGTCGAGATAGAACCAGTACACCCCCCTCAGCGGGGCCGGGAGCCAGGCACGAACCTGGGCGACCATGCCATAGCCGCCCCGCGATACCTGACGGCGCCAAGTGATGTCCAGGAGTTCCCGCATGTCCCTCGTGGGAAAGGGTGTTGTGAGCGGACTCTTTCTCATCCCGCCTTTTCCGTCGGGTACCAGCCAGTCCGCATCGGCCGTCATGTCGTAGATGGTCCCTTCGAACACCGACCGCTGGAAGGCGATGACATCCTGGACCGAGACCTTCCTTTCCGGCTTCACGGAAAAGGGATACAGCGAGAGAGGTTCGATGTACTGATGGTAGGCGTCGTACCCGCTGTAGGCATTGCGCAGCCGCTTGTCCGGCCACTCTTGGGCGTGCGGGGCAAAGGTGGTGAAGAACAGCCAGAAACGGCTCACGGCCCATTCACGGGGCTCGGGAGAATAGATCTCCTGCCATATAAAAGGACCGTTCCTTTCTGGGTCATACCAGCCGCGGTCCACCGCCTCCTGCATGTAGTTGGGCGAGGCCATAAACCAATCGGGCTGCGACAGGTCGATCTGCTTGATGATGCTCCAGTTGGGAATCACGGCCACATGGTCGTCGGGAACCCGCTGGGCGGCCCAAATGGCACCCGGTTCGCCGCTTTCCGGGGTCCAGAACGGCCCCACGCTGAAGATCTCCATGACCCAGGTTTCATGGCCGTCGGTGATGCAGAGACCCTCTGATTCCGGGCCGCAGGAGGGGAGAAAGCCGTACTGCTGCATAAGCCCGCCGATCAGAGACACCGCATCCCGTGCCGTCGTGCAGCGCTGAAGCGCAAACACTTGGGCCTGTTCGACGGTCATGATCTGCCTTACCCCCATGGCAATGTCCACCTTGAGCTCGTCCCGCTGGCTGAGCGTGCTCTCACCGATGGAAAGCCCGTGTTCGTTCATCTGGGGATAGGCGGAGTGAAAATAGGCATGGGTCTTCTCTACTTGTGGAATATAGCCCAGAATCTCGCCGTGGTTCTCGATCGGCTTCTTGACATCCTGGATACCGTAATGAACCGGGGCACGGGCTCCCGGGAGATGGCTCTGGGCCGGAATAACATGGACGCGGCACTCCGGTCCGCACCCGGTGTGCGACACCATGGCCGATCCGTCTACCGACGCCAGCCGCCCCACGATGATATCGGTACATGAATCATCGGCCTTCTCCTCTTCCGGTGGAAGCCCCCCGGAAATCGCCCCCCATAACCAAATAGAGAGGGCAAACCCGAATACGGTCCTCACGGAATGCTTCATGACGCTCCTCCTTTATCCGGCCCAATACCGGTCCACATGGAATTTTCGGACACGGAATCACGTGCCGTGCCTGAGAATTTGGTGATCAGGACGGTCACGGCCGTATTGACAATCAGCCCCACAAATCCGGCGTTTATCCCCCAGAGCGGATCGTTCTTCGAGAGGATGAGCGCCGCCGCCACGACCACTCCCGTTACCATTCCGGCCCACACCGCGGCCTTGGTAACCCGACTCCAGAACAGCCCGAACACCACACCCGGAAAAAACTGGCAGACCCCGTCATATCCCAGGATGAGCAGTGGGACCAGCTCATTGGGGAACTTGAGGGCAAAGAACAGGCTCACCGTCATGATGACGATCACCATGAAACGGGACAGCCGCATCACCCGATCCTCCGGAGCCTGGGGGCGGAATCCGGCCTGGTAGATGTTTTTTGAAACCAGGGTGGATGCGAAGAGCACCAGGATGGCGGCCGGCACCATGGCGGTCACCGCCCCGGCTGCGCCCACGAATCCCATGAACCAGGGGGGATAGGTCCGGTTGACCAATTCCAGGAACGCCAGATCCCCGTTCTCGAGGCCGGGAATGACCATCACGGCCGTGAGCCCCACCATGAAGATGAGCAGGATGGGGATCTGATAGAAAGGCATGATCACGGCATTCCGCTTGATGACACGGTGGCTCTTGGCGGAAAAAGCCGAGCCGAACACGTGCGGCCACATGTAAAAACCCAGGGCCGTCACCAGGATGGTGGACATGACCCAAAGCACGTTCATATCGGGTGTGGAACCGGGAAACACCAGGTGCTCCGGCATCTTGGTGATCACCGCCTCCATCAGCTTTCCGAATCCCCCAAAATAGATGGCCGGCACTCCGAATCCCACGATGACCACAGCGGCGATCATGAGGACGTCTTTGATGATGGCCACCCAGGCCGCCCCCTTGATGCCGCTGGTGTAGACGAAAGCGCAGGTGAGCCCGAAGGCGATCACGATGGCGGTCTGAGACCGAATCGCTCCGTTGGAAGCGACCTCCACGATAAAGCCCAGGCCGGCCAGCTGGAGCTGCAGGTAGGGGATGATGGAAAACACGCCGATGAGCGCCACCAGAACGCCCAGGCCGCGGCTCCGGTAGATCGTGATGAAAAAATCCGGTTGAGTATGGAGGCCGTAGCGCTTGCCGATCTTCCAGATCATCGGAAGGATGAAAAAGGAAAGTGTGTAAGCCAGGGCCCCATATACCAGGATGTAAAAGGCGGGGGCCCCCTTGGAATAGGCCCAGCCGCTGGCACCCAGGAAGGTGAAGGTGGTGTAGATCTCTCCGGCCATGAGCAGCCAGATCAGGAGGATCCCGAAGCGCCGGCCGCCCACCGTCCAATTCTCGAGATTCATCTTGAGGTTTCGGCCGGCGTAGATCCCCACCGCGGCGGAGACAAAAATGACGGCCAGGATGATGACGAGCGCCAGGCTCACGGCTCATCTCCGTCATCGGGAGGATTGAACCTCGCCTCCAGCCGGTAGGCGATAAACAGGATGAGCGGTGTGAGCAGGACCCACAGCAGGATCCAAAACAGCAGGAAAGGCAGCCCTAAGACCAAAGGCCGGATGCGGTTGACCAGGGGCAGGGCGAATACCAGGGTGATGAAGGGGATCGCCCCCAGGATCAAGGCCAGCCGGGTGCCTTTCTTCATGCGGCCTACTCCTTTCCCTGCAATGTACAAAAAAAGCATCGCCACGGCAACCGAAAGCGGTTTTTCTTCTGCCCATGAGGCGAAAAATATCGCGAAGATCCGTGCCGTCCAGGACCGACGGCATTCCACCTGAGGATCATAAGGGAGGACGGATAGATCTTGTACGTGGGCAAAACGAAAATGCATCCCCCCCAGCTGCCACCGGGAGGGGATGCAATCCCGCCGGACGCACCGGTATGGGGATCAAATCATCGCAGCCGGGTGACGATCGCGCCGTGTCCGGCCTCCTCCAGGGCCGCGTTGAAGGCGGGGATGGTCTCCGACAGCAGTCCTTCATACTCAGCCCGCACCGCATCCAGCCGCTGCTTCAGGATGTTGTAGACCTCGAGCTGCTGGTCGGTGGGGCCGAAGTCTTCGGTGTTGCGGATGTCGCCCGCTCCGGTCCCGATTTCCCCTGAGAACCAGAGGAGCTTGGAGTAGAGCATCATCTGGAGGCGGTAGGATTTGGGATCCGAGGCATGCAACTGACGCTGCAGGAGCTTATCCTCGACCGCCATCACCTTACTGCGGGTTTCGGCCAGGGCCGCTTGTAGAGACTCGGTGTTTGCGGCGGCCTTCAGCACCGGATCCAGGTCTTCGAATTGCTTGCCGATCCACTCCAGGCGGTTGATCATGGTGACGACCTCGTTGATATCTCGCACCGCATCCTTCCACAGCCGGACCATATCCTGGATATCGGCCTCGGTCCCTCGGGAATTGGGATCCTTACGGACCTCGAGTGTTTCCGTGAATTCCTGACCGGAGGCCTTCAGCTTGACGGTATACGTGCCGGGCGCGGCCAGCACCCCGGATTGAGGCTGCTGGATTCCCCAGTGGAGCACCGGACGGGTATCCTGACCCCGGAAGCGTTTTTCCTCCCAGACATGGGGATGAAAATCGGGTGTGGTGCGCAGCGCGATCTGAAGCAGGCCTTCGTGACGGAGATCCCACCAGATCCGGTTGAAGCCTTTCCGGGCGCTTCCCCGTAGCGTCCTGATCTTTTCGCCGCTTTCATCATAGATCTCAACGCTGATCCCGGTCTTGGGGGCTTCCTTCAGATAGTAGTTGATGGACGCACCGTAAGCGGGAGGGCGACCGCGGCTCTGATCGTTGGGCGCCGAAACCACCCCCTGCCGGCGCTTGAACCGGTAGGCGGGGCGGGGACTGAAGAGATGGACGGCTTGGTTTTTTAGCTCCTGCGTGAGCTGTTGCAGCGGGGTTACGTCATCCATAATCCAACAGCCGCGCCCGTTGGTGCCGATGACCAGGTCGTTGAAGTGCTCCTGGAAGGCGATCCAGGTGATGCAGGCATGGGGCAGATTGAACTGCAGGGATTCCCAGTCTGCGCCGTCGTTATAGGAGACATAGATGGCGTTGGCCGTGCCGGCGTAGAGCAAGCCCGGGCGGACCGGATCTTCCTTGATCGCGCTGGTGTAGCTGAGAACCGAGCGGGGGATCCCCGCATCGATCCGGGTCCAGGTACGGCCGAAATCCGTGGTCTTAAAGAGGTAGGGATCGCGCACATTCTCCTGGTGCCCGTCCACCGCAATGTAGCAGCGGCCGGCCTCGAAGCGCGACGGGTCGATCATGCTGACCGTTCCCCAGGTCGGCATGGCGGGCGGAGTGACGTTGGTCCACGACTCCCCGGCGTCGCGGGTGACATGCACCAGGCCGTCGTTCGATCCCACCCAGATGACCCCGGCCTGGACGGGAGACTCGGCGATGGCGAACAAGGTACAGCCGTACTCCACGCCCAGGTTGTCCAGGCTGAGTCCCCCTGAGGGTCCCTGCTTACTCTTGTCGTTGGTGGTCAGATCGGGGCTTATGAGTTCCCAGCTCTGCCCGCGGTCGGTGGTCCGGTGCACATACTGGCTTCCCACATACACGATGCCGGAATCATGGGGCGAGAGCGCTATGGGGTGCGTCCAGTTCCAGCGGTACTTGAGCACACCGGCCGGAGAGTCGAGCGACTTCTCCGGCCAGGGATTGACGTTGCGCACGAGTCCGGTGCGGTGATCATAGACCTCGACCGTTCCCGAGTAGCAGGTCCCCCAGACGATGTTGGGATCGGAAGGATCAGGGTAGGAGAATCCGGATTCACACCCCGCCATGGCATGCCAGATGGCATGCTCGGAGCCGTAGCCCGGATAGGCAGGGCCCCGTTTGGAGGACGAATCCTGCATATTGCTGTAGACAAAATAGGGAATGCGGTTGTCCACGGCCACGTGGTACATCTGGCCGATGGGCAGGACCACACGTGTCCATTGACGGCCGCGGGTGGTGGTGATGCTCACGCCGCCGTCGTTGCCGATCATCATCCGCTCCGGGTACCGGGGATCGGCCCACATGTCATGGCAGTCTCCGCCGCCCGAAAATCCCTCGATGGAATCGCCGCCGTCGTAGCTGACGTACATGCGGTTGCAGGGGAAGTAGATCGTGTTCTCATCATCGGGGGCGATGCACATCCGGGTGTAGTAATGGGGCCGTTCGTTGATTCCACGCTCGTAGCTCGCGATCCGCCAGCGGTTTCCGCCGTCGTCCGAGCGCCACAGGGACCCGCGGTCGCCGGTCTCGATCAGGGCGTAGACCCGGTTGGAGTCGGTGGGGGCGATGGCCACATCGGTCTTTCCCACCTCGAAGGTGGGCAGGCCGTTGCCTTGGAGGTGCGTCCAGGAATCGCCGCCGTCGCGGGAGACGTAGACGCCGCCGCCCGGCCCTCCGGAGAACTTGCCCCAGGTCTTGATGACGATGGGCCACATGCCGGCGAACATGATGCGGGGATTGTTGGGATCCATGACCAGCCCGGAGCATCCGGTATCTTCGTTTACAAACAGGACCTGCTCCCAGGTCGCCCCTCCATCCGTTGTGCGGTACACGCCGCGCTCCTTCTGCGGTCCGTAGCAGTGCCCTAAAGCGGCCGCGAACACGATGTCGGGATCGCGGGGATGGACGATGATCCGGCCGATCCGGCCCGATTTTTCCAGCCCCATCCGGGTCCAGGTGCGGCCGGCGTCGGTGGACTTGTAGATGCCGTCGCCGATCAGCACGTTGGAGCGGATAAACGCCTCGCCGGTCCCGGCCCAGACCTGATTGGAATCCGAGGGTGCTATGGCCAGCGCGCCTATGGACTGACAGGACTGCCGGTCGAACACCGCCCTCCAATTGGTCCCCCCGTCGTCGGATTTCCATACTCCCCCGGCGCAGGCCCCGGCATAATAGACATTCAGGTCATTGGAATCGCACACCACGGCACTCACCCGGTTCCCCGGGGGGCCGACATGTCGCCAGTATAAGGGCTCACGGGGGATTTGAAAGCGGCGCCGCTGCGCGTTGGTGGTTGAGACGGTCACGGCCGCCGCCAGCAGCAGAGCTGCCGAGAGGGCAAGGGCGAAGAGGCCGGCTTGGCGGCGGTGAGAAATGATCCTGATCTTGCTTTGATGCTTTAACATGATATCCTCCTAATCCTGCTTCACGGGAACCGGAAAGGGACCGACCGCCCAGCCGATCCGCTTTTCGATGACCGCGGCTTTGCTTAACGTGCGCCCCGCTGCCTCCAGGGTCACGCTGTATGTCCCGGGCTCCACCATCGGCCCTCCGCGGCGGCCGAACCGGAAAGGCTGGCCTTCGCGCGGCGGGCGCATGTTCCAGAGCACGGTGTTGAGCCCCGGTTCGCCCGTACCGTCGAGAGCGGCCAGTACGGTGCCGGATGCGTCGGCGATCCTGACTTTGACGTCTCCGATCTTTTGCTTTAGGAAATAGTTGATGACCACGGCGTTGGGCTCATTGGGCGTGAAGAGATGGTTGTCGCCCTTGAGCTGATAGTTACCGATCCCGCCGTAGATATGCTGGTCTTTGGGCTCGATGTCGAACAGGTAAACCTCCTGACCGAGGACCTGGCCGGTGAGTTCCTGCAGGGGACAGATGTCGGTGATGTATATCCCGCGCCCGTACGTTCCCACCACCAGGTCGTTTTCCCGCGGATGGATGACGAGGTCCGTAACCTTGACCCAGGGCATGTTGTTGGTGAAGGACTGCCAGGATTTACCGCCGTCGAGCGTCACATAAACGCCCTGCTCGGTCCCGACAAACAGCAGGTCGGGATTCCTATGATCCTGGACGACCGCATTGAGGGACTTGTCGTTCGGCAGGTTGCCCGCGATCGAGATCCAGGTCTCCCCGAAGTCCGTGGTCTTAAGCAGCGAGGGCCGAAAATCATCAAACCGAAGTCCGGTCTTGGCCACGAAACAGGTGCCGGCCTCATGGGGAGAAGGGAACACCCGGCTCACCCAGAAATCGGCCGGGCCGCCGGCCTGTGCGATTGCGGCCGTGCGGTCGAGCCAGGTTTTGCCGCCGTCTTTGGTCACCTTGACCTTGCCGTCATCCGCCCCGGTCCAGATGACCCCGGGCTGGACCGGCGATTCGGCCAGAGTGGTCAGCGTACAGAACGAGATGTGCCCGGCGCCGTGCTGTCGGGACTCCTCGTCTGTGGTCACATCGGGACTGATCTCGGTCCAATGATCGCCCCGATCCTCGGAGCGAAAAACCACCTGGGCCCCCACATAGATGACGGACGGATTATGGGGAGAGATGGCGATGGGAGGGGTCCAGTTGAAGCGGAGCGGCTCTTGGCCAGGCTCGCGTGTGGGCCTGATCAGGGTCTGGACGCCCAGTTTCTGATCGAAGCGCCACATGTTCCCGAATTCACGGTTGTTGTAGACCCAGCGGCTGTCGGTGGGATCGACCTGGTTGTACATGCCGTCGCCGCCGCCGACCGTCACCCAATCGGATAGCGCGATCTCACCGGTCCAACCGTTGGAGGGGCCTTTCCAGGAGTCGTGGTCCTGGAGACCGCCGTATACATTGTAGGGATCTTCCATGTCCACCCCGATGGCGTAGAATTCGCCCAGCGGGATGTTGTAGCAGCAGGTGCAGGTCAGGCCTCGGTCGTAAGAGATATAAACGCCTCCGTCGCTGCCGAAAATCAGGCGGTCCGAGTCTTGGGGGTCCACCCACATGGTGCGCCAGTCGCCGAACGCACTCTGGAAAACCCCGTCGCGCGGCCTGCTCAGCCCCCTCCAGGTCTTGCCGCCATCATTGGTGGAGATCAGCGAGGCGGCGGTGATGTAGAGGGTGTCGGGGTCTTTCTGATCGAGGCGGAGCTGATTGAAGGAATAAGGCGCCTTCCCGAAGGCCTCCTCGTATCCTTCGTTCGCCTTCCGCCAGGTCGATCCGCCGTCGTCCGTACGGTAGACCTCGCCTCCGATCACAGTCTCCTTGGTCGGCTCTCGGCCCCGCAGCTTGGCCTGCTCGATTTCCTCGGCGGTGGTGGGCCGGAAGTTGGCGTTCTCCACCACCGCGTAAAGTATGCGGGGATCGGGCTGGAAGATGTCGAAGCCGATGCGGCCGATCCGGCCCGAGGGCAGCCCGCCGGCAAGGCGGGTCCAGTTGTCTCCGCCGTCGGTGGTCTTGTAGATGCCGCTCTCCGGGCCTCCCACCTCGTAGTGCCACGGGAGCCGAACCTTGTCGTACATGGCCGCATAGAGCACTTCGGGATTCGATCTGACCATCCCGAGTTCGATGGCGCCTATCTTCTCGTTGATATACAGGACCTTCTCCCAGGACCGCCCCCCGTCGGTGGTGCGGAACACACCGCGCTCCGCATTCTCCGAGAAGAGATGCCCCATGGCGGCAACGTACACGATGTCGGGATCCTTGGGATGGATGACGATCCGGGCGATGTGGTGGGAATCGCGCAAACCCATGTGGGTCCAGGTCTTGCCGGCATCGGTGGACAGATACATGCCGTCGCCGGCATAGGAGCTGCGGGCGCAGTAGGCTTCACCCGTGCCCACCCAGACGACATTGGCGTCGGAGGGCGCGACCGCCACGTCACCGATCGAAAGCTTGGGCATGTCGTCGAAAATCGGCTCGAACGTGGTTCCCGCATTGATGGTCTTCCAAACCCCTCCGTTGCGCGTTCCCACATAGAAGGTGTAGAGATGCTCACGCAGCGGAGTCTCGGGCACGGCAAAGCATGTCACCCAGGAGCCGGCTCGGAACGGCCCCAGGTTACGGTAGCTGAATCGGGAAAGGACGTCGTTTGCGACCGAATCCTGGGGCGAAGCCGCAGCCGTACCCATCATAATGATCGTGATACATAGGCCTATGATGCCGAAAAACACTCTGGGCTTCATAAATCCTCCTTCCTTTCAAGTCAAGCCGGCGCCGTCCCTGCGTTCCGAGGTGGTGACACGCACACCTCCACTCCCAGGTTCGTGGAGAGGGATTGCGGAGCGAGGATGATCATGATTGAACGAAGCCCGCTTGTGCCAATATTTATTAATTAATTAATTTAATACAATATATCACAACGCAGGCCGACCGCATACAAAAATTTAACGACTTAAAACAATTTCTTGCGGTATTTTTCCAAAACATCCTCTCGGATGCCCACGCCCAACCCGGCCTCGGTAGGAACCTCTACGCAGCCGTCCTCGATACGGATCTCGAAATCAAGGATGTTGTCCTTGAGCAGGGTCAATTCCGTGAACTCACTGGCCAGGGGATGGTTTCGCATGGAGGAGGCAAGATGCAGCTTGGCGATCCAGGAGAGTCCCGGCTCGATCTCCGTACCTGCGATGCAAGGCATGCCCAAGGCTTCGGCGGTGGCCTCGATCTTCTTGGCTCGGTGAAGGCCGCAGGCCTTGGGAAGCTTGATGTTCAGGATGTCGGCGGCCCCGTACTCGAAGATGCGCACCGCGTCCTGATGGCTCCAAATGCTCTCATCGGCCATGAGGGGAATCCCGATATTTCGCCGAACATGCGCCATGCCCTTGAGGTCCCATCCGGGAACGGGCTGCTCGAGGTACTGGAGGTGGCAGCCCTCGACCTTTTTCATGGTCTGGATGGTTGCGGATACGTCCCAGGCGGCATTGGGATCCAGTCGTAATGCCACACCCTCGCCTACGGCGCTGCGCACCGCCTGGATGCGCTGCACATCCAGCGCGGCATCGTTCGATCCCTTGATTTTGATGACCCGGATCCCCAAACGGAGGACATCCAGGGCGTTTGCCGCCATTTTATCCGGAGTGTCGATGCCGATCTCCGAGGCGATCGGTATTTTCTCCCGGAAACGTCCGCCCAGGAGTGTCGACACCGGCACATTGAGGGCCTTGCCCACCAGGTCGTGCAAAGCGATGTCGACGCCTTCCTTAACGCAGGTGGCACCGGCCAAGGCCGCATCGAGGAGGGCCATGATGTTCCCTATGTTCATGGGATCCTGGCCGATGATTCGAGGTGCGGCGTAATTCTGAATCGTGGTGGTGACGGACTCCAAGGTCTCCCCATAGAACTCGGGTTCCCAGGCACAGGCCTCTCCCAGGCCCGTCACTCCCGCATCGGTGTGCAGCTTGACCAGGACGGCGTTGGACTCGGCGAAACCGGTATAGGCGTCGGCGAAGCTCCGGATGGGGATACCGAAAGGTATAGCTTCCACTTTGGTAATCTTCATAAATTCTTCTCCCCAGGCGATGCTGCCTTGAATGCATTTTCCCATGTGAAAGAGAGTAAATCACCGCTCGGCCTAAATGTCAACGATGAAAATCCTCTCTTCCCTACCCGGCAATAATATCAAGTCTTCCCCATGAAATTCCCTTCCTCAGCCGCATAGACCCTCGCTGACTCCTCAACCAGGCACTGGTTCTCGTGCAGACGTGCCGCTGAGACGCAAGGAGGAATCCCAAGGAGCTGGACGGCGTAGGCAGGGCGCGCAAAAAGGTTTATAATAGGTGGTTCCACCCATGGACAACAAGTGCATCATCCTGCGCGGCGTCCGGGTTCACAACCTGAAAAACATCGACCTGGACATACCGCTCAACCGGCAGATCATCGTGACCGGGGTCTCCGGTTCGGGGAAATCCTCTCTGGCCTTCGATACCCTATACGCCGAGGGCCAGCGCCGCTTCATCGAATCCCTATCGGCCTACGCCCGCCAATTCCTGGAGCGAATGGACAAGCCAGACGCCGACAGCATCGAAGGAATCACTCCGGCCATCGCCATACAGCAGAAGGCGGTCACCAAGAATCCCCGCTCCACCGTGGCTACAGTGACCGAGCTCTACGATTTCCTGCGGGTTTTGTTCGCCCGCATCGGGACCATCCATTGCCTGGAATGCGGCCGGCCCGTAACGCGGGATACCATCGACGCGATGGTGGAGGAGTTGTTCGCCCTCCCCGCGGAGACGCGTGCGACGATTTCCTTCGAGTGGCCCCTGGACAGGGAATTGGACCTGCTGCGCAAGGAGGGATTTCAACGCCTGCTCCAGGGAAATGACATCGTTTCGATGGAGGACGCCGACTTGAAAGACAAAACGTCGGTCGAAGTCTATATGGACCGTTTGGCCCTGGACAGGGAAGAACGCGACCGCCTGGTAGACTCGCTGGAGACGGCGCTGAAACGAGGAGACGGCCGGCTGCGCGTCCGCACGGACGGCGGGGACGAGTTCCTCTTCTCGGATAAGCTGGAGTGCAAGATCTGCGGAATCACCTATGACGATTTGGTGCCCAACCAATTTTCCTTCAACAGCCCCCAAGGCGCCTGTCCGACCTGCCATGGATTCGGCGACCTGGCCGTCTATGACGAGGACAAGATCGTTCCCGACAAGGACAAATCACTCCAGGAAGGCGCGGTGGAGCCCTGGACCAAACCAGGATCCCGGCGTCGCATGCGCAGGCTTCTGGAGGCGGCGCGCGAACGGGGCATCCCCACGGATCGGCCGTTTGGGATGCTCTCCTCGGAACAGCAGGACTTCATATTCCACGGTGAGGGCTCATACCGCGGTGTCATGGGATTCTTCGACCGCCTGCAGAAAAAAAAATACAAGGTCCAGGTGCG
>Ga0180438_10003009_pt1 | contig 26231 bp, 27 predicted proteins | sample SS_ome_12_FD_132455 | JGI IMG/M metagenome (GOLD analysis project Ga0180438, IMG submission 132455) | Hypersaline lake sediment archaeal communities from the Salton Sea, California, USA - SS_3_D_2 metaG | ecosystem: Environmental > Aquatic > Non-marine Saline and Alkaline > Hypersaline >... | reverse complement strand
TAGTTGCGTTGATAGAAATGGTCTGTGGTGTACCTAATGGTCCACTAATATCTCCGATAGTTGCTATATTTGTTTGTCCTCGTCTGGGCCAAAGAATGAAATTAGTAACTTGGATATCCCGATCATTGTTGTTGCCAAAAGTTACTCTGTAAGCTCCATTTACACCATTACCAAACGCAAAGTCGGTCAAACTATTGGTTGGGCGGTAAAAACTTCTTCCAAGTGTAATATTTGTTAATACAATATTATTTCCAAGGATTTCGAATAATTGAGGATTCGTAACACCATCTGCCAAAGCTCTCGTACCTCCGAGGATCACGACATCGCTAATGGTATGATCCCTTGAATTTGTTTCTACAATAAAATCAGATGCCACTAAAGTTACATTTGAAACACTGCAATATCGGCTGTTGTTATGGATAATAAAATTTCCCGGTCTCGAATCACCAGCCCCTTGTGGTGTAGTAGCTATATTGACATCATTAACTTTCAGGTACTGACCCCGCACTATGACATCATGTCCATTTCGTAATGCATATAAACCATCGATTTGAGAATTCATAACAAGATTGCCCGCTGCCCGTCCAAAAAACACATCCCCATCAAAAACTCGCAAATTCTGGAAGTTTTGATTTTGTAGCTGTGCTCCACCAATCAAAACATCACCTAGCCGTACTTCAACGTTAGTATAAAATCCATAATTACCAAAGCCAACAACAAATCTGGAATCTGCATTGGTCCACGCATTATATGGAGCTTGAAAAATAAAACTTCCAGCAGTATCTCCATCCATTAATGTCACGTTTGTCATGCGAATTCTACCACGATTTCTGTTTAGCGCTGTACCATAACAACGGTCAACAATTACATCAGATACTGTAATTCTACCACCACTCTCACCAGCAACATCAACGTCTCCGATGATTAAATCTAGTAAAACAAATCCATTATTTACAAATATTTCTTGATCACCGACGGCAACAACTTGGTCTAAGATCGGTGGAGCGTTGCCAAAAGTAGTACAAGCCAAAGACAAAGACCCACGCGTGTTAAAGTCTGACAATTCAGCTCTTCCTGCAGCTCGATATACAATATCTTCACTTGCCTCAACACCAATTAATTTGGTCACGTTCGTGTTTAAAACAGCAACTGTACTGGCACTTCGTAATCCGGAGATAGTTATATCATCTACAGGCCGGTAATCCACGGGATCTCGAGTTGTTGTAATCAAAAATGAATCACAATCCACACCTTGCATAGTAATTTGTTGGCAATTGGTTAAAGTCAATGAACCAGAAGTCTTAGTCTGAACTAAACTTGAGTTCAACAAGGTTGTTAAATTCACATCTGTAGACGGAACAGACAGATTAGTAATGGTTCCTCCCGAACCGGTGATGGTAATGGCGGTGGGAGAATTTATAAGGTAACCAGTCCATTCATTGTCGGTGTTCAACAAACACGAGTTGTTAACTAGTAAGTTGGTTGTGATTTCATGTAATTTACAGCTTACTCCAATGTTGGTGGTATCGATTGAAGTAGTCGTAACATTGTCAATGTGCATCCTTGATCCAGTTAACGACAACAATCGAATATTACGTACCAGATTCATGCTTACATCGTCACTGACAACAATTTCAAGATTACTTTGGACATCTTTGATGTGATTAATCGTACAAGACGATAATTGAACTGTTCCGTTTGCATCCAAAGAGAAACGAACCTGTTCCCAGGTTGATGACGCACTGCTCACATCAAAAATGAAGTTTGCAAACCCTCCAGATACAACCACGTCCGAAACTTGCAGATTTGATTGATTACAAACCCACGAGACAGGCGAGTTACCATCCCCAATCAATCGTAATCCAGTTACAATACCGGATTGGTCTTGCAGAGTATCATCCAAAAATATACCCTGGCCTTGTTCGTAAGTAAGATCAGATAACCCAATTTGCGGCACTGTCACTAATGGTTGATTCACTGTTAAATTTATCAAATGCAAATGATGAAGTCTTAAATGACCATTTCCAGAAACCAACGCCTGACTACCACTAAAAACAATTCTGGAACTAGGTTGGGATATAGCACCAATTAAAACCAAATCAAAATTGGTTACGAAACCACCGTTTATGGTATAAGTAACACCTGGATCAACGTAGATTAGCACTGGACCTGGGAAAATAAGTGGGCCAATTTCTTGAACATCATCACAAATACGAATAAAACGACAGTTGGTGTTTCCAGCATTATTTAAAGCCTCTGCCACTGAAGCATAATTAGCACCAGGTGCAGATCCATCACCTGGAAGCCCAACCGTTACTTCAGTCATCCCGGGAGATCGATAGATACCCCAAGTTCCTCTGATATACTGATGAATAGATCCACAAAAACCTGGGACAAAATCAAGACAGGAATCATCATCGATTTGTAATGGGTAAGTCGCACAAGGCGCAGGTTGAATCGAATTAGTTACTGTTAAGTTTTCAACAGTCAATGATCCAATACAAGCGGATCTTCGAATTAGGTGTTTACATTCATCGAATGGCATGGTGGTTTTAATATAATATAATTAATATATTTTTTTATTATCACTGAATAATCTTATATGGGAGTATGCGAGTGGACTGTGAACTAAAAATTATATAAAAAAAAAAGGACAATGGCTTGCTTCTTGTGTAATTCTGGGCAAGATGTACAGCTTCGAGTTTATTCATGGCATTACAGGCCGCGCCCCAAGTATAAAGAACCTGATCAATGGACAACTTTAGAGATTAATTTGTGTTCTTCCTGTGACCCAGGGCCCACGACTGTTCTAATAGGTCGAGATTGGTGGGATGCGGTAGATGGTTTAGGGTAAGGTTGCTCCAAAATAATCCAAACTTTACCCAGGTGGACACCTTTGAGTTTTTATAAGCTTCTGTTATATCTTTAAAGGCCTGGAAGTCTATCTTTTTTTAACAGACACCCCTCAACAAATATCTTACAATAAAATTAAAACACACCCTCACTTTTTCAATGAGTGCACCATATCAAGACATTCACACATTTTATCGTCGCTTTAATCCAACCTATTTTTATGGTACTCGTGTTCCACCAGTGTTACAGGTCTGTGATCTAGAACCTGGATATACCCAAGCTAATAGCTGGGTCCTACAAAATGCCTTATTCCGCACTGATAAATTGCAGTCTGCCTGTAGTCCGTGCCTGGTTTTTGACAAAGCTTGTCCTAATCAGATGCCAGAAGGCTTTTGGGATTGGGCACCCGAATACTGTTCACAACGTTAGAGTATAACACAATCTTGTTGGTCTTGTTCTGGTTTATCTTGTGGCTTATTCCGCCGAATGGTTGGCCTTTGGATGTCACAGTCCGGTGGCACCGTGGGGTGTATAGGTTCATAATGAAACCGCCCCGGGGTATACTTACGTTGCAACAGGGCATCAAGCATGTTCTTGGGATATAAGGCTGGGATGTTACTGATGTTTAAGTAGGAACGCTGGACGCGCGCCAGGTGACGGTATCTGGCACTCACGGTTTTTGGGACGTGACAAATCTTAAGATCATCATACGCTTGTTTGGCCAATGTTCTTATGTATGCTGGGGTCTTAGGTAAGATTTCCATGACGTGGGCCCACGATAAGAAGACTTGCATATCAAAAGACTGGTTCTGACAAGTGTTATAGTACGCGTTAGGGCTGTTGATGTTTTTACCAATCAGGCGCAGGTTGGAAGCATCGATGCACGCGGTCTCCAGATCCAAAAAGTAAACTTGATAAGTACTGGTTAAGGTTTTCGAATGTCCATCCATGGTGTATCGAATTTGCCGCGGCACAGAACGCAGGCGGATGGCCAAATTATTTGGATGAAAGTCACGGTGCGAAAATTGAACCATTGATTGTAAGATCATGAGATGCACCATAATCTGGTACAAGATATCTTGGAAAGCCATGGGAGACAAACCATGCTTCAGGATCCGATCCAAGAGCATTTCGGGAATAAATTCATACTCCATCCACACTCTACCGTCTGGGGTATGAAAGTATCTATAAAGGCGTGGGATGGGGTAATCACGCAAAGGTTTTGGTGGGTTGGTGTTCACCACTTGCACATACTTATTAAGAATGGTCTGGTATTCGTGGCGAAATTCCGGATACCAGAGAAAGCCTTGGAGCAGAGCTTCCCCCAACAGGTAGGGATCCTTAGCACGCGTGGAAGTCTTAAAAACGTGACCGTCGTACAAGTAGGCAGTATTCCTGACCCCAGAACCTAACCTCTTGCGGCCGCGCCTGGGCAGATTAACTGGTGGAGTCTTGGTGACAAAAGACTCCTGTAACTTTTTTAACTCTCCGCTTATTCTGTAATTTGCTTCACAGGTCAATAATTTGGTAGATGTCTCCAGGTACCTAGCTATACCAAAATCTACGCCCCCACCCAATTTTTGCAACCAAGCAACTAAACCTTCATACATTATTTTTTTTTTTAATTTCAAGACTAATAAAAATGGAAGCAGATTTTAGAATCCTACGAGGTAAACTTTATGAGACACATCGAAGTTTTGATATCTTCAAGTTACATATGAGACGAGAACTTCACAACATTGAACGTCAATTTTTTGAAACAGAGAAGCTGCTAGATCAACTACAATTACAAGTTAATCCGCCCAAACCCAAGCCCCCTCAGCAAAACTCTCAGCTTCCGCCTTCTCCTCGGCTTCCGCCTTCTTCTTCTCGGCTTCCGCCTCCTGCCGTAACATCTCCCTCGCATCAATTACTGCCTTCAACATCATTGCCCTGTAAGCCTTCTCATCTTCTGCCTTCTTCTGCTCATCTTCCGCCTTCTTCTGCTCCTCCAGCTGCGCTATCAGTACCGTCAATTTTTCACGAAGCTGTTCCTGGATTTGCTTTGTCTCCTCATCCTCATCCTCCTCATCCTCCTCAGCCTCAGCCTCATCCTCCTCAACCTTCTGTTGTCGCCCCGCTTTCAACGCCTCCATCACCTCCTTCACGACATCCTCTTTTTGCTTCTGTAACTGCGCTTGATCTCTGCGCTGTTGCAAAAACTGCATCATCGACATACCCCTCGCCTCTTCTGGTTGCTCCTCGGCCTTCTTCACTGCCTCCAATACCTGCTGAACCGACAGTTGCTGACCCTTTGGCGGACTCTGTGGTGAGGCCGGACTGTCAAAGGATAAACCATCAGGACTCGGTGCCGGACTGTCAGGGGGTGAATCAGCAGGACCCGGTGCCGGACTGCCAGGGGGTGAACCAGCCGGACTGTCGGGTTCTTCTGGAAACAAAAAACAAGCATTGCGATATTCCGTACAAAATGGAATTAGATACTCTCTCAAGTGCTTCATCATCTTTGGACAGCTTTGACTCCACCCTGCTGGAAGATTCCTTCTAAGAAAAAATTCATAAGCTCCTACTCGAGTTAGTGCTTGACAACGACTCCATTCTAAGAAATCATCAATCGCCACAGTTGTTAGGGATTGGCGCAAATCACGGGTATTGAACAAGTCAACTACTTGTGTCATCCGAGCCCGGGTATCTTCCGTATCTTGGAGAAGCCGACTGAGATTTTCACGTGTTAAGTAGTAGGATGCCTCATCGGTGGCATGTGCAAACACAAATTCGCGCGGTAAAGGCAACAAGGCACTAACAGAATCATGAATGAGTGGCCAAGTGTCCAAGTTGCCACGGGCTAGATCCCTAAGCTGGATTACTAAAATGTTAAACTTTTCTTGCCAGAGTGGCTGTCCTAAGAAGCCACGGGACTCGAAATAATCAGCTAGATCACTGTGTTCTGGCATCCGGTTGGCAATTAAAATACACAAGTCTTGCATGCTAAACTTGGAGACGCGCTTGAGACCACAATTACGTGCAATCTCTTCAAGTTCCGGTCGAGTGTACGCATTCTTGGTTCGCGCATAAGTACCACAGGCTCGACGTTTATCCAGGCGACAATGTGAGGGTGTATAAGCTATGCCTCTGATCTTACGGGGCGGTCTATGTTTTCGGGGTATTGGTCGTTTTCTGGGTGGTCGTTTTCTGGGTGGTCGCTTTCGGCGTGGTCGCTTTCTCGGTGGCGGAAGAAGTGGATCCGGTAAATCAGGTTCTTTGCTTGGTTGTTTAGCTGGTGCTACATCAATTGGAACAACTTTACCATCCTTTTGTAACGTGGTTACACCGCGAAAGGTTTGTGTTGATGGTAATTCGCCCTGTAAAATATTAACCAAGCTTCTTAAATTGATTTGGTTGTTTGAAAATTGGTGTGGGGCATTAGGCACGGTCAGGATCCATACAGTAAACTCCTCCATCCGACCTTTGATTTTGTCCATAACTTCTTCAGCTGTACTTGGATATTCGACTTTCTCTGCATCAGCTGGAGTTACCATAAAGGCAATATTGGCCTTTAAAGGTGAAATGTTCTCGGGATTTATCGCGTAACCTGCATTGGCACAAACGGCTGGGATGGCCCATCGGTTCCAAATGTGACCTAATGCGTTGAAACAACCTCGACTACCTGTAACCAGAACACTCGGGAAAAATCCCAATTTGATTCGCGTCCACAGTTGTTCCAAAAGAGCCGGCATGTATTCATCAACTTTTGCTAGAGCTCCATCTGCTCCAAACTTTGCATCTTTAAGTAATGGGACGGTCTTCCAACCCTTTTGAGCATTAAATGCTCTTGAAGTTAGTGTAGTGGCCCCAGGGTGTAAAATGGCTACATGTTTAGGCAGAGCCGCATATTCAAACTTGCGATCTTCTTCTAGGTTGATCTTAATCCTGGGGAATAATGCTTCCGGCAATGGTGTGTCTACAAAATTATCTGGTCTCCCAGGTAATTTTCGAAATAAGTAGAGGTAAGCCTTGTCCACTGGTGTTTTTTGCAAAATTTTTCCTGATGTAGTTATGGACTTCATATCATCGGCTTTATACCATTTGTTATTCCCAGGAGCTCGTTTAAAATATGTATAGTGTCCTGTGTTCAAAGTACCACTTTGATAAACAAATCCTTCCAGCTTAAAGTAAGTATTATTAATTTTAAGATAATCATCCACTTTCACTTCGGTGTTAATTTTACGTAGTTGAGCCGTAAATCGCGCAAGATGAACAATTAAAAATGGCGCAAAATTATATGCTCTATATAGTTTCATACGGCTAATATATCTGTTGCTCTTTGCATCTATGCAATCTGCCGGATCTCGATAAGGGACCGCTTCAATCTTGAAATTGTTATTAACACATTTTTGTAAAGTGTCCGCAGTAATATTTGCTGTTAAGGTAACTTCTTGCGATGTCGTAATAGACGCCTTTTCATCGTCCGGGGGACATTTCAAAAAACTAACTGCTGAAAATGCAAAGAACTCGCGTGCCTGGATGGAACTGGCCGGTACCGGAACATACTGTCCATCAGGAAGTGCTATATGAGTTCCTGGATGGTCTTTAGATGTAGCTTTAAAATCCTTGCCATCTAAATAATGTGTAGCTTCAATGCGACGAAAAAAAGATGCCATCATCCACTCGTGGGCATCATTTTGCACGTAGCATGAAAATCCCCAGCGCAGAAATTTTTCTTGCAAATCTTTGAGATCGTCCTTTGTTACAGATCTTTTGTTAGCATCTGCGGCTTCCTTGAGTTCTTTCATGTACCAAATAAGCAGAGATGGGTGTTGATCCCATGTTTTACCATCAACGGCCACGGCAGTTAAAAGCCTTCTCAACGGTAGTATACTGTAAAACATTTGTGTAATAGAATTGTTGTAGCAGGCGTATTGAGGATTATACAATCCCACAAATGGTGTGGAGTCAAGAGCGTCTGCGGGTAAAGATTGTGTCTGCACCTCTGTGTCTTCCATATAATTATCTGCGACTTTTCTCATCGCTTCCAGGCTGTAAGATTGAACCCCTTGATGAAGCAAATATTGTAGACATTGAATTTTCCAGGGGTTATCATCATCAACAAATTCCGTGGCCACGCGAATAGATAAATTGTAAGCATCAGGATAATTACTCAACACAAACTCTTTTAACAAATTAGTGCTAATTCTTTTTTTTGCTCGTGCTCGACGTCTACCTTCTTTGTTGTCCTTTGGTGCAGGACGCTTCATTTCTGCGTCCAAATTGGTAAGAAGCTCATCCATCTTTCTTTTTTTTTTATTTTTATACAGAGGTTTTAAATTCCTGACGGTGACAACAGTCGCACCGAGCTACAAAACGTCCTTTGTAGAACCCATAGATTAATAAAATCACCACTATAACCCCAACAATAACCAAGAGACCAACCCACGTCTTAATCTTACACACATAGATATACTCCATGAAGATCCAAAAAGAAATAAAGAACAACAAGGTCCTGAGAATAAACTCCAAGACATGATTCATGGCTTTTACTTTTACTCTTTACATTTTTCGTCAATGATAAAAGTTTCCAGGCCTTCCTGAGGTGGCACAATGCGTTGAACTAACCGACAGCGCGTAGATACACAGCCTCTGTGACTCCCAGAACCACACTTGGCCCTGAAGATCTCAAAGTTTTCGCGCAACTTAAAGTACGGTACATCGAAAGACCCCTGCGTTAAGTCTGAAATGTGACGATGAAGCTGATAAATAAATTGGCCAAAGGTTTCGCGGTCCTTTAACTTGTCACGACTAAACTCTAACTGCAATAAATTGCGCATATAGTTACGCCGGCAAACCCCACACGGCAGGACATCGCCGAGACTCAACATAAACACAAAATAATGATTCTTATCTTCTTCTGTCGGATGTACTGGGTAATTAAAAGAAATACAATGTAAAACTGTCCAGAGCGCAGGGCCCCAAACTAAGGTTGAAAAGCCATTATTCGACATTTTGTTTTTTTATTTGACTAAGATAATTGAAAGAATTGAGATGCATGCAAAGGTGGATCCACTTGCATGGGCTCCGAGTAAGTAGGGGGTTCCACTAGCTCTGCGGGTTCCACTGGCTCTGCGGGTTCCACTGGCTCTGCGGGTTCCAGAGACATCTGGAAGAAGGTGCAAGCCGGAACAGATGCAGGCATCGTTTGAAATTTCGGCAATGGCGTATCCAGTGAAGTCTGGAAGAGGTCACTCAGATGGCAGGTCTTGTACTCTGGCTCCAGGCGTTCCTCTTGGCGCCACTTAAACATGCTTTCAACTTCTTCTTTATGATACTTGAGCTCATAGGCTTGGAAAGTAGGGTTGGAAGGATGAAAGACGACAATTGACATGCTCTCCATCGGCAGATCATACTTGCGCTCCAAGATATTGGTGTAGATACTGAGCTGCAAGGAGTAATGAATGTAGTTACAATCCTGTAGGTGGCTCAAGCATTTAACACCCTTCTTCCCTCGGTATCCTTTGAGTCGAATAGCCTTGCTACGCTTCCAATCAAACATGTGATACGTCCCATCCTCATCCCGGTACATAATCATGTCTATGGAACCACAAATCATGTCTTCTTCAGAATAAATCATCCACTCCGTACGGTAGGGCGTAAAGCCATCAAAGACACGCTTTTCATCAAACGCCAAGAAGTACTCCCAATCCGACGGCAAAGGGTCCGGTAAAGGTGCTTGATTATAAAAATCTTCGATAGACTTGTGGAGATAGGTGCCCAGAGTACAAGCCACATTACTATCCATAGCCCACTTGTCCTGGATAGCCTGGATCAGGTCAGGCTCAGAACGTTTCTGTCCCTTTTCATCTAGCAGTAAAGGAAGATACATTTTGTACTTGGGATCCCCGTGGGGAAACTTACGACCTCTAACCATTGCTCTGGCCGCAAAGAAACCATTGAATTCCGCAAAAAACTCATGAACAAATGTAGTGACTGAGGTCCAACCTTTACTTACCCCATGAATATAGTAGATGTGTGGCTCTTCATCAAATTCGATGAATTCATCACGTGGGTGATGGTTGATGCGTGCCAGCATTTTGAAATATTATGAACGTTTTCGGGTGCTTCTGCGGGTTGGACGTGTTGGACGTGTTGATCGTGTTGATCGTGTTTTGCGGGTTGTTCGGCGTGTCGCGGGTTTAGGTTTAGCTTCACGCGTTCGTTTTTTGGTACTGCGGCTAGGTCTTCCAACAGTTGGTGTAGGTTTTTCAGGTTCGGATGCAGGAGCAGCGGATGGTGTGGGTGTCGGTGCAGGTGCGGCCGTTGGTTCAGCCGTTGGTGCAGGCGTTGGTGCAAGCGTTGGTGCAGGCTCGGGTCTGGGGTCACCGTAACCCAGGACTTGCATGTCCCTTAAGTATATTTGTGTAGCTAGTTTCCGTAATTCATCATTATACATGACCTCCCAATGTGGCCATATACGATGAGCAACCATCTGGTGACCGGTAATTTTCCACGGCTTTTTAACATCATCACACTTGGTTTCCGGGCTAGGACACGATTTTTGATAAAAGTTCCATGCCAAGTTAAGGCCCAAGTCTTTTTGGACAGCTTCCATATCCTCCGACAATGATTCCAAGTGAACTATGCGCTTAAGTTCCAGGCCTTCTTTTACTTGTGGAATGCATCGCGCATCACAAGGCGCCTTAGTTACCAAGTGTCTCACGACTCGTTCAAAGGTCCAGTCCCGTCCCATGTATTCCCAATTGCGTTGCTTGTAAACGACATTCTGTTTGTAAAAGCTAACCAAGCGTGCTAATGGGTTTCTGACTACCTGAAACGCATAATATCCAGCAGGTACAGTCGAGGTTTGAAAAGGTAAACAAGATTTATGAGGTTCACCTTTACCTTTAGCTTCGATACCTTTCAGGGCTAAGAACCAATTCTTGAGACTGCCACAGCCAACTCTAGCATGAAGGAACATCACAAATTTATGCTCATCGTTCTTGAAGCCTTGCATTATTGTTTATCTTGATTTGGTTTTACTTCAAGAAAATATATTAACAGTGGTATGCCTACCAAAATAAAAAGGGATAAAATTACCCATATAAAGATTACCCCTGGCGTAGCATACCACATTACACGCCTGGGTGACAGTCTGCGTCCTCCAACCACATAGCGCGGACTAGCAACCAATGGCGACCGTGGACGCGCAATTACTCTACGCGGTCTCCCGATTGGACCCATGGGAATTGGTGCGGGTCTTCTTCCATGTCCTCTTCCATGTCCGCCTCTACGAATCATCTCTTGTTTGTTTTTTTTTTATTTTTTTACACAATATTTCTGGAAATAGATGACCGAAAAACCACTGAAGATTATAGCCAACATGAACCGATTACGATTTTCCAATCAACGCTTTCACTATCAATACCCGTAACATTGTATAATAAAGAATTTTCAGAAACACTCAAGTTTACATCTGTAGCGCCAGTGTTTCCAAGACTCGTTTTTTCAATTGTGCCATGTTGTGTTAATGTACCACCAGAACATGTGAATACACCTCGAATACAATATGTACCAACAACAGTAGTCCCGATCAAGCTTAAATGAGCTTTGATAGTGATGAACTTGCGATCCGTATACTGGGTGGTAGCAATAACTTGAGGTGTCGCATTGACAGTTGTCAAGATATGATCACTGTAATATTGGTATGTTTCCATAGTTTGACTTTTTTTTTTTTGGTGTTTTATTAACTAATGAGTGAAAATAGATGTACGTCATTGTTGGCATCAACAAACATAATATAGTAATAGCCTGCTGTATCAGGGGTTATGGTGATGGTTTGTGAGCCCATAAAATTACCAGTTACCGTGGCTCCACTGGTTAATAAATTAACTGTATCTAAAGTACTTGCAACTCCCACGGTACCACTTAAAATAACTCTGTATACTGCAATCGTTCTAGATGACCCATTTGTGTTGTAAAAAAAGGCCTGTAAATTAATAGCAGTTGTACCATCGGAATTAAGTGGTATCCAAGTATTTTCACCATCCACTCTGGGCCAATTATTATTTGTTGAACCACCGGCCGCGATGTTGGGCATAAGAGAATGTTGGTGATTGCTATCAAAACGAAAGGCGCGAATTTGATTTAAAGAACTGGCACTTCCCGTAGCCCCCGTCGCACCTGTGGGACCATCATCTCCCGTGGCCCCGGTTTCGCCTGTCGCTCCTGTGTCTCCTGTGGCCCCGGTTTCCCCAGTAGGTCCTGTGGCCCCGGTTTCCCCGGTGTCTCCTGTGGCTCCGGTGTCTCCTGTGGCTCCGGTGTCTCCTGTGGCTCCGGTGTCTCCTGTGGCTCCGGTGTCTCCTGTGGCCCCGGTTTCCCCAGTGGCTCCAGTAGCTCCTGTGTCTCCGGTGGCTCCCGTGGCTCCGGTTTCTCCAGTGGCTCCCGTGGCTCCTGTGTCTCCTGTGGCCCCGGTTTCCCCAGTGGCTCCGGTGTCTCCTGTGGCCCCGGTTTCCCCCGTGGCTCCGGTGTCTCCTGTGGCCCCGGTTTCCCCAGTGGCTCCGGTGTCTCCTGTGGCCCCGGTTTCCCCCGTGACTCCTGTGTCCCCGGTCGCACCTGTAACTCCCATGTCACCTGTGGGACCTGTGTCACCAGTTGGACCATCCTCACCAGTCGGTCCTGTAACACCAGTGGCTCCTGTGGCCCCCATAATATCAGGTGGGATTTCCAATTCTACAATAGCACTGCCTTGTGTTACATTAAGATCAAGTGTATTACTACAAAATCGCAACGCTTGTCGGTTAAGCATCTGGGCGCTTCCACGATTAACTGGTCCGCGTGCACTAGTTGCCCCTTCGACAAACCATTTCAAAAAAGGTTCTCCGGTTTTGCAATTAATTAAAGCATTGGTAGCCACGGCCTGTGATCTTACAACAGAAGCTATGATTTCGTTACATTCTGGATAGTCGGATGACATACCTTTGTTTGTTTATTAACACATAAAAAATTGAAGTCAGAAAAATAGATTTCCATGGGTGTTTGGTATATTGCTTGGTGGCAATGTTCGCTACCCACACAAGAAGAATACGAACGACTCAAGAGCCACGTTGAAGCGCGAGCTAAGTTTCGTTATGTGACTCGGCGAGGAGATCGGATCTACGAATTGATGGATATAATTGACGGACTTCATCACTGCTGCTTTAACGCTGCCATCATAGAGTTTAATGCAAATGAACGCCAGGTGTCGGCTTATGGAGATATTTTGGGCAATTTGCGCATTATGAAAGCGTATTTTCCCGTCCTATACGAGAGATTGAACTTACATCCCACAGAAAGTTTCTTTGAATCCGTGGCAAACGACTATGGCGATGGTTACTCCTTTATCTGCCAAAAACTTCTGAATGAACGATCTTGACTTTTGCTCCACACATTCCTAGTAAAACCAATAGACACGAACATTTTATTTACGAGATCGCCAATTAGCATGTTCACTCGCGCCCTTACTAGTCTTAAAACCCATGCGTGGTCGACGCCGTCGCTGGGGCTTCACCTGTTTTTTCTGTGTCTTCTTTGCTCTTTTCGTTGAGCGCTTTCCCCGACGCTTCGTCCAGCGCTTCGTCCGGGATTTTGACACACATTGTTTTAAGTTATCTACCAATGGATTTGTGGATGTAAAGAGTTTGTACGGTTCAGGAGGCGCTGAAGGAGTCAAGGCTTCATGTAAAGCTTCCACCAAAGGATTAGTATTGACAAATAATTTGTACACCGGAGACTTGGGTTCCACTGGCTTCGCGGGTTCCACAAGCTTCGCGGGTTCCACAGCCTTTGTAGATGCCACATAACTGAATGTCCAGGGTTGAGGATTGCGACGGAGGTACTCGGTTGACATCCTGAAACAAAAAGAGAAATAATGTTACCACCGAACCTTTATTATGTTTTGAAATTGTTTTATCAGGTTTTTCGTGAATCTTTTTTTTATTTCCACTTTTGAACATGTCTGATCTCAAAAAACTCTACGCTACAGCTCTGGAAGCCAATGGTTATTCGACACCTCATGCCCTAGAATATGCACACATCGATGATTTAATCGCCGTGGGCATTAAACGGGCTCATGCACGAATGTTGCTCGCTTGGGCTGTGCAAGAAGCTGATGTTCACGAAAGGCAAAAGGTAGCCGAGCCGGAACCCGAGAAGAAACATGAAAAGGTAGCCGAAAAAGCAGCCGAGCCGGAACCCGAGAAGAAACATGACAAGGTAGTTGAACATGACAAGGTAGTTGAACCGGATATTGGCGCGGGGCTACCTACTAATTGTTCATGTGGAAGTCACCACCTGGATACTCGGACTCTGCGCGTCAGGACCAGCGCCGGCTCCATTGTTCTGGCACAAATGGTTAAGCGGGTTGATGAATATAGCCACATGTTTAAGGAATTGGGTTCCAACGAAGAATTTCGCAGCCAAGACATCATTGGACCCAAGTTTATGCCAGGTGATGTGGTTTACAACGTGGAGACCTCTCAACGCACTACTGTATGTAATCACGATGCTCAAGATGTTGTCACAGTCACTGGGAATCAAACCTTTCCAGCAGCCAGCCTGCGTTTTTACTTTCAGGTGGGTGATGAAGTGGAGAGTCCCAATGGCCGCTCGGTTTACCTTGGTATGGATGCCAAAGAGTCTTTTAAGGTGTACTGCCGTACTGTGGAAGCTACTACCACATATCCATATATTTTGCCTGTCCGACACAGCAGCAGCCTGCGGCCCGGTGATCAAGTTAAGGTCGCCAACAAATCCGCTCTGGTAGCATTAAATCGACCTGCAACGTCTGTTTGTGCACCTGTGGATTTCTTGCTGGGCACCTACCGAGTATGGGAAGTCAAGAACAATGAAGCGCGGATCTGTGCCGGTAACGAGATTTTTTATCCTACGCGGCATCTGGAATTTAAAGCCAACCGCATGTGTGAATTCCCCAAAGTTGAGCCTCGGACGATGCGGGATACTTTCTACGAGTTGGAACTTCCTGGAAACAGCTACTCTATGGAGCTTTTCGGTGGCCAAAAACCTGGCTTCTTGATCAAGAGGGGACCAGATCTATGCATGCTAAGTGTGGGGAACTGCTTCTGGATCCCCGTGGCCTATCTGGAAATTTGTTAACTTTTTCTAGGTCGAATAAATATAAAAATGTATTGCTCTTCAGATCATGATCAGCTTGTCATTTGTGAAACCAGAGCTTATAAGAGAGCGGCGCCCAAGCTTAACCCTAAACGTTCCTTGTGCCGGCAATTTCTTAGAGATCTAGATTTATCAGAACAGTACTACTTATTCCGAGATCTAGAGCAAAGTCCCTTACAGGTTATCAAGTACGCCGGAGAAGAATATCTGGTGTACTTTACTGCTATTTGCCCGCCGACTAAAATCTTGCGCAAACAGGGCTTCCGGGAATTGCCCCGGAACCACACGCTGGTAAAAGGCCTAGTTACAAAAATGAAACCGGATTATCTTAAATTTATTTTTGGTGGTATATTTGCCGCGATTTTAACTTCGGCGTTATATCAGGCTGGTAAAATGTTTCTAGATGACTCTGAGGCTACGGAAACCGACAGCCCACCAGAAAGTCCAGATAATATAGACGTCATTTTAGAACCAGAGTACGCGACAGACCCAGAGTACGCGGTAGGCTATTGGGATGATCCAGAGTACCCGGCATACCCAGGCTACGCGGCATACCCAGAGTACGCGGCAGACCCAGAGTACGCGGCAGACCCAGAGTACGCGGCAGACCCAGGCTACTGGGATGTTCAAGGTTACGCGACAGATCCAGAGCAAGGCCCGGAAAATTATGATTGGCAAGCATTGTATGATCGGGATCAGAAAGCAATACAAGATATATACAAGCGGCGCAAAGAGGAACAAAACAAGATTGAAGAAGACCTAAAGTTACTGCCGCAACAAAAAACTAAAGAAAAAAACAGTATCGACACAGTTGCTAGGGTACAGCTGAGAGACCTTATCAATGATCCGTATTCCGCCCTCATGTTATATTGGATGTTTAGACCTGAGATCAGCAGAACCTTACAAACCAATATCCTGAGACATTACGAACATGTGGATGGGTCGGTGAAAGAAGCCATGAAGCAACAGTTTGAGAAGTTAGTTCATGTGCCTGTCTTAGAGGCGGCCAAGAGAGAACAAAAAATTTTGGACACAGCTGAAGCCGAGTTTAAATATCCTCAACGTGAAATCAAGCTTGCGGCACCATTGACCCCGGAAGTTCACAACATTGGTCTTGGCAACATTGGTCAAATCTGCTTTTCCAATTCTTTACTGCAGCTATTGTACAGTATTCCGGAAATTAGAACCCTTGCCACTCGGACACCACCTTTGATCCGTTACTTTATCACCAACATGCAAGACTTAAAAGATGGACAAGTCTTCACGGCAGACAGAAAGGAAGTGGAACCTTTGTATGAACAATGCTTTGAAGAATTTGGGAAACAGCAAGATAGTTCAGAATTATGGGAATATGGTTTTATTAGTCCTTTACGGGGAGACATGAAGGATCAAATTGCCGTGGGAACACTCAACTTACTGGATCGCCCGGTGTTAAACTTATTTGCGTTTGAACTTCATCAAACTAGGATCTGTTTTCAAGAACCGGGTAACGTGGAGTTTAATCCTGTGGGGAAGAGTGAAATTATGTTCATGTTGAGTTTGGATATTCAAACAGATCAAAAGGATATTCAAGCTCTGTATGATAATTCTCTGATTCTGAACCCATTGGATGTTAAAGGCTGTCCTTTGGCAGCTCAACGCACACGCTACTTTAACTTTGGTCCTTACTTGTTGGTTAGCCTAAAACGATTTAAGTATGATTCCACAACCAATTCTATCCGCAAAATTCAACAAGCTGTGCAGGCCAATGAAGTTCTCACCGTGGGTAACGATATCAAGTTTGAGCTCATGGGGGTCGTGTTACATGTGGGACAAGTACATCATGGTCACTATGTATACTTTAAGAAACAACATGATGGCAAGTGGACACTGTTAGATGATGACAAAATTCAGATCAATCAAGATCCACCATTGTATAGGTGGGGGACTTGGTATAACGCCACTGAACACGGATATATCTACCTTTATCGGAGATTATATAGTTTATCTTAAATTAAAAATATTTGATGCCCCTGACAATTATCCAAAATTGGTACGGCAGACCCGGCGTTTATATAATCTCACCGGAAACTCCACCAGCTAGGCCCACCGATCCCTTTTTAGTTAAAATAGGTTCTGGAGGCTACATGACAGAAGCGACACAAAAAAAACGTAAGAAGGCTGGCAAGGCACCGTCACGTGCTAGTGTGGGTAGGCGTTTAGATGAATACTTGTTGTGTTACCCGCGCGGATTCATGGTCTATATGCTCTTCGAGACCACGAAAGAGTCAGCTTTCAAACTCGAACGGTCCATTCAAACTTTTCTAACCGCGCTAGAACGCAAGTATGTGACTACCACCCACACCCACGGTGAAGAGTGGTACTACTTATCACAAGCTGACCTACCCAAGATTTATTACCATGCCTTAGAACAGAAGCAGTATAAAATTAAAAAGAGCCAATGCTTTCCTAAAGCTTGTACCAAGGCCATGAAACATGTGAAAGGCCGATTCATTAAAGGGTCAGGTAAAGTTATTCATATTAGCAAAGTCATTAAACCTACAACCCCAGTCACGACAGCTCGTCATCAAATTAGGCTTACCAAAGCCGCGATCAGATCTCCCTTAGCCATGTATAGTCCGGGAACCAAACGCAAGTTGCACCTACCTAAGAAGCGAAAGGTTAGAACTACCAAGGCTAAAAAATCAAAGAAGAAGACACGTTAATAAAAAAAATATTGTATTATCATTAAACAAAAAAAGACCATGCCTCACTTTGCATATTGCGCAGATTGTACTCGTGGACATTTTCCCACCCATTGGCAGGTTAGAGCTCCCTGGCCTTCTAGATATCAACAAGCATTGTGCCATTACGCCACCACTACAGTTTCTCCAGATTGGGAACAGTACCGTTATGCTAGTTTCCTGGGTTACTTGCAGCCCATATGTGGTCCTTTACAAAGATATAGGTGAAAACACACAAACACTATAAACCCAATGATGAAGTAATAGCTGCATCCATGACAACGCTTCCTGTGGTTGGGGGTCCTCAGGTAAGTCTTCGTCCTCGGAAGTTTCCGACATCTTAAGTAAAGTAGGGTCCTCCTCTTTGGCCTTAGACCTTGGAGGATAGATTTTCATTATACTGGCCCGATACATTCTATGTGCTTCCGCTATTTTTGCGTCTCGAATCATTATATTAGTATTACCGTCGTCTTCCACCACAGCAGGGAAAAGTGGATCCGTCGTTTTAGTGCTTGCTGGATGTAACGTCCTATAATAATCAGCCCCCGGGTTGTCTGGATCGGTACAAGTTGGCACGATGTACTCATTAACAATGTCACCCAAATCCCGTAGAATATACTCGGTTAAGTCAATGTAAGGTAAGGCTTTGCAGCCGCAAGGTCGACTTTCCGCACATTTTCGACAGATCTTGTAGTCTCTACATGTTACCCCACACTGGTGCCAGTTTATTCTGAGCTTCTTACAACTCTTGCACTCCTGAGCACGGACACAACTTCCACACCGTCTATCTATATGCATTAGATAGTGCTCTGTACAGTAGCTGGGTGCATTTTTTAACTCACATTCACAAACGCAACACTGGGCTCGTTTGGTTTCAATACTTCCACAACACTGACACTGATGATAGGCATGTACGGGCTCTTGGTATCCTGGCATCTGGTACGTTGGACCGCATACTGGATATCCACATACTATACATAAAGGATACTGTTTAACTTTTGTCTTTTTCCTGATGACTCGCACGCGAATACGTCGAGGTCCTGGAAACATTAACTTTGTCATCTCATCATAAAATATTGTTTAACATTTATTTAAAACGCAGACATGGGTAAAACCACTAGGAGGAGACGCAAACAAAAACGAAAGAGTCAATCCGGGTGGCATGCGGGAAACACTTGGAAGGATTATACCAATGGTTCCACCACTCCATATGATAAAGTCTGCCAGAAGCAACTAGAGCGACGTGGCCGGCTAGGAACATTCCGCGGACATCTTGATAAATCGACCATGTTTTCGCGGTCTCGAGCTCGCGAACTTGCTGCGAGAGGGATATAAGGGTTCAACACGATAGCGCCGCCTGCTACGTTTATTCCGATAAGTTTGTATTGCATGTTCAACATGCTGCGTTCGTTTATATTTTGGCGGGGCCAGTAACGGTGGTGGTGGTTGACCCAACGGTAAAGCACCAATAACCATCTCATGAATGTAAGGGTTTGTGAAGTCTATGGGATAACAGACTGTCTTACAGGGCTCCAAGTCTGGACATATCAACGTAATCTGGTATTGAATCAGAGGCACTTCCCAGTCTTCCATATCACCTATGATCAAGATAAAAAAAAATAAAAACAACAATCACTTCATTCAAAAAAAGAAAAAGTATCTTGCAATTTATAACCGGTAATTGCCGAACCAAAAGAAACCTTGTCAATTATGAAGGCTATTCGTGTATCCTAAGACTGCATATGCCATACACAATTCTGCAACTTCAGCAACAAATAAATATTCCCGCAACTGGGATTTTAGTTTACCCAACCGATTCCTGTGAAATGTACAATAAAGGTGCCGGCCTTGCACTAGATTTTGACATACCTTGACCGTGGCAGGACTCACTATGCAGCAATACCTGCGTTGACCATATGAAAGAGTCAACATCCATAAAGGTACGACTTTTTTTATGCGATATTGTCTTGGCACTTTTCTAGTGTCCGAAAACATCATCCTCAATTTTTCAACTATAACAGTCTGGAATCTAGTTAATGTTTGTGCTTTTTGCATCGCCATTAGCTCTTTGTGTAACTCTGGCATTAATGCTGTGCATACATTAATTAAATGTTCAATGATCTCGACGTGTTCCCAATCTGAATAGGTCGACCAAATCGATTCATATTTTCGTAGAATCTTACTCAGCAGCCTAACGTAACCCATATAATTTTTATATTCAGGGACAAAATATAACCTTCTCCCAAAAAGAATGTCTTATGATAGGCCATCCGGGAGTTGAACCCGGGATCTATCGCACATAAGACGATTGCCTTACCGGTTGGCCAATGGCCTACTGGATCTATTTCCAGATTCCATTGCAATAAATATTCCAGTTCCAGTTCCAGCTCTCTCGCCGATGCCATATCTTCGTATTTGTGCCACAGAAGTCCCAATATTGATCGGTCACGACAAATTTAAGGACCCGGAAGTGGCCCTGACTAAAATTGAAACTCGATTTCGCAAGCGTTATCGAGGTGGACATGCTCCGTGCTATCAAAAACTTCGCACAAAACAACAAATTCAACAAGAACGCAATAATATTGATCGGGATCTGAAACGAATCCGCAAGATTTTGGACAGACATACTAAGCAATTACAATCCGGTGGTCTGAGTGCTGGCCAAATCAAGTACCGCCAAGAAAAGATCCCCAAGCACCAACATGATATAGAGCGCCTGGAGGCTTTGCAGGAAGACTTACAGCGACAAGAAAACTGTATCTTGGGGCTGCAGACAGAACAGCGCGAAGTTAAGCGTCGTGGCATACCCAACCCGCAAAAGGAATTCTCTCGACTTATTCCGAACACCAACATTATGTTGTTTGGTAAGGTTGATGGTTATGATCCTCGACAACGTTGTATCATTGAGTTTAAGACCAGGACAAAAAGAGCCTATCACCGCTTTTGGCCCAATGAAAAAGATCAAGTCCTTACGTATATGTGGTTGAGCAAAGCACATAGGGCCAAGTTAATTGAAAAATATAAAAATGATTCCTATGAAGAAGACATACTGAATTTTCCCCAGAGTGAATGGGACAGCATTCAAGCCATGATTTGTAAAGTTATCAATGAAAGCTTTAAATTTGGTGCTAATGGTACGTTACAAAGACGTTCGCCAAGAATAGACATGTACTTTGAAACAGAGATAACCTCGGTCCCTCCGGTGGCTTCGGACCCTCCAGTCGCGGTTACCGACGAACCTGTAGATACTTATGCGACAGAAGCCTCAGGCTTCCTGTATGTTGCTAGGGCAGGTCGTCACATGTTCATTGATTGGACAAAAGATGTACCCCAATGTTTAGCTAAATTGGACGCTTACAACCCAGAAGTTATCGAGCTTCAGGCTGTGTTTCCACTTATGAAAGATCGTTTGGAACCCGCACGCGGCTTATTTGAAGTTATTCGTCAAGACAAGCCAGGTTGGTTTCTCTATGATTCTACCGTGCTAAGGAAGTTGATGTCGTGTATCCTCGCAGTACCTTCTAAAGATTAAAACCCATCCAAGATCACTCTTCGTTGCTGGCTTCCGGTAAACTTGGTTCATGCGACGTGCTCTCTATGGGGTCAATCTTATTTTTTAACTTTGCCTCAACCTTTACTCTCGTTTGCGTCTCTGGATAACCTGGCACAAGCCCTGACCTTGCAGGTGCACGCGGAGGTAGACGAGCATTAGGCACGCCTGCTCTTAACGGCGCACAAAGACCTCCACGGGTGCATTCTGCCTTACGCCGTCCTCGATGACCCCGAGTTTTTGCCCTTTTAGGTCGGGCCGGATGTGCTTTCCCCGCAGGCTTACGAGGTTCAAGCTTCAGGTCCATGTCCAGAAACTTGCTGAGACGCTCTATGTCGTGTTCCAATGTTTCATAGCTCACTACCATATAACAATCCGGTGACAGTTTGTGTTCTAAGCGATTAATCTCGGCCATGTGGGACCAATAGCGCATCGAACATTTTTCTTGGATGTTACAATGTTCATATCCGGTCTTGTACTTGGCACCCAAGAATTTACTGGGAAACGGAATATCTTGATACTTTTGACCCCAAGATTTTACGGACTTTTTTTTGAGCATGCTGCGTAACGTTGCTTCAACGTCTCGCCGGAGAGCAATAAACTTGGCGTCCGGAAATTCTTTTAATAAGTCTTCCACCAGCCACAACAACACGTGACATTTACAAACACGGCGCCTATCACTTTTTAAGGCCGCCAACAGCGCAGGCCATTGTTCCTTACGCTCATAAATGGCACAATCTTTACTCAGTGTCAACCAGTCTTCGTAAGAACAACTTAGACCAGACTGTTCTAGAGATCTAGCCAACCAATGTGTTCCTGTACGTCCAGTACCTACAATAAATATCTTGGACATGTATATTTGTGTTTGTCTTTTTTTGTGTGTTTTTATTAATTATTAGTTTTGGCCACAAGCTCTCCAATTCATCTCCATCTCCATGAGATCAATCAAGCGTTGTATAACTGGACGTTCACGAGACCGCAGACGGGAACTTGAACTTTGTGACCTTCGGGAGCCTTGTGACCTACGGGACCTTCGGGGACTTCTTGATCTTTGACGGGACCTGGGAGGGCTCCGTGACCTTCTACGGGAGCCTCGGGAATTTTGCGACCTCTGGGAGCCTCGGGAATCTTGCGACCTTCGAGATTCACAGGAATCTAAAACTTCTTGATCAGTGTCCTCGGAGTTTGCTTCAGTATCCTCGGCGTCTTCTTGAGTGTCCTCGGCGTCTTCTTGAGTATCCTCGGCGTCTTCTTGAGTATCCTCGGCGTTTTCTTGGGTTCTTTGGCACTGTACCATATCGTAATAGGCGTCGGCTACTTTGTTATTGATGTCATCACTGGCACATGCAAGTGCGTGCAAGATGTCAGCTTTTTTACCAACCATAATATCACCTCTCATACGAAACTTGCCTGGGTTATGAATTTGATTGACATCAAACCCGTGATGCTCAAAGGCGGCATTGACAGAATACATATCACTGAGACGCTGCCTTAGATTGATTCCCAACAGGCGCTGGATAGTACTGGGTGGAAAGGTCGCAATGGCTTTTTTAACCAAAGCGTAAGATTCCGGGCAATCTAACTTGGTCATGAGTATTTTAATAATGTCGGCACGGTTACCGTGTGCCGGGACATCGTCACCGAGTTTCTCCGCGGCTTTAGATTCTGTACATTCCAAGAACTTAGACACCGCAGCCACAGTTTCAAAGGTTCCTAATCTTGGACCCATAGTAAGATCGCAAAACCATTCCACAGACAAGATCAAGGGTCTGGGGCCGGCCAAGAGTTGAGGTCTTCTTCTGTACATATTTGTTCTACACTTAGATCTTTTTCTGGCGCTTTTTCAAAACGAACAGATCTCAAGGCGGGAGCCGCGCCAAATAATTGGGCAAATGGCATACGCACCACTTCATAGACTTGGTGAACAAAACCAATATGTTCATCCATATGATCTGTGCTTGTTTCAATAGCGGTTAAGCGTGCTTCCATTTGTGTCAATCGCGCCTCTATGCTCTCCAGTTTAGCCAATATTTGATCCATTATTTGTGTTTATGATCTTTATTATTTACGCTGAGAGGACTCAAGACACGCACGATTAAAGAGGAAAACTCAGAGTAGCCCCAAGTTTATACATACCAGGCGCTGGGTCTGGTAATGTTGTTACAGATCTAATCTCACCCGATGAATTAATTTCCAATGTAGGCCCTAGTGTAGATGCTGGTAGTGTCGTTAACACGCTGTTTATGGTGAGTTGAAATGTTTCGGATGGCCTAAACCCAATAGGCAATGTTGCCAACAAATCGCCGGGTGCGATAGGTCCAGAGGTTTGTAATAAGAAAGGACTGATAATGAGCGTTTGTGAACATAATCGATATACCTGACCTTCATAACCTGGACAATTCTCCCAGTTCGGCCCAGGAATCAATTGTCCTTGTGTACAAGAACCATCTCCAAACTGATAAGGTTGATTGTTTGCGTTTACAATAGTGCGACAAACTCGTAATGTATTAAAGCTACCCATTTGTGCAGAGACAGATTGTGCTCGGAAGTTCTTACACTCATCCATTGCGTTTTTTTTTTTGGTTTGTTAATATAAGCAATAATTTTTTTTATCTAACTTTTCCACTTTGTATGCCGTTATTAAGCCGTGACCTGGAGCTCTTTGAGCGTACGGCTGGATGTGATGAAGCCGGCCGAGGAGCCCTAGCTGGACCGGTAGTTATCGCGGCCGTGATCCTACCTCGTGACTTATCTCCCATCCCAACCCAGTACCTTAAAGACTCCAAAAAACTCAGTAAATCTCGCATTCACAGCATGCATGATATCTTGCAAGATACGTGTGAGGTAGCTATCAGCATCATTGATAATCAAGTCATTGATGATGTAAATATTTATTGGGCTACCATGAAAGGGATGAAGCAAAGCTTGCAAGAACTTCGACCCTCCCTGGCTTTGATCGATGGGAATGCAGGACCGCCGGACTTGGGTATTCCATGGTTTCCTGTCCCTCAGGGTGATAACAAACAGATGTGCATTGCCGCAGCCTCCATTATTGCCAAGTTTACGCGCGACAACATCATGCTGGGGTACGCACAAATTTATCCAGGCTGGAGGTTTGAAGATCATAAAGGTTATGGTGCTGCGGATCACATGGCACGTATACGTTCAGGCGATTACACTCCAATTCACCGCCGAAGTTTTAGACCCCTCAAGACTTTTCTGACGTCTTGTTAGCACCTTTTCGATTTGCATTAAAACCCCCCTTTGCTCCCTTTACTTCTTGAAAGATGGCCACAGCCAGCAATATAATACCTACACCCACACCCGTCCAACCAAAGGCTTGGTACCACTTGTTGGGAGCCTCCTTAGCCTTATACCCCGACCAATCAATACACTCTTGACCCGAAGGGCATATATCCGGCCACCACTGCGCCCCCTTAGCCACGTAAAGTTTAGACCAGTTGTTACCATCACTCTCATAGACCCCTAATTCTGCAGGATTGTCGGTATTAATATAGTAATCATATTTTCCTGGATCAACATATGCTGTACCTAAGGTACTTGTCACTACTCTACGCGTGGGATCTAGGCCCACCACGATGGGCTCACCGTTTTCATCCACGGGAGCATACTGTGTCCAACCCCCAGTACTGGTTCTAATGAAATAGTTCATGGTGGAGCTATCAATAAAGACGTCTCCTTCTCTGGGATCATCCATGACCGGTGTAGGCTCTTCCGTTGTCAAAATTCCCACGGCAAATTCGGGACGTCGCCAGAGATCCGCATTGGTTTTTTGGTTAGTTTGACTTTCAATTAATGGTGGGCAGGTATCACTTGTGAAGTTGCGGAAATAAGACACAACTGGCCCACCCTCACGCGGGACACCTTTACCATCAACGTACACCGGCAAACCATCTTGACCAGTTTCTAAGGCTCTAAACGTATAACCATCAATGTCGTCCCTAGCCTCCACCGTTGTGACCGCGGCAGTGTGGGTGGCAACACTTACATCACTTTCCACCACAACACCCCCACAAAAATCCTCAACACCCCGGAGTACATACCCAGTCGACCAGACCTTAGTTTCCCTCTTTTCATTAGCAATGATCACCATAGCTATACCCGCACCTATAAATCCGGCAGCCAAAATCCAATAAATTATTTTCATCAAGGCGTTCATGCCCATAGCCAATGGGATCACAATGGGTAACAGGATGGCCAGGAGACCAATCAAAGCTAACAAGGCCAGCTCCCACAGATGGAACCCTTCGGCCGTGGCTTCGGCACTCTGATCAATCATTTCTTGCATGTCTTGAACGGCCTTATTATTGGACACAGCATCGGCTACACAATCCATAGCGACGGTCATATCGGCGACTTGGTTAAAGTTGTCGATAATCACATTTTCACCTACTTGTTTAACGGTTACCGTTTGTTCAATGGTAGCATCCGTATCACACAATTGTTCTGTGCGCGTGGAAATGTCCATCACTGCGGCCATGTAAGACTCCAAGCGGTTCTCGGCATCCACAAACTGCAAAACATTAATGCCCTCCAGGGCACTAACTGCTTCTTGAGTAACTTCACGCATTAAAGTTTGCTGAGCCTCAGTACTTGTGAACGCACTAAAAACTGCATCCAGCTCTATTACCATAGTTGCAGTCTGTGCTGTATCTGTTATAACTACATTGCCCTCGACTCCACCCACATCAATAATTTGAATGATATTTGCATTGATAACAGCTTTTTGTACAGTTTCGTTGGCAATGTTAATAAAAGATTCTATAGTTGTGTCTGTAATATTACGTGTCTGAGCACCACCCATGTTTTTTTTTTTTTTTTAATATCAAACATTTTTTTAAACTTTCTTTAATCTTGTGCCAAAACATATCAGGAACATTGAGACCCGTACAACATATCGCACCATTTAGGGTAGCCGCGTGAAGCTT
>Ga0180438_10003008_pt1 | contig 26233 bp, 31 predicted proteins | sample SS_ome_12_FD_132455 | JGI IMG/M metagenome (GOLD analysis project Ga0180438, IMG submission 132455) | Hypersaline lake sediment archaeal communities from the Salton Sea, California, USA - SS_3_D_2 metaG | ecosystem: Environmental > Aquatic > Non-marine Saline and Alkaline > Hypersaline >... | reverse complement strand
TTAGCCAAGCTATCGAAAGAAGTGAAGAGAGCTGAGCTAGAAGCTCAACTGGCCAAGTTCCAGGCAGACAAAGCAAGATACGAAGTTAAGGCAAAAGGAGAGCAGACATCGGCCAGGAGTCAAACGGAATTCTCTTTCTGAGTCTGGGATGAGGATATTGCGAAGACTGGAAGTAGAGCATGACGGATTCCGATCCACAAAAGGGAGACAGAATTGTGTGAAGATATATCAAGCTGTCAAGTATCTGGGTTGGTCGGTACATCATCCGCCACCTATAACAAACGTTTCATAAATGGGACACACTCTTTAATCTGAAATAATGGGGCTAAGCAAAGAAGCAATCAAAGAGTTTAAGGATATATATCGCAAGGAGTTCAAGGAGGATATCTCAGATGGCAAAGCCCAAGAACTGGGGCAGAATTTGATTTCACTGTTCAAGGTAATTTATCGCCCGATCCCAAATGACATAAAAACTTCAAAAGACGAAGGTCGGGATCCTTGACACAATTTTTTAGCAGCGCGAGAATAGATCCAGGTTAATGCTTCAACTCTCAAATACATGCCACGTTATATCATCTACTGCCGGAAATCCACTGAATCAGAGGACAGGCAGGTTCTCTCCATAGAATCTCAAATAAACGAACTAAAAACACTTGCAGAAAGGCTGAGCCTGCGAGTGGTTGACGTCGTATCAGAATCAAAATCAGCAAAAAGTCCAGGAAGGCCTGTGTTCAACGAGATGATTAAGAGCATAAGCCAAGGTAAGGCAGACGGTATCATTTGCTGGAAGCTGGACCGTCTGGCGAGAAATCCAATAGATGGGGGACAGATAATCTGGATGCTCCAGAAGGCAGTTATAAAACATATACAAGCTTATGACAGGAGTTATTACCCTGAAGATAACGTGCTTTTGATGAATGTGGAATTCGGCATGGCCAATCAATTTATCCTGGATCTGAGTAAGAACGTAAAGAGAGGGCTCAGAGCAAAAGTGGAGAAAGGTTGGCTGCCGTCTGTTGCTCCCATTGGCTATCTGAATGATAAATCAAGGGATAAAGGGAAAAAGCAGATCATAAAGGATCCGGAGAGGTTTGATTTGTTGAGGAAGATGTGGGATCTGATGATCTCTGGAAGATATACACCGCCAAAGATTCTGGAGATTGCTACCAATAAATGGGGATTGCGGAACATAAAAGGCGGTTTTGTATCAAGAAGCACTGTTTACCAGATTTTCACCAATTCGTTTTATTGCGGCTTATTTGAATACCCAAAAGAAAGCGGGAATTGGTATCAGGGAAGCCATAAGCCTATGATAACCCAGGCAGAATATGACAAAGTTCAAACTCTCCTGGGCAGTAGAGGCAAGCCCAGACTCAGAAGGCGCAACTTTCCCTTCACCGGCCTCATAAGGTGCGGGGAATGCGGGGCAATGGTAACAGCGGAGGAGAAAAATCAGGTCATCTGCTCTGAGTGTAAGTATAAGTTTTCCTCAAACAACAGAACCGGATGTCCCAAATGTGGTACTCCAATTGAGAGCATGGAAAATCCCACCATTCTCCGTTACGTCTATTATCACTGTACTAAAAGGAAGACCCCAAAATGCACCCAGAAAACAATAGAAGCTAAAAAGCTGGAAAAACAGATAAGCGAACATCTCTCAAGAATATATATTTCAGAATGCTTCAAGGATTGGGCAATAAAGCATCTCAAGGAGGAGAACGATAAAGAGATTCGCTCAAGGGAGATGATTATAGGCTCTCAAAGAAAGGCTTATGACAACTGCCTGAGAAAGCTTGACAATCTCCTCCAATTAAAAATATCCCCCATGAATGCTGATGGGAGCCTCTTGTCTGACGAGGAATACGCAATGCGGAAAGCCGAATTAATTAAGGAGAAAGCAAGATTGCAGGAGCTATTGGGCGATACTGACAATAGGGTAGAAAAATGGCTGGAGTTCGCAGAAAAGACCTTTGGTTTTGCCTGTCATGCCAAATATTGGTTTGAAAACGGCACTGATCAAGACAAAGCAAGCATACTGAACTCTTTAGGTTCGAACCTAATCCTAAAGGACCGGAAGCTAATGCTGGACTTGAGAAAACCCCTTATAGCAGTCGAGAATGTAGTAAAGGGGGTACCCCAGGTTAGAGGGAGGTTCGAACCTGGAAAATTTGGCTTAAATAAAGGGGATTTAGGGGTTTTTTACTCCCAAAATCCGATAGTGCTCCGGAGGCAGGATTCGAACCTGCGACCCACTGGTTACACTTAACCCTTGAGTTTCCTCAAAGTGTGGACTATATCATCATCCTTTTTTAAGGATGCAAGGCGCTGTAAGTCTCTGAACCTTCCCTAAAAGGGCTTGGCTGCGGATTGCCTTTTAAGGTTTCCCGCAATTCACCTCGTTTTCCATTCAGCATCTCTGCTGAAAGCTGCAAACTTTACAGCCAGTTGCTCTACCACTGAGCTACTCCGGAATATATTGTAATACACTAAAATTGGAAGAAATTCAATAATCTTTAAGCTTTTTTAAACCTTCCAACCTCCTAATTCTCTCTAAGGCCTTAGCTTGAATCTGTCTGATTCTTTCTCTGGTGACGCCAAACTCTTTTCCTACTTCTTCCAAGGTATGAGTGACACCGTCTTCCAGGCCAAACCTCAGAGCTAAGATTTTTCTTTCTCTTGGAGTTAATTCTTCTGAAATCTCATCTAATCTTTCTTTTAAAAGATTCCTAGCTGCATCTATGGAAGGTAAAGGGGTCTTTTCATCTTTTATAAATTCAGCTAAGACGCTGTCTTTATCATCATCTCCAACAGGGGTTTCCAAAGAAACAGCTTTCTGTTTTATCTTTCTTAATTGATGAACCTTGCTTAGTTCAAGGCCCATTTCAGCTGCTATTTCTTCTGGCAAAGCAGGTCTTCCCAAACTCTGCAAAAGCTTTTTCCTTGTCTTTTCATACTTGCTCAAGGTTTCTACCATGTGAACAGGGATACGAATGGTTCTTGACTGATCTGCCAAGGCTCTGGTAATGGCTTGCCTAATCCACCAAGTGGCGTAAGTTGAGAATTTATAACCTTTTCTCCAATCAAACTTTTCAACAGCTCTGAAAAGACCTAAATTGCCTTCTTGGATTAAATCAAGCAAAGTGAGGTTAGGACTCCTGCCAACATATTTTTTAGCTATTGAAACTACTAACCTTAAATTAGCTTGAGCTAAATGCTTTTTTGCTTCTTGGTCTCCTTTTTCTATTCTTTTGGCTAATTCTTTTTCTTCTTTAGCTGTAATCATGGACAAACTTCCAATTTCTTTCAAATACATTTGAACAGAGTCAATCTTAGGCTGTAAAGAAAAAAGTCCTTTTTTTTCTTCTGTTTCTTCTAAAAGCCCTTTTCTTTCTAAAACATCCAAACCTTTAGAATGTAAATAATCAAAAAATTCCTCCAAGCCCTTTATGTCTTTCTCAAAATCAGGAAAAGCTCTTAAAATCTCGCTTGTTGTTAAAAATCCTCTTTTTTTTGCTTTTTCCAAAAGAGGCTTAATCTTTTCTTCGGTAAAAAGCTTTTTCCTTCTCCTAGTTCTTTTCTTAACAGTTTTCTTTTTAGAAATTTTTTTAGAAACTTTCTTCTTTTTCATACTATTTTAATTTAGCTAACTGATTGAATGCTCTCAAAAGATTTTCCAACCTTTCTTCATTACCTTCTCTTTCTGCTTTTTCAATCTCTGAAGTTAAGTTTTCCATTCTTTGTTCAGCTGACAACCTTCTAAAAGCGCAGAGGCAAACCTTGAACTCATCTTCCACATTTTCCACTTCTTCTATTTCTGATTTAAACAAACAATCATCAATAATTGTTTTCAAACCCTGTTTTTTTTCTATCTTTTCAAATACTTTTTCTACATCTTTTTTACATTTTACTTCATTTTTTTGAAAAGAGGTAAAAATTACTTTCAAAGAAGAAGAAAACAGCTCAAGGTCTTTGTTTTCAACCAAAGATAAAGTGGTTTCTGGGGATTTTACTGACAGAGCCAAAAGCTTTTCTTCCAGCATTTTAACCCTTGGTTTTAAAATTAAAGGTTTTTCTTCTTCTCTTTCTTTATGAACAATAATCTTTTTTAATTCTTCTAAAACTGCCTCTTCTGAAACCTTTAATGACTTGGCTAATTTCTTGACCCAATGGAATTGCAGTATTTTGCTTGGTATTCTTTTTATCAGAGGAAGAAGATTCTCGGAAATCTCTTTTTTCCCCTTAGCATCAGAAACATCAAACTTATTTAAAGCGTCTTGGAAATAAAAGTCCATGATGCTTTTAGAAGAAGAGACGAGCTCTGTCCACAAATGAGGGGTTTCAGACAAAACATCAGCAGGGTCCTTGTCCTTTGGCATAGTAATAACCTTAATGTCAAAACCCTGTTTTTGGGCCAGCTCAATCCCTCTTTTAGTAGCCAGCCCTCCTGCTGAATCCATGTCAAAAGCGGTAAGCAAGTTGGGGGTATACCTCTTTAAAACTTGAAGCTGAAAAGGAGTTAAAGAGGTGCCGCTTGCAGCCACCGTGTTCTCAAAGCCTTCTTGATGAGAAAGAATAACATCTAAATATCCTTCTGTTAAAATACACTCATTTTTCTTTCTTAAAGCCATTTTAGCAAAGTTCAAGCCATAAAGAACTCTGCTTTTGTCATATAAGAGAGTGTTTTGAATGTTAACATACTTGGCTGTTTCATTATCTTTTTCAAAAACCCTTCCTCCAAAACCAATCACTTGGGAATGCAAATCAAAAACAGGGAATATAATTCTGCCTCTGAATCTGTCATATGACCCACCTTCTTCTTTTTTAACAGCCAAACCAGCTTCAACTATCTCTTCTCTTTTATACCCCTTAGAAATCAAAAACTCTGACAACGAACTCCAGCTTAATGGAGAATAACCAATCCTCCACTTTGAAATGCTTTCTTTGCTCAAACCTCTTTTTAAAAGATAATCAATTACTTTTTTCCCCTTCTGGCTGTTTAATTGTTTTTCAAAAAAAGAAGCGCTTAAATTACATATTTCAAACAGTCGTTCTCTTTTTGTCTTCAATTCCGGCCTATACTCTTTTAAAGCAACCCCTGCTTTTTTAGCTAAAACCCTTAAAGCGTCCCCAAACTCAATTCCTTCTATTTCCATCACAAAATCAAAAACAGAACCTGACTTGCCACAGCCAAAACACTTAAACATCTGGCGTGAAGGAGAAACAAAAAAAGAAGGCTTTTTCTCTGAATGAAAAGGACAGGGCGCTCTATAATTAATGCCTGTCTTTTCCAGCTTTAAATAGCCCGAAACAACATCAACAATGTCCAATCTGTCTTTAATTTCTTGGACAATAGAGTCTGGCATCAGCTTTATGTTAGCACAAGGGAAATCAAATTTAAAGAGGCGAGAAACCAGGGGCTTCCCGCCTCACAATGCGGCCTGCTGCAGCAGGCCTTTCGTTGAACGTTGAACAGTTTGATTTAAGACTCACCTTCAATAAAAATATTATCAAACCCAAAGTTGGCTGTCAAGCAATATAGATAGAAATCAGAAAATTTGTTTAACTCTTCAAATACTTTTTTCTGCTTGAATTTTAGCGCCTCGAGATGCATATTTCATTTTTTTTATACCAAGAAGCAAAGAAATCAATCGCAAAGAACCCGGCCTAAATTCGCTAGCAGGTATATTCTCAATGGTCTTTCTTAATTTCTCTCTCCCATAATACTTAACCAACCACTGCCAATGTTTCCAGTTTCCATAGTTAATGGTGTTTACAATCACTGTCTTCATATTATCTTTTGGGCTTATTGCTGAAAACCTATAAGACCAAAAAAGAGGTTTAAAAAAAGAAGGAAGTTTTAATAATGATTTCATTTCTTTATCTTACCACAGATAACTTTAATTTCCATAAAAATGTTATAATGAAAATAGTTAAAAGCGGTAGATTTGAGCACTAGAAAGGGTGATGGAGATGAAGTGGCATGATTTAACTTTGGAGGGATGGTCTCCTCCTTTGAGCTCCGAGGAGATTCTGAAAACTCCTTCTCAATTCTTGGAAGCTCTCACTAAGGCTGGGTTTTTGGCTAGCATTCTTGTGGACTATGTCCACAAAGCTGAAAACCAGGGATATCTCGTCAGCATCACTCCTGCCGAAGGAAAAGGATGCAGGACTCGCATTACTATTAACCGCAATGGCCAAGAAAAAACATTCACAATGAATAGCCATATTCAACTGGCCATTGCCTACCTCGAGAAAGGGTAAAAAATGAAACTAACAAACAAGCTCAAATCTACCCTTTTTTGATTAAAAAGTGGAAAAAATCATTGACATTTAAAAAGAAAAACATACAATGAAAGATAGCATTCCCGCCTGAGTATTATGCGAAATTGGCGGGTTTATTAAGCAATTATGAGAATACTTTTCCTATATGATTTTCCTTTATGGGGTTCTGGTTCTGGGACTTACTTAAGGAATGTTGCTCAAGAACTTGTGAGACAGAATCACAAAATAGGCGTTGTAGCACCAGAAACAAGGCGTTTTTTAGATGATAAAATTAAACACTACCAGGTAAAACCCCCTCAAATTCCTGTTTTTATTGCTCATCCTGAATTAAAAGGAGCAAAAAGATATTCAGAATTGTCAGACAGGGAAATAACAGAAGTGTACAAATCATTCTTAGACACTACTTTAGAGGCAGTTGAAAACTTTCAGCCAGATATAATTCATGTTCATCATCTTTCTCTGATTTCCTGGGTAGCAAGATATGTTCATGCTTTAAAAGGAATAAGATATATTATTACCACGCATGGAAGCTGTCTTTCCAATCTTTTAAACAACAAAAAATACATTCCTTTAACAGAAGACGCTATTAGAACAGCGAGAACCATAACAACAGTAAGCGGAAACACCAGAAGCAGGTTTTTAAAAAAGTTCGGCAGAAACTATGCCAAGAACTTCCATATTATTCCAGGAGGTGTTGACATGAGGCTTTTCTCAAAAAAACCAAACACAGAAAGAATAGACAAAAAGTATAAACTTAAAAACAAAAAAGTAGTCCTTTTCTGCGGCCGGCTTTCTTCTGAAAAAGGGGCTAAATATTTAATTACAGCTGCCAAAAACATCAAAGGAGAGGTTGTTATTGTTGGTGAAGGACCTATTAAGCAGTTATTGGAAAGTTTAATTGCCAGAAAAGGGCTTACTAATGTAAAGTTGGTAGGATATATGCCTCATGAAGAAATTATTGATTTCTATTTCAGGGCTGATGTTTTTGTCACCCCTTCTGTTGTTGAAGAGGCCTTTCCTCTTTCTGCTTTAGAAGCCATGGCAGGCAGAACTCCTGTAATTGCCACAAGAAAAGGGGGCATTCCACTTTTGGTCAAGCATAATGTTAATGGCCTTTTTGTAAGAACCAGAAACTCCCAGAAAATAGCAGAGGCCTGCAATAAGCTTTTAGAGAATGATGAATTAAGAAAAAAAATGGGAGAAGCGGCCAGAAAAACAGTGGAAGAAAAATTCACTTGGAAACAAATTGGTTTAAAGTTTCATCGTCTTTATAGGAAATACGGGAATGGGAATGGGAAAAGATAAAAATAATGGGCATCTTTTGCAAGACGCCCCGTTGCTTCTCTTTTTATCAAAATCTACGCTTCTTCTATAAAAGCTTGAGCTCTTAAGAAGTCGCGCAGAACCATTTGTCTATATTTTGTAAAACCTGCTGATGTTAATTGTGCTGGTGTATGTGCAACACATCCATCACCCAGGATCCAATTGTAAGCATTGAACTGATGAGGGTAGTACTGAATCCAGAACACCTTGACCTGAAATAGGTCAAATAACTTACTCATGGCCCTGGCTACAGGCCCTTTCAGATCTCTGTCTGTAAAGGTTTTGAGCAAGCGTCCTGTTTCCCGATCGATCAACTCGACCTTATAAAAACCTTTCCTGTTGATAGCTTTTAGTCTGCAGTTAATATACATACTATCATTTCCTTTCATGTCGTAGAGAAGCATATGCTTGTTTTAGGATACCACCTTATTAAAAATTTTGAAAGAGAAATCAGTAATCCCAGCAGCAAAAAAAAGACACCATCTCTCCTTTTTTCATAGGTTTTTTTATGTTAAACTGAACAAATGCAAAAAGTATCTGTTATTGTCCCCTGCTACAAAAGAATCAGCCAAACTGTAAAAACAATTGGCTTAATTTTTAATTCAAAAAACTTTGAAGGTGAGGTTATTGCGGTTGACTCAACCAGAGACAACTCTCTAAAAAAAGCTTTGTTCAAGAAATTCAAGAACAAAGATTTTTCTTACCTGAAACCAAAAAAAATAGGAATATCTATAAATAAAAACAGGGGAGCTAAAAAAGCAAAACACACTATTCTGATTTTCTGTGATTCTGACATTGAAATAGAAAAAGACACTATTTTAAAAACAATTAAAGCTCTGAAAAAACAAAAGAAAGCCGCAGCTTTAACAGGCAGAGTGTTCTGGAAAACAAAAAAAACATTAGACAGGCCTAGAAAAGAAGACAGGATGATAAAAAAAGGAAACACTGTTTTTGTTGAAAACATTTTTTCAAGGTATATGGCCACTTACAAAGATGTTTTCTTAAAAGTGGGCGGTTATGATGAAAAGGCCTTTAACATGAGAGGTGAGGGAGCTGATCTTTCTGTAAGATACTGGAGAAATGGGTGGCCTTTGGTGTTTGAAAAGTCAATCAAGGTTTATCATGTTCATGAAGCAAAAGAAAGCATTGCTTTGAGAGTAAAACACCCAGAATGGCTCATTGCTAAAGACCGTTTGCTTCTGGCTTTAAAATATGACTCTTTAGACAGTGAAGATAATTTTGCTGAGACCATGAATATGATTTTCTCAAAGTTTAAAAAACAAGGATATTTTAGGGTCTTGCAGGGCATAGGAAAAAACATCGATTTTATCTGTAAAAACAAGAATATAAAAGCAAAAAAAGCAGAATATGACTTTAAGTTCTTTGAGGTTTTTTCCAAAAAGCCCCTCCTTGAAAAAGCATTAAGCAGAGCAGAGAAAAAACTAAAACCATGGAAAAGTTAAAAATAGCTCAACTTGTTCTACCTTGGATTCCCCTTCCCCCGCCAAAATATGCTGGAACAGAATGGGTGGTTTATTGGCTAACAGAAGAATTAGTAAAAAGAGGACACAAAGTGTCCCTTTTCACAGTAGAAGAATCAAAAACAAAAGCTAAGAAGGAATTTCTTTTTAAAAAGGCCTTTGGGCTTCAAAAAGATGTAATGGCAACTTTGAAAAACTCTTTTTATCCTTTAATGCATGTTGCTAACTGCTTCACTAAAGAATTTGATATTATTCATTCCCATGCTCAATTCCTAGGCCTTCCTTTTGCTGCTGTATCAAAAACTCCTAGCATTCATACTTTTCACAGACAATTTAAGTTTGAAAAGAAAGATGATCTTGATTTAGTGAAACATTACAAAAATTTGAACTTTACCTCCATAAGCAATGCTCAAAGAATAAAAGGAATTAATTTTATTAAAACAGTTTACAACGGCATTCCAATAGAAAAATTCAAGTATTCAAAAACCGCAGAAAATTATCTCCTCTGGGTGGGCAGAATTGTTGACAAAAAAGGACCAAAGGAAGCAATATTGACAGCTAAAAAGCTAAACCTTGCTTTAATAATAGCAGGAAAGATAACTGACAGAGCATATTTTAACAAGCGCTTAAAACCATTAATCAAAGGAAAGATTAAATATGTTGGAGAACTCCCTCAGGCGAAACTTGTCCCTCTTTACAGAAAAGCCAAAGCTCTCTTGTGCCCTGTAAAATGGAACGAACCCTTTGGTCTGACAGCAGTAGAGGCCATGGCTTGCGGCGCCCCTGTTATTGCCTTCAAAAACGGAGGCCTGAAAGAAACTATTTTGAACAACAAGACAGGCTTTTTGATTCCAGAAAAAAAAGGAGTAAAGGGCTTAGCAGAGGCAGTAAAAAATATAGGAAAGATAAAAAGAGTTGATTGTCGGAAAAGAGTTGAAAAATATTTTACAGTTCAAAAAATGACAACAGAGTATGAAAAACTGTATTACAGGATTGTAAAACATGCAAAAAATTGAGATAATAAAAGAATATGAAAATCGCTCAAATTGCTCCCCTTTGGTATGCTATTCCACCAGAAAAATATGGAGGTATAGAAAGGATAGTTCATTTTCTTACAGAAGGATTAGTTAAAAAAGGGCATGAGGTAACACTTTTTGCCTCAGGGGATTCAAAAACAAAAGCCAAGCTTTGTTCTGTGAGAAAGAATCACTTGGCTAAAGATAAAATACCTTGGACTGATGTTTTCTGGGAATTAGAAAACCTTTCCTTTGCTTTTAAAAAAGCAAAAGATTTTGACATTATTCACTGCCATGTGGGTTTAAGAGCTCTTTTTTTCCAGGAGTTTTCAAAAACTCCCACCATACACACTTTTCATAACCCGGTAATAGGAGAAAAAAGAAAATTACCTCCAAGCTTGCAGATCTTAAAACTCCACAAAAAAACAACAAGGGCCTGTTTTATTTCAAAAGCAGCTAAAAAGCTCTGCCCTATTAAACTCAAAAGCCATGTTGTTTACAATGGAATTGACTTGGAGCCATTTCCTTTTAATCCTAATCCAAAAAACTATTTTCTCTGGGCTGGCAGAATGGACCCTTACAAAGGAGTGGAAAACGCCATGAAGGCTGCCAAAGAAACAGGAGCAGAACTATATTTGGCAGGCAAGATTGATGAAAAACAAAAGCACTATTTTAAAACTAGAATAAAGCCAAACCTTACAAACAAAATTAAGTACTTGGGAGAGCTTCATCAGCAAGAACTTTCCAAGCTGTATCAGGGAGCTAAGGCCTTTCTTTATCCTATTGAATGGGAAGAGCCGTTCGGTCTGGTCATGGTAGAATCAATGGCTTGCGGCACTCCTGTTATTGCTTTTGAAAAAGGTTCTGTGAAAGAATTAATAAAAAACGGTCAGAACGGATTTTCTGTTCCTTTTTTAAACAAAAAAGGAGAAAAAAACATCCAGGGATTAAAACAAACAATGAAAAAAATTGAAACCATAAACAGAGAAAATTGCAGGAAATGGGTTGAGGACAATTTTACTGTTGAAAAAATGGTTGAAAATTATGAAAAAATCTACAAGCAAATATCTTTTTGTCGCTAGAGGGCCCGGAGAGACAGGTCAAGCAAGGTCCTTAGCTAAATACATTGCCCAAAAAAAAGGCAAAATTGTTTTTTGTCTGCTTCAAGAAAAGAATAGGGCCTTTGTCTCAAAAGATAAAGAGTTTAAAATATATTTGACCAAAGCTCCAAAAGAATTAGCTAAAGTAATTAAAAAAGAAAAGCCAAAAGTATTGCTAATGTTTAATTCAAAAACCTGGGCTTTGGACAAGGATTTTCAAAAAAAGCCAGACTGCCTTTCAATAGGAGTTGATTCTAATTGGCTTTTTAACAATCAAAAATATCCTGCTTATCCTTTTATTGAATGGTTAGATGAATATTTTGTTCTTTTCCCTGAAAAAATATTTTCCTTGGGATTAAAAAACTTTAAAATAAAAAAGCATATTTTAAAAAGAATAACACCAGTTGGTTTTATCCCAACCTCAGAGCCTGTTAAAGACAAAGAAAGGATAAGAAAAAAGTATAAAATAAAGGATGAAAAGCTTATTTTTGCTTACTTCAGCGGATTTGGAGCAGCGCACAGAAAATTTGCTTTAGATAATTTGCTTTCTGCTGTAGAAAAGTTAAGAAAAAAGAACAGAAAGATAAAAGTTCTTTATATAGGACCTCAAGAAGGGCTGGAAAAAGAATTAAATCAAAAATGGATTTTAAAAAAAGAAAAGCTCCCTTGTTCTGAATATTTTAAAACACTTGCTTCTTCTGACCTGGTTTTCCAGCATCAAGGCATGGTCACTCTTTCTCAAGCTATTTCAGCTCAAATCCCTGTTATTTGCAATGTGAGCTTGCTGAAAGCTTCTTTGCCAAAGATTCACTTTTGGGAAGTGGTTCCTTTTCAAAGAGCTAAAATGTGCAAAATGTTTTCAAAATCAAGTTCCGCTAAAAAAATAGCCAGAACAATAGCAAAGCTTCTCTATAACAAAAAAGAGCGAAATAAAATGATAAAAGCTCAAAGGAAATTCTTTAAAAAAGGCGAAGAGAAAGCTTATCAATTAATTCAAGAACTTTTATGAAAAAATTAAGAATCGGACAAATATCCCCTCTTAACCTGCCAGTGCCTCCAAAAAAATACGGGGGCTCTGAGAGAGTGATTTACAATCTCTGTGAAGGACTAACAAAAAAAGGCCATGAGGTTTTTCTTTTTGGGACTAAAAACTCAAAAGTAAGCTGCAATCTCATTCCCATATTAGACAAAGGCCTCTGGGAAAAAGAAGTAAAGGATTCGGGCGCTTACTATGCTTATGAAATGGCTGTTATTGCCAGAAAAACAAAAGAATTAAAAATAGATATTCTCCACGACCATTTAGGTCCTTTAAGCCTGCCCATTAACGGACACAATGTGCCGATGATTCACACTCTTCATGTTCCTTTTATGAATAAAGACAGGCCCTGGGTTTACAAAAAGCTCAATTCCAAGCTTGTTTCCATTTCCTTTGCCCAAAGAAAACCAGAACCAAACTTAAATTATGTAGCTACTGTGTACAATGGAATTGATTTAGAAAGATTCAAGTTCAACCCAAAACCTGGAAAGTCCTTTATCTGGATAGGCGAACTTTCTCCCAGAAAAGGAATAAAAGAAGTAATCCAAATAGCAAAAAGAGCAAGATTAAAACTCACCCTTGTTGGAAGAATACCACCACCCAAGCAAAGCAATGATTATGCTTTTTTCCAAAAATACATTAAAAAAGAGCTGAACAAAAACAATATTAAATATATTGGAGAAGTGCCACCATCAAAATTAAGCTATTACTACAAAAAAGCTAAAGCATTCCTTTTCCCTTTGCAGTGGGAAGAGCCGTTTGGTTTGGTTATGGCAGAATCAATGGCTTGCGGCACGCCTGTTGTGGCTTTTGAAAGGGGTTCTGTCCCTGAAGTTGTCAAAGACAAAGAAACAGGTTTTGTAGTAAGGCCCTTTGAAAAAGATAAAAAACCAAACATCAAAGGATTTTTACAGGCTTTGAAGAGCATTGATTCCATAGACAGAAGAAAATGTAGAGAAAGAGCAGAAAGAAAATTCTCCATCCAAAAAATGGTTGATGATTATGAAAAGCTATATTTAAAAATCCTTTCTGCTTATTAACATGTACGAAGTTTATCCTAATGTTGTCAATCAAATCAAGAGAACTCTCAAGCAGCTCAATTTGGAACTATTAACCGATCCTCCAGAGTTTTTTATTGAAAAAAAGTTAAGATTTTACTGGGCTCACTGCAGAACAAAGAAAGGAGAAAAGGTTTTCTTTAAATCCATTCTCAAAAGAGAGAGAAACATAAAAAGCAGATTCATTAATGAAATCAATTTCTTGGAAACCTTAAAAAAACATCCTTGCCACCCTTTAAAGGACTATGTTGCCAAACCCTTTTATTCTTCTACAAACTTTAATTTCCCCTATCTTTGCTACAAGTTTATGCAGGGGAAAACAAAAATAAGGCAGGATAAGTTCCCAAAACAAGAATTAGAGAAAATAGCACACACAGCCAAGGTGATCTCATCTTCCCCCTCAATAGGTTTTCATTTTATTCCCAAGAAGCCTTTTTTCAACTATCCTTTTTACAAAGAAAGGATTAAATTGCTTTTAAAGAACCTGAGCCTAGAAATTGATTTGAGAAAAAGAATCCTAAAAACAATAGAACAGAACAAATCTCTTTTTAAAAAAGTTAAGCCAGCTTTGGCTCATGGTGATTATTCTGAAGCCAATATTCTATTCCGCAAAAACAAAATAAAGCTTCTTGACTGGGAGCATATTCATTTAAGAAACCCTCTTTTTGATTTGGTAAGCTTTTGGGTCAAAAGAAAAAAAGAACCAAGAGAACAAAAACAACTTTTTAAAGCCTTTGATAGAATACCATATTTTGAAGGTCTTTTTAAGCTGGCTTTAATTGAGCTTTGCTTGGGAGAACTTACTTTTTTCCAAGAAATGAGAGCTATGGCTAATTTAGAAGAAAAAGAAGGGAAAGAGAAAAAACTAATTCAAAAAAGAAGGAAATCTTTAAAAAGACAAGAAAAAGACACCATAGTTCTCTTGGAAAGAGAGCTATCTTCTTGAAAAATTATCTACCTGCTTAATTTGACTGCTCGGCAAATAATGGAGCACCTTGTTTTCATCTTCTAAAACAGTTTTTCTTAAATTAAAGCTAACTACCCTCCCCCTAACTCCAGCAGCTTGTATTTCTTCTCCTACTCTGTAATGATCTTCAAGCAAAATGAAAAGTCCCACTAAATAGTCCTGGATTAAGCTTCTTGAGGCCAAGCCCAAAGCCAATCCCCCAATGCCCAAACCAGTTAAAAGAGGAGTAATGTTTATTCCAAGCTCTGGTAAAATAGTTAAGAAAGCTATAACCCAAATAACAACCGTAATAATAGAATTAAAGACCTTGATCAGCGTTTTTTCTCTTTGTTCATTTATCTTTAAATCCGGTTTGCTTAATTCCAAGCTCTTTTTAATCACCCCTCTTAAAACCTTTAAAACAACAAACTTAATTATTTTAGAAATTAAGTAAGCGACAATAATAATGACTAAAATCTTTATTCCAGAGCTCAACAACCAATTAATAATTATTTCTTGATTAAATATGTTCATAAGTTGGTTTTTCTCCTTTTAATATTTTATCGACCATTTCTATTTCCCCTAAAATACCAGGGATTAAATTATAATTGCGAGCTTCTTCAGCAGAAACCCATTTGTAGTCCTGATTTTCTTCGTTTAAAACAACTGCGCCTGACTCCCAATTGCAAAAAAAGCTCAAAGTAATAACAGGAATACCATCTGGCCTTATAAAAGCAATGTCTAAAAGATAATCAATGTCTTTTATCTCAAGCCCAACCTCTTCTTTAACTTCTCTTTTCAAGGTATTTAACAGAGCATAATACCAAGCGTCTCCTGTTGTTTTTTCTGTGTTAATATAATCATCCACTTCAACTCCACCCCCAGGAACTGTCCAAAAACCAGGCCAGGCCTTTTTGTTGTCTGACCTTTGGCAAATCAAATGCTTTCCATCTTTAATAATAATAGCTGTGACAACCACTCTATGGAGTTCTCTATGTTTTATTTCCATATAATTTGTGGATTGTCTTTGTCTAAAATATGCTCTTCTACATCAGCCTGGCAATATTTTTCAACCAAACCCGCTAGCTCAGAAATAGCTTTTTGTATTTTTTCTTTTGTGGCAGGTAATATCCCCTCTGCTACCAGAATAGCATTCTTTGTTCTTTCTGTCATTTTAGACTTATCGCATTCTCTCCAATTCCATCTCCTGCACAAAGTTTCCTTGCTATCACAATAGATAACCTCCCCTGGCTTTGGGTACTGGGCCTCTTCAGTATTCAAGGGAAGGAAAATCTCTGTCCCTTTAGCGAACTTTAACGATATATCTCCTTCAATTTTATCCAAGTCATCACCACCAACAGGAACAAGATGTTTTATAGAGATGTAGTTATAAATATCAACTAATTTATTTATATGCCTTAGCTCTACTCCGCCTAAAATCATAGAATAGAGATTTTCAACAGAGCATTTATGCTTTTTTGGTTTAGCGCCAAAAGCAGCATAGACCTTTCTCCAAGATAGGATTTGAGGTTCTTGAGCCAAACTCTCAACGTCAAATTTCTTTCTTATCTCTTTCTCTTTTCCCCTGATGAAATCAATAATTTCTTCCGAGACTCCCTTGTTGTTGACATTCCTTGCTGAGACAATACCAATTACCAAATCAGGGAATTCACCAAAAATCTCTTTTTTAATTTCGAATTTCATAATTCCACCTTAAACTCTTTCACATCCTCTTCCATCTTTACTTCCTCTTTGGAAATAGGAGCAATATTATGTGGTTTTTCTATTTTGAAATATTTAATCGGTTTTCCTTTTGCCATTTTTATTTCAGCTAAAACACCGTTGGAAACAGGACCAAAAACCCAGAGCTCATCACACCTTTTAACCAAATTATTATTCCCCTCCCTTACTAAATCCCTATCAACACTGTCAAGCAGAAAATAATCAAAAATCATAAAAGGATTTAAAGGAACCTTGTCTTGCTCTAAAACATACTTTGAAATAAACATTCTGTAGTAAAAATAGTGCTTAGAAATAGCAGTATAAACTAATGCTTTTTCTTTGTCTAATGCTAAAGCTTTATGATTAAACTCTTTATTCATAAAAACTTTTGAAACATTTCTAAAAGCTCTTCATGCTTTTTTCCGTTAGAAGCTAAAAAAGTAGTTGATTCTTCTTTGTATTCTTTTCCTTCAAAATCACTTATCTTACCGCCTGCCTCTTTAATTAACAAAGCTCCAGGAGCACAATCCCAATAATGAGGCTCTAATTTATAATAAACCCCTATTTTCCCTTCAGCTAACCTGGCTAGCTGTAAAGAGCCGCTCCCAAATATCCTTACGTGGCGGAAATTACCGCAAACCTCTGTTAAAATGCTGAACTGCTTCTTCCTGTTTGGAATGTTAGAGGTATTGTCTAAAGCCAAAAGCATGTTCAGAAAATCTTCTTCTTCTGAAACAGAAATTCTTTGTTCGTTTAAAAAAGCTCCTTTTCCTTTTTCAGCTAAATAAAGTTTGTCAAGTTTAGGTCTATAAATTAAAGAGAATATTGTTTCTCTGTCTTTATCTACTGCCATTGAAATACAAAACTCTTCTATTCCTTTTTCAAAATTAATAGTACCATCAAGAGAATCTATTATCCATTTGTGATCAGAGCTTTTAGTCATTTCACCCTCTTCTTCAGAAAGAATGCTGTGTTCTGGAAAGTCATTCCTAATTTGGTTGATAATAATCTTTTCTGATTTTAAATCAGCTTCAGCTAAAATATCATGAGGAGTTTTCATTTCATACTTTCTTTCTCCTTTAAAAAGCTCTAAAAGAACCTGGCCTGCTTCTTTAGCTGCTTTTAATGCTGTTTGTTTTAGCTCCATACTTCTTTATACTACTCATACCTTAAAGCTTCAATAGGGCTCTTTTGAGAGGCTGACCAAGCAGGGTAAATTCCAAACACAATTCCGACAAAACCAGCAACAGAAAGGCCCAAAAGAATTGAGTTTGGAGAAACAGTAAAAACCCATCCCAAAGAAACTACTTTGGACAAAATTAAAGAAGAAAGAAAAGCAAAACCAACACCAAGAGCAATCCCTATTACACCTCCAATGCAGGTTAGAATAACGCTTTCTGTTAAAAACTGCAAAAGAATGTTTTTGTCTGTGGCCCCAATTGCTTTTCTCAAACCTATCTCTTTGGTTCTTTCAACAACAGAAACCAACATAATGTTCATAATGCCAATACCACCTACAATTAATGATATGGCGGCAATAGCTGACAAGAATAAGGTAAGGATTACCATAACAATACCTACTGTTTCCATAGCATCAGCTTGAGTGGTAACATGAAAATCATCTTTTTCCGGATCAGTGATGTTATGCTGTTCTCTCAAAGTTAACTCAATATCACGCACTACCCGAGGAATGATTTCTTCAGATTCCGCTTGAACAGAAATGCTATGGAAATGATCAATGCCCAATAAATACTGCTGGGCAGTAGTGTAGGGGATTGCTACAATGTCATCCAAATCAAGCATGGAAGAAGTTCCCTTTTTTTTAGCTACGCCAATGACTCTAAAATTTTTGTTTTTTATTTTAATTTTTTCACCAAGCGCATCTGAAGAATCAAAAAGTTTCTCTCGAACCGTAGAACCCAATACCGCTACTAATGCCTTTTGTTTTACATCCTGCTCAGTAATGAATCTGCCATCTATTAGTTGAACATCAAAGATTGCAAACAAATCCTGGTTGCCTCCCAAAATAAGTGTTCTTTTGCTTTCGTTCTGATAAATCACAGAAGAATTCAAGCTGACTGCCGGGCTTATTCTTTTAATGCCAGTGACATTGCTGGGGTTTTGCAGAGCATTATAATCTTTAATTTTTAAAGAATCACTAAATATTTCCGCAAAATCAGATAATCCTTCAGGTTCTTTACCTGGATTAATGTCAATAATAGCAGACCCCATACCTCTTATCTGGTTCAAAATTAAATCCTGTGCTCCTTTGCCAAGGGACATAATTAAAATAATGGAAGTAATACCAATAACAATACCAAGAATAGTCAGAAAAGACCTGGACTTATGAGCAAAGAACCCCCAAAAAGCAGTTTTTAAAATATATGAAAACTTCATTTATTAAAACTTTTTTTAGCATTGAAATGCCTGTGGTTTACCTTTTCATCCCTCTCCAAAAGACCATCTTTTAGAATAATTTTTCTTTCAGCATAATCAGCCGTGTAGGTCTCATGAGTAATCAAAATGACAGTGTGTCCTTGATTATTCAAATTTTCTAAAATATCCATAATTTGAGACCCTGACTTTGAATCAAGGTTGCCTGTCGGTTCATCAGCAAAAATAACTTGAGGATTGTTCACCAAAGAACGAGCAATAGCAACTCTCTGACGTTCTCCACCAGAAAGCTTGGAAACATCAAAGTCCATTCTATGGCTTAAACCAACTTTTTCAATGGCCTCTTTGGCTCTCTTTTCCCAAAGCTTTTCTTTTAGGCCAGAATAAATCAAAGGAAGTTTAACATTTTCTAAAACATTGGCTCTTGGAAGCAAATTAAAGGCCTGAAAAACAAAGCCCATTTTCTTGTTCCTTAGTTTAGCTAACTCGTTCTTAGAATAATCATCAATGGTTTTTTCATTGAACTTATAAGCACCAGAGCTGGGACTATCTAAAAAACCTAAAATATGCAAAAGAGTGGATTTCCCAGATCCAGAAGGTCCCATAATAGCGACAAACTCACCTTGCTTTATTGCAAAAGAAACCCCTCTTAAAGCCGGGGTTTCAACACCATCAGTATGATAAGTTTTCTTTAAGTTCTTAACCTCAATCATAGTCCCCCAGAAAAGTAATAATCTTGTCTCCTTGTGAAATGCCAGAAACTATTTCAATGTTTCCATCAGAGCCTTTCAAGCCGATCTCAACCTCAACTTCAACAAAACTGTTATCAGGCATTACTTTTTTCAAGAAAGAACTGCCGTTTTTTGAAACAACAGCTCTCTGGGGAACCAAGAAAACATTCTCTTTCTTGGCTGTTAAAATATCAACATTAGCTGTCATACCTGGTTTTATCCTTTCATCCCCTTCTTTAAACTGCAGAATTGTTTTGTAAGTTGAAACACCTTCAATCAAGGTTTCTGCAAGATTAATAGAAGAAACAAAAGCAGTAAACTCAACTCCTTCATAAGCATCTAAGACAACTTCAGCAGAATCAGAAAGCTTAACTTTGCCAATGTCAATTTCAGGAATAAAACACTCAATCTCAAAATCAGCCTCTGAAATAACAGAAAGAACTGTTTCACCAGCAGAAACAAATTCTCCCTGCTTTGACTCAATCTTAACAACCAGCCCTGAAATAGGAGAAGAAAGAGCAGCTTTTTTCAAAAGAGCCCTAATATTTTCCAAGCTAGCTTGAGCTAATTTCACCTTAGCTTCTTGAGTTTGAATTTGTTCTTTTGTATAACCAGCTTTTTTCAAAGCTAATTCATCTTCAGCCAACTTAAGAGCGTTTTGAGCTGCGTTCAAGGTTGCTGTTTTTGTTGAAATGTTCTGCTGATTAGTTATTTTCTGGGAAGCAATATCCTGAATTTGATCTCTTAAGTCAGACAAAGAAGAATTAATATTGGTTCTGGCTGTTGTAACATATCCTTTGTAAGTGGTGAGTGTGCTTTGAGCTAAACCAGCAGACAGATTCAAAGCAGTGCTCACTTTAGTTAAGAAATCACTCAACTCCATTAAATGACTTTCTGTCTTTTCTAACAGCATATCCAAGGCAGAATGATCAGAAGGAGTGATTGCAATATCACTCTTAAAAATAGAAAGAGTATCTCCGGCTTTCAATCTTCCTTGTTCTGCGTCTATTTTCGCTTGAGTTTGGGTTACAGTAAAACTTAATGAAGGGCTATCACTCAAATCATCTGTAAAAAGCTCGTTTAACTGCTTATTAACAGCATCATCTGCATTTAAAAAGGCCTCATTTAAAATGCCTTTAACATCATAGTAAAGATTATTTAAATCATTTTCTGCTTTCTCAAAAGTATTATCTAAATCATCTTGAGCGTCTTGTAAAACAACTTCAGCATTCTCTACTTTTGTTTGAGCAATAGCTATTTCTTCTGGTCTTGCCCCTTGAACATATTCTTCCAATTTAGCTTTTTCAGCTTCCAAATTAGCCAAGGCCTCTCTTGCTTGAGCCTTCAAATCGCTTCTTTCCAAAACTGCTAAATAATCTCCTTTTTCTACTTTTTCTCCTTCAGAAACATAAATCTTGTCTATTGTTCCTGAAACCTCAAAACTTAGATTAACTTCTGTTTTTGGCTTTACCTTGCCGCTTACCGAAACCTCTTGAATTAAAACTCCTTTTTCAACAGTAATAAAGGAAAAGGGAGGTTCTTTTTCTTTTCGAAAAAAGCTAAAAACTATTCCAGATACAACAGCAACTAAAATTAAAACTAAAGCAGCTATTTTAATGGCTTTCATTTTTTTATTATAACACAAAAATCCTGTTTCCAGGACTTTTGCGCGAAGAACTATTTATTCTGCTTTTGGCCTAGCTTCATTGACAGTAAGACTTCTACCGTCAAGTTCTTTGCCATTAAACATTTCAATAGCTTTTTCAGCTTCTTCGTCAGTAGACATTTCTACAAATCCGAATCCTTTTGAACGTCCACTTAATCTATCAGTGATGATAACAGCAGACTCCACGTTTCCAGCTTGAGCAAATGTCTCTTTAAGGGTCTCTTCAGTTGTGTTGTAAGAGAGACCTCCAACAAATAATTTCTTAGCCATTTTACGAATTATTATTAAGCCGACCTAATTTCTATCTTATGAAAAGAAAAGAAACCTTATGTCCAGTATAATACACTATTTTCTTAGAAAAAGCAATAGTTCTGGCGGTAGGGGTGGGATTCGAACCCACGAGACGGTAAACCGTCACGGCTTTCCAAGCCGTCCCGTTAAACCACTTCGGTACCCTACCCTAAAACCCTAAAATCCTTAACAAAGCCAAGAACATTAAACCTGCCATTCCCCAAAAAGGAATGACTAACCAGCTGGTATGGCCTCTCACACTCATCTTCTTGTGCTCCCAAATTTTCCTGCCCAAGGTCTTCTCAAACAAAAAACCAATGATAAGTTCACCTAAAAATCCTATCACACAACTTCCCAAAAAGAAAGCAACAGCTTTCCACGAATCAACCAAATAGAAAAGAAAGAGACCGACCAAAGGACCTAAAGTCATTAAAACATACTCAGACCATTTCCAGGCTCTTGTCTTTTTACCGTAAGAGTAAGCAATCAAAAGAACAAGGTAAATAACTAAAACAATGTAAGAATAAATTAACTCCATTATATTTTTAATCCTTTTAAGGCCTTTATTCTCTCTTTTGTTGGAGGATGAGTCAAAAACAGTTTAGTGAACCAGCTCTTTTTCTGTTCTCCTTTAAAAGGAGAGCAAATAAAAAGATGAGCTGTTGAATTGTTGGCTTTTTTTAAAGGAGTTTCATCAGAAGATATCTTTTCTAAAGCCCTGATTAAACCATCCGGATAACGAGTTAACAAGGCCCCAGAAGCATCAGCCAAGAACTCTCTTTTCCTGGAAACAGCAAGTTTTAACAAAGAAGCTGCTATGGGAGCTAAAATAACAGCGACTAAACCCAAAACCATTATCAAAGCATTCCCTTTTGATTGTCTTCTTTTAGAAAAACCTCCAAACATGCCAAATCTTAAAAAGAAATGGCTCACCAAAGCTATAACCCCTGTTAAAGTGACAGCAATGGTCTGAATCAGCATGTCCTTGTTCTTAATATGGCTCAATTCATGAGCTACAACTCCTTCTAATTCTGCTCTGTCTAATTTCTGCAATAAACCGGAACTTAAAGCTATAACTGCTTTTTTCTCGTTCCTGCCAGTAGCAAAAGCATTGGGCTGTGATTCGCCTAGAACATATATTTTTGGTAAAGGAAGACCTGATGTAATGCAAAGATTTTCAACTAATCTGTAAAGTTCTGGATTGTCTTTTTTCTCTATTGGTTTTGAGTTTGTTAAAGAAAGAACAACCTTGTCTGAATACCAATAAGAGAAAAAGCTAGTTAGAACGCTGAAAATGACAGCAAAGATTAAAATACCAGAATTATCAAAAACATAACTTAAAATCCAGCCAATCAGGATAATCAAAACTAAAAAAACAAAAATCAAAAGAAATGTCTTTCTTATGTTAGACTCTGCTTGAGAATAAAGGGTCTTCATGTTTAGAACTTAACCTTGGGCGCTTCTCTTTGAAGTTCGCTTTCTGTTTCAAAAAGCTCCATTTTCTTGAACTTAAACAGCTTAGCCACCACATTTGAAGGAAATGTCTCTATTTTAATAGCCAAATCCCTTACATTGGTGTTGTAGAATCTTCTTGAGGCCTGAACCTTGTCTTCTGTGTCTCTTAATTCTCTTTGCAGCTCTAAAAAATTCTGGGAGGCTTTTAATTGAGGATAATTCTCAGAAACAGCAAACAAGCTCTTTAAGGTGTTGGATAACATGTTTTCAGCTCTGGCTTTCTCTTTCATTCCTTGAGCTGAAATAGCTTGTGCTCTGGCTCTTGTCACTTTCTCAAACAGCTCTCTTTCGTGCTGAGCATAACCTTTTACAGTGTTGACCAGGTTAGGAATAAGATTGTATCTTCTTTTAAGCTGAACTTCAATGTCTGACCAGGCCTCTTTGGCTCTGTTTTTCTTTTTGATTAAGCTGTTGTAGGTTGCTATGAGCCAAAGAATAATCACAACAACAACAGCTATAATAATGTATAAAGCTATCATAATCCCTGTTTAGAACCTTTGACCTTTTTGATTAATGTTTCCCTTAAGTTTTCTGCTTTTTCCTTTGAAAGTCCTGGCAAACGACCTTCTGAAAGAAAGCCAGGCCTTCCATGAGCAGAAGAATAGCCTGCTGTTTGCACCTGCAAAACAGAAAGCTTTAATATCCTAGTTATAATTCCTCTGTGAATATCAATGTTCTGAATCCTGTCATAAGGAATAGAAACATACTTTTTGTAAATTACTCCTTTTTCTATTTTCAAAGCGTCATTAGCCAATTCATAGCCCCAGAACCTATACGTTAATCTCGCCCAAACATAGCAAAAAACAAGCCAAAAAACAGCAAAGCCAGCCAGAGCAAAAATCCATACTGCTTGCAACGAGGCCCTTTCCTGGATTAAAGAAACAAAAACGCCAGAAAAAACAGCTAAGAAAAGAAGCGACCTTCCTAAAAAACTGATGAAAAAGAAAGAAACTGACTTTGGATGTAGTTTTTCCATATATTTATTATTTTGGCAGCATTGATATTAATCCGCTTAAAACAGGATGCTGCACTTTGAATTTATAATTTAAAAGCTTTAACAAAGAAAAGAAATCTTTTAACTCTTCTTTAAAGGTTTCTGGCCCTGAAAAAACCTCTTTGCCTTCTTCAATCAAGTTTTTAAAATAGTTGTAAAGAACTTCTTCTTTTTCTTTGTTTTTCAAATAATCTATTATTCTTTTAAACTCTCCTCTTTCTAAGAAAATGCCCTTGCACATATTACAAAGATCAACTCTAACATCAGAATCACCATATGAAACTTCATACAAGGGAACAGAACATTTAGGACAAATCATATTGCCTGTCTTTACTTGAAACTTTTCTTTTTCTTTCCATAAATCAATGTCAAGCCAATTCAACCCCTTGTCTTTCTCATCCTTAGCTTGTCTTAATTCATCCTCTTCAAACCAAAGACCCAAGCACTTGGGGCAGTAGTCAACTCCAGTGTTGAAAAGCACAACCTTTTCCATGTTAATATTTTTGCAAGCAGGACATTTCATATACTTTATTCTAAGCAAAAACCCCTCCAGAATCAAGGAGGGGCTTCTGCTACATGCCCATTGGCATTTGAGGCATTTGAGGAGTTTCTGATTCTTTCTTAGGAAGCTCTGCCACCACGCTTTCTGTGGTTAAGAGCATAGAAGCTCCAGAAACAGCATTTTCTAAAGCAGACCTTACCACTTTAGTGGGATCAACTATGCCTGATTTAAACAAATCTTCATATTCTCTTTTCTGGGCATTGAATCCCATGCTGCCTTCCTGAGCTTTAACATATTCAACTATTACAGAGCCCTCAACTCCAGCATTATTGGCTATCATTTTCAAGGGCTCTTCCATGGCTCTCTTTAAAATCTCAACTCCAAGCTTTTCGTCTTCATCAGAAACTCGCAAACCATCCAAGCTCTGAGAGGCTCTGATTAAAGCAACGCCACCCCCAGGCACAATTCCTTCCTCAACAGCAGCTCTAGTAGCGTTCAAAGCGTCTTCTGCTTTATGCTGACGAGATTTCTGTTCAACTTCAGTTGCAGCTCCAACTTTTATAACAGCCACACCGCCTGATAATTTGCCTAATCTTTCCTGGAGTTTTTCTCTGTCAAACTCAGAATCAGTATTCTCAATTTCTCTTCTGATTTGGCCTACTCTTGCTTCTATTTTTTCTTTGTTGCCTTCACCGTCAACAATAACTGTATTCTCTTTGCTGGAAACTACCTTCCTTGCTTTGCCCAACATATCCATGCTTACTTTTTCCAAAGTCATCCCTTTTTCTTCTGAAATAACAACACCGCCTGTAACAACAGCAATGTCTTCTAACATTTCTTTTCTCCTGTCTCCAAAACCAGGAGCTTTAACAGCCAAAGCATTGAAAACACCTCTCAATTTGTTAACCACTAAAGTGGCTAAAGCATCCCCTTCCAGTTCATCAGCAATAATAACTAATTCTTTCTTTCCTGTTTTAGCTAACATTTCCAAAACAGGCAAAATATCCTGTAAAGCAGATATTTTTCTGTCTGTAATAAGGATGAAAGGGTTTTCATAAACTGATTCCATTTTCTCTGTATCTGTCACCATGTATGGAGAAACATAACCCTTGTCAAACTGAAGTCCTTTAACTACTTCTTTTGACAAACCAAAAGTGTTTGATTCTTCAACTGTCACTACTCCGTCTTTGCCAGCTTCTTCAACCACTTCAGCAATTAAGTTTCCAAGCTCTTCATCTTCAGCTGAAATAGTGGCTGCTTGAGCAATTTCTTCTCTCTTAGAAACCTGTCTTGAGATTTTCTTCAACTCTTCTATGGCCAATTTAAGGGCTTTTTCAATTCCTCTTCTTAAAGCCAAGGGGTTAGCTCCAGCTGCCACGTTCTTAAAACCTCTTTGAATTAAACTCTGCGCTAAAACAACAGCTGTTGTTGTTCCATCTCCTGCCATATCATTTGCTTTCTGGGCCACTTCTTTTACAACTTCAGCTCCCATGTTTTCTATCTTGTCTTCCATTTCTATTTCTTTAGCAATGGTGACCCCATCATTAGTAATCACAGGACCGCCAAACCCTTTGTCTAAAATGACATTTCTTCCTTTAGGACCCAAAGTAACTTTAACAGCATTAGCCAACTTATCAACGCCAGCTTTTAACCCTGACCTGGCTTTTTCTGAATATTCTATTTTTTTTGCCATAAATTATTTTCTTAAAATTGCCAAAATATCTTCTTGCTTGGCAATTAAGTATTCTTTATCTTCAACCTTTATTTCGCTTGGTGAATATTTGGTAAATAAAACAAGGTCTCCTTCTTTTACTTCCATAGGAGATCTTTTCCCAGAAGAAAGCATCTTGCCAGGACCCACAGCAATAACCTTGCCTTGCTCTGGCCTTTCTTTTTCCGCTGTCTGGGGAAGCAAAATACCTCCCTTTGTCTTTTCTTCCTGGGAAACAGGTTCAATAACAATATTATCTGCTAATGGTTGTATGTGCATAAATTATTAGCAATTAAGACCTTTGACTGCTATTTTAATCAAAGATTGTTTTTTGTCAAGCACAAATGGTAATCTACACACACATTTGGCGGTTTTCCAGAGGATGGTAATATCCTCTAATGTGTGTAAATATGCCAAAAACAATTAAAGAAGAAAGGTTAAGATGGGTTCTTCCAATAGCTAACA